>QWCH01000803.1_pt1 | contig 53969 bp, 44 predicted proteins | sample 1972671 | NCBI WGS metagenome assembly QWCH01 (sample SAMN09866713, study PRJNA288562) | Human gut metagenome isolate term3_stool, whole genome shotgun sequencing... | isolation source: gut | host: Homo sapiens | place: USA: California
CGCCACGGTGGGAAAGGTGGGGGTTGTACAGGCCGGCCAGTTCGCCTACTCCGTAGGCATGGATGCGGAAGGTTGTTGTTGTCATTTTCTTGTGTTTTTGATTAATCAAATATACGGAATAAATCTCACATTATCAAATGTTTCCGGTTGTAATCGGTAATAAAAAAACAGGAATATCACCCCTTTTCGTCCATACCTCTTGACGTGCCATCACATTAACGTACGGGCAACGGCTTTATGGATAGAGCAATCAGAAAAATGCCGATCGGCATACAAAGTTTTGAGGATATACGGAAAGGTGGTTATGTATATGTCTCAGCTAAATAACCGTCGTCACCTCCTTAAAAGCATATCTCCTCCGCTCCCCGTCACGCAGTTGGAGGATCAGGTGGCCGGTCGGCTCGATTGCGTGGATACGGGCTTCAAAACGGCCGTTTTCGTCGGCATAGGGGTAATAGCCGTCACCACGATATAAAGCTGCCATATAAGCCGCGCGAATCTCATCCTCTTTCTCTTGCAGCAACAGGCAATAATAATTGAAGAAGATACGCAGGAAACGTTTCAGGACCTCTTCACGGTCGTACGTTTTCCCGGTAATTTGGGTGAGCGATACAGGATTAGGGGCATTGCTCCGGAAAACCTCCTGATTGATATTGAGGCCGATGCCGATAACCGAACAATACAGATGTTGTCCCGACAAATCATTCTCGATCAGCATGCCGCATATCTTACGGTCTTTCCAGTAGATATCGTTCGGCCATTTCACCGTGACGGAGTCGATATAGCCGTCTAACGTCTCCTTGACGCTCAGGGAAGCGATCTGGGAAATCAGGAATTGGCGGTTTGCCGGAAGGAAATCGGGATACAGCAGGAGACTGAACATCAGGTTTTTCCCGGCTTCCGATTCCCATGAGTTCCCCACCTGCCCTTTTCCGGCAGTCTGGAAGTCGGCAATGACAAGGCTGCCCTCCGGCAATGCGTCCCCGGCAAGTAGCTCCCGCAGGTAGTTATTGGTTGAATTTGTCTCATTCAGCCGGATAATCCGCGGAGTTTCGTTCTCTTTATTCATTGTAGAGTTCTCTTGTTTTCTTCGGCAATTTGGCTATTACTTCACGGTAGGAATGGCGGATCCAGTGCTTGATCTCCTCATCCGGCATATCGCGGTCGAGATAGATCGTGTTCCAGTATTTCTTATTAAAATGATAAGCACCTTCCACTGCCGCATAACGCTCGCGCAACTCCTCTGTGTAGTCGGTACTGCATTTCAGCGACACACACGGTTCATCCGCATCCAACGGCAGAAGCAGGAACATCTTTTCCTCTACTTTAAACACTAACGAAACATCGTCGAAAGGGAAACATTCCGTCGCATTCTTCAGCGACAGGCAATATTCCCGGGCTTCTTCTATATTCATATATCTTTCATATTAGCGGCAAGGAGCATAAAACGCGTCTTCGATATGGTCGATTTCATAGTCCTCGCCTCTTTTTATTACGGTAATAATATCGAAACGGACCGGCAACCCGAGATTGAAAAAGCGGACATAGGCATCGGCTGCTGTCACGATACGGCGGATTTTGCCGTTATCCACAGCCTCCTCCGGCGCTAAAAGATAGTCATCCGAGCGGGTCTTGACCTCCACGACAACCAGTTCGCCGTCTTTCATGGCAACGATATCCAACTCGTAATGATGCCAATGCCAATTCGTATGGACAATCGTATAATCATGCTTTTCCAGAAAAACACGCGCAACGGCTTCCCCGTCTTTCCCTGTTTCGTTCCGTTTTGCCATCCTGTGTAATTTGCACAAATATAACGTTTTTCTTTTTTATTTGAGCTTTCAATCTTACATTTGCAGAACAATGGCATTGAAACGTAAATATTCGCCCCCTCAACCGAACCACCCGCGTGTGCACAAGGTTACTTTTATGCTCAACGACGACGAGCAGAAGGCTGTGGAGCGTTATCTTGCCAGGTATAAGATAGCCAACAAGTCCCGCTGGTACCGCGAGACGATCCTGTCCCACATACTCAAAACACTGGAAGAGGACTATCCTACCCTCTTCAACGAAAACGAAATGAGAAGATGATCAATCCTTTCAACGACGAATATTTCATGAAGCAGGCGCTGATAGAAGCCCGCGCCGCAGCTGCCGAAGGTGAAGTTCCGGTCGGCGCCGTCATCGTATGCAACAACCAGATCATAGCCCGTGCGCATAACCAAACGGAACGCCTCAACGACCCCACCGCCCATGCCGAGATGCTGGCGATAACGGCCGCCGTAGGTGTCTTAGGAGCCAAATATCTGACAGGATGCAGCCTGTATGTGACCGTGGAGCCTTGCGTCATGTGTGCCGGAGCCATCGGATGGGCACAACTAAGCACAATCGTCTACGGAGCGACAGACGAAAAAAGAGGCTTCCGGCAATACGCCCCGAAAGCCTTCCATCCTAAAGCCATAGTAAAAACGGGCATCCTCGAAAAAGAATGCGCAGAAGAGATGAAGCGCTTTTTTCAGCAAAAGCGCTAAAAAGTTCATTTCACCTCCTCATAGTCGACATACTCGCCTTCGTCCTTGGCGAATATCTTTTTACGGGACACGGAAGAAGGTTCTTCGTACGTGCTGCTCCGTCCGGAGGAAGAAGAGGTAGTTGTTTGACGGCGTTGCCCTCCTTTTTTCCCGCTGCTTCCGCTGCCAAACAGGATATTTTTGAACGTACGCAAGATTGAGAATCCCATCAGAAATACTAACAGGATAAAGAAGAAGAACATTACAAACAAAAATTTAAACATACTCCGTCACTTAGTTGGTTTTTATTACACAAACACAAAGATACGAATTCTTGTTTATCTTCTTTTGTTAAAAAAAGACAAGGCTATATAGAGTATAATCGTTCCGGCAATACCCAGAACGCCAAAGAGAGCCACAAAGACCACCGCGCCTCCTACCAGGATGTAGCGAAGTTCGTTGCCTTTCCATTTTAACGACTTGACCTTTAAAGAGAACATCGGGACCTCCGAGACCAACAACAAAGAAAACAGGATCGCTAAAACGATTATCCCGGCAATGAACCCGATGTTGTCCACCGGAATGGAAGCCCGAAACGCATATCCGATAGAAGCCCAGAAAAGGGCATGTGCCGGCACCGGCATACCGATGAAAGAGGTCGTTTGCCTTTCGTCGATATTGAATTTGGCAAGGCGCAACCCGGAAAAGACAGGTATCACTAAAGCCAAATACGGAATATAAGGGGCGGCGTTTCCCAAAGCGGGAACCGTCATACAAGCCTGCTCCAACAGCCAGTAGGCAATCATCCCGGGGGCCACCCCGAAACTAACCATGTCGGAAAGAGAATCCAGTTCCTTTCCCATCGGAGAATAGGCATGCAGGGAACGGGCGGCAAAACCGTCGCAAAAATCAAAAACAGCCGCCACGACAATCCACAGGGTTGCCATCGGCAGGTTGCCTTTCAACGCCATCACACAGGCGATGCAACCTGACACAAGACTGCAACAGGTCACTAAATTAGGTATACTTTGTTTGATGCTCATTTACTTCTTTTATTTTCCCAAGCGGGCTATCGGAGTCTGGTTACCGGTAACCTTCTGGTCCATTTCAACCAGTACTTCCGTCCCTACAGGCAGGTAGACATCCACACGGGAACCGAATTTGATAAATCCCATCTGCTCGTCGACGTGGCATTTGTCGCCGACTTTGGCATAAGTTACAATGCGTCGCGCCATCGCTCCCGCAATCTGCCGCGCCAGGACATCTATCCCGTTGCGGGTCGTAATCACAACGGCCGAACGTTCGTTCTCCGTACTGCTTTTCGGCAGGTAGGCCGCCATGAAACGTCCGTTCTGATGCGATACGTGCTTGACTGTCCCGTTTACGGGGAACCAGTTGGCATGCACGTTAAAGACGGACATGAATATCGAGATTTGCAGGCATTCCCTGTGCAGTATCTCGTTCTCCTTCACTTCTTCAATCGCCACGATCGTCCCGTCGGCGGGGGCAATCACCAAGCCTTCCGAATCGTAGGGGAAGCGACGGAACGGGCTGCGAAAGAAGTTAAGTACCAATAAGAACAGGACAGTGGTGACAAAGGTTGTGCCGTAAAAGACCCATCCTTTGTTGACAGTATGATACAGCGCAACGTCCACAATAAAGAATATCGTGAAGAGCGTTAACAACAGACCTGTTCCTTCTTTATGTACTTTCATTCTGTAATCTAATCGTGTATTTTATCGTAAGAATCTGCAAAAATATTCATTTTTACCGAATAACAAAAATATATCACCCTTTCACAGCTTCTATTTTGCTTAATTCGACATACCAGAGGAAACCTTCCACCTCCTTATATCCCATCTGGCGGATCAGCTTCAGATAGTTGCGAATCTGGCTATGATAGCGTTGGTCAGAATGTTCCCCGAATTTATAGTCGACAACAACAACCCGGTCATCGGTAATCATCACACGGTCCGGACGCTTCGACAGCCCGTTTCCGAACAGGATGTCGACTTCGTTCAGCACGCGGGCCGTCCCGTCATACCAGGGTGCGGCATCCGGCATATTCAGCAATTCTTCCAGACGGGAGACGAGCGCCACCGCTTCCGTCCGGTCGATCACGCCTTCCTGGCGATAGCGTTCAACGGCCTGGGGGATATCTTTCCGCGTACGGATACGGCTCAGTACCTCATGCATCAGGGCGCCATGCTTCCGGCGGGCATTATCGAAAAAGAATCCTTTCCCATGTAGACGCAGTTGCAAGCGGTCATCCGGAGAGATCGAGTTCATGCGACTCATTCCGACCTCCTGCATACCTGTCTCTTCGGTCTTGGCAACCGGATGCCACCAGTCGCCCAGTTCGAACACGCCTCTTCCGGTATCAAAAGATGCCGGCAACGAGATCAGTCTCTCACCTGCCCGGGTATCGGAGACCTCCGTATGCAGGCCTGCCCAGAGGGCATCCGTCAAAGAGGATATCTTTTCCACCTCGCCTGTTTCTTCCTTGATCTTCTTCGGACGCGGGGAGAATACGACCAACTCTTCTTTCGAGCGGGTAAAGGCGACATATAACGTGTTCAGATTGTCGATAAAGGCGTGCAAACGTTCTTTAAAGTAATCGGCTGCAAAGATTGTCTTCGCCAACGACTGGCTGTAACGCACGGGGACCAGGTGAAGACGGTTGAATGGCTTCTCCTCCGGATGACACCAGAGGATCACAGGCTTCGTCGGCTTATGGTCGATTTCCCAATCGCCGAAAGGTATGATCACAACCTTAAAGCCTAATCCCTTCGACTTATGGACCGTCAGGATGCGGACCGCATTCTGTCCGTCAGGCGTGGCAATCGTTTTCCGGCAGCCTGTCTCATCCCACCATTTCAGGAAACGGCTCAGGTCTGCGCTCTCTTTCTGGGTATATTCGGAAACCATATCTAAGAAAGCCTGTACAAAGACCTGTTCGTTCGCCGGAAAGTCGGCGGAGAAGAGGCGGAACAGCCCCTCCGTTATCTCATACAGCGACTGGCGGGAAAGCCCTTGCAGGGCTGATGCGATCTCCGGCGGGAAGGTCTTTGCGCGACTTCCGCATTCGATGCTGTTCGTTTGCGACCCTTCATCGGGTGCGGGAACAGCGTTCAGTATCCAATAGGAGTACAAGGCAATCTGCTCGTTCGTCCTGTCGTCCGGGTTCTTCAGGTAGCGCAACAGGGAAACTAAGAAACGGACCGCCGTCGAGCCGCTTACAAACAACGCCTCATCGGAGATTATATCGTAGTTATAATGGTCGGAAGGATGTTCTTCCTTATACGTCAGCAACGTATCCGCCACCTGCGCCCCTTCCTGGTTGGTACGGACGAGAATGGCGATATCTTTCAGGGCATATCCGTTGTCCTGCAGTTTTTCAAGTACGCCCGGCAAACGTTCCAGCGCCTCTTCCTTCCAGTCTTTTTCGTCATCACCGGAGAGGAATTCGATCCGCACATGCCCCTCTTTCTCCCGGAAAGGCGGAGGAACCTGTTGGAAACTATTGTCGTAGGCAGACATGATCTTGGTAAAATAGGCCGCCCGCTGTTCTTCCGTCAGGGAAGAGGCGGAAAGGGCTTCATTATACATCCCCTGAAGCACGCCGGGCAATGTCGTGAAAAGGGCATTGTTGAACATCACGATATTCCGGCAACTGCGCCAGTTATCCTTCAGGGTCTCTTCGCGGACCTCTTCGGGCGAGAAGTCGGCCTGCACCTGCTCGTCGAGCAGCTTCCAGTCGGAATTACGGAAACGGTAGATACTCTGTTTCACGTCTCCCACGATCAGGTTTTCCCGGTTATGCGCCAGGCTTTCTTCAATCAGCGGACGGAAGTTATTCCACTGCATCCCGCTGGTGTCCTGGAACTCGTCTATCATATAATGATCGACGTGCGTACCGGTCTTTTCATAGATGAAAGGGGCATCGCTCCCGCCGATCACCTTATTCAACAGTTCGGTCGTGTCAGCTATCAGCATCACATTCTTTTCTTCCCGGTAAGCCGCGATCTGCCGGGAGACATCCGTCAGGATTCCCAATGTATAGTAATAGCGCACAATCTCACGGGCCGTATTATAGGCGGTCAGATCGCCAAACAAGGCGACAATGCCTTTGATGCAGTCGTTCAACCCGTCTTCAAAGGCACATCCGATGATTTGCCGGGCGCCGAGTGGGGTCGTCTTCGTAAAGCATCCGTCCAGGTTGTCCGCCAGGCCGACAAAAGTGGCTGACGGTTCCTTCATCTCGCCTTGCGCCAAACGGTCGAAAAGGGTCAGGGGCGAACGGCTCCCTCCCTTGAAGTCCGTCGGTTTGAGTGCGTATTTAGCCAGAATCTCCAATCCGCGTTCCCCCAATTCTTTGGCGGCGGTCTCCACAGAACGGATAATGCCGTAGAGGGCGTTCTTATAGTCATCCAACGCTTTCTTATCTTCTATATCCCGGCCGACTTCTTCACTGAAAGCCTTATAACTTTCCTTAAAAACTTCCCGGCTCAGGGACATGATATCTTTACGGAGGTTCCACTCCCCGCCGTTCTCTATCTTATCTTCCGCAAACCGGAGCAACCAGCCTAACAGATCCTTGCTCTCGGGCTTTTCCAAATCCGACAGCAGGTTGTCGATAGCCGTAGTCAGGACCAGTTCCTGGTCCATCTCGATGCCATATCCTCCCTGCAAGCCAATCTCGCGGGTAAAGGCACGCATGGTCTGTTGGAAAAAGCGGTCGATCGTACTGATATTAAAGGCGGAATAGTCGTGCAGGATATCGATCAGTATCTTTGCTGCCTGCTTCCGGACCTGCGTTTCCGTGAGCGAATAGGTCGAGCCGAGCAATTCCACATAATCCGATTTCTTGCCGGAGGCTAAGTTATACAGTTCATCGATGATACGGGTCTTCATCTCGTCCGTCGCCTTATTCGTAAAGGTCACGGCAAGAATGCGGCGGAAAGCGCCCGGCCCGGTGAACAACAGGGTCAGGTATTCCCCTGTCAGTTTGTGTGTTTTCCCGGCTCCCGCCGAAGCTCTGTAGACAGTCAGCATACGGTTCAGATTATACGGCTCTTGACGTAGCCTTCCTTTTGCAATATCTCCAACACCTTCGGACGCAAGTCACCCTGCACAATGATTTCCCCTTCCTTGGCGGAACCGCCGACACCGCATTTCACTTTCAGGAATTTGCCGAGCGCTTCCAAATCGGAAGTCGTCCCGCGGAAACCGGTCACCAGTGTCACGGCTTTTCCGCCCCGGTTCCTTTTATCTAAAGAAATACGCAACTGTTGTTTCTCTTTCGGAAGTGTGTCTTCTTCCTCTTCATCACCTGTGTTATATTGAAAATCCGGGTTGGTGGAATACATAACCCCCAGACGCTCTTTCCAGTCGTTTGTCTTCATATTTACTCTTTTCTTTATGGGTTCAAATCTACAAATTAACACCGGGATAAACAAGATTACAAACAATAATACCTATATTTGCATAAACTTTATGATTTTCAAGCACCTTTATCATTTTGCCAATCGAATATGAGAATAACAGGGTATTTATTCACATTTCTTATTCTTCTGATATGCAGGCAGGCACGGTCCGCCCAGCATACAGATGAAGACTATGTGCTGGTAGTACATTCTATCAACTTTAATGAAACCTGGACACATCAAACCTATGAGACCATTCAAACCCTGATCGCCCAGGAAGGGCTACAAGTCAAAGGAGAAGAGCTGCAGATACCGATAATCAAAGACACAACAGAGATTCTAAATAAGTTGGCCTATCTACGGGAAGAATACCCGCTCCCTCCCCGGGCTGTCGTCTGCATCGGCGATCCGGCATGGCTCGTCATACGCCCTCTGTTCGACAACGAATGGAAAGGCGTTCCCAGTCTGGTTTGCTATTCGCGGGGCATGGTTCCACGGAACATAAAAGATATGGTGGAGCGCAAGCTCGACCCCCAGGAGGCTATGGTCCCGACATCTACAATCATAAAAGGGTACAATGCTATAACACTGAGCCAGCCGCTTTATATTCGGGAGACAATCGAAATGATGCAAAAGATGCAGCCCGAATTGAAGAAAGTCGTGTTTGTGAACGACAACCGCTATATCAGCATCCTGACCCGCCAGGAAGTGCAAAGCGTATTGGAACAGCAATTCCCGGACCTTCAGTTAGACGTACTCTCATGGCCGCAGCTTTCGACGGAACATCTGTTGGATACGCTCACGACCTACAGCAACCAAGATGCCGGCATCATCTATTACTCCTGGTATGCGGCAAGCCAAAAAGGAGAGAACCATTACCTGATCGACAACGTACAGAAAATGACAAACAGCTTTTCCAATCCTCCCGTCTACGTTATTAACGACCTCGACATAGAGGGAGGTAACTTTGCCGGAGGGCATTATATCTCGGTTGAAGACTTTAACAAGACTGTCATCACCTATCTGCTGGAAATGCTGAAAGGCAAAAAGATAGATAACACGCACGAACATATGGCCGGAACTCCCAGGACCTATCTGAATTACCAGCACCTGTACAGGCATGGTATTTCCCCGTCCCGCTATCCCCAAAATGCTGTCTATTTCGAACAGCCCCCTACATTCTTGGAGAAATACAAAGTCCAGATTATCTGCGGGATTGTCATCCTTATCCTACTGATGTCTGTTGCCTTCCTACGTATCCGGCTACTGATCCAGAAACGAAAAACGGAAGAAGAACAACGGGAGAAAGAAAAGATAGAAGAGGCAAACCGCCTGAAAACGGCATTCTTAGCGAATATGAGCCACGAGATACGTACGCCGCTGAACGCAATCGTCGGCTTCTCCAACCTGATAGCGCAAGGAGAATGTCCGGAAGAAAACCGGGAGGAGTTCTGTAAGACGATAGAGACAAACAACGAATTGCTCCTGCAGCTTATCAACGACATCCTCGACCTGTCCAAGATAGAAGCGGGCAAACTGGACTTCATATATAGCGACATAAATGTTTCCGAGATGTTCAACCACCTGATGCAGGTGTTCCGTGACAAAACCAAACCCGGCGTGGAACTAATATGCATCCTGCCTGAAAAGCCTTACGTTATCCATTCGGAGAAGAACCGGCTGATGCAGGTTATGAGTAATTTCCTGACAAATGCCTGTAAGTTCACATTTAAAGGTTCCATCACAATGGGATATGAGGAAACAGAAGGAGGATTGCGTTTCTATGTAACAGATACGGGGAAAGGGATTGCAGAAGAAAACATCCCGCACGTATTCGAGCGGTTCGCCAAGTTCGACACCTTTATCCAGGGAACGGGACTCGGCCTCTCCATTTGCAAGACTATCATAGACTGCCTGAAAGGAGAAATAGGGGTAAAATCGAAGGAAGGGAAAGGAAGCACTTTCTGGTTTACGATCCCCTGCGAGCCTGTGTCAGACGCAGACTCTCTTACTTCTGAATCAAGACCGTAGCGTAGGCGGCGATTCCTTCCTGCCGTCCGGTGAAGCCTAACTTTTCGGTGGTTGTCGCCTTAATGGATATATCTTCGACATCCACTTGCAGGACTTGCGCCATCACCCGCTTCATTTCGGGGATATGCGGATTCAGTTTCGGACGTTCGGCTGCGACTGTCGCATCTATATTGCCTAACGTATATCCGGCATCACGAAGCAGTTCCATCGTATCATAAAGGAGGATCTTGCTGTCTATATCCTTATATTCGCCTGCCGTGTCGGGAAAATGGTAACCGATATCGCGCATATTGGCCGCCCCCAAAAGGGCATCGCAAATGGCATGGATCAACACGTCGGCATCGCTATGGCCCTGCAAGCCTAACGTATGCTCGATCTTCACTCCGCCCAACCACAAATCGCGGTCTGGCACTAACGCATGCACATCATATCCGAAACCCACCCGTATCTTCATCTTCTTTTAACTTTCAACTTTCAATTACCGAAACAGATTCTTAATCCCGTCCATATCGAAGGACAGTGAGAAACGAAGTGTCTGGTCCAACGGGTTCTGCGGAACGGTACTGATCAGATAAGCGGCATCCAACTGGAAAACGCTCATACGGAAACCGGCACCGACAGAGAAATACTTACGGTTACCGACATTCGCACTCTCGTAGAAATAACCGCCACGAACGAAGAATTGTTCATTGTAGCTATATTCGGCTCCGACCGAAACCATCACCTCTTCCAACTCGCCCTTAAAGCCGTTAGGAGAATCGCTAAACGACTTGAACATACCGGAGATACTGGACAAAGCCTTGTAGTCTTCCTTGCGGGTGGTAAACTCTTCATCCGTCTCTCCGTCTTTCTTCTGCGGAACAGAAGGAACCATGTATTTACTTAAATCCAGATAAACGCCGATACGGTTATACTCGTCGATAGGATAAAGCAAACCGGTACCCAAAGCTAACTTGGCAGGAAGGAACATATTGTTCGTACCTTCGTCATACGAAATCTTACTACCGATGTTCGACAGGTTGAAACCGAAACTCCACAAAGCTTCCGCACTGCCCATCATCACATACTTCTCCAAATATCCGGAGATATCGGCTGCAAACGCATTGCCGGCATGCTTCAACTCATTCGGGTCGACACCCATATCAGAACGGATATAACGCAAAGCAACCGCCATTGAATAGTTTTCCGACAACTTACGGCTATAACTCACGTCGAACGCCATCTCATACGGGTTTGCATAAATAGGCTGGTCGCCGATGTTTTCATACTGCGGCACTTCACCTAAGGAGAAATAGCGCAAAGAGGCACCAACCGCCTGCAAATCATTATCCCCTATTTTATAGAAACCGGACATATTCACCAATGCCACGTCGTTGACCAACTTACGCAACCAAGGCGTATAAGACAGGTTCACCCCTGCCTTGCTATACATAAAAGCATATTTGGCCGCGTTCCAATATTGTGAACCGATATCCGGCAAAGTGGAAACACCGTTATCACCCATTCCGCCGCCACGCGCATCAGGAGCGATAATCAAGGAAGGCACAGCCATTTCGATAGGTGAATATTTAATATCATCGCCTTCCGCCCACGCTGTAGCGGAGATGAAAAGGCCAAGCAATATAACGAGTGTCCCGATTCTGAATTTACTTATCATACGTTTTAATTTAATTGAACCCTGCCGGCAGTCCTTCGCCGACTGTATTATAAACTGAATAATCCTAACTTTATTGTATGCTCGAATAAAATTCCTACTTTTGCCCTTTGAGTATGAAAGATATGCAATCGACAGGCAAAGTTAAAGCATTATTTCTTTTGATGCGCCCTTCCCAATGGGTAAAAAACATCATCTTGTTTCTCCCTCTGTTCTTTGCGCAGGAGATAGGGGCTTTGGACAGGCTGCAAAACGTTGCGCTCCTGTTTGCCGGTTTCTGTATGCTTACCAGCGGCGTCTATGTGTTCAATGACTTAATGGATGCGGCGGAAGACCGCTTGCACCCCGCCAAACGGTTCCGCCCGATTGCCGCCCGCAAGGTATCGCCGGCAGAGGCTGCCGGTTTCATGCTCCTTCTTTACGGCATAAGCGCTGTATGCTTCAGTTTTATACAGACAAGTAGCAACCTCATCTGGTTGCTGGCGGGAGGATATATCCTCCTGAACCTGGCTTACACGCTTTACCTCAAACAGGTGCAGATCATAGACGTCATGATTGTCGCCTGCGGTTTCATCATCCGCCTGGAGGCAGGAGCGACGGCAGGAGACATCGAGTTGTCCCACTGGCTGATCATTATGACTTTCATCCTCTCCCTCTTCCTCGCCTTTGCCAAGAGAAGGGACGATTTGCTTAATTTCATGGAGACGGGACAGGTTTCCCGGAAAAATATTACCGGCTATACAATCGACTACCTGAATGTAGTCCTGTCGTTCCTCTCCTCCATTATTGCCGTGACTTACATCCTGTACACCCTTTCGCCGGAAGTGACGGCAAGGAGCAGCGAGTATCTGTATGTCACGATCCCGTTCGTTCTGGCAGGCATCATGCGATACCTGCAAATCATCCTGGTGGAAAAGAGTAATTGTAACCCGACCGATATATTGTTGCAAGACCGGACGTTGCAACTGACTGTCGCGGGTTGGTTCGTCGTATTCGCTTTACTTATTTACTGATATGCCAATAGCTGTATTCGACTTTGACGGAACGATCATCTCCCGCGACTCCCTGCCGGACTTCCTGATGCGGACTTGCGGACGGACGGCGTTCATCCTCCGTCTTCCCCTGATAATCATATTGAAACTAACAGCCCTGACAGGCATCCTCTCCACACACCGGGCGAAAGAACTTGTCTTTTCATCCTTCCTTCGCGGAATGAGCGTAGCGGATTTCCGGCAAGCTTGCCTGCGATATGCCGCCCGCATACCGGAGTTGGTTTATCCTGCCGCCCTGGAAGAGATTCGCAAGCACCAGAAAAAGGGCGACAAAGTCGTCATCATCAGCGCCTCCGTACCGGACTGGATACGTCCTTGGGCGGAAACAGTCGGAATCCGGCAGGTCGAAGGAACGGAACTGGAGGTCGAAGGCGGTGTCCTGACAGGACGTTTTTCCACACCCAACTGCAAAGGGACCGAGAAAGTCCGCAGGCTTCGCAAGCTATATCCGGATGTTATTTCCGAGACTTTATATGTGTATGGCGACAGTTCCGGTGACAAAGAACTGCTTGCCATTGCCGACGTTCCCCATTATAAACCATTCAATAAACGACAAAGATGACGATACCATCCTGCCTGTCCACCCTGCTGCGCGCACTCCGAATCGAGTGGAGAGAGACGAGACGAACCCTGTTTCCGCTCAGTTGGACAGAGGCCGGACTCTTTCTTTTCTTCTTCCTTCTTTATGGGATAATCGGCTACTATATGCTCTTTTACACAGAGCTGATAGACGTTCCGAACGGAGGGCCGGGCAGCTATTTAGGCTATGACAACCTGTTCCACCTGCATACACGCGGAGGGGCGTTCGACGTCAGCCATCCGTTCTTCAGCTTGTTTCATTTGTTGAAAACCCTGTTGATAATCCTGTTGACAAGCCTGTTCAAAGAGAAAACCGGCAGTATTATCTGTCTGGTGCTGATGAACCTGTTGATAACCGGCGGTCTGGTGCTGATCTATCGTTACCTGAAACAGATTGTCCAGGTCTCCACCCGCCGTGCCTTACTGCTCACCGGATTTACAGGTTGTTTCTTTACGACTGTCGTCTTGTCGTTCACAACAGAAAGCTATCCGTTCTCCTTCTTCCTGCTTGTCTTTTCCCTGTTAATGCTCTCGAGGGAATATAAACTGACAGGATATATAAAGGGACGGACCATCCTCTTCCTTTCTTTCCTCTGTGGAGGAATCACGATTACAAACGCAGCCAAACCGGCAATGGCGGTATTTCTGAACAAAACGCCTTTCCTGCATAAGATACGGACAGGCTTCAAAGTGATGCTTCCCTTCGTCGTTTGCGTAGCCGTCATCATGGGCTTTTACACGCTTAAAGCAAAGTTGTTCACTCCCGAAGGGCCTTCCCCGATCGAAACAACGCAACAACTCGGACAGTATTTCATCCACGACGAGACATTCAGCAAACAGGCATTGATCGATTTCTGGGGAAACACAATCATGAGTACGCCTCTGACGCAACAACAGGTCGGCCATGAGGTGGTGCTGCGTCCCAGCGAATATCTACATAGTTGGAACAATGCGGTGGTCGTGCTCCTGTTAGTGTTGGTGGCGGCCTCTGCCTTGCTCAACCTGCGAAACAAGTATGTGCAGCTATTGCTTATGTATCTGAGCATCGACTTCGTAATCCACTTTATTATCCGCTACGGAATGAACGAAGCCATCCTATTCGGCGGCCACTGGATGTTTGCCGTCCCGATGCTGTTAGGCTGGCTATACAACCGCCTCCCGGTCCGCATGTACCGGATATTGGACTGGACTGTCATCGGCTTCTTTGTCCTGACTGCCACCATGAATACGTTGGAGTTTATGCGGTTGTGGGAGGAAGTGGGGTAATTGTTTACAAGGCAAGGATTTCTTCTTTGGATAAGCCCGTACAGTTTACAATGGTGTCTACATCCAACCCTGTGCGTTTCATGTTTATAGCTGTTTGGCGCAATCCTTTTGCTTCGCCTTCCGCTAAACCCTCTGCACGGCCTTTCGCCAGACCTTCTTCCCGACTGGCGTCAAGAGCGGAGAGCATATCGCGTTCGACAGCCAAACTCAGTTCGTATTCCAAACGTTCGTTGGCAGACATCCGCTCGATTTCCACTATGCTTTTCAACTTGCGGAACAGCTGGTTGTTCAGTTCTTCGGGTAAACGGTCCATTATATCTATATTATTCAACACATACAGCCATTTAAGATAAATGCTATTGCACTCTGACAAAGGTAACACAAATTTCGGCATTTCAAAATACACTTCATTCAAGGTTTCACTGAAAGGGACCTTCAATTCGCGATCCATTCGCACCACATCCCAACGGTATTTATGGGGTAATGACGGTTCCATAACATAATTAAGGATGCAGACGATATAGACTTTGCTGATGCTGTAATCCCAATAAGCCTTCTTAGGTTCGTCTTCCAGACACGCGATCTTTTCACGCGCCACGATACTCTGTTGCTGAATCGCGAATGAGGCATAGTAGAGAATACGGTCAGAAAAATACTTCTGCCGTGCTTTCTGCATCTCCACGATAAAAAACTCACCTTTTTCATTTTCACAGAAGATATCGAAAACGGCTTTGCGCTGGTCATGCTTCATGCCAAGCATTTCCACATTACGAAATGTAATATTAACGATTACTTCATCTTGAATAACACTGTTTAAGAAACTAATGATTAGATCTTTACTGACCTCACTGCCAAAAATCAACTTGAAGCCGTAATCCGAGAAAGGATTGATAAATTTGCTCATAGCTAAATAATTTTAGTTGCGTCCATTTGTAGACGTGCTCAAATGTAGACATTAATATTTACATACTACCCAGAAAGGGGGATTAATTTATCCAAAGTCATGTTTTTCTTAGAGTAAGCGCCTTTTAGCTGCTACCCTATAGCCTGTTGACAGATGGGTCATAGGCTATATTTTTTCGGACGGGAATCATATTTTTTCGGACGGGAACGAAAAATATATTACTCACCTAATATTATCAACTTCTTCGCAGTCGTTGCCTCTTTGGAATTATTGGTGCTGATGGCTGCCCGGTAGATATAGACACCGGGGCGCAGGCGTGCACCGGCTCCGTCGGTCAGATCCCAGGAGACTGAATAGGCACTGAAGAGATCGGACGTGCCGCTTTCTTCATGTTTCCAATAGAGACGGCCTGCCAGATCGTAGACCATGATGCCTACCCGCATCCGACTTTCCGGGCGGTTATGCGTAATATGGAAGGTCACTTGTCCGCGTGCGGGGCTTGGGGTTGCTACGACATCGACCAGATTGGGCTTCAGGCCTTCGACAACTTCAAAGGTGAAGTTTACTGTTTGGGCATTATTCATTACATCCCAGATTTTAAACTCTCCGGTATGTATTCCCGGTTTAAGGGTCGGAATGCTAAAACCGACAAATCCTTCTCCCGCCACCGTCGTCGAATTCTCATAATAACTGTTTAAAACGTATGTCGTAATAGGGCTTCCATCGATTACCAATGTTATGTCATGGCCAACACTACTTTCAGTTATATTAATACCTGTCTCATCCCAAACCTTTGCATAAAAATACGGGGAACTGTTCACTTGTCCGCCATCGACAAAAGTTGAGTCATTGAGGAATAACGCTCTTATCTCCGGAGGATTCTTATCGTTTTCCGGGTTATCAGAAGTACCTCTGACCGCATAATCCATAAAAGCACCCTGCGCCTCATTACCGGTTGTCTCGTCCAAAGCATACAAGCTCATTTTACCAAAGTTTTCAGTAGAATAAGAGATATCTTTAGGCACTACAAACGAGAACTCAAACTCCCCGTTATTTACCACTCCGTTTCCTTTATAGATGATATTCAGGTAGTCATCGTATGTTACCTTTCTAACGACTGTTTCACCCCCCACCTGAACCGTATTATTACCTAAAGTCGTTACCGATGTACGATTATCAAAGACTGTCGCATACATGGTCCCATTGAAATCCGATTGTGGAGTTCCATCCGAATACACTTTTCCTTTTACCACAACCTTATCCAATGCTCTTAGCGTGACCGTTCCTTCCGAAACATCCTTGCCGTTAACCGTGCTTACAGCCATTTGATATTTAGGATATGCAAGACGCAAAGCCGGGTCGCCAATCAAACTAAAGCCGAGTTTACGAGAAGAAGATAATGCATTTTTAGTATCTTTTAAAACGCCACCTAATGTCTCCGAGGTTCCCCTATTTTCGAACAATGAACGGATCAACTGTGTATTAATATTGGCATTCGAGAAGGTATAAGCTACACGTGTCGTAGTAAACAAGGCGATACCTCCGCTCTTTTTATTCAGGAAGACCGATTCGCCGGCAGAAGTAGCGGAAGCATCGAACGGACAAAAGTCACAAGTCGCCGTTATCCAGATTGGTAAACTGGAATAGTCCGCCTGCATGATATCATTCTGAGTAATTACTTTCTCATCACTGAGAGCGGTCGTCCCCCCGTGACCGGTATAGTTGATCAGGTACAGGCCGTCCTTCAATTTCTTCTGTATCGTAGTATTTACATCCGGATAGGAAGCCTGGCCACCGGAAGAACTCTTTTTATAAGCATCGAAAAACACTTTGGAAACGACATAAGACGGGTTTGTCTCTTCAATAAGGTCAGCAGTCTTGTTTGCGTCTTCTTGATGAATGGTATCAAAAGAATCTGCATTACTACCGTCGTCCGCAATAAAGCAAACGTTATTCTTCCACGAGCCTGCCCCGTCGTTATCCATATAAGAAATAACTTTGTCAACTGCAATTGTGGCTTCGGATACGGTACGGACCGGGAAACGCCCGACTCCTATGCTCATTTTTTTAGAACTAAGATTAGCTAAATTGTCAGATGTATCCGGCTTATTTGCGTCTTCCAGAAATGCGAAATAATCATCCACCACATACGAATAAGAATTCAACGAATTTACGGTCTGATACGTCAGCAACATATTACTCATATCAACCGATTTCCAAGCAGAAGTAAGTTGTCGGTTATCATACGAACCGTCTCCGAAGAGCAGAAGATATTTGGGTGCATCAGCTTCCGAAGTCTGCCGGTCGTAGAACATTTTCATAAAACGGCGATAGGCGGTTGCGTCGGGTGTGCCACTGGAAAACTCGTTATAGATCGTTTCCGGAGCTACGACTTGGACTGTCAGGTTGTCTTTTGTCCGGTGCGCTTCAGCCAGACGTTCCGCTTGGGCAGCCAAGCCGGGCTGGGCAATTATAATCATGTCCTGTTGCGCCAAAGCATGGAGGTTCTGGTTTGCGACTTCGCCAACCGTTTCAGGCGCTTTTATCTGGGAGGGTTTCACAACAACGAACTCACGCAAATCCATAGAGGCGGGAATCGTAAACGACAGTTCTGTCCCGCTCAAAGTCGTTTCCATCTGTTGCGGGTTAATGCCGTCGGTTACATCAAACACCAATGTGTTTGCATCGGCCCCTTGGATAATAAAGCGGGAGGCATTCCCTCTTGCGGCAAGGCTCCGGAAAAAGGTGTAAGCATCATACGCCTTCAATTGCCGTTTCATCTGCAGACGGAAAAAGTTCAGGCGCACGTTCTTATGCCCGGTTGTATTATATTGAATATCGATGTTTACTTTTTCATTCTTGTCGGCAGTCCAGTTTGCAGTCCTGTAAACTTCTGTCGCCACGACATATTCATCGGATGTTCTATCAAAGGTTCCTGAAATCAGCTGGTTATTATCAACACTCATCGTAACGCCGCCCGTATTGCCACTCGCACGTGCAATAAACGAAAGGGTGGCTTTCCCAGCATCGTTCGTAATGCCGGGAATCGTGACCGTGTAAGAGCGCGACAAGGTTGACTCGAACGAGTCGCCGTACAACTCACGGCCCGAATTATTGACAGACACCACGTCGTCGTCCTTCACCATATAGTCGTCGAAGGTCGTCACCTGCAAAGTCGCCCCGTCGGCGGAAGCTGCCTTTTCCATCGTCCGCCCGGCAGTCTCCTTTTCGGTCACGAAGTAATATCCGTAGTTGGAATAAGGATTATTGGTGTGGACAAAGGAAGAAGAAGCATATTCCCATTTACGCGGTCCTTTCCCATAGAACAGGAGATAATCCGCATTCTTCCACACCGCCACTTCCGGCAGGTCATCCACATAAGTCTTAGAGAAATCTTCATCCAACGGCCAACCGCCATAGCCATAGACGGCAACCTTGTCGAGGCTGGAAAAGCCCATCTTCTTCAGGTCGGCCAGCGTCAGCTTGTAGATGCCATCTTCTTCCACTTGTATCTTCACCCATTTTCCGGAACTAAGCACCGATTGGGAAGCATAACGGCTACCGTCCGCCCAGGCAGAAGCCAGCAGACCGAATACAAGCAGCAGGGTATATAAGATTCTCTTCATATGTTCTTTTTCCGTGTTATCTCACAAAGAAATCCAGCAGCTTCTGCTCACCGATATATCCCTGCAAGTGGTCGTCTATCTTGACCGGCCCTACGCCTACCGGGGTTCCGGTGTAGATCAGGTCGCCTATCTTCAGCGTAAAGAAACCGCTGACATACGCGATGATCTTGTCGACCGGGAAAAGCATATCTTGTGTGTTTCCCGCCTGGACGGTCGTCCCGTTAATATCCAGGTGGAAAGGGATGCGGTTTATATCGCCCACACGCTCCACGGGAATAAACGTCCCGAGAGCTGCCGAATTATCGAACGCCTTACTGATTTCCCAGGGCAGGCCTTGCGCACGCAGTTTGCTTTGCAGGTCGCGGGCTGTAAAGTCGATCCCTACCGTCACCTCGTTGTAATAACGGTGGGCGAAACGTTCGGCTATGTTTTTTCCCAGCCGGTCTATCTTTACGACGATCTCCGTCTCGTAGTGTATCTCCGAAGAGAAATCGGGTATAAAGAACGGCTTGCCGTCCTTCAGCAACGAAGAGTCGGACTTCATAAAGATAGTAGGCTCCGATAATTCTAACGAATGATGCAGCTCTTTATTGTGGGCGGCATAATTCATTCCTACGGCTATTATTTTCATTATGTCAGTGATTGATTGAATTCAAGCGGTTGAACATGACGGCAAGGTGGGCGTACATGGAGGTGTTCTGCACCACGATATCCTCCGGAACGCGTATCCGGAAAGGGGTAAAGTTCCAGAGCGCCTTAATGCCTCCGGTGATGATATGGTCGGTCACTTCCTGCGCCTTATCCACCGGGACGGTGATCACGCCGATTGTAGCTCCGAACTCCTTTTGCTTGGCGGGAAAATCATCCATATGATAGACCGGAATACCGTTGATCCGGGTTCCCGCAAGCTCCCGGCGCACATCAAAGCCGGCGACAATCTCCAGTCCGTACTGTTTCAGACCGGAGTCTTGCAACAAGGCTGCACCCAGACTACCGACACCGAACAGGAATGCCTTATGCTGTGCCGTGAACCCTAAGAAATCTTCCAACACGTCCACCAGCGTACATATCTCATATCCCACACGTGTCTTCCCCGAAATATTCACAAAAGAGAGGTCTTTCGCCACCTGGCTGGGGTCCACATTTATCTCTTTGGCAATCTGCGTAGATGATACAAAAGTCTCCCCTCTTCCCTTCATCAACTTCAAGAAGGCAAGATACCAAGGCAGCCTCCTGAGCGTCGGCTCCGGTACTTTCCAAAGTTGTTTCATTTCATCGTTAGCCATTCGTCCATACGTTTTGATGTAGCTCACAAAAGTACAATTTTTTTCTTAGGGAATAGAAAAATAGAATACAAATACGAAACGGGCTGTTTCGTATTTGTATTTATATCAAAAAAACCTCCCCGGTACTACCACCAGGGAGGTTTCATTTTGTGTCTGCGTTTTCTCTTCACAGGGATACTTGCAGATGAACTTTTTTACTTTAGTATTAATACTCACCGCTTGTTCACCCGTCACGGGATAATTAGCTCAAGAGCTACACGGCAAATTATAGAATTATATGATTAAGAGAGACGGAGAACCACTCCGCCTCTACCTAATATCTGTTTTTATTTAACGATAGCTTTAACAGCTTCTTCGCCTTCAACAGCTACAACAACTACACCGGCAGGAGCAGCGATTACAGCGTCGCTTGAAGTGATTACTGTGTTAGCAATTGTCTGGCCTAAGATGTTAGTGATAACAACTTTCTTGCCTTCAGCGTTAGCGATTCTTACAGCGCCGTTCTGAGCGATAACTGTTACTTCAGATACTTCAACACCTTCGTTAGCGGTCGGAGCTTCAGCAGCTTCAACTTTAACAACCAATGCATCATCCTTAGCACCCATTACCAATACACCATTCAAGTTGTGCACATATTTACCTGCACCATTCATAATGCAATATTCATCTATTGCACCATCTTTGTCAGCCTGTACAAACTGGAACTGGAAGTTAGCAACACCAGCCTTAACAGCATGTTTCAAACCATCTTTAGATGTGCCATTACCAGCAGCAACTGTGTCGATCTTAGCTGTAGCATCCGGAACCAACAGAGTATCCTGAGCCATGATAGAAGCTTCGCGGAAGATTACGCGTGTTTCACCACCGAATACGAACGGATTTACAGTTTCGTCTGCATTAGCGGCAGCAGAGTCAGCAGCATTGTACATGTACAGTCTCTTAGCAGCAACAGCTTCAGTTTCTTCATCACCAGCAACACCGGCAACGCCTCTTGTTACATAGTAAGAAGGAGTAACCTGATTTTCATATTTTGCTGTATCCAACCAGAATGTGAAGTCTGTGATAGTAGCAGCTTTCAGTTCGTCACCAACACGGGCTACAATAGCATTATTCTTAGAATCCATTGCTACATAGTCGTTGTTCAGAGCCTTAACAGTTACGTGTTCAGGCATTGTCATCAGAGAAGCAGGAGTGTCTTCTTCACCTACGAAGAACAGGTCATTCTTAAGTGTTGTCAATGCAGCTGAGTGTTCAATTACAGCAGTCTGAGCATTTACAGTTACTTTGAATGCTGCGTTTCCTACAGCCGGAACAGTTGTCTTATAACCCTTGTTATCAGCAGTCGCTTCAATTGCTGTTTCAACCGGAGCCAATACATAGCTGTCAGCAGCATCAGTTGCGATGAAGTAGAATGCATATTTTACAATTGCACCGTTCTTCGGGGCTTTTGTTGCTGTTGCAACATTGTAAACAAGAGAAGAATCCTTGCTTAATGCAAGCTGACCATCAGCATTCAATGTCAGATATTCACCTTTCTTATTCTTGATGAAGTAAGCCTGGTTATACAGTTCTTCGATACCTTTTACTTTTGCACCATACTGAACAGGTTTAGCTGTTGCAGCTTCCAGTTCATACAATACTTCGTCTTCAGCCAGTTTCAAAGTAGAGTCTTTCTGCATATGCAGGAACATATCTTTCAGATAAGGAGAAGCAGAGTGGATCTTGAATGACTTGTTAACCAAATCAACATCAGCAACATTCTTGAATCCGATAAATTTGCTTGCCTTTTCAGTTCCGGCAGCAACCAACTGGATAGAGTCACCAGCGATTACGATGCTGTCACCTACTAACTGGTCAGCCAAACCTGATTTGTAGACTACATTAGTTGCACGGTTCTTAATTGTATAATAACCCTTATCAACTCCAGCAGCTTTTTCAACTACAAATTGAGTATACGGATTGAAATCCTGACCTGCAGCCAGATAGTCAGAGCTTGTATTAACCGGGCTCTTATCCAAGAACAGACCTTCGCCCTTGTTCTTATCACCACCTCTGTATTTCTGGATATCCTTAATATAATATACCTTAGTTACATCAATTGTTGCAGAACCACCCATTGACGGAGCAGTAGCATACTGCTGGATCAGCGGTTCAGTATAACCTGCAGCTTCAGGATCATAAGCTTCATAAACAGCAGTAACAGTCAATACATCTACAGAAGAAAGGTTACGAAGGGCGATTGCACCACCTGCTACAGATTGCAAAGCTTTTGTTCCATCATAGAATATATCTTCATATTCAGTTACCGAACCAGGAGTTACTTCATATGTAACAGTAGTTAAAGCTGTTGTTAATGTAGTAACTTCTGTAACATTTGCTGAATTTGCAGCAATAACTAAGCCTAATACTCCATCGTTAGCAATAACAACCTTACCATCTACTATAGTAGCAGCAAAAGTAGAATTTCTTCCTTCTGATGTACAAGTACTTACCCAATCGTTATAAGCGCTTACCAAATTTGCAAGAAGAGTACTTAATGCTGTATTTACAGCAGCTAAAGCAGTCTTCTCATCGGTTATCGTTTTACCAGAACCAACATATGTAGATGCAACACCCCCTTTGCCTGAATTATCCAAAGCCAAGATAGTTGTTCTAGCAGCAACAGTAGCAGAACTATTATCTATAGTGTAAGCTTCGGTTGTATAAAGATCGAACAAAGTTGAACCTTTTTTGATCTCATCTGTTTCTGCAGCCGCACCAGTACCGTCAACCGCACCAGAAGCTACCGTAAAATAAGTTTCGCCAAAAGTAGAGGCAGCAGTACCTTGTGCAGCCCAGTTAGTCAACAAGGTTTCTAACTTTTCTAAATTTTCAGCAGCAGTGTTATAAGCAGCAACAGCCTCTGTAGCCTCATTTGTTGAAATAGTTGCAGAAAATTCTCCTGTTGAAGCCGAACCTGCATTCTTTATCAAATAGCTCGGTGTAGCAACCGCATTCAAAGCAATAGAGTCATTACCTACATAATAAGTTGCAGAGAAAGCAGCCGTTGCAGGCAAACGTTTTGCAAAAAGTTTGCGGTCTGTTGTTGCTTTTACCAGATCAGTTGCATTTGTTAATGCTTTGGCTGCATTAAACTCCGGTTCGTAGCCGATTGTATCGACTGCCAACATATTATACTTACCAGCTTTATCATTAAACAATGTATCAACAACCAGGAAATACTTTTTGTCGATTCTGGCATCATCACCTGTTGCAGACTGATCGTTTGAATGACCTTTTACTTTGCTTCCGTTTGTCAAGAAGAACTGAGTAGTTCCTGAAACAGCAGCACCACCTGAAGTAGCATAAGGAAGAGCTTCCCAGCTATTTGCAGTCAACACGTTCTTTTCTGTAGAAGAAACATCCTTACCACCATTGAAATACAGTTTCCCGTCTGTCAATAACTGATTGAAAGTTTTCTCCGTCAAAGTCATGCTTTCAGAAACCGGGTTGATAGCCAGTTTCATTACATTGGAAATGTTGTTAAGTTCACTTGCAACAGCTTTACCTTTATAAGAAACAAGCTTAAAGCCGTCAGTCAATGTAAACACAGAGTCACCAGAAACAACATAAGGAACACCTGCATCAGTCAATGCCCAAGTAGCGTTACCACCGTCAGCAATAGCACGTGCTTTAGAAGAAACTCTGGCTGCAGAAGAAGATGCACCTGTTGCCGTTTTAGTATCATTCTTCAATTCGAACGCCAAAACCTGTTGTGTCTTCTTATTGATAAAACGATAAGCAGGAACACCTGCAGGATCAGAAGGTTTGATTTCTTCAATCTGCCAAAGAGCAGCGTTGATACCATCAAATACATTTGCATCGTAAAAAGAGCTTGTTATACCCTGAAAACCACCGGAAGTGTTTTTTGCAAGAAAAGCCAATTCAGGATTATTTTGCGCATCCTTACCAAAAGACAGCACATTTGTTGTGCTCGCTTTTGTTAAGAACACAAAATCGCCACTTTCAACATCGCTATCTAGTTGTGCGAAGGCGTTGAAAGACGATCCACCGGCTACCAGAACGGCAGCCAAAAGAGTAGAAAATCTTTTGTTCATAATCTAAATAATTTAATTAATAATACTATATATAATGAAATTCAGTTCTTTGCGTCCCTTCTTGGGATCGTCTATCGAAATGACGAGAGAAAACGTACGTTTTTTTTAGTCATTTTTCGGGAGGGCATCGGAGGTTTGTGCTGAAAAGATGTAATTTCGTACATGCTAAGCTATCTAATTGATAAGAAACAATATAGAAAAAGAAAAATCTTTGCGGAAAGGATTGCAGGTTTAAAAAGTATATGTATTTTTGTAGCTGAAAAATGACGAATTTAAACGTACGTTTTCATTAGTCATTTCCGAACGACCTCCTATCTTTTTAAAATTCAACACTTTATATTCAATTTTATATCTGTTTTACCCCCTAAAATAGCCCTTTTACGCGTACATTATATAAATTAGTACATTACTATTAATCAAGACATTACGAAAACCGCTAAAATGCAAAAAGACGCCTTTTTGCAGATAACCGCCCAAAACAGCCCTTTTTAGCCCCTATCGAGCCGGATATTTATCCAAAAATAAAGACAGTCATTGAAACTAAAGTGTCTGCGGTCGAAACTAAAGTTTCACGGCAGGAAACTAAATTTTCATCCCAGGAAACTAAAGTTCCATCGGCATGAAACTAAAGTTTCAAATGAAGGAACTGTTTGAAACAAAAGTTTCAAAGAAAAAGATAAGTGAAACTAAAATTCCGGAGATGGAATACAGTGAAGTGTGAGGAGATTTATTAAGGGAAGTAGGTAGAGAGATGTTGCGGCCCCGCGTCAAGCGCGGGGACACATTCTCTCCTAATTATATTATATTCTTGCAAGCGTCGTAACAATGAAATCCCAAGTGCGGGCAACAGACGGAATGCTTACCCGTTCGTCCGGAGAATGCGGATGTTGCAGGTCCGGGCCGATAGAGATCATATCCATGTTCGGATAGGCTTCCTGGATAATGCCGCATTCGAGGCCGGCGTGCATCACGGTTGCTTCCGGTTTCTTGCCGTACAAATCCAGATAGGCTTGCTGCATGATCTTCAGGATCGGAGAATCGATATTCGGTTGCCAGCCGCCGTAGCCGCCGTCATATTCCACTTTGGCACCTGCGAGCGCGAATACGCTTTCCAGACTGGAGCAAACCGCTTCTTTGCGACTCTCGGAAGAGCTGCGCACCAGGATCTGAATCTCGATCAGTTCGTTCGACGACTTCACGATCGCCAGGTTCGTAGACGATTCCACTGTTCCGGGGAAATCGGCCAACATACTGATAACGCCGTTCTGGCAACCTTCGATCGCATTGATCAGGTCGTCCTGGATTTCTTCGGGGATCAGAGTTGCCGGCATATCGGTCATTTCTGCTACGAAATTGACATTATCTTCAATACCTTTATATTCGGTACGATACATTTCCTGATAATCGGATACAAATTCCCAAAGGGCTTCCACATTGTCGCCGGGAATCGTAATGACAGCAAAAGCCTCGCGAGGGATCGCATTCCGCAACGAGCCGCCATCGACAGACGACAGACGCGCACCATAATCGCGTACCGCCTCTTTCAGGAAACGGAACATCAGCTTATTGGCGTTCGCACGTCCTAAATGGATATCGACACCGGAGTGCCCGCCTTTCAAACCGGTCAGGCTGATCTTTACAGCGACATCACCTTCCGGAATATAGGTATCTTCCTTGAATTGCATGGACACGTTCAGGTCTGCGCCACCGGCACAACCGACAAACAGTTCGCCTTCCTCTTCGGAATCGCAGTTCAACAGGATCTCGCCTTTCAGGAAACCCGGTTTCAAGCCGACCGCGCCGTCCATTCCCACTTCTTCATTAATGGTGAAAAGGGCTTCCAGCGGACCATGCTTCAAGGTCTTGTCGGCAAGGGCTGCCATCGCAAAAGCGGCACCCATACCGTTATCGGCGCCTAATGTCGTTTCGCGGGCTTTCACCCAGTCTCCATCTATGTAAGCATCGATCGGGTCGGTTAGAAAGTCGTGTTTTACTGAAGAGTTCTTCTGCGGAACCATATCCAGATGAGACTGCATGGTTACGGTTTTGTGTCCTTCCATTCCCGGAGATGCCGGTTTACGAATCAAAACGTTTCCCACTTCGTCTTGCAGGGTTTCCAATCCCAATCCTTTACCAAAAGCTACCATAAAACGGGTTACAGCCTCCATGTGTCCGGTCGGACGAGGAATTTGCGTAAGGTCATAGAAATAACCCCAGACAGGCTGCGGAGAAAGATTTTTGATTTCTGCTGACATAGAAGTTTAATTTAATTTGTGCTACTTTTATTTTTATGCAATAGTATTATCATTAACAGCAACCGGGGCTTCCTTGTTCGTGAACGGCAAAACCACCACGCCAAACAATCCTGTAAGTCCGAGCCACGCGGTCTGCACCGTGTGTACGACCAGGGCGAAAGCCGCTGCATCGGTTTCCTTTACCCCGAAACACATCAGGGTGGCGATCACCATAAAATGCCACGGTCCGATGCCTCCCTGAACGGGCACAGCCACAGCGATACTGCTCATTGTAAAAGCGATCAGCCCGACTGTCACACCCAGATCGCGGGTAAAGTCGAAGGCGTAGAAAGTGATGTAGAAGTACAGGAAATAGCCTGTCCAGATCAGTAACGTTTGAATCACAAAAAGACCTTTCCGCTTCATCAGCCAGATGCTCTTCATTCCGTCCCAGACGTTCTGCAACATCGACTTCGCTTTCTTCACCAGTGTAAAGTTACTCATATATGTGAATATAAACCAAATTCCGGCGATAAAAATTACAGCCGCCACGTAAATCCATATCGAATTGAACATCGACTGGAAACCGTCCAGCAAGGCGGGGTTCTTCGCAAAGAAGCTCTGGAAGAAGCCGAAATTGAACACGACGATAGACATCGTGATCAGCCCGACCATGATCGTATCGCTCACACGGTCGATCAATAGAGTTCCTAACAGGCGGGTAAACGGGATTTTGTCATATTTGGTGATCATACCGCAGCGCCAGACTTCGCCCACGCGCGGCAGGACAAGGTTTACGGCATAGTTGCCGAGGACGGCGTAAATGACATTGCTTGTCTTCACCTTATCGCCCAACGAACGGATCAGCAACCCCCAACGCAGACCGCGGACGATATTGGCACCCAGGCCGAACAGGAGCGAAAAGAGAATGATATCGTAGCGAACACCTTTGCGGATCACATTCCAGATCTCGCTAAAATCCATCTTACTATACAAATACCAGAGTAATAAACAACCGAAAGCAAGCGGGAGAATTATCTTGAGAAACGTGCGTAGAATTGCTTTAAAATCCATTATGCGTAGATTGACTTTAAATTATTTGTTGTATTTTTGTACGCCTGCAAAGATAAGCATTATATTTAAATACGAACACAACTATACACCAAAGAAGTGGATGAGATTAGTTAAGCCAAAGAAAGCGTTAGGACAACATTTCCTGAAAGATCTGCAAATAGCTGAACGCATTGCGGATACATTGTCCGACTACAAGCAGTTGCCTGTACTGGAAATAGGCCCGGGTATGGGCGTCCTCACCCAATTCTTACTGGAAAAAGGGCACGACCTGACAGTGGTCGAGCTGGACCTGGAATCGGTCGATTACCTCGAACAGAACTTTCCGGCCTTAGAAGGCAAGATACTGGCGGAAGACTTTCTGCGCCTGGATCTCAGCCGTTTGTTTACCAGCCAGTTCTGCGTGATCGGCAATTATCCGTACAATATATCCAGCCAGATATTTTTCAAGGTTCTCGATTATAAAGAACATATTCCCTGTTGTTCGGGCATGATACAGAAAGAGGTTGCCGAACGTCTTGCCGCCGGTCCGGGCAGTAAGACATACGGTATCCTGAGTGTCCTGCTGCAAGCCTGGTACGAAGTGGAATATCTGTTCACCGTCAGTGAGAAAGTATTCGATCCGCCTCCAAAGGTCAAAAGCGCGGTGATACGGATGGTGCGCAACAACCGGACGGAATTGGGATGTGACGAAAAGCTCTTCAAAACGGTTGTCAAGACCTCTTTCAACCAGCGGCGCAAAACGTTGCGCAATTCCATGAAACCGCTGTTAGGTAAAGATTGCCCCGATTACCAGCTCCCGATCTTCGACAAACGGCCGGAGCAGTTGTCGGTAGAACAATTCGTGGAGCTGACGTTGATAACGGAACGGAATTTGAAATAAAGCAAGTTGTTCATCTTCTAAATAGGCAGAGAAATGATTGAACTGACGAAAGAATACATAGAGAACCTGAAAGACATCATCAATGAAAAGGATGACGCGAAGATCAAAGAGATCCTGAACGAGTTGTACCCGGCCGATATAGCCGAACTGTATCAGGAACTCGATTTGCAGGAAGCGATCTACCTTTACCTCCTGATGGATGGCGAAAAGGCGGCGGACGTGTTGATGGAACTGGACGAAGAAGACCGTCATAAGTTACTGAAAGAGCTTCCGAACGAACTGATCGCCAAACGCTTCGTGGACAACATGGAGACTGACGACGCCGTAGACCTGATGCGCGAGTTGGACGAAGACACCCAGGAAGAGATTCTTTCGCATATCGAAGACGTGGAGCAGGCCGGAGACATCGTCGACCTGTTGAAATACGACGAAGACACTGCCGGCGGTTTGATGGGTACGGAAATGATCGTGGTAAACGAGAACTGGAGTATGCCCAAATGTATCGACGAGATGCGCAAACAAGCCGAAGACATGGACGAGATCTATTACGTATATGTAGTAGACGACGACGAACGCCTGCGCGGAGTGCTCCAGCTCCAGAAACTGATCACCAACCCTTCCGTCTCGAAGATCAAGCATGTGATGAAGAAAGACCCGATCTCCGTCCGCGACAGTGACAGCATCGAGGAGGTGACCGAGACGATCGAGAAATACGACCTTGTAGCCCTGCCGGTTGTCGACAGTATCGGACGCCTGGTTGGACGCATCACCATCGACGACGTCATGGATGAAGTACGCGAACAACACGAACGTGACTACCAGTTGGCATCCGGTATCTCGCAAGACGTGGAGACTTCGGACAACGTCTTTACCCAGACGGCAGCCCGCCTTCCCTGGCTGTTGATCGGTATGATAGGCGGTATCGGCAACTCCCTCATTTTAGGGAATTTCGAAGGCAACTTTGCCGCCAATCCCAAAATGGCGCTCTTCATTCCGCTTATCGGCGGAACCGGCGGTAACGTCGGAATCCAATCATCAGCAATCGTCGTACAAGGCCTGGCAAACAATAGCCTGAAAGAGGGCGACATCCTGCCCCAGATCCTGAAAGAAGCGGTAGTATCATTGATTAATGCCAGTATCATCAGCCTGGTCGTATTTGTCTACAACTTCTTTATGTTAGGAGACCGGGGCATCACGGCATCCGTATCCCTCAGCCTGTTTGCCGTCGTGATGTTTGCCAGTATTTTCGGCACGCTGGTGCCCATGACACTCGACAAGCTGAAGATCGACCCTGCTTTGGCTACCGGCCCGTTTATTACTATTACAAATGACATTATCGGGATGATGATTTACATGTTTATTACGTCTACATTGGCCAGATAGTTAAATATTCCATGTTGTAGAACATATTTACAACATAGGTATTATCTTTGCGGCAGGTTATCAAAAAGACAGTAAAGACATGCTAATAGAAGCATTTTACATCCTCTTCTTCTATTTTACAGGAGAGTTTATCAGTTCCTTCATCGACGGGTTCATTCCGGGCAGCGTAATCGGGATGGTATTGTTATTTCTGGCGTTGGCATTCAAAGCCGTCAAGCCGAACAAAGTAAAGAGACTCTCGACTCTCCTGACCGAGAATATGGGATTGTTTTTCCTTCCGGCGGGTGTAGGCCTGATGAATTCATTGGGGATTATCTCCAAATACTGGGTTGTGATCGTTACGGCATCCGTCGTCAGCACGATACTGGTTATCGCCAGCGTGGCCCTGATCCAGCAAAAGTTAGGGAAGGAGGCCGGCAAACATGAATAACCTGGCGCAGTCGGAGGTCTTTTCCCTTACGTTGGTGGTCGGCACTTACCTCGCATCGCTGACGCTCTACAGGAAAACACGCATCAGCCTGTTACATCCGCTTATCACATCCATCTTAGTCATTATCGTCGTACTGAAGGCGATGAATATCGAATATGAATCCTTCCAGAAAGGCAGCCACCTGATCCATTTCCTGTTAGGACCGTCGGTCGTGGCGCTCGGATATGTGCTTTACGAACAAATCCAGTATCTGAAGGGGAATGTCATATCGATCCTGACCTCCGTCTTTGTAGGAGCGATTGTCGGGATTGTCAGCGTCATCGTTATCGGCAAGCTAATGGGAGCGGACGCGGCATTGGTTGCCACCCTCGAACCTAAATCGGTTACGACGCCTATCGCGATGGGTATTGCCGAGAAATCGGGAGGCATACCTTCGCTGACGGCAGTTATCGTGGTCGCAGTCGGGATATTCGGCAGCATCGCCGGGCCGTTCGTCATGAAGGTGTTAGGCATCGAAAGCCGCATTGCCAAAGGGTTGGCGTTGGGGGCATCTTCGCATGGCGTCGGGACATCCGTTGCGATTCAGATCGGGGCCGTGGAAGGAGCGTTGAGCGGACTGGCGATCGGGTTGATGGGTATTATGACGGCAATCCTCGTTCCGGTTATCAGTTTTATTATCTCGCTATTCTAAGCAGATCATCACCTGACTCATGCTCTTTGCAAATCATATCAAACTGATTTGCAACCCATTTCCAAATAAAAAAGCAGAAGTTTATTGTTACTTTAAGAGGAAAACACTACTTTTGCACCCAAAATCCATCACGAGATAAATTAACAATATATAATATAAAGCACATAAGTATGATTAATTCACAGGACATTAAGAAAGGAACATGTATCCGTCTGGACGGTAAACTCTATTTCTGCGTCGATTTTCTTCACGTAAAACCGGGAAAAGGTAATACGATTATGCGTACAACTCTGAAAGACGTTGTAAAAGGCGGTCAGATCGAACGTCGTTTCAACATCGGTGAAAAGCTGGAAGACGTACGTGTAGAACGTCGCCCGTACCAATACACATATCAGGAAGGTGAACACTACCACTTCATGAACCAGGAAACATATGACGACGTGATCATCGACAAAGACCTGATCAACGGTGTAGACTTCATGATCGAAGGCCAGATGGTAGACGTTGTTTCAGACGCTTCGACCGAAACAGTCCTGTTCGCAGATATGCCTGTAAAGGTTCAGCTGAAGGTGACTTATACCGAACCGGGAATCAAAGGCGATACAGCAACCAACACACTGAAACCGGCTACGGTTGAATCAGGTGCGGAAGTTCGCGTTCCTTTGTTCATCGAAGAAGGCGAAACGATCGAAATCAACACACAGGACGGTTCTTATGTAGGACGTATCCGATAACAATGGACAATTGACAATTGACAATTAAGAATTTGCAGTTTCCCGCATTTAATTGTCAATTGTCAATTCTCAATTGTCAATTAATAAAGTCTTGCTATGAAAATAAAAGAATGGGCCGAAGAAGACCGGCCGCGCGAAAAAATGTTATTGAAAGGTATTGCGTCTCTTAGCGATGCCGAACTGCTTGCCATCCTGATCGGTTCAGGAAACAGCCAGGAAACGGCTGTCCAACTATCACAACGTATCCTTTTCTCCGTCGATAATAACCTGAATGCTTTAGGCAAACTTTCCGTCAAAGAACTGATGTCCAAATTTAAAGGTATCGGACAGGTAAAAGCGATCACCATCAATGCGGCACTCGAATTGGGGAAACGTCGCGGGAGCTGCGATCCCATCCAACGCCCGGAAATCCGGAGCAGCCACGACACATTCCGCCTCCTTCATCCCCTGCTCTGCGACCTTCCGCACGAAGAACTGTGGGCCGTACTGATCAACCGCTCTTGCCAAGTCATCGAAAAGGTCAAAATCAGCCAGGGAGGGACAAGTGAAACATCCGCCGACCTGCGCCTGATACTGAAAGCGGCAATCACTGCGCTCGCCTCAAGTATCATCCTCTGCCACAACCATCCTTCGGGAAGTATCCGCCCCAGCCGGGAGGACGACCAGTTGACGCAACGACTTAAAAGCGCTGCCCGGCTGGTCGACATCAACCTGCTGGACCATATCGTCATCGGCGACGGCAGCTATTACAGCTATTCGGACGAAGGAAAACTTTGAACAATTGACAATTTATTTGTACGTTTGCATTCAAATTGAACAAAGATGAACAACGAATTCCTCCAAACAGAAGAAGCGATTGTCGCCATGCTTAAAACCGTGTACGACCCGGAGATTCCGGTGAACGTGTACGATCTTGGCCTGATCTATAATATAGAGGTTGACGATGAGAAGAACGTCCGCATCGACATGACCCTCACCGCCCCCAATTGCCCGGCTGCCGACTTCATCATTGAAGACGTCCGCATGAAGATCGAATCCGTCGATGGCGTGAATAATGTGGAAATAAACCTTGTTTTCGAACCCGAATGGGACAAGGATATGATGTCTGAAGAGGCCAAACTGGAATTGGGCTTCTTATAATATACACCCGGTAGAAACATGGATTCCCTTCGAAAGAAAATATATTTTGCTTCGGATGCCCATCTGGGTGCCCGTTTCCATAAAGACCCGCTTGCCGTCGAAAAGAGACTGGTACGCTGGTTAGACAGCATCAAGGACGAGGCGATGGCAATCTATTTCCTGGGGGATATGTTCGACTACTGGTACGAATACAAATATGTCGCGCCCAAAGGCTTCGTCCGTTTCCTTGGCAAGCTGGCGGAGTTGTCGGACAGCGGGGTGGAAATCCATATCTTTATCGGCAACCACGATATCTGGATGTTCGACTACCTGCCGAAAGAGATCGGAGCCATCATCCACCGGGACGTACTCACGGTTGATCTGTTGGGCAAACGCTTTTTCCTCGGACACGGTGACGAGGTCGACTACCGCAGCAAGGCATTCCGCTTTATCCGTACCCTTTTCCGCAATAAATTCTGCCAATGGCTGTATGCGGGCATCCATCCCCGATGGACATTCGGCTTCGCCCTCAGCTGGTCGCTCAGCAGCCGCAAAAGCGGATTGAAGAAGCATCAGACAAGCGAAGCAGCCGAATACCAGGGAGAGGATCACGAATACATGGTCCTTTTTGCAAAGGAATATCTCCGGACGCATCCCGACATCAACTTCTTTATCTTCGGCCACCGCCACATCATGCTCGACCTGATGCTCTCGCGCACGTCCCGCCTCCTGATTGCCGGAGACTGGATGCATCTTTTCTCATACATCGTATGGGACGGCGAAAACCTCTTTATGGAGCAGTTCGAGGCGGAGCAGACTTCCTGAAAAAAGGACCGGCATCGCTTCCGAAAAAGGTAGGCATCGCTTCCGAAAAGGGTAGGCATCCTTTCGACCAACGGCTCACGGGCCATATTTTACGGGACGGGAACGAAAAAAAACGGGACGGGAGCCATAATCCCGCAGTCCGAATACTATTTTTTCCAGCAAACAACCAATGTTTCCTCCGGATGGACAGTCAGGATATCACCGTCTATCGAACCGTTTTTATCGGCAAAAAGGACTTCTGACGGGCGCTTCTTACCATCCGTCTGTAAAGCAATCGTTTGCAAAGCACCTGATTTATTGACGACCACAGCAATATAAGCGTCTTTCGTCTCGGACATCTTCATCAAGACGTCTTTATAATAGGTTTTGAAGGAACAGGGCAAGCGGTCCGTATTGCATTCCTGCCGCACCCAGCCGACAAGCGGCGCGCCGTCCCCTTTCCAGGCACCGCTACCCAACAGGCCCGGAACCCAGACAACTTCTCCCTTCCCGTAAGCAAAGCGGGATGCGAGCGGAAGCTCTCCTTCCCCGCAAATCGTTTCAGCGCCTTTATCCGTACGGATCAACCCCTTCCAGGCATATCCCGGAACAGGCTGTTCGTATCCTTTCAGGCGGTACAGGTAAGGAGTGTCGATCCGTTTGAACTCGGAGATACAGCCGCCAAAGAGGTTCTTTAGAGAGAAACCGGTCAACATCTGGTTATGGACATCCCCGTCGTAGAAACCGGTCATTCCGTCTACAATCAGTTTTCCGCCCTTTTGGACGAAAGACTCTAACAACGGGACGTATGAAAGAGGCACTGCAATCTGGTGGGCCAGGATAATCGTTTGCCCCGTATAGTCCGGACGGCTGAAATCATATTCCTCAAACGCCTTCAGGTTCGGGGTGATACCACTCCCGGACAAGGCTTTGAAATAGCCCAGCATATTGGTCATACACATGATACGTCCGTCTTCGGCGGCAGGCGTTCCCTTCGAAACAATATCCTCCGTCCAGAGAGATTCGCGGATATAGACGATGCTGATTCCCGGATCCAGTTTCTTCGCCTCCGAGAAGAGCGTTTTATGCTGTTTCAGACAGTTGCCGACCTCGGCAACGGCAGCCACCCGGTCCGTAGGCTGGTGCTGGAAGTCGAGCAAAGCCCATTCCCCCGACTCGATGCCCGATGCGCGCGGGTTAAGCGACCAGAAGATCGCGCCTTTCCCTTCCGTACCCATCACGATCCAGAGCCATTGCGTGATCTCTTCCTTTGTCGGGCACATGGCACGGGCGCCGCTATAGGTATTGTTGCCTCCCTGCACCTCCGTCATCAGCCAGGGCAGTTCCCCGGCGCCGGACAGCAGCAGTTCGCAGTCGGCAGACATCGCTAAGCTGTATTCTTCGCGCGGGAAAAGGGTAAAATGCCAGCTGGCATGAGCCGAACCGCCCAGGCTGTTCAGGAAACGACGCCACTCGGGGAAGTTATATTCCGTTATATTCGAGAAAATAGCATGATTATTGACATGCAGATGTATATTCTTATCGTACTTGCGCACTTCGGAAGCGATCCAGCCGAGCATCCAGGTCGTCATGTAGTTCATGAAACGCTTATCCTGCAAATCGACCAGCACCGGATACCCGTTTTCCAGATATTCCGCCTGCGGATGCTGTCTGTTCCACTCCCGGCGCATCTGGCGTGAGAACTCGTTATCTTTCAGCCCTCCGCCCGGTTCATTGATCAGCACCCAGGCATACAGGGACTTGAACTGTTTGAAATGGGTCGTCATCTGCTTGATATATTCGGCAAAGGTATTCAACTGTGCACGGCTCTCCGGGAACTTCCAGCCTCCGATATCCGTCTTGTCCGTCAGCGGAAAGAATGTCCCGATAATCTTGATATCATACTTCTCCGCCAAGCGGAAAGCACGGTCGAAGAGAGAGAAATCCCAACCGCCGGGTTTACGCATATACGATTCGAACATACGGATGCGGCAAACCGACATCCCGCTGTCGTGCATTGTCCGGAACCAGCCTTCCGTCTCCTCCTCCGTCTGTCCGGGCTCGATAAAGACCTGCGCTCCCAACAACGGATAATCATCTGCGGAAATCGTCTGCTGTGCCTCGGCACGTTCCGGCAACAGCCATGCTGCCAGCAATAAAAGGAGTAAGAACTTACAAGCTTTCATGGTATAATATTGTATTTAAATGGTTTCCCGATCAATAAGAAGTTTCCAAAGATAAACAAATAACGGACAATACGTGTCAAACAGACAAAAAAAGACTGCCCCAACCGGTGTCGGGGCAGTCTAAACACTAATCCTAATGTTTTGTAAGCTGTGAGGATTAGAATAATTATTTATCTAATATTTCCATTGTATCGGCAGCGATCATGAACTCTTCGTCGGTCGGCACGACAATGATCGTCACCTTGCTGTCCGGCGTACTGATAACCATTTCTTCGCCACGCATACCTTCGTTCTTCTGAACGTCGATCTTCATACCCATGTATTCCATGTCTTCACATACGACACGACGGGTAGCCCACTGGTTCTCACCTACGCCACCTGTCCATACCAGGATATCGCAGCCACCCATGGCAGCCGCATAAGCACCGATATATTTCTTGATACGGTAGTTGTAAACATCCAATGCCATGATGGCACGTTCGTTACCGGCAGCAACAGCCGCTTCAATCTCGCGCATATCGGACGAGATACCGGAAAGACCGGCAACACCGCTCTTCTTATTGATCAGGTCGGACAGGCCTGCACCGTCCATACCTTCCTTATCCATGATGAAAGACAAAGCGCCTGCATCCACATCCCCGCAACGGGTACCCATCAGCAGACCTTCCACCGGAGTCAGTCCCATAGAAGTATCGACACACTTGCCATGGTCGACAGCGGCGATAGAACCTCCGTTACCTACGTGAGCCGTGATGATCTTCTGTTCTTCGTAAGGAACACCTAAGATTTCACAGGCACGACGGGATACATAACGATGGCTTGTCCCGTGGAAACCGTAACGGCGCACACCGTATTTCGTGTACATTTCATACGGCAGACCATACATATAAGCCTTGCTCGGCATTGTCTGATGGAAAGCTGTGTCGAAGACTGCCACCTGGGGAATACCCGGAATCAGCGCTTCCATAGCGTCGATACCTTTCAGGTTAGCCGGGTTATGCAGCGGAGCCAGATCGGAACATTCGATTACTTTGTTGATCACATCCTGGTCGATCTTCACACTGGAAGCGAATTTCTCGCCGCCGTGTACCACGCGATGGCCGACAGCGTCGATCTCCGTATATTCTTTGATACAGCCGTATGTTTTGTCTGTCAGGATGCTCAAGATAAATTCGATACCTTCCTTATGGCCGGGAATCTCTTTTTCCAGCACGACTTTCTTTCCGTCTTTGTCGGTCAGTTTCAGGAATGCGCCCGGCAGACCGATCTTTTCGATACCACCCTGGGCCATCACTTCGCCGGATGTCATATCGAATAATTTATATTTGATGGAACTGCTACCGCAGTTTAATACTAAGACTTTCATGTTTTATGACTTATGATTCGTAAATGTTAATTGTATAGAGACGCACGGCCGTGCGTCTCTACGGCCATATATCTTTATTTTGCGGCTTTCAGACCGATAGATTGGTTGCAGGCAATGGCTACCATCTTATAGATATCGTCTACGGAACAACCGCGGGACAGGTCGTTAACCGGAGCAGCCATACCCTGCAGGATAGGACCTACGGCTTCCGCACCACCCAGGCGCTGAACCAGCTTATAAGCGATATTACCTACTTCTAACGTCGGGAATACCATGACGTTAGCCTGTCCGGCTACTTCACTGCCCGGAGCTTTCAGGGAAGCTACTTTCTCAACCAGGGCGGCATCGGCCTGCAACTCTCCGTCGATCTTCAGTTCGGGAGCCATTTCTTTTGCCAGGCGGGTTGCTTCCACAACTTTGTCCACCATTTCGTGGGATGCACTGCCTTTTGTAGAGAAGCTCAGCATGGCAACACGCGGTTCCATACCTACGATATCGCGAGCCGTAGCAGCAGTGGCAATGGCGATACTTGCCAGTTCGGGAGCTGTCGGGTTCGGCATTACGGCGCAGTCCGCAAATACTAAAACACCGTCTTTTCCATACTGCGGAGTTTTTGTAAACATCAGGAACGCACCGGATACGCAGCTCATGCCCGGAGCAGTCTTGATGATCTGCAAAGCCGGACGCAGGACGTTACCGGTTGTGTTCTGTGCGCCGGCAATTTCACCGTCGGCATCACCGGATTTAATCATCAGGCAGGCAAGAAACAAAGGATCTTCTACTAAAACGGCAGCCTTTTCGGGTGTCATTCCTTTCTTCTGACGTAACTGGAAAAGCAGGTCGGCGTAAGCGGCTTTCTTTTCGTGATTCTTCGGATCGATAATAGTAGCTTGTCCAATGTGGTTCAACCCGTATTCAGCAGCCAGGCTGTTGATTTCAGCGGGATTGCCAATCAGGATAATGTCTGCAACTCCGTCGGCCACTAAACGGTCGGCAGCTTTCAATGTTCTTTCCTCTGTTCCTTCGGGAAGAACGATACGCTGTTTGTTTGCTTTAGCGCGTGCAATAATCTCTTGCATTAAGTCCATAGCGGAAGATCTATTTTATTATTATGTTGTTAGTTTGATACCACGGTTATCGGGTACAAAAGTAGGCAAAATGTAATATGGAGTTTGCAAAACCGGCAAAATATTTATAAGCCGACCTGCCAGTTTCAGAACATTTAACAATAATTTGTTACTTCTTTCTCTCCCGACAGGATTTGTTGCAAATCTTCAGCTGTGACGTTTACTTCTATCTTGCCATTATGGGCTACCGATATCTTGCCTCGCTCCTCGGAAACGATGATTACCAAAGCATCAGTCTCGAGCGACATTCCCAGTCCGGAACGGTGGCGGAGCCCCATATCTTTCGGCAAGTTGGCGTTCTGGGCTACCGGAAGAATACAGCCTGCCGCCTTGATGCGGTTATCGGCAATGATCATCGCCCCATCATGCAAAGGGCTGTTCTTGAAAAAGATATTCTCGATCAGGCGGGCATTGACATCGGCATTGAACATCTCACCTGTATGCTCGTAAACGGTCAGATCCACATCCTGCTGGATACAGATCAGGGCACCGGTCTTTTTCTTCGCCATATTCATACAGGCCAGGACAACCGGAGCGATAAATTTCCCTTCGTTTTCATTCTCATGGCTTTTCTTGGTAAAGATTTTTCCCAGGAATTTCCATCCCCGGTGCGAACCGAGCGCCACTAAGAAACGGCGTATCTCATCCTGGAACAGGATCACCAGCACCAAGAAACCGACGCTGATAAACTTATCGAGTATGGCTCCCATCAGACGCATTTCCAGCACCTGGGACACCAGAATCCAGACAACGATAAACGACACGACCCCACTAAAGATAGCTAATGTTCCGGAATTCTTCATCAGCTTATACGTCTGATATAAAAAGAAAGCCACCAACAAGACATCGATCAGGTCTTTTACTCCGAAATTCATCCACATAGTTTTATTGTTTCAACTGATTAACAATCTTCACTGCTTCCACCGCCGCCCGCACATCATGTACCCGCAGAATATCCGCTCCGTTCATCAGGGCGAAAGTGTTGAGAACGGTTGTCCCGTTCAGGCTGTCGGCGGGTGTTCCACCCAGAAACTTATAGATCATGCTCTTGCGGGAAACACCGACCAGCAGGGGAAGGCCAAACTCGCCGAACTCGCGTAAACGGCTCATCAAAGCATAATTCTGCTCCACCGTCTTACTGAAACCGAAACCGGGGTCCAGGATGATATCATTCACTCCCAACAGGCGGAGACGGCGGACTTTACCGGCAAAATACAGCATGATATCCTCCATCATGTCCGCATAATCCGTATGCTGCTGCATCGTCTGGGGAGTACCCCGCATATGCATCATGATATAAGGCACATGCAAACGGGCAACCGTATCGAACATTTCGCGATCCAGCTCGCCGCCCGAAATATCATTGACAATCGCAACACCGTATTCCTCAACGCACCGGCGGGCAACATCCGCCCGAAAAGTATCGACGGATAAAGGCGTATCGGGATAATGCGCGTTTAATATCTTCAAAGCGAAAGCCAACCGGCTCATCTCCTCTTCCGGTGAAACTTCCACCGCATCCGGACGCGAAGAATATCCCCCGATATCGATTATTTGCCCTCCTTCGGACAAAATCGTCTGTATGCGTTCTTCAATAGCTGCCTCGGTCTGTTTCCGGCTGTCGGCATAGAAAGAATCGGGCGTGATATTCAATATTCCCATCACCAACGGTGTTTCGAGCGAGGTAAGCGTTCCTCTAATATTGAGCGTTTTATGCAACATTCTTATTTTTCTTTCCGGCAAAGATAAAGGTAAATACATTAAATCACTACATTTGCGCGAAATAACTCTTATAGAATTTGCAAAGGAGAATATGCTATGACTATTTCAGAACTTTATGAATTGTTTATACACAATCCGAAAATAACAACAGACAGCCGTAACTGTCCGCGTGGCTCCATCTTCTTTGCCCTGAAAGGTGAGAAATTCGATGGCAACCAATATGCAGAAAAGGCATTGGCCTCCGGTTGCGTGTATGCAGTAATAGACAACCCGGACTATTTCATCGGAGAGCGTACGATCCTGGTGGACGACGTGTTGACGGCTTTACAGCAATTGGCGCACCGCCACCGCAAAGCAATCGGCTGTCCCATTATCGGCATCACCGGTACAAACGGGAAGACGACCACCAAAGAACTGTTGGCGGCAGTCTTATCGACAAAATACAATCTGCTCTACACCGAAGGCAACCTCAACAACCAGATCGGTGTACCGCTCACCTTGCTCCGTCTGACGCATGAGCATGAGATGGCCGTGATTGAGATGGGTGCCAGCCATCCGGGCGACATCAAAGAGCTTGTGGATATCGTACAACCGAACTACGGCATCATCACCAACGTCGGCCGCGCCCACCTGGAAGGTTTCGGCTCATTCGAGAATATAATCAAGACGAAAGGTGAGCTATACGATTATATACGCCGTACAAAGAACAAGATATTCATCAACCAGGACAACAAATACCTGACGGAGATCGCCAAGGGGATCGAACAAGTCACGTATGGTTCCGACGACACGGCCTTTGCCTGGGGATGTGTGGTCAGCAGCAATCCGTATCTGACCTTCGAGTGGAAACAGCAGGGCAAGATCCACACGGTGGAAACCCACCTGATCGGCGGTTACAACCTGGACAACGCGTTAGCAGCCGTTGCCGTCGGCCGTTTCTTCAAGATCCCGGCAGAACGCATCAGCCGCGCCATTGCCGCTTATGAACCGACAAACAACCGTTCGCAGCTTAAAAAGACCGACAAGAACGAACTGATCATAGACGCCTATAACGCAAACCCCAGCAGCATGAAAGTCGCCCTGGACAATTTTGCCGCAATGCCCGTTTCCCCCAAAGCATTAATTTTAGGTGACATGCGCGAATTAGGCCCGACAAGCGACGAGCTCCACGCCGAAGTCATCACCCGCATCAAAGAAGGCAACTACGACAAAGTATTCCTCTGCGGCGAACATTTCCAAAAAGCCGCCGGCAACGACTTCGCCACCTTCACCACAACAAAAGACCTGATCGAAGCCCTGCGCAAGAATCCGCTGAAAGGGTATCATGTGCTGATAAAGGGGTCGCATTCTATGAGATTAGAAAATATGGCAGAAATTTTATAGAAATCTTCGATGTATATTATTGCAGGCTTGACTCATTAACTTGTGACTATTAAGCTAATGAGTCAAGTCCGCAATAACACAAACAAAAGACACTCTCTCTTTAAAAAATTACTTAGACAGATGTATCATTTCACTTCCAGCTAATAAAAAAGCGCCGGAACCATAAACCTCCCAACTATCTGCCGAAAAGTTTTTCCTCGGATCCGCTCCAATTGGTTGTACCCATCCAACACGCCCATCTTCATTTACACATCTATTTAATCCAATCCATGCTTTTTTCGCCGCATTCAAATAGAGTTCTTCTTTTAATAATCCACTATTAACACCCCAAGCTAAAGCGTAGCAGAAAAAGCCAGAACCGCTGACTTCTCCTCCTGGATAAGACTCCGGGTCAAGGAGACTCGCCCTCCACAAACCATCTGCCTGTTGTAAAGAGACGATACGAGCAGCCATTTCCTTGAATAATTGTTCATAAAAGCTTCGTTTCGGATAATTAGCAGGCAATTCTTGTAATATGCGGACCAAGCCTCCCATAACCCAACCATTGCCACGTCCCCAAAAAATCAATTTCCCATTAGCTTCCTTTCTATCCTCTTTAGTCCCTTTAATAACATATCCTAAATCACGAGCAAAAAGATGTTCTTTCTTATTGTACAGTAAATCATAACACTCTTTAAAACATTTATCACTATATTCCAAATACGAATTATCATTTGTTACAATCCCCAATTTTACTAATGTTGGAGGTGCCATGAATAAAGCATCACACCACCACCATTTTATTATATCTTTTTTCCCCGAGGTCGGATAAGGTTCTTTTTGAAAACGTGCTAACGCATCAATAGTAGCCTTTAACATTTCAGGACGCTTCTCTTTACGATATAAATCAATATACATCTGGCTGATTGCTATATCATCTGCATGAAACCAACGTTTCCCTGGTTGCCACTGAGTTGAATCATTCCCTACTGCCATCATTGCATTATATATCTTTTTAGAAAGAGTTGTCTCCCATGCAGCATACACTCCTGCATAAAAAGCTCCATTCGTCCAATCCGTTTGTTTATGCCGAGGGTGCTCTAACTGCCAGTCTGTTACTTTAATCATCATCTTCCTAATATAATTCTTCTTAAATAAATGAGCATTATTTTGAATATCCAGATGTGATAGATTAGATGCATAATCTACATATTCAGGCTTTTCCCATTCTTCCCTCATATTATAAGGTAGACGATAAACATGGCCCTTCGAATCGGCAAAATAAAAGTTTGATATACTCAGACAATCAGGATTTCCATCTGCCCAATATGTATAGAACGGATCTATCGCATTTACCGGACGACGCATATACGAATGATTACGAGGACTATCTTTCGTATATACACGCTCTTTTTCCCATGTTTTACCAGCATTCGTACTTATCCATGATTCAACTTCTCCACCAGTACCCCAATGTTGAGGTCCTACTCCAGTCGGGGCTATGACTCTCCAAAGATCCCCCTCCACATAAAGGCTTCCTGAATCATAATTATGAGTTGAGGTCGTAATCGGATATTGTACCCATTCTCTACCTGTCCAGTAGGCAACGAACCATTCGCGAGGACCATGTTTAGGCCCTGGTAAATGACCATAACTGGTTAAATACAGTACTATTGCATTCCCGTTCTTATCAAAATTAACATCTTTAATATAAAGATTTTGCCCTTTTGATTCAGCATCTATAACCCGACACGGACTGTCTTTATCCACAATCGGTAACTCAATTGGAGTACCATCGGCCAGAGTCCAAGTTTTCCCAAAATCTACTGTTTGCAAATAATACATATTTGTACGAGTATCACAATCTCCGTTTTTATGACGATTAAAAGTCGTCACCAGTTTATTTCCATACTGACCTGTAATCTGATAATGTCCAGACTTGTTTTCTCCCTCCGGAATAATGGATGCAATCTGATGATAATCACTCCACTGTAATCCATCTGGAGAAGTTCGGTAAAACAATCGCCGAACACCATCATAACGAGTACAAAACATAAAATGCCCTTGTCCTTCCACCAAGCGAGGCTGAGGATAAGCCATTATATCTTTAAAACCTGTCGATTCAAACTTTGAAATATCATAAGGTTTCACACTCTTATATATAAATCCGGGGCGATGATTTCCCCGTCCTGCAACATAGACCCATAAATATCCCTTCTCGTCAATCAAAAGAGCAGGATTATCATGTGGGTCATCTACGCCTTGTTTATCATAAACGACTGTCGGCTTACAGACTTTACCAGTTGCATGGTCATAACAACCTATCATACAAAGTAGATACCTCTCATTCTTATCAATAGTTCCACCAAAAACAAAAAATGTTTTATTGGTTTCCGGGGAGTATATAGCCATTGGGTTATGCTTTACCGTATAAGTTCCCAGTCCTCCTGAATATTTAGAACCATATTCGGATTTCTGGCCCAGATCGAACCATATGGGTCTATATCCATCTATTTTATAGTTACTATATTCACCTTTCTTTTGCGCAGAAAGAGAACAAAAGCTTAATAAAAAGAGAAACAATAATATTTTTTTCATCTTCATAATGTATTAATATAAATTTCTTATTCAATCATTAATACCCTTCAATTTGCGGAGATACAGGAGCAACTGTTAACAGCTCAGCATTCTTCTCTGCTCCAGGATAACCAATATTCTGATTAATCACTCCATTTACGTTCGACACAATAGCTTCTTCAGGAATTGGCCATAAAACATGATGAACACTTATCTGATAAGTATACCACGAAGTCGTAATATGTTCTCTATAGAAATTATTCTTAGACATTACCCAATCCCACCAAAAATTAACTCCTGGCTCCTTCACATTCGCACCAATTCCTCCGGGACCGGAGAAATTTTCCAATGAATATGTACGATTAAACACTTCGCAAGTTTTACCAAATTTTGCATAAGTATATGCTATACGCACTAATTCAACATGGCGTAATTCTTCATAATACAATTCTCGTGCACGTTCGTTTAATATTTCTCCGATATTAATATCTGCAGCCGTCAACGGATCAGCGCCAGCACGGGTACGTACGACATTCAACATTTCTGCAGCTTGAGTTTTCATATCTTTCCAGTAATAACATTCTCCCAGCATCAAATAAACTTCCGCTGATCGATAGATGTACCAGGGAGTCTCTCCTCCATACCATTGTGTAACCGTTTCTTTCTCGGGAACAAATAATTTATAATGTGGCCATTGAAACCAACACATAATGGAATCATTCACACTGATATTCGCATTTTTTTGTAGATTTTTCCTATACCAGGAATTTCCAGATTTCTTTAAATCCGGATTATTATACTTCAAATCTTCCGTTCGTCTCCAGCTATCGCGATTATAAACCCCTCTCAAATCATTTTTTTCTTTCTCACCCCAAATCTCATATTGAAAATAATTGGTCGGTCTCGCTTTACCTGTACCACGCCCATACACACGATTAATATCCAAATCCGGATCCTCACGTACATCATCTGCTATGGCCGAAACATTCCAGGCAGTACCCGTTTTTCCATCAGGTGTTATAGTTCCCTGGCCCCCTGTGTTCCAAGAAGGGACCCCGCACCTCATTGTATAAATACGTACAGAACCGTCTATATCCGGATAAGAAGAAGTATAAAAGATCCCCTCTGTATTACTCATATCCAACTTGGCTTCCACACTATGTAAGTCATGCATCAGATTTGTTCGAGTCTTATTTTTGTTCGATGTAAAACGTTCTGTCATTAAAGGATGATTGGCTACAATTTCATTTCCTATTTCAATAGCCCGATCAAACTTTCCTAAACTCATACATATTTTCATCAACAAAACCCCACAAGCATCTTTATTTACTTTTCCTCGTTCAGCTTCAACACGTACCCATTTATAAGCAAATTCCATATCAGAATATAGACGCTCTAAAATGCTCCATCTATCGCTCGAATAATAATCTGTTTTAGGTTCTGTAAGCTCTTCATCCAAGAATGGCACGTTCCCAAATTGGTGTACAGCTCTATAATAACGATAAGCTCGATGAAAAAAAGCAGACCCTAATATATGATTACGATCCTCTGGGTTTTGCCATTCAATATCATCTATTCGAGAAATAACCGTATTACAATATTTAACAACATTATAAGTGTAAGTCCAAAACCAACCAACCTGCGTATAATCTGTTCCTGTTAATTTTGCACTTGGAAGAAGAGCTTGATCCATATCTTGTTGTGGCCCGGTCTTATTGGTTGTTCCGTCCACGCAGATATCCGATTGTATCATTTCTGTTACTATAGGTGCTCCATCACCATAAAATTCACTAACAATATTCCTCATGCATGCTCCTAAAGCCGATTCGAATCCAGCAGCATCAACATATGAATTTTCAGGAGTATAGATTGATAATGGTTTTGTATCCAGCCAACCATCACTACATCCAAAAAGCGATATTGCGGCACAAACCAAAAGTTTCATTTTATATCTATTAATTTCCATAATCTATTCTGTTTAAAATTATAATGTAAAGTTTATACCCAAATTAAACGATCTCGGAGACAAACTGCCATTTTCCGGATCCCAGAAAGTCCAATGAGGAGACCAAACAGCAACATTACGGGCCGTAAGAGTCAATCTCATACTTTGAACTGAAAACTTCTGCAGGAAGTGTTTAGGTACATTATATGAAACGGAAACATTATCCAAACGTAAAAAAGATTTTTTCACCCAGTTAGTTCCCGCATTATAAGAACTGATTCTTGCATAATCATTGGTCGGATTATCTTTGGTCCAGCGAGGCATATCATAGGATGAAAATTTGTAAGGAGAGCCACTATTATAATTTGCAGCTTCGTTAAATGCGCCATAATGTCCAAAGTAAGAATACATTGTAAAAGATACTGTAAAATCCTTATGTATCGTAAAATCATTTCTCATAGACCAACGATAACGAGGTGTTTTGTATCCTTGAAATACCTTATCCTCTGTATTCATAACTCCATCTCCATTTTGATCTTTATATTTAAAATCACCAGGTTTACAACCATAAATTGCAGCCTCTTTTTCTTCTCCCAACTGCCATACACCCAAACGCTCGTAGGCCCATATCCGATCCGGATCTTGTCCGATAAACCACTCATTATTCGGATCATCCGATTCTTTTTTTCCTACTACATTTCCATTACCATCCAAAATATCCTCCATATCTCCATAAAGTGTAACAATCTTTCTTCTGTTCATGGAAAACGTTGAAGAGGCAGACCATTCAAAATTATCCTGCCTAAAAATATTTGCATTCAATGTCAATTCCAACCCTTTATTTCTAAGCTTTCCCAAATTTGCCGTAACATTAGCAAAGCCTGTTATGCTTGGCAAAGAACGTTCTACCAACAAGTCTTTTGTTGTTCCCGAATAAACTTCTAATGAACCACCAATAATATCATTGAATAAAGAAAAATCCAATCCTAAATTATAAGACTCTGTCCGTTCCCATCGTAAATTATTATTAGCCATTGTATTTACATAAATATAAGTCGAGGTGTAAACAGTGCCGTCCGTCCCAATATAAGTCAAAGGATTCGTTTTCATATTAGATAATGCAGCATATTGACCGATATCACGATTTCCGTTCTGTCCCCAAGAAAAACGAAGTTTTCCATAGTTTAGCCAACGGTTTGCTCCTTCCATAAACTTCTCCGATGTAAAAACATACCCAAGTGCAACAGATGGAAAAGTAGCCCTTTTATTATTAATGCCGAATGCAGAATAACCATCTCGACGAACCGAAGCTGTCAACATATATTTATTTTGAAAGGAATAAAAAACACGTGCCATTAAAGCATCCCCTGTCCAATATGTATCAGAGCTTTGATTGGTTGGATTTAAACCTGAAGACAGATTATGATATCCTAAAACATCACTCGGATTAAAATCATAAGTTGATGCAATAGTTGACCAAGTTTCTTTTTTCTCAGCATTAGCCAATAAAGTCAACTCTAAATTATGTTCTTTATTAAATTCCTTTTTCCACCGGAGTATATTATCTACAGTCCAATGCGACTTAATATCGTGCTGACGTTCAGATGTTCCCCCTTTAGTTTCGACCTCACTATCCGCATATTGATGATAAAATCGATGATACCACTGCAAATAAGGAGTATAATTCAACTGATATTCAATGCCAAAGGGTAATTGAACTTTTGCATATAAATTTGCATTCAATGAATAATATTTTTTTGTTTGATCTCTGTATTCACGCGGATACAAAGGGTTCGTTGTCATATTGTCTCCTGCCACATAATAGCGGTACAGGCTTTCAATATCGTCTAAATTATTAGATGCATAAGGTGAATTTTTTGCCATTGCTTTCCAGTCTACCGATTGTGAACTTTCATCCCGGATAGCAAAATTAGCATTCATCCCAATCGTTAGAAAATTTGTTATCTTAGAATCGAGATTCAACCGAGTACGAAGATTCTTATAATCATCCCCTACTATTATACCATTCCGATCTACATAACCTAACGACCAATGGTAGTTTACTTTATCCGTCCGATTAGATACACTTACCGTATAATCCTGCTGTAAACCTTTATGAAGAACAAGATCGGCCCAGTTTGTCTCTATTCCTGCTATATAGTTATCAATTTCCGGCGTATAGAGTTGTAATCTGGAAAGCCATGCACGTGTCAGTTCCTCATCTGAAACAGATGATACCGGCGTTTTTTGATTATAATTATACCAATCTAAAGGATTAACACCTGTTCCGTCCAACTTAAAAGGGCTCGTATAAATTTCGGGATATTTCGTCAAGTAGTCACTTGAACTATTTCCCATTTGATAATCCTGCCTGTATTTCAAATATCCTTCACCGTCCAAAATTGGCATTTGATTTGCAGATTGAACAAAACCTACATTTGCATTAAAAGTAACAGTCGCGGAACCATCCTTTTTACCTTTACCTTTCTTTGTTGTAATCACAATAACCCCATTAGCTGCTTGCGAGCCATATACAGCAGCAGAACTTGCATCTTTCAAAACATCAATGCTCGCCACATCATTGGTATTTATATCAGACAAAGAACCATAATAAATAACCCCATCTACAACAATCGTCGGACTCGATCCTGCGGTCAATGTATTTACTCCACGCACTTGAGGCGTCAAATCTCCCTTTGCAGATGTCGACATTCCAACATTCAAACCGGCAGCTGTTCCACGCATAAGATCTGTTATATCGCGAGGAGCCTCCACTTCCATTTTTTCTGCTTTCACACTTGCAATAGCCCCAGTCAAGTCACGACGTTTCGCGGTTCCGTAACCAATTACGACAACCTCTTCCAAGGCTTGCGTGTCTTCAATTAGTACAACACGTATAGGGCGTCTATCCTTCACTTCTATTTCTTGTGACAAATAGCCAATATATGATATGACCAAAACAGCTTTATCGGGTACTTGCATAGAAAAATTCCCATCAACATCGGTAATGGTCCCAACAGACGTACTTCCTTTGACTACAATATTTGCACCTATAATTGCTTCGCCACGATTATCAGTAACCGTACCTGAAACAATATTTTTTTGCTGTGCACCGGATAACATAAGCTCCACCCCATCTTTAGGAGAAAATAATATGTAAGAACCATCAAATACATATTTTATATTTGTCCCTTCAAACGAATTTTTGAGCACATCTTCCAGAGAGATTTTATTAAGATCCGAAACTTTAGTTTTTTGTTGCTTGAATGAAATTACTTTATTGACATCCACATCTTGATTTCTAAACACCACCAAATAATCAGTTTGTGCTTCGATTTCTTTTATTAGTTGACGAATCGTCATGCTATTCCGGCTGAGTTTGATCCCAACATTTTGAGCTCCAGCCTCTTCTGCCATCAGCGGGCACACACATACAAACAATAAGAAAAGTGATATCCTCATAATCCTTACAATATTTTTAATGTGTTTATTATGCACAATAAAGGCATATAACAAAGTTTTTATGTACATTTGCTTACAGTTTAAAGTGAATACTAAAAATTACGACTTGTGTTTGCTTTAACTCCGGCGGCAGTTGTTGGTAGCTTCTGCCGCTTTTGTTTTTATTCTACTGTTCTTTCATCATAGGCTATAAATTTTAATGTTTGACATGCTATTTTTTTAAGGTCACTATATTTCGTTCAATATCTTTTTCCACTTTAAATTTCCGTATCTGTTGTAATACACGGAATACATCGTCCAAGCTATCGCGTTGCCTGAATTTACCGGTATAGGTTTCCTTGAATAAGGAAGTATCTTCTATGATGATCTTCACATCATAATAAAGTTCCATCTTTTTCAATATATCAATCAAAGGCTCATTCTCGAAAGCATAAATACCATCACGCCACAGAAAATGATCCTGCAAACGGATCTTTTCAACTTTCATTTTGCCATTTGAAACAGTCACCTGTTGGTCCGGCTTTAAAAGGATCCCTTCGCTATCCTTACCCGAAAAGCACACACGGACGGAACCTTCCAATAAACTGGTCTGCACATATCCGGCTTCCGGATAGCTATATACATTAAACTGAGTGCCTAAGACCTTCATGTTAACATCACGCGTAGAAACAATAAAAGGCTTGGAAGGATCTTTTGCCACTTTAAAGAATGCTTCTCCTTCTACCTCTACTTGTCTTTTTTCACCTGTAAATCGGGCCGGATAAGTTAATTTCGATTTCGCATTCAACCAAACCTCCGTTCCATCCTGCAACACTAATTGCGCCCGTTGTCCGGCAGGAGTGTACAAGGTGTTCATCACATTTGCCGATAAATCATCAGACAGTTCCGACCGCATAGACCAATAGGTCAAAAGACTTGAAGAAATGATCAAGACTAATACCGCCGCAGCATATCCTATCCTACGGAGCCATTGTTTCCGTACCTTATAACGCTGTTTCCGCAAAATGAACTGATCGAATTTCTGCCTGCCCATTGTCTTGTTTTGCATCTGAAGCCCCAAGTTCAGCAAAGCATATTGATTCTGATATTCGGCAAATTGCCTTTTCAGGTCCTCACTTGCTTCAACATCATGCAACAGGGATAAACGCTCCTCTGGGGAAAGTTCTTCATAAAAGTATTTATATATTCGTTCGTTCATATTTTCCGCTTTTGTCTCTAATAAACGAATCAGGAAGCAAAAACCCCCAAAAGAGTAAATGTGTTTTTTTTAATTAGCAAATAAAAATATCAGCAAGGGGAGATAATCTTTTAATTCGACCCGGATCTTCTTATAGGCAATATTCATCTGGTTCTCAACTGTTTTAAGTGAGATATTCAGTTCTTCGGCTATTTCTTTCTGCTTCTTTCCCTCTATTTTACTTTTAATAAATATTTCTCGGCATTTTTCGGGCAATGAATCTATTGCCTCCGTAATAATTCTTTCAATATCTTGTTCCAAAAGCATAGATTGGTCAAACAATTCCAGAGAAGCAAGCTTCACACGCAAAGTTGCCTGATACTCTTCTTGCATCACGCTGACAGCTTCTTGCACAACAACCCGATGGCGCAACAGATCGATGCATTTATTTTTAATCGAAGTAAAAAGGAATGCGACCAGATTGATATTATAAGTAAGTATTTCTTTCTTTTCCCACAGTTCGGTAAACACATCCTGCACAATATTTTCCGCATCTTCCTCAGACAATACATATTCCAAGGCGAAATATTTCATCCGTGAAAAATAGGAAACATATATATCCTCGAAATTATATGGCGATATTTTCTTCTCTACTATCATCTCCTCTTAATTGTTGCAAAGAAAAGCAAAAGATATTACAATGCCGCCCGCAGATCCATGATTTAACATTTTGTTTACGTAGCCGTTTACTGGTAAACAGGTAAGGCGTCAAACTGTTCCTTCAACTCATCCGTCAACACAGCCTTCATTTTCCACTCCTGATCGCCATATACCCCTGCACGAGAATAATCAAAAGGCTTAAAACCTATTTTCTTTGCCACACGGGGATTACTAAACCTGAAATCGAATGCATCGGGATTAACAAATAACGGATCTGCAATTATTGAATGCTTATCTTTCCCTAACTTTTTCCAGTCGGAAAAGCTCAATCCATGAAAATCCGGCTGCGGGGCACGCCGGTCCCAATAGCAGTTCCGGTCGATGACGGTTTGGGCCTTAAGCCATGAGTCACTTCCCTTATCCATGTACAAAAGACCTTTGTCGAAATAAATAATATTGTTGATAAACGAAAAGGATAAATGTTCTTCCGGGCGTGTAAGTTGCATTTGTGAAAGCAAGTTGAATGCAAAAATATTGTTCCGGATCACATTTTCCCTCCCGTAATGTTGATGGAAACCAGCGCTCTTACACTTATACACCAGGTTATTCTCCATACAGACCCCATAAGAGCCCTCGTCGGTATATAATCCCCAGCCGCCATAAGTAAACGAATGGATATGATGAATCACGTTATTGCTCACTGTTGTTCCTTCCGAAGCGCCAAGCGTATATACACCTCCCATATCGCTCAACTCTCCCCATCCAAGATGATGAATACGGTTAAATTCGATTTTATTGCGTTTGGACGGACTCGGCGCATAGCCCCATATCCAACCGACAGAAACGCCCGTATATCTGAGATCGGCAATATCATTGTGGGTAACAGTGTTATCGCTTCCATGAAAGATAATCACTCCGACCGCACAGGGGAACACATATCCGCCATGCTGTATGATATTGTTATGCACAGTAATGTGATGGGTTGCAGCAGTCTCCCCCTGCCCTGTCTTTATAAATTCAGGCGAAGAATAATTCCCTATTTTAACACCGCCTCCTCCCAAATCGTACAGGTGGCAATGTTCCACCTTGGAATAGGAACAATGCTTACGGAACCAAATGGCATACTGCCCCGTACGGGCTATATCGCAATTAACAAACTCAATATTATTGGCATAGTCAAGCATAATGGCAGCATCTATACCGGCAGCCGCCTGCATAGGTTCATTTCCTTCCGGCGGCGTACGATAGGCAGTCGCTTCGAAACAGATATTTTCAAATCGGACAGAAGAAACTGCCTTTCCTTCGTCTCCGGTTATAGTTAGAAGTTTATCGGTAACAGGATATACACATTCCGTATCCTCAATCGTTTCGCCCGGTAAAGGGATATAATACAGATACCCGTCGCGTTGCAGAAACCACTCGCCCGGACTGTCCAACGCCTTCCGGTAATTTTCCACGACACAAAGACTTTGACTGTCGATCTTATTATAAACACGCATAGCCTCACCGGTAAAACATATAGTCGAATCAAGGGCATTGATATGTTCAACCCGCTTACGGGTATTGTCCCACTTATGATAAAAAACCATCAGGACATCATTCCATTCACTCTTATCGATATCATTCAGTATTGGCAAATATTCCGCCGGTACTACCATTTTCTGTACGGCAAAAGTAGGGCCTTGTGAACCGGAAGCATCCAGAACCGTTTCCTCTATTCTTTTCACTTTTACAAACTCGCCCTTATTTGGGGTCTGTGCCCGGAAACGTCGCTGGCCATTCACATACAATTGTTCGAAATAGAATCCTAAATCTGCAACCTCAGGAATATAAACACGCCAAAGCCCGGGTGTCACTTCCTCAAAACGATCCGTTTTCTTTCCTCCGCACACGACGGGCCTGTCATTTTCATCACCGCGAAATATCACCGGCGCCTGCGGTGTTCCGGAATCTTTTCCGGTAAGCATCCATGCGTGAGAAATATAGTAAGTCCCGGATTGTACTTCCACAAAAACCGTATCCGTAATCTGCTTATCAAGACGTAACTCCCTGATTTTGTCCCTGGCACCTTCAAAAGTGGCCAAAGGTTGATGCAAAGAGCCGGTATTGCCATCATCTCCACGCGGAGAGACATAAATCTTCACACTTGCATCGAGTGTTTGAGAGAGCAGACAGATTGTAAATGCAAAAAAGATAGACTTCATACGATATTGCTTTATGGTTCAGCGACTAAATATACGATTTATATCTTCACTCTCATTCGAGAATATCCAAAAACTTTTAAATAACTCCCCTGCAAGTGATTGACACAATCGGATAAAAAATTACAACAACCCCCTTTTTGCGCACTTTTCTATTTCGTCCGAAATCTTGATCGATTTTGGATTGACTCTTTTCACGGTTTTAGCCATTCACGTTGACAACAGGCGGAACGAGCAGCCGAGGCCATTCCGAAAAGCATGCAATTTGATTGCAGAAAGACTAAAACACCGACAATGTGATAAAGCTTAACTCCCGGAGAATCGAATATTTGAAAATAAAACGGACGGCGTTCCAAATATCCCAAGGAAATTCAGGGGCTTTTTTGCCCTTATGACGGTCCTCT
>QWCH01002693.1_pt1 | contig 53260 bp, 51 predicted proteins | sample 1972671 | NCBI WGS metagenome assembly QWCH01 (sample SAMN09866713, study PRJNA288562) | Human gut metagenome isolate term3_stool, whole genome shotgun sequencing... | isolation source: gut | host: Homo sapiens | place: USA: California
GTGGGACATCGCGGCCATGATCTCGGTCGGCGTGACGCAGCCCGGGGTGATGGCGACGTTGTTCTCCACGCACCAGCTCACGACCTCCTCGCTGTAGCCGGGGGAAACGATGAACTTTGCGCCGCAGGCGACGGCCTTCTTGCACTGCTCGAGCGTGATGACCGTGCCCGCGCCCACGAACATGTCGGGGCACTCCTTGGCGACTGCCGTGATGGAATCGGCGGCTGCCGCAGTGCGGAACGTGATCTCCATCACGTCCACGCCGCCCGCAAGCAGCGCCTTAGCAGTCGGCACCGCATCCGCCGCGTCGTCGAGCACGACGACGGGCACGACTGCCGCGTTATAGAGTCTTTCTAATGCTGTCATATTTTTTACCTCCCGCCCTTTTCGGGCAAACAAGTGGAATAATTACAGGTGATTGACCGGATAGCGAGGAGTTCTCCCTTCCAGTACGTCCACAACGTTCTGCGCCGCCTTGGTCTTGAGCTCCGTTACGCCCTCCGCCGTGGAGTAGGCCGTATGATCGGTCAGCACAACATTGTCAAGCTGGCAGAAGGGCGACTGCGCGCCGAGCGGTTCGTGATTATGCGTATCAAGCCCCGCCGCAAGAATGCGGTGTCCGCGCAGCGCGTCGAGCAGATCCTCGTCCTTGGCGAGCGGACCGCGGCTGACGTTGATGAGGATCGCCGTCGGCTTCATCAGTGCAAGCGTCTCCTTGCAGATCATGCCGTTTGTCTCAGCATTGGCGTGCAGATGGAGGGAGATGATATCGGAAATGCGGAACAGCTCCTCCTTTTCCACCTTGCGCACGCCGATCTCAGCCAACTGCTCGGCGCTGATATAGGGATCGTATGCCACGACCTCGGCAAAACCGAAGCCGCTGACCTTGCGGATCAGCGCGCGCGCGATGCGGCCTGCGCCGATGACACCGAGCGTTTTGCCCTTCAGCCGGAAGCTGTCTGTCTGAATGTTCCATTTCCCCTCGCGGACCTCGCGGTCGCGCAGCGGGATATGACGCAGACAGGAAAGCATCAGCGCCAACGCATGGTCGGAAACATCCTCCATGCAGTAATCGGGAACATTGGTGACCTGAATGCCTGCGGCGGTCGCCGCATCCAGATCGACATTCTCAAAACCGACACCGTAGCGGCTGATGACCTTGCATTTTCTCAACCCTGCAACCGCCTCGGCGGTCATAGGTGCAAGGTCAAGCAGTACGGCGTCCGCATCCGCACACTGTGCGGCGATATCCGCAGCGCTTTCGCAGTGGCAGAGCTTCAGCTCTGCACCAGCCTTTTCCAGAATGGCGCGCTCGATCTCATAGCTCGCATGGCGCTCATCGCTGACACAAACAAGATATTTTGCCATTGCTTCCCCCCGCCTTTACTTGACAAGATAGCCGCCGTCAACGGGGATGACCGCACCGTTGAGATAGTCGGAGGCGTGGGAGGAAAGGAAGATGGCCGTGCCCTTCATATCGTTCGGCGTGCCCCAGCGGTGCGCGGGGATGCGGTCAGTAATTTCCTGATAACGGGGATTGCTGGGGTCGGTCAGGGCTGTATTCATCTCGGTGTCCATATAGCCGGGAGCAATGCAGTTGACGGTAATACCCTTACCCGCCAGTTCATTGCACAGCGCCTTGCTGAACTGTGCCACACCGCCCTTGGAGGCTGCATACGCCGGAACGGTAAAGCCGCCGAAAAAGCTGAGCATGGAAGCGATATTAACGATCTTGCCGTAGGGCTTCTCTTTTTTCAGAAATTCGCGCGCAGCCATCTGGCTGAGATCGAACGGCGCGGTGAGGTTGACCTCGATCACGTCGTTCCAGTCTTCAAGCGGAAAATCGGGGCTGGGATAGCGGCGCTGGATGCCGGCGGCATTGATGATAATATCGAGCCCGCCGAGCAGCGCGACAGCCTTTTCAAACCCCGCCTTGCGTTCTTCCGCCTTGGCAAGGTTCGCCTTGACACCCTGGCAGTCAAAGCCGTGGGCACGGAAATCCGCCGCAACCTTTTCAACCTTATCGCTCGATCCGAAGATAACGACGGAAGCACCCGCTTCCATCAGTCCCTCCGCCATGCCGTGGCCGAGACCGCGGCTACCGCCGGTCACGATGGCACGACTGCCGGTCAAATCAAATAAATTCGTCATACGAATGCTCTTTTTTCTCAAAATCAGCGCGCGGAATTGAAGTTTTCCAGCGCAGGATCCAGCACAGCGAGGTTATAGCTGCGGCTGGAATGACTGTGCACAGCAAGCACCCACAGATAGGAGTTGCGCGTACCGGGGCTCGCGACCGTCGGGTGATCGCCCACGGGAGCCTCCACCATCGTGCCGGAGTGAACGGTGTGGGTCACGATATCCTCGACCTCGCCGCTCTTGAGATAGCTGATGTGGAAGCCGAAGTGCGGCAGCGGCATACCGAAGTAGCAGTAGACCTCTTCAAGATCCTTTTCGTGCTGGTGCGGAGGCCAGCTGGTCCATGCGCCCTCGCCGCCCCATGTAAAGCCGCAGATCAGGCGGGACGCCTCATCCTTGTCCGACAGGGTCATCATGACCTCGCGCTGACCGATGCCCTCGCCATGGATCTGATGGATATCGCCTACCGGCTGGGAGAGGTCAAAGCTGCGGAAGAACGCATGACCGATACCCTCATGATCTTTCTCCTCTTCTTTTGATTGGTTGGTGGATGGCTTTGTGCTGTTGTCTGATGTATTTTGCAAATTCAGAATACATCAGACAACTCTGTTCGTCAATAGTTGATATTTAGTTCACAATGTTTTCTGTATTTCGTCTGATTTCTTTGCGCTTTTTTTAGTTATTTTGCAAAAACGCACAGAAGTTTCGTTAGGCATACGAAATCTCTGTGCGTTAGTTGTGTGATGACTCAAGGTGTGGTGCGCTTTCAGCGCTTCGCCGCGCAGTTATCCCGAGAATGAACCATGGAATTGCGGCTGGTGTTCAGGTGCGCGATCATGCTGTACTTTGCCCCCTCCGGGTCATGGCGGCGGATGGCGTCGACGATACGCTGGTGTTCCATGCCGCTCTGGGAGCGGTGCTCATCGTTCGTCACCGTGATCACAACGCCGATCGCCGAGGCGATGATCGGGATGAGATTGGGCAGCACATGGTTTCCGCTGCATTCGGCAAGATACCGGTGGAACTTTGCGTCGGCGGCGGAATAATCCTCCTCCGCTTCGATCAGGTGCGTCACCTCATCGCAGTATGCCTGCATCTGGTCGATCTGCTCGGGCGTTGCGCCGCGCGCAACGATCGCGCAGGTCTCCGGCTCAAGCATCAATCGAATATCCTGCAGGTCGAGCGCGAGATTCTCCGAGCCCTCTTCCATCATAAACGTCAGTCCGAGCGGGTCTTCCGGCACGCCGTTCTTCTCCGAGACAAACGTGCCCGCGCCCTGCCGCGCCGTTAAAATATTGCGGGCAACAAGGCGCTTAATCGCCTCGCGCAGCGTGCTGCGGCCCACGCCCAGCTCGCGCGCCAGATCATACTCGTTCGGCAGCTTGTCACCGGCCTTCATATCGCGGTCCAAAATGACCTGAATGATCTGATCGACTGCAAGATCGACGCGCGTTTTTCCCCCAACCGCTTTTTTCATACTCTGCCTTCTTTCCTGTATCGATTGTTTGTTTGGTCTAGAGTATAATATGTCTGATGTATTTTGGCAAGTTCTTTTTTATATTCTTCTTACTGCCGAGCGGATCCGGGGCTTTCACTTGTTAGAACGTACACTCATCGGGCGCATCAACAAAGCAGGCGACCCCGCAGAGCTGTAGTCTGCATAGTATTGTCGACCCACGACTACGCAATACTATACCTAACCTTACCTGTGTAGTATTGCGTAGCCGTAATGTAAACCAGTTTCTCTCTGGCCCTTCCTTATGTTCGCAAACGCCTACACTATGTGCAATTGTCCGAAACATCGGCGCACCGGCCACACGCTTCCACGATCTGCGTCATACTTTCGCCGTTGCCTCTATCAAGAGCGGCGACGACATTAAGACCGTGCAGGAAAATCTCGGTCACGCCACCGCAGCGTTTACATTAGATGTTTACGGACACGTTACGAAGCAGATGAAGCAGGACAGTACTGCCCGTATGGAGCAGTTTATCAAGAGCGTTTCGGATGCTTGAGGGACAATAAGGCTAAAAAATAAGGCTAAACAGGGTTTCAGGGCAACAAAAAAGCCTTGAAACCATAATGGTTTCAAGGCTTTTCTCTGGTGCGCGGTACAGGACTCGAATTCAAGAAAAACTATTTTCTGCAACTAATTCCGTCAAATTTTGTGATAAACAGTTCTGAAACTGTAAAACATGGTACCAGCCAGTCCAGTTGTTTTATAAGAGCTAACGCTATAAAGGGTACAAATAAGGGTAAAACCAAGGCCCAAGAAAGGGCTATCACACAATGGAAATCACATATAGCAAGTACGGAAACTATTATCTGCCGGATCTGGTGCTATCCGGGGAAGAACCCACAACTTATGGGCGCTTTGGCCGTATGTGGCTTAAGTATCTGAAGGAGCACCGCAGAGTGACCTATATCAATTTGAAAACCTCCGATCAACTGACGCATCACCTCAACGAGACTGATCGAGAGGCAAACGAAACGCTGCAGCTTTTAATCGAACAGATGGCGCAGGCACAGGGAATCACCGAACAACTAAAAGCTGAAAACCAAATGGCGTGGGTCGGGGCGATGAATAACATCCGTAATGCAGTGGAGGAGATTGTTGCTGGAAAAACCATTTATCGCTAAACGGCCGCTTATAATAGGTCATTGTCCTATTTCTGCGCTCAGTAGTTCTATGTAGCAAGTAAAGGAATCTGAAGTCGCTCCCCTCTCATCATACTGAACCAAATCAGCTACAGCGCGGCAAAATGCACCTCCGTGGTTTTATTAACGGTCAGCGGGGGAGACTCTCATTGTGTGATGTGCGTCTCTCCACCCATGGGGATTGTTCACCCCTCTCCATCAGGGCTCATAAATTCCGTCGATGATTTCGAAGCCCTTTTCTTTCAGACTCTTTTCGACCCAGTCGCGTTTGGCGGTGCCGTTGCGGGCCGCGATAGCCTTGGCTTCATCGGCCGCCTGAAAGGCGAGCGCATCCTTGAGAATAGTGGATGCATCCTTTTGCGGGATCACGATGACGCCGTCCGGATCCGCCAGAATGATATCTCCCGGCATGACGCTGACGCCGCCGCAGGCAATGGGCACATTGATTTCTCCAGGACCCTCTTTATACGGGCCGCCGGGAGTCGTACCGGTGCAGTATACGGGGAAATCCCATTTGCCGATCTCATCGATATCGCGGATCGGGCCGTCCAGCACGATGCCGGCAATCTTTTTCGTATAGCGCAGATAGGACATCATTACCTCGCCGATGAGAGAACGGGTGGAGTCCTCTTCATTGGAGACAACAATGACATCGCCCTCACCGGCAAGATTCAGCGCCGCGTGCAGGGCAAGATTATCGCCGCCGCGCGCCTTTACGGTATAGGCAACACCGGACATCATCTGCTTTTTGGGAGAACTGACCAGGTGGATGCGCGGATTCATAGCGCAGTTGCGCCCCATAACGTCGGCAACATTTGAGGCGGGGATCGTTTCAAAGGCTTTGACCAATTCGGGATCCGGCATACGCCGCTTTAAGTAAATGCGTTTTCCAACAGACATCGTTACAACACCTCTCTATCTTTTGTTACAGCAGTGCGAGAGCTTCTTTGATGGCTGTAAGGGCCAGCTCGATGTTTTTCATGGAGTTTGCGTAGGAGATGCGGATGCTGCCGGGCATATGGAATGCCTCGCCGGGGACGACGGCGGCGTGTGCCTGCTCAAGCAGGAAGTTGGCAAGATCGACGGCGGTGTTGATCTTTTTGCCGCCGTGACTTTTGCCTAAATAAGCGGAGACATCGACCCAGAAATAGAATGCGCCGGACGGCATGGAAAAGCGAACCCCAGGGATTTCCTGCAGAAGCTGCGCTACGCGGCTACGGCGTCTGGCGTACTCGCCGCACATGACGGCAACGGTATCCTGCGGGCCGGAGAGCGCCTCAAGCGCGGCCTTCTGCGCGATGGAATTGGCAGCGGAGGTTACATGGCCCTGTACGGCTTTGATCGCAGTGGTCACTTCAAGCGGAGCGGCGGAATAGCCGATGCGCCAGCCGGGCATGGCATAAGCCTTGGAAAAACCGTTGATCGTAATGCAGTGCCGGTAGATCTCTGGCGAAAGAGAGGCGGTGGAGATATGCTCTGCGCCGTCATAGACCATCTTTTCATAGATCTCATCGGAGATGATGGTAAAGCCGTGTTCCACGGCCAGTTCACCGAGCGCACGAAGCGTCTGCTCGCTGTATACAGCGCCGGTGGGATTGTTGGGGGTGTTGATCAGGATCGCTTTTGTTCTGGATGAGATCGCGGAACGGATGCCGGTTAGGTTCAGATCAAAGTTTTCTTCAGGGGCGCACGGAACATATACGGGCGTTGCGCCGACCAGCTTGACGATCTCACTGTAACTGACCCAGCAGGGGGTCGGGATGATGACTTCATCCCCTTCGCCGCAGAGGACAAACACGGCGTTGAATACAGCCTGTTTGGCTCCTGCGCTGACGCAGATCTCGTTGGGCTGATATGTCAGGCCGTTGTCAGTTTTGAACTTTTTGCAGATCGCCTCGCGCAGCTCCAGAATGCCGGGAACCGGCTGATATTTGGTGAAGTGTGCGTCGATCGCGCTTTTTGCTGCCTGTGAGATATTTTCCGGCGTCGGATAGTCCGGCTCGCCAATATTGAGAGAAACGATGTTGGTGCCCTGCCGTCTGAGTTCCGCAATGCGTGCGGAGATCTCAATGGTGGCGGCGGGAGAGATATTTGTTGCCTTTTCCGAGAGCATAGAGGTTCCTCGCCTTTCACACGATAGTCTGTTTACATTTTATGGGCGCCAGAACTGGGATAAATGAGAGTCCTCATTCAAAATAGACTCGAACAGTTCGATGGCTCTCTGATTTTCTTTTCGGGGAAGCAGGTTCTTGATTTTATAGCAGGTTCGATACGGAGGGGGATTTTGGAGCTCGAACACATGAAGATGCGCCGTATTTCGCAGCGTGTCGGCGATGGTGTCCGGCACGATCGTCCAGTATCCATCCTCCAGCAATTCCGGCATCATGGAGACCGTGTCAAAGCGGACGTACTGTTTTGAACCGGGGAAATGACGCTCGTGCCACTGGTAAAAGACACTGCCCCAGGGCTGAAATATCTCCTTTGTCGGATCAAGCGCCTCGGTTGCCACTGGCGATGTGAGATCCGGCTTGCCATGGCAGCAGTAGATCAGCTTGAAATACTGCTGAATAAAAGGCTCCACGATGATGTTCGGGTGCTGAAGTTTGACGGTGACAAAACCGATATCGCACGTATATCGTTCCACAAAGTGATAGATCTGAGCAGAGAGATTGGTGGTGATGGACAGATTGATCATCGGTTCCTGCTGGAGAAGCCGCCGGTAGACCGGAGCCAACACAGAGGCGTTCAGACTGTCGATGCAGGCGATGGAGAGCCTTGTCCTGCCGTGATCGCTGTTCATATCCACTGATTGCTGGCACAGTTCGATGATCTGTTCCGCCATTGGGAGAAAAGACAGGCCTGCCGGTGTCAATTCTATACCGCGCGTTCCCTTTTTGCGCACGATCAAGGATACGCCCAGTTCCGTTTCAAGCTGCTGTAAGCGTTTGCTGACGCTGGACTGAGAGACATAAAGCTGCTCCGCTGCCCTGGATACACTGTTGGTGCTGACAATTGTGAGAAAAGTTACTAATGTCTCTCTGTCCATAAGATCCCTCTTTATTATTGTTCTTTGGGAGCAGGGACGTCATTTTTTCCCTTGCTCTTATAATCAATGAAGGACGCCACGAGCAGAACGGCCACGCCGACAATATCGGTGATATGCTCCGGAATGATTAACAGCAGAGCGGCTACACCGTAAGCGATGCGAATCGGCAGCGCAGTTTTGTGGAAGCTGTATCCAGCGCCTGCGATGGCAATATACAGCACGCCAAATGTCGTTGTGAGCAACGTGATCACGATCTCCGCGATACCTGCATTTTCCAGAAGAATGGCAGGATTGTAAACGAACATGAACGGGATGATAAAGCTCGGCGCAGCGATTTTCAGACCCTGCACGGCCACATCGAATGGTTTGCAATTTGCAATGCCGGCCGCGGTAAAGGAGGCGATGGCCACCGGCGGCGTAATATTGGAGTAGCAGGAGAAAATGAAAACGAACATGTGGGCTGCCATAGGCGTCACATTCATACGGATCAGCGCCGGAGCTACAATGGTTGCAACCAGAATGTAGCAGGCAGCGGCGGGAAGACCCATACTCAGGATTATACAGCAAAAAGCGGTAAGGAACAGAGCAAATAAAAGATTGTTGCCGGAGATCTGCGTAATGTTGTAGGTGATGACCTGACCAAGACCGGTCAGATTGCACACGCCGACGATGATACCAGCGACAATGCAGGCGATCATTGCCGTCAACGATGCCTTTGCACCGCTGATCAGGGCACCGATGATCTTTTTGAAGGTGATCCGATCCTTCTGCACGAGGCCGGCAAGAAGCGTAACGAAAATGCCGATGAACGCGGCGAAGATTGCGGTGTAGCCGATCAGCATGGAGATGATGATCGCGATGAGCGGGGTGAGGAGGAGAATGCGGCGCTTGAAGTCGTGGATAGGCGGAATCTCGTCCTTGCTGAGACCGTGGTTGCCAAGGCGCAACGCAGTAAAGTGCACCCACATATAGATGGAAAAGTAGTAAAAAATGGCAGGAAAGATCGCTGCACGCATGATACTGCTGAACGGAACACCCAGATACTGCATCATCAGGAATGCGGCCGATCCCATGATTGGCGGCATGATCATGCCGCCAGTGGAGGCAACGGACTCGACTGCACCGGCAAACTCCGGAGAGAACCCGACCTTCTTCATCATCGGAATGGTGAATACGCCTGTCGTTGCCACATTGGCAGCAGCACTGCCGCTGATAGTACCCATTAAACCGCTAGAGATAACAGCAACCTTTGCCGGGCCACCGGCGCGCGCGCCGGCGATACGGTTGGAAGCGTCATTAAAAAATTCTGCAACGCCGCTCGAAGAAAGAAACGCACCAAACACGATGAATAGGAACACATAGCTGCACGCGACCTGGGCCGTCATACCGTACAGGCCTTCATCGACCATGTACATGCGCATCAGAAATCGTTTGAGCGTGTAGCCGCCATGTCCAAGAAGCCCTGGAATGTAGCGTCCAAAGAGCGCATACAGAGAAAAGATCACAGGCAGGATTGCCATTGCATTTCCCACTGCGCGGCGCGCGGCAATGATGACGAGTGCAACGGCAAGAAAGCTCATCGCCGTATCCATTGTGGTCATCTGGAGATTGCTCATGGAAAAGCGATCCGTCACAAGAAAGGTGTAGAGGCCAACTCCAAAGCCCATGATGGACAGAACCACATCATAAGCCAAAAGGCGGCGGCCCTTGATTTTGGTCGGATACAGCAGGAAGATCAGACACAGGGTAAAGCCAAGGAAGATGCCGCCCTTTTTCATGCCGGTAAGGGGATAAATGCTGTTGGTGATAATGCCGACCAGCGAAAAAATCACACAGATGACAGAAATTACCTTTTTGAGGGTCGCTGAACCGCTGTCATCGTATTCACGCCCCTCAGGATCTTTGATCTTGATGTTATTTTCGTTACTCATATTTCCTCCATAGAGATATCAGAAGGGCGGGGAGATCGCGTGCGGTCTGCCCGCCCTTCCGGGCCATTCTAAATTAGAAGGCCTCTTTAGATCACTGGGCTAAGCCGAGTTCCTGAAGAGCACGCAGGGAACCGTCGTGCAGGGGCACGCCGGTGGACAGCGCAGCCTCGTAGGGGTTCTGCGTCGCATAGCAATCCAGACCAGCATAAGCCTCGCGCAGCCAATCGAGGTTGGAGAAAGTCGTCTTGGTCAGAAGATAGGCATCATTCTCGGGGAAATCAGCGGTAGCGCAGAGGAAACCGTTGTGCGCAAGCGTCAGGATGTCCTCGTCATAACCGGTGTAGGTGCCGCCGGGGATGGTGGCCTTGACGATCCAGCTGTTGGCAGCGGTGATCTTGTCGATCTCATCCTGCGTGAAGCTGACGAGCTCAAGGTTGGAACCGGCAGCAGACACGGCATCCATAACATTGGAGTCGGGATACTGACCAAAGACGATGGTCATGTCCATCAGGCCGTTCTTCATGGCCTCAAGCGCCTCGCTCATGGAAACATACTGCGGGTCAAAGTCATCGAACGACATGCCGATGGCGTCGAAGATCAGCGTATTCGTGGTCATGTTGCCGCTGCCGGACAGACCGACGCACACACGCTTGCCGCGGGCGTCAGCAAGGCAGTGAATATCCGCGTTCTTGCGGGCGATGATGTGGTAGTAAGCCGTGGTCAGAGGCGCGATAATGCGCATTTCCTCATGCGGATCGCCTGCAAAGGCGTTTTCACCGCTGTAAGCGTCCTTAATGAGGTTACTCTGTACGATGCCGAGGTTGGTCTCGCCACTGATGAGAAGATTCAGATTTTCCGCAGAACCGGAGCTGGAGTTGGCGGAGGCGACTGCACCGGGAATTTTCTCGGTCCAGAGCTGCGTAATGGCGATACCAACCGTGTAATAAAGGGAACCGCCCTGTGCCGTGCTGACATAGACTTTCTGAGACAGGGTATCAGAGGCTTCTTGATTCTGAGAATCGTCAGAGTTGTCGGAGGGGTCTGCGGACTGGTCACCGCAGGCGGTGAGGGACAGGACCATCGCAAGAGCGAGGATCAGCGCAAGAAGTTTCTTTTTCATGATTTCTCTCCTCTAAAAGTATTATATGGTTCCAACAAAGGCGACACGCTCGCCGCCGTTGACGTTGGGCTGATAGGGAAGACTGACTGTATACATATCATGCTCGGCGCGGACCTCTTCAACAACATCGCCGTACACGTTGTATACTTTGCTGAGGATCTCACCTTTTTTCACAAACTGATGCGGTTTGACCTGAGCAATGGCCAGACCGTCGTGCTTGCAGCGAATTACTTCACGGGAAGAAAGAATGATCTGGTTTTCCGGGACCTTGGGCTCGCCGGGAAGAACGTTATAATACCGCATGACATTTCTGGCACCCTGTGCGGCAAAGTCGATATATTCCGTCTCCGCCCATTCAGAATGACCCGTCTCGGCCATAAAACTTGGAATACTGGCCTGCGCACAGAGGACATCCATCTGCTTGTCCACAGGAGACGGCTCGTTGAGTTTTTGGGTCATATCCAGTGTGCAGATCATTGGAGAACCAAATACTTTTGCAATATTTAGAATTTCTTGACTGATTTTTTCATCAGGATATTTTTTAATGACAGTGTAGGGCTTGGAGTCCTGACCAAAACCCCAGCAGTGAAGGTCCACCACGGCGGTAGCAAGGCGCTTAATCTCACAGAAGAGCACATAGGCCAGTTTCTCGGTCATAGTGCCATCCATGCGGCCGGGGAAGACTTCGCCCATATTGCTACTTTCACCCATACCAGCATTTCCTTCAAGAAACGACAGGCGTTTCTTTTCACGGTAGGCCAAAGGATTGCAGATCGGGGTAATGATCACGGCACCGCGGACATCCTTTGGGTCGATCTCGCGGGCTAGCTTCTGTGCAGCCAAAGTACCATTGAGTTCATTGCCGTGTACGCAGGCGTTGACCCAAACAGTGTTGCCATCTTCTGCACCATTGATTATGATGAACGGAAGATAGACCTCGGTTCCGGTAGAAAATTCACCCGCCAGCAGTTTGCCACGGACTTTTTCACCACACTGGGCTGTCGTCTCTCCAATTGTGATAGGTGTCTTCATTGATCTCCTCCTGTTCTGAAAACTCTTGTCATAGCGAATCTGTCATTATTCCGTTGGTTATTCTAACTACAATTTTTATGTTTCACATTATAGCCTTGCTACAATGCGATGTAAAATCCGATTTTGGCCTTAAAATATTCCTAACAGGAATATTTTAACTTGTATCTATTGGAGCCTAAGTGAATATCCTACCTACCCAAATACCCCGCTGACATTACCATTCATTACGGCCTTCGTATTTGGAATACTGCAGAATAACATCTCTCGGCAGCTTACTCAGCAGCTTTTCCGCCCGTTTGTAGCGCTCTTCCAGCACGGCGAGCTTTGCGCGCTGCTCGGCATTTTTCCGGCGCTCGGCGGTCAGCTCGTCTCTCAGCGCGTCGTTTTCCTCGTCGCTGCATCGCTGCATGGAAAGCGATTGTGACACAGCTGCCTGCATCCGCTGAATTTCCACCTGAAAGGACTCTACCTCCGGCAAGAGCTGCGCCAGCAGCGCAATCGCCTCCTCGCGCTTCTTGCCGGCGTTGAACACATTGATGTCGTTCAACGCAGTTTCCAACCTTTCCAGCTTGGCATCCATCGCCGTGACTTTCTTGTACCATTGCGGCGTCAGGTGCTTGCGCTTGGTCTCCACGGCGGGCGCGCCGCGCTCCAGCTCCGGCCACCGCTCCGACATACAGGCGTAGAAATCGTCCTGCCACTGGATCATGCGCTTCTTGTTGCCGAGAATTTCTTTTGCGGACAGCCGGTTGTCCTTCGTCAGTGGCACAAAGCACAGATGCAGGTGCGGCGTTTTCTCATCCATGTGCACCACGGCGGAAAAGATATTCTCCTCGCCCACGCGTTCTTTGAGAAAGCCAAGCGCCCGCTCAAAATACTCCGGCATTTCCGCTTCATGTGCTTTTGCAAACTCCGGGCTGGTCGTGATCAGGGTCTCCACGAATTTCACGCTGTCCCTGCGTACCCGGCAGCTCGCCATGCTGATGCGGTGTCGGATCTCCTGCCCATAGCTCCAACGCGGCACGATCAAATGATAGTTCTGCACGGTGCGGCTTTTGTCAATGTCCGGATTACTGGCGTATGCTTCCTTTGTCCGCTCATTGTGGGCAGCAATGGCCTTGGCAGCACCGCCCTTTCGCTTTGCAAATCGTAAAATGGCATAAGCCATCGTTGTTCCTCCTGTTATCGTTTTGGGGACGAGGGAGCGGAAAATCCCCACCACGACTTTCTGAAAAAGTGCGCCCGTGAGGTGTCGATACCGACACCTCACATTCTTCTTTTTCGGTCCGGTCAAAATCACGGACTGGCTGCGGCCAGTCCGTGATTTCTCCCGTCCCCCGTCGTGATGGGTATAACACACTAGACTTTGTGCCAAAGTCCGTGTGCCAGCCGTTCCCTCTGGACTCCCTCAAGCGCTCATTTCCCGCCGCCTATCGGCGCGGGAAATGACCCTGCCGGTGTACGGTATGTCCGATAATGTACGGTATTTTGAGGGGATACCCCCACTCCCATTTTTACCGTACATACCGTACATTACCGTACACCGTCCCACCGCAGCGAAAGGCTCTTGCCCTCTCTCGTGCGGTGGGCAACATAGCGAATGTTGTATTTCCGCAACAGCGTATCCTGCCGCGCGTTCAGCGTCCGCACGACCCAGTTCGGCGTAACGCCCTGGCTGTTGTCCATCTTGGAAAGACATTGCGCAAGCTCCGTCGCCGTGCCGTTCCACGATGGGTTTTCTTCGTTTACCAGCCGAGAAAGAAATTCAAACAGCGGGCATGGAGGATCTCTGTAAGGTTCTGTTTCCGCCTCAAGCAGCTCCCAGCACAGATGCGCAGCAGCAAACCGGAGATGCAGTCGGAGCTGCGGCTGGTCACGCCCGACCACCTCTAAAACGGCATCCGAAGCAGTGCGCTTGTCCTTATACAAAATCAGCGCACCATCTGCTGCCCCCATCAGACCGTTCGTGCCGGAGATCGTGTTGAATATGTCCTCCGCACCCTCCTTACGCGTGTGATGAACCAACAGCAGCGCGATTCCATAGAGATCTGAGATCTCCTTCAATTTTTCTACCGTTTCATAGTCGGCGGCATAGCTGCCGCTGTCCGGTGTCTTTCCACGAATCCGCTGCAAGGTGTCAATGACGATAAGGACGGTATCGGCCTCATGCAGAAGAAAAAGCCTCAGCCGCTCCGTCAAATCCTCCTCCAGAGTTTCGGAGATGACGGACAGCTTCAGCTTTGGGCTGTCGCTGTCTGTCATCTGCGAGAGCCTCTTTTGCAATCGCTCGCAGGTATCCTCCAAGGCAAGGTACAAAACCGTACCCTGCCGGGAAGGAAAGCCGAGAAACGGCTCCCCCATGCTCACCCGGTAGGCCATCTGCAAAACGAGAAAGGACTTGCCGATCTTTGGCGCGCCGGCGAGGAGATAAGTCCCCGCCGGCAGCAGTCCTTCAATGACCGCGGGACGAAGCGGAAATCGCGTTTCCATCAGCTCCGGCATGGTCATCACCCGCATCTTGCCAAACTGCTTGTACGTTTCTTCAAAAGCTGGTATACTATCCGTGCGTGCAAGCGCGGACGACTGCTCCCCATCTGGTGCAACAGATGGAATCGGGGCAGTCGTTTCTTTTTCAGTTGCCATTCCCACCTCCCGTATTCTGCTCGATCCAGTCGATGAGCTTGTCCTTCGGCACAAGCAGCCGCTTGCCAATGCGCAGCGTGGGAAAGGTCCCCGTGTTGAGGAGCTGATACGCTCCCGCGCGAGAGATGCCCAACGCCGCCGCGAGCTGATTGGCATTCAGCACCGCAGGGAGATTTTCGTAGTTGTTGTTCATGTTAGACCTCCTTTGAAAATTACTCTTGACACAATAGACTTCTTGATATATATTGTAATTGTTAAGTCGTCTATTGCTTGCAGTATATCTGTTGATACCGCATTTGTCAATAGATTCTTCTCTCGCGCTCTTTATCAGTCTATTTTGGAGGGTTCTATGATACCTGGAAAAAGCCATCCGCGCCCATACCAAAGGCTTTGGGTAGGCGCATATACAGATAAAAAATCAGAATATTTTGAGCTGCGTACAGCGGATAAAACAGGAAAATTCTCCTATTCTCCGCTGTGGCACAAATACGCGCCGCTCGGCTCTGCGATAACAGATTTTCTTTATGACGATCTAAAACGCTTTGACAGCGATCTAAGTGCGGTCAAGAGGCGTGTAGACGCCGTCAACGCAGGGCAGGGGCGTGAGCAAGCTCTACAGGAGTTGTTTGACCTTGCCCGACTTTGGCTCAATGATAACCCGCTCTATGCGCCGCTGGCTGCTGCCGCGGAGCGATTGGAGTTAAGCGCTGAGTCCGGTGATCCTCTCAACACGGACGAGCTTGAGCGCATGATGGAGGAATACCGCACATGGCAGCCGAAGCTAAAGGCTATCGCTCACTCTGTGCTGGAGACTGAGGATAACGGAGACTTGCGGGAAGGGTATCTCGGAAAGCAGGCGCAAGACAAAGCCAACTTTCCTATTCTCGCGTATGGCAGACTGCATCTTGAGGCTGTTTATTCCGGCGGCAATGTGCCATACCCCTATGACGATCCTTTGAATTTTGGACAATTCTCAGAGCCAACACCAATCACGGCAGAGGTGCTGAACACAGAGAGTGTGAGCGATCTGATCTGCTTCCTGCTCTGTCGGTATTTAGAGGTAAATCTCCGCTTCCGCACCTGCAAGTTCTGCGGCAAGCTGTTCGGCGTCACGGGAAACTATAAGCCGGAATACTGCTCCCGTGTGATCTCCGGCTCGGAAAAGACCTGCAAGGAGATGGGCTCTGTCCGGTTATATGAGAAGAAAATTTTCAGTGAGCCGGCAATCAAGGAGTACAAGCGCTCCTACAAAGCGCACAACGCCCGTATCCGCTATGGGCTGATGACCCGCGAGGAATTTGACAGATGGGCTGCGGAGGCGCGCGCAAAGCGCGACGCCTGCGTAGCGGGCAAGCTGCCGCTCGAAGACTTTGTCGCATGGCTCGACAGCGACAAACAGCGATAAAACAACGGACTGACTGGCCGTTTTATGATTTCAGAAGAAATGGAGGAAACATTGGCAACACGAATGACAAAAGGAGCCAAGGGCGGCGGCACGATCCGTCAGCGCCCTGACGGGCTTTGGGAAGCACGCTACACCCTTGGCATTGATCCCGGAACGGGAAAGCAGATTCAAAAATCCGTCTACGGCAAGACGCAGAAGGAGGTAAGACAAAAGCTCACCGCAATCACCGCGGAGATCGACAGCGGAGTATACCAAGAGCCTTGTAAAATGACCGTGAATGAATGGCTTGATATTTGGCTGAAAGACTATCAGATCGGCGTCAAGGATTCCACAGCGTATCTCTACGAACGGCAGGCTAAGCTGTATCTGCGGCATCCGCTGACCGATCAACAGACCGCTCAGCTTTTGAATCTCCTAAAAGGCAGCAGATATGAAATTCCCCTCACCGTTGACCTCTTCACCGGCTTGCGCGAAGGCGAGCTGCTCGGATTGATGTGGGATTGCGTGGATTTTGAAAAGGGTACGCTTCTCATTAACAAACAACTCCGCAGAAGCCAGCGGAAGGGCGGAACATATTATTTCTCCCTGCCAAAAAACAACAAGAGCCGTACCATCACGCCCGCACCGTATGTGATGAAGCTACTGCAAACTCAGAAAGTGCAGCAAGCCACACAGAGATTGCTGGCAGGCCCCGCGTGGGAAGACAGCGGCTTGGTGTTCACCAATGAGTTCGGGCGCTATGTCTCCTACCGTGCGATCTTCGACAGCTTCAAGCGCATCGTAAAGCGCATCGGTCTTCCCGATGCGAGGATACACGACCTTCGTCATACCTATGCCGTCAACTGCATCCGCGCAGGTGACGACATCAAAACTGTACAAAGCAACCTCGGTCATGCAACCGCTGCCTTTACCCTTGACATCTACGGGCACTTCACAGACGATATGCGCTCGGTCAGCGCACAGCGCATGGAAGGTTTTATCACAAATGTTCTCAATTTATAAAGGGTACGATAAAGGGTAAATGGCACCTCAGGGCAATAAAAAAACCTTGAAGCCACTGAAGCTTCAAGGTTTTTCTCTGGTGCGCGGTACAGGACTCGAACCTGTGACCCCATGCACGTCAAGCATGTGCTCTACCAGCTGAGCTAACCGCGCGAATCGAACAGTGATATACTACTATATCCGCATTCTTTTGTCAACACCTTTTTTCAAAAAGTGCGGATTTTCTCTTCCCCCCGTGAAGAGACTGTTTATAGCATACGCTAAGAGCTCGCTGATGTAAAGAGGGGAAAATAGCAGAAATTCGCCGCCATTTTTCATCTATTTTTCTGCGGGCACATTTCTTGTCAAGCCGCCGTACGTTCTATATAATAGGTATATATTATGTGTAAATTGAAAATGGGGTGCTTTTTACGATGGGACAAATCGGTTTTGATAACGACAAATACCTTGCCATGCAGTCCGCGCACATCCGCGAGCGCATCAGCAAGTTCGGCGGCAAGCTGTACCTGGAGTTCGGCGGCAAGCTCTTCGACGACTTTCACGCTTCGCGCGTGCTGCCCGGCTTCCAGCCCGACAGCAAGATCCGCATGCTTCAGCAGCTGCGCGACGACGTGGAGATCGTCATCGCGGTCAACGCGAACGACATTGAAAAGAACAAGGTGCGCGGCGACCTCGGCATCACCTATGATGACGACTGCCTGCGCCTGATTGACGCGTTCCGCTCGCTGGGGCTTTATGTCGGCGGCGTATGCATCACGCAGTATGCGGGGCAGAACGCGGCGGATGCCTTCATCAAGCGTCTCAACACGCTTGGCGTTCGCAACTACCGCCACTACCCCATCGCGGGCTATCCCTCCGACGTCGCCCACATCGTGAGCGACGAGGGCTTTGGCCACAACGAGTATATCGAGACGACGCACTCGCTCATCGTCGTCACCGCGCCGGGCCCCGGCAGCGGCAAGATGGCGACGTGCCTCTCCCAGCTCTACCACGAGCACAAACACGGCGTGAGCGCGGGCTACGCCAAGTTTGAGACCTTCCCCATCTGGAACCTGCCGCTCAAGCACCCCGTGAACCTCGCCTACGAGGCCGCGACCGCGGACCTTGACGACGTGAACATGATCGACCCGTTCCACCTCGAGGCCTACGGCGAGACGACCGTGAACTATAACCGCGACGTGGAGATCTTCCCCGTCCTGCGCGCGATCTTCGAGCGCATCTCCGGCAAGTGCCCCTACCAATCCCCCACCGACATGGGCGTCAACATGGCGGGCAACTGCATCATCGACGATGAGGTCTGTCGTCAGGCCTCGCGCATGGAAATTCTGCGCCGCTACTACACCGCGCAGGTCGACGTCGCGCGCGGCATTGCTGACGCCTGCCAGCTCAGAAAGCTCGAGCTCGTCATGCAGCAGGCGGATGTGACGCCCGACCTCTGCCCCGCTGTGGCCGCGGCCAAGCAGAAGGCCGAGGAGACCGGCGCGCCCGCGGGCGCGATGGTGCTGCCCGACGGCCGCGTTGTCACGGGCAAGACCTCTTCCCTTCTCGGCGCTTCGGCGGCGCTGCTGCTCAACGCGCTCAAGGCCATGGCGGGCATCCGCAGCGACATGAACCTCATCTCAAATCAGGTCATTGAGCCGATCTCAGCGCTCAAGATCCAGTCGCTCGGCCACCACAACCCGCGCCTGCACTCTGACGAGGTGCTCATCGCGCTGGCGATCTCGGCGCTGACGAACCCCCTCGCCGACATGGCAAGAGCCCAGCTCGGCACGCTCCGCAGCTGCGATGCGCACTTCTCCATCATCATCTCGGAGGAGGACATCAAGCTCTACAAGCGCCTCGGCATTCACGTCAGCTGCGAGCCGAAGTATGAATCCAAGCGTCTTTATCACAAATAATTCGGAGAAAGCAACATCATGTCTAACGAAAAGAATCTTCCCTATGCCGTCGTCTGCGGCGGCGTGAATATCGACATCGGCGCCCATTCCTTCGCTCCCCTGCGCGACCGTGACTCCAATCCCGGCCGCGTCGAGCTGAGTCTCGGCGGTGTGGGGCGCAACATCGCGCACAACATGCGCCTGCTCGGCGTACCGACGTACCTTCTGACCGCCGTGGGCGGCGATTCGCGCGCAAGCCAGGTCGAAGAGAGCTGTAAAGAACTCGGCATCGACCTTTCGCACGCGCTGCGCGTGCCCGACGGCCGCACCTCGACCTACGTGTTCGTGGGCGACAGCGACGGCGACATGGCCGTGGCCGTATCTGACATGGAGATCTGCGAAAAGCTGACGCCGGACTACTTTGCCTCCCAGAAGGAGCTGCTCGACGGCGCCGCCGCGGTGGTCGTGGACGCGAACCTGCCGCGCAAGTCCATCGCGTACCTTGTCGAGCACTGCGCCGCGCCGCTCTTCGTCGATCCGGTGTCCACCGTCAAGGCAGAAAAGCTCCAGGGCTTACTCAGTCACGTCCACACGCTCAAACCCAACCGCATTGAAGCAGAGCTCCTCTCCGGCGTGAAGATCACAGACAATGCAACGCTCCATCAGGCCGCGCAGGCGCTGCTCGATCAGGGCGTGCAGCGCGTGTTCCTGTCGCTCGGCGGCGACGGCGTGTTTGCCGCGCAGCAGGGCGAGACACATTTGGAACCCATCTGCAAGGCCGAGATGCGCAACGCCACCGGCGCGGGCGACGCGATGATGGCGTCCCTCGTCTGGTCGTTCCTCGCAGGCCGCGACCTTGCCGAAAGCTGCGCCGCCGGCACCGCCGCCGCGGCCATCGCGGTCGAGAGCGAAGAGACCATCAACCCGAGCATGAGCGCCGAGGCCGTTCTGGCCCGCGCCGCGAAGTAAATTTCTACGACAAAAAAGAACCGTCCGATCGGACGGTTCTTTTTTTGCTTATTTTCTCAGATCCAGCAGCATCGCGACGTGGCGATAGAGACTTCTCTTGACCGCGGGGGTCATGCAGGCCTCCTTGATGGGCATGGCGAGCTTTCTGAGCTCGTCCTCGGCCTGCGCGATGACCTCGTCATCCGTGGCGTCGGAGTCGATCTTCGCCGCCGTCTCGGCCATCACGACCGGATGGGGCGCGACCGCGCCCGCAGCCAGACGCGCGGGGCGCTTGCCGCCGCAGCGGAGCGCGAAGTTGATGATCGGGAAGTCGATCGTCGTGCGCATGGCGTACTTATAAAAGCCGCTGCGCTCGCCCTCTTCCGCCGCGGGGATGAAGAAGCGCGTGACGAGGATGGGCAGGTGCTCGTGGCAGGCAAGGCCGTTTGCCACGCTGTGGCGCTCGATGAGGGACTTGAGGTCGGTGCGGTGCGTCTCGCCGTCTTCGATGTACTCGACCTCCGCCTCGTAAGCGATCAGCGCGGTGGCGACGTCGGAATAGTAGATCGCGCGGCAGACCGGCGAGTTCGGGATCTGGTGGCAAATGCTGCCGCCGGTCTTGAAGCAGTAGGCAAGGCCGCTGCGCCACAGGTGCGGCTGGTTGAAGTAAATGCAGCGGCGGTCCTGCATGATGTTGCCGCCGACGGTGGCGATGTTTCTGATCTGCTGGGACGCCGTCAGCGACGACGGCCACGCGGTCGCCGATGGTCAGCGGCTCGGTCGTCAGCACCTTTTCATCCGCCATCAGAAGTGGAGAGGGCGGGTTGCCCGAGCAGTTGAAGTAGGCCTGCGGGGCCTCCTCCGGCAGGGCGCAGCCGAGAAAACCGGGAACCTTTTCCGCCTCGCTCACATCGATGCTCAGCACCTTGGCGTGGGAATACGGGCAGCGCACGAGCGCGGCGCAGGCCATGTTGGGAAGCTCTAAGTCGTCGGTGTACTTGCCGCGGCCCAGTGCCTTATTCATGGACTCAAGGCGCGGCGTGGCGTGGTTGACAATGTCGAAATGATGCTGTTCCATCACTGCTGCGCCTCCTTTCCGTTCGCGTACTGTTCAATGACCCTGGAGGCCGCGACGATGGCCTCCTCGATCTTCGTGTAGCCCGTGCAACGACACAGGTTGCCGGACATCGCCGCATGGATCTCCTCACGCGTGGGATGGGGATCGCGGTCGAGCAGCGCCTTCGCCGTCATGATCATGCCCGGCGTGCAGTACCCGCACTGGATGGCGCCGGCGTCGATAAACGCCTGCTGCAGCGGGTGCGGCTCGTCGGCGGTGCCGATGCCCTCGATGGTCTCGACCGTACTGCCGTCCGCCTCGATGGCGAACACGCAGCACGAGTTCACCGCACGCCCGTCCATGATCACCGTGCATGCGCCGCACTCGCCCAGATCGCAGCCCTTCTTCGCGCCCGTCAGGTGCGCGCGCTCGCGCAGCACGTGCAGAAGCGTCTCCCGCGGCTTCACCGTGAACGCGCGGCTCTCGCCGTTGAGCGTCAGGTGAATCGTGTGGTTGTTTTCAAGCATGATGTTCTATCTCCTGTGCAGAATTTGCTGTATGTTCCGTATTGGCCTTATTCTCCCGTTTCCGCCGCTCTGTGCGCTGCGGCAGGTCTCTCACTCACCGGAGAGCGGGCGTCTCATATCCTCTTTTTCGCCCGCGGGCATATTCTTTCCCGCGCGGGCGCAACGGCCCTCGAGGGTCCTTTTTTTGGTATGGGCAACAGTATACTATCTATTTTGCACAAAATCAAGCGTTCAAATTACGTCGAATTCATTCAACTTTTGTGCATTATGCCTCAAAGCGGTTATCAACGCTTTTTCCAACGCCCGAACGGGGCGTCCCCCCTCGTCTTTCTCCACATCAAAAAAAGGCACGGGACAGCCTTCGCTGCCCCGTGCCCTTTTCCCTTTTTGCGCAAAAAACGGGCCGCTGAGGTATCAGCGGCCCGCCCTTCGCCTTTTCACTTTTCAATGAGATAGCTGCCGCTGTCCGTCGCCTCCGTCACGATGGGGACGAACTCGACGTCGTAGGCCTTCATCGCCTCGGTGACGCTCTCGAGGTGGTCTGCCGTGACCTTGACGTACACGCGGTCGAACTTTTCCGTGAGCTCGCTCATCACGATGCCGGAGTTTGCCTCGCTGCCCGCAAGCGCGATGTCCGCGTCCACGCTGACGGAGAGCTTGCCCTTGTAGCCCGCCTGCTCAAGCGCGGTGTGGATATCGTCGGCGAGCAGCGCAAGCGCCTCCTGCTGCGTCATGGTGCGCTCGTCCGTCTTGATGCGGCTCATGCGCCCCTCGCGCGGGTAGTGGAAATCGTCGAGCAGCAGCTCGTCAAAGCCCATCTTGCCGCATTCCGTGACGATATCGGTCACATACTGGCGCGCGGCCTGCTTTTCGGGCGCGAGCCAGTGGGTGCTGTTCGTATCGTACCAGACGAATCCCGTCAGCTGGCACACGGCGGCGTCCGTCATGTGCTCGTAGGCGTACAGGCTGTCGTGCAGCGTGCTGATGCGGCCGATCGTATAGTAGTCCGAGTCGACAAGGCCCTGAATGGCCGCATCCGATGCGCTGCCGCCAGCCACCGCGCCGCAGTCGATCGCGCCCTGCACCTTGGAATTATAGTAGAGCTTGCCGCTCGCGTCCTTGAGCTCGACCGCCACGGCGTTCACGTCCTTATCAAGGCCATCGAGCGCTGCCTGCCAATCGCTGCCGAGCGCGTCCGCACCCAGCTCGACTGCGCAGGTATCCTTGATGACGGGCTTTTGCACCGTGATCTCAAGGTCGTCCTGCTTCTTATCGTCGCCGCTGTCGCCGCCATTTGCGGTGTCGTCCTGTGGGGTCTTCTTTATCCAGGGGAACTCAAAGCGGACCGAGCCATCCGCATCGTATACCATATAGCGCTGCGCAAACAAAAAGCCGCACGCCAGCAGCAAAATGACCACCAGCACCACGGCCAGCACGCCTCTGCCGCGCCTGCGCCCGCGATAACCGGTATAGCCCTTCGTTCCGCTCGATCTTCTTGCCATTGTCTGCATCCGCCTCCTTTTTCTCGTGCAACAGTTTACCTTTTGAGAGCAAAAAAATCAACAAAAACCTTTCGGTTTTTGTTGATTTTCCGTTTTTGTATGCTTTAGCCCTCGATAGCGTCCATCAGCGCGACGCGGCGGGCGTGGCGGCCGCCCTCAAACGCGGTGGAGAGGAACGTCTCGACCATGGCCGCGGCCAGCTTCGGGCCTGTGAATCCCGCACCGATGGCCATCATGTTCGCGTTGTTGTGCTGACGGCACAGCTGCGCCTCGAGCGTATCGGCGCAGTGCGCGCAGCGGATGCCCTTGACCTTGTTCGCCGCAATGGAGATGCCGATGCCCGTCGTGCACACGACGATACCGTACTCGCACTCTCCGCTCGCGACGGCACGCGCGGCGGCCTCGCCGAAAATGGGATAGTCGCAGCTCTCGGTGGAATAGGTGCCGCAGTCCTTGACCTCGTGGCCCAGGCCCTCCAGCTGCTTTTTGATGTCTTCCTTCATGGCGTATCCGCCGTGGTCACAGCCCAATGCGATCTTCATAGTGTTTCTCCTTTTGTCAGTCAGATTTTGTGAAAGACCGGTTTTTTCTTTTCAAACGTGCACACATAGTTGAGGCCGCAGCTCTTTAAAAGCTCCTGCGTCTCGCGGGCGCGCATGCCGACGAATTCCGGCGTATGCGCGTCGGTGCCGATGGTGATGATCTCGCCGCTGAGCTCGTGATAGAGCCTCAGCCATTTGGCGTCCGGCAGCGGCGTGTTGCCGCGGTTGACGTTGCACTCGATGCCGCAGCCATTTTCAATGAGCGCGCGGAACACCTGCGCCACCTCGTCCTCAAAACCGTCGAAGCTCATGTGCATACCGTGGTTTTCGTTCATGTAGCGAAGCGGCAGCGTCAGGTGGCCGAGCACGGAGAACTTCCCCCACTTGGCCGTCTCCAGAACGAGCGTTAAATAGTCCGCGATCTGCTCGCGCGCCTCCTGCTCCGTGGCCTCGGGCATGAAGTAGAGGTCGTTCCAATCGTACTTTTCCGACAGCTGATGCTGCGAGCCGATGACAAAGTCGAGCTCCGGCAAACGCGAGAGCAGCTCGTCTGCGTAGGCAAAGTCGCGCATCGCCTCGCCGAGCTCGATACCGCGGCGGACGATGATCTTCCCGTCCGCCGCCTGGTCGGCGCGCGCAAAGGTCTCTTCACGATTCGAAAAATCGTGCTCCCAGCGCGCCGTCTCCCTCGGGCGGAACAGGTCTACATGGTCGGTCAGGCACATTTCCTGCAAGCCCTGCGCGATGCCCGCGCGCACCATGTCTTCCACCGGCGTTTTCGAGTCGAACGAAAGCGAACAGTGGGTGTGATAATCGGATAAATACATCTTCTATTCGTTACAGCTTGAACTTTCCGAAAAAGCTCTTGTGTTCCTCATAATTCTTCTCGCCGAGCGACTCGCTGAACTTCTTGAGCGCTTCCTTCTGCTCGCGGTTCAGGTTGCGCGGCGTCTCGATATACACGGTGACGTACTGGTCGCCGCGGCCGCGGCCGTTGAGGCCGGGGATGCCCTTACCCTTCAGGCGGAACGTCGTGCCGCTCTGCGTCCCCTCGGGGATGGTGTACTTCACCTTGCCGTCGATCGTCGGGATCTCGAGCTCCGCGCCGAGCACCGCCTGCGTGAACGTGATGGGCGCTTCGCACAGGACGCTTGTGCCCTCGCGGCGGAAGATCTCGTGCGGACGCACGGACACGACGATCAGAAGGTCGCCCGCGGGGCCGCCGTTCTTGCCCGCGTTGCCCTGCGCGCGCAGCGAAATGGTCTGCCCGTTGTCGATGCCCGCAGGAATGCTGACCTTGATGGTCTTGCGGTGGCGGATCATGCCCTTGCCGCCGCACTTGGGGCAGGGCTGATGAATGATCTTACCCTTGCCTCCGCAGCGCTGGCAGGGGGCCGACGTCGACATATAGCCCAGCGGCGTCTGGCGGCGCTGCTGGATCACGCCGCTGCCGCGGCAGTCAGGGCAGACCTCGGCGGTCGTGCCCTTGGCGCAGCCCGAGCCGCGGCAGTCAGGACACTGCTCGATGCGGTCGATGCTGACTTCCTTCTCGCAGCCGAAGGCCGCCTCTTCAAAGCTGATGTTCACGCTCGTGCGCAGACTCTCGCCGCGCTGGGGCGCGTTGGGGTTCGCGCGCGCGCCGCCGAAGCCCCCGCCGAAGAAGCTGCCGAAGATATCGCCGAGGTCGCCGAAGTCGAACCCGCCCGCGCCGTAAGCGCCGCCACCGGCGCCTGCGCCGTAATTCGGGTCAACGCCCGCAAAGCCGAACTGGTCGTAGCGCGCCTTCTTGTCCGGGTCGCTCAAAACCTCGTTCGCCTCGTTGATCTCCTTGAACTTCTCCTCGGCTTCCTTGTCGCCGGGGTTCATGTCGGGGTGATACTTGCGTGCGAGCTTTTTGTATGCTTTTTTGATCTCTTCTTCCGAAGCGCCCTTGGAAACGCCGAGCACCTCGTAATAGTCTCTTTTATTTTCAGCCATAGACTACGCTCCTAAAAACGCCGCAATCGGGGGCAGTATAAACTGTCCCCGCTGCGTCGATCGGTTTCAAATTACTTCTTGTTGTTCTCGTCGTCATCCACGACCTTGTAGTCAGCATCATAATACTGCTGACCGTTCGGGCCGGTCTGCGCGCCGCCGTTCTGGCCGCCCATGTCGGGGCCAGCCTGTGCGCCGCCCTGCGGGTTCGCCTGCTGATAGAGCTTCTCGCTCATCTGGTAGAACATCTGCGTGAGCTCTTCGGTCGCGCTCTTGATGGCGTCGGTGTCGTCGCCCTTGAGGACTTCCTTCAGCTTGTCGATACCACTCTGGACCTTGGCCTTCTCGTCCGCGGGGATCTTGTCGCCCACTTCGCCGAGGGTCTTCTCGCTCTGGTAGACCATCTGGTCGGCCTGGTTGCGGACTTCGACCTTTTCCTTGATCTTGGCGTCCTCAGCGGCGTACTGCTCGGCGTCCTTGACGGCCTTTTCGATATCCTCCTTGCTCATGTTGGAGGAAGAGGTGATGGTGATGTGCTGCTCGGTGCCGGTACCGAGATCCTTCGCGCTGACGTTCACGATGCCGTTGGCGTCGATATCGAATGTGACCTCGATCTGAGGCACGCCGCGGCGGGCCGGAGCGATGCCATCGAGGTGGAAGCGGCCGAGGCTCTTGTTGGCAGCGGCCATCTCACGCTCGCCCTGCAGAACGTTGACTTCAACGCTCGTCTGGTTGTCGGCGGCGGTGGAGAAGATCTGGCTCTTCTTCACGGGGATGGTGGTGTTGCGGTCGATGAGCTTGGTGCAAACGCCGCCCATGGTCTCAATGCCGAGGGACAGCGGGGTGACGTCGAGCAGCAGCAGGCCCTTGACATCGCCGGTCAGAACGCCCGCCTGAAGAGCAGCGCCCATGGCGACGCACTCATCGGGGTTGATGCCCTTGAAGCCTTCCTTGCCGGTGAGCTTCTTGACCATTTCCTGCACGGCGGGGATACGGCTGGAGGTGAGGCCCGCATCGCTGAGCGCCTGACGGACAGGGCCGGCAGTGGCTTCGACCAGGTGCGCGGTCAGCTCGTTGAACTTAGCGCGCGTGAGGGTCAGGTCGAGGTGCTTCGGGCCGGTGGCGTCGGCCGTGATATACGGGAGGTTGATGTTGGTGGAGGTCACGCCGGAAAGCTCGATCTTGGCCTTCTCGGCAGCTTCCTTCAAGCGCTGCATGGCGACCTTGTCGCCGCTGAGGTCGACGCCGTCGGTACGCTTGAACTCGCTGACCATCCACTTCATGACGCACTCATCGAAGTCGTCGCCGCCGAGGCGGTTGTTGCCCGCGGTGGCCAGAACCTCAATAACGCCGTCGTCGATATCGAGGATGGAGACATCGAACGTACCGCCGCCGAGGTCGTAGACCATGACCTTCTGGCTCTGCTCCTTGTCGACGCCGTAGGCGAGGGCCGCGGCCGTCGGCTCGTTGATGATACGCTTGACCTCGAGGCCGGCGATCTTACCGGCGTCCTTGGTCGCCTGACGCTGCGCATCGGTGAAGTAAGCGGGAACGGTGATGACAGCTTCGCTCACGGGGCCGCCGAGGTAAGCCTCCGCGTCGCTCTTGAGCTTCTGCAGGATCATCGCGCTGATCTCCTGCGGGGTGTACTTCTTGCCGTCGACCTCGACTTTATAATCAGAGCCCATCTCGCGCTTGATCGAAGAGATCGTGCGGTCGGGGTTGGTGATGGCCTGACGCTTTGCGACCTGACCGACCATACGCTCGCCGGTCTTACTGAACGCGACGACGGACGGGGTGGTGCGGTTGCCTTCGGCGTTGGGGATGACGACGGCTTCGCCGCCTTCCATCACGGCCACACAAGAGTTGGTAGTACCAAGGTCAATACCGATAACTTTAGACATAATGTTGTCCTCCTAAGATCTATCTTAATTTTTTTGTTAACGAAATAAATTTATCATTTCGCGCTTCCGCGCGGAATTTGCACTTTAATTGGCCACTTTTACAATGGCAAATCGCAGCACCTTATCGCCCAGCGTGAAGCCCTGCTGAAGCACCTCGACCACGGTATTTTCGCCGTAGTTTTCGTCTTCCACATGCATCACGGCGTTGTGCTTTTCAGGGTCAAAGGGCTGACCCACGGCGTCCATCGTTTCAACACCCAGCTTTTTGAGGCTCTCTTTGAACTGGTTGAACACCATTTCAAGGCCCTTGCGGTGGGGCGACTCCTCGTCGCCGTACTGGGCAAGGCCGCGCTCGAGGTTATCGTAAACGCCCAGCAGCGCCTTGATCGTGTCGATCTTCGCATCAGCGTAAAGGCCTTCCTTTTCCTTCGCAGTGCGCTTGCGGTAGTTGTCGTACTCGGCGGCAAGGCGCAGGTATTTGTCCTGCTCGTCGGCAAGCGACTTGGCAAGGCCTTCCATCTTCTCCATCTGCTCGCGCGTGACGGTGAAGGTCTCGGGCTCCGCGCTCTTCTCAGCGGTCTCGTCAGCCTTGGCGGTCTCTGCGGTCTTGGCCGCCTCGTCTGCTGTCGGCTGCTGCGCCGTGTTCTTTTCCGGCGTGCTCTCCGCCGCGTTCTGCTTGTCTTTCTTACCCATTTCTTACTCCTTATCTTCTTCCTTGGGCGGAAGCTCGTTCTTGCCGAACATCCGCGTCAGGCTGTCTGCAAAATAACTCAGCCGCGCCGTCACGGTGGCGTAGTCCATTCTGGTGGGACCCACCACACCGACGAGGCCGCGCATCCCGTCGCCGATATCGTAGCTGGCGACGACCACGCTCGTTTCCTTGAGCGCCTCGTTCACGTTTTCCGGCCCGATCAGGATCTTGAGCGGCGCGCCGTCATCCGGCACGGGAAGCTCTTCCTTGTTATCCACAAGGAATGTCACGAGATCGTGCGCCTTGTCGACATCGCGGTACTCAGGCATTTTCAAGATCTGGCTCGCGCCCGCGGTCTCCACATTGCGCTGCGCGCTCTGCTCGAGCACACCGATCGCATATTCGACCGCTTTGGACACCACTAAAAATAGCTCGGGCGAAAGCTGCTCGGAAAGGCTCATCAGCCTTGCGCTCATCTCATCGGCGCTCCGGCCGGTGAAGTGCGTGTTCAAAAGCTCCTTGACGTCCGCAAGCCGCTGGCTGTCGAACGGGAGGTCCGAGCGCTGGAGCTGGCTCTTCACGCGGTTATCCTCGCCCATCACCACGACGATGAAGCTCATTTCATCGACCGCGATGAGCTCAAAGCGCTTGACGCTCGCCTCGCGCCGTCCGCCCGTCACGCTGTACACGGGGTAATTGACGATGCTCGACACCATCTGCCCCGCCTTGGCGATCACGCTGTCCGTGCCGCTGAACTTGGACTTTAGCTGCTCGTTGATCTCCTCCGCTTCTGTTTCGGAGACCTCGCGCTTTTCCATCAGCTCGTTGACGTACAAGCGGTAACCTTTCGGCGACGGCACGCGTCCGGCGGACGTGTGCGGCTGCTCAAGGTAGCCCATTTCGACCAGGTCTGCAAGCTCGTTGCGGATGGTCGCGGAGCTCACCGAACCGCCCATCTCCTCGGCCAGCGCCTTGGAGCCGACCGGCTCAGCCGCGGCGATGTAATCCTCGACAACGCGCTTGAGAATCTGCTTTTTGCGCTCGGTCAAGTCCATACGCCGCGCTCCTTTCGTAGCTTTAGCACTCCTTTCCCTCGAGTGCTAAACGCAGTGTACCACCGACATTTCCCATTGTCAATAGGAGGCAGTGTAAACAGTTTGTGAACTACGCAAAAGTCAGGCCAAGGCCTGCCTTTTGAAGCGTTTTCACTCCGCTCTGTGCCTCGCCTACGGCTCGACACTCGCTGCGCGAGAAGAGTTTTTTGGCACGCACACGCCCCAGGGCGGCTTCTCTTGCTGCTCTGCGGCAATTCACTTTCTGTCGCGCCAAAAAAGATTTAACATTATTTGCCGCCGTGCGCGGCAGTCCTGGGCAGCCGTTGGCAGCTTCGCTGCCTTACGGATGCCGCGTACCCCTTGTGGGTAAAAGTCTGCGACGCCTTTCCATTTCACGGCAGCTTCGCAGAATTCCGTGCCCGCAGGCACGGAAAAATTAAAATCGTAAATCGCCGCGACCGGCGCGTGGCGATTTACACTTCTCACGGAGCGGAGTGTGCGCGCCTTTGGCGCGTGCATGCAGCGCAGTGCAAACCTTCTCCAAAAGCGGCAGCGCCGCTTTTGGAAGAATAAAAAAAGAGGAACGCTTTCGCGTTCCTCTTTTTTAAAGAACCTTTATTCGGCCTTGGGCGCTTCGGCGGCTTTCGCAGCTTCCTCAGCCTTGGCTTCGGCGGCTGCCTTGGCGGCAGCGGCCTTGCGCTCGGCGGCAGCCTTCTGCGCGGCCTTGAACTTCTCCTTCTCCTCGGGGGTCGGGATGGGCTCGATGGCGTTGCGCGGGCAGGCCTTGGCGCACATGGTGCAGTTTTTGCACTTGGTGTAGTCGATGACGGCCACGTTGTTGACGACGTGGATGGCGTCGAACTTACAGGTGCGCTCACACATACCGCAGGCAATGCAGGAGTTGGCGCACACCTTCGTAACGGCGGGGCCCTTCTCCTTGTTCGAGCAGTTGACGAAGACCTTCTGCTTGTAGGGCACCTCGACGATCAGCTTGCGCGGGCAGGCCTCGCGGCAGGCGCCGCAGTTGGTGCACTTCTCCTTGTCGACCTCGGCGACGCCCTGCTCATTGATATGGATGGCGTCGAACTGGCAGGCGGCAACGCAGGTGCCAAAGCCCATGCAGCCAAAGGAGCAGGCGGTCAGACCGCCGGCGACCTTCGTCGCGGCGACGCAGTCGTGAAGACCGACATACTCGAAATTCTTCACAGAGGCCTCACCGCCGTTGCACAGCACGTGCGCGACCTGCTTTTCGCCGCTGGGGGCTTCCATGCCCATGATCTCAGCGATCTTGGCGGCACCCTCTGCGCCAGCGGGCGCGCAGGCGGTGACGGGAGCCTTACCGGCAAGAATTGCCTCGGCGCAGCCCGCGCAGCCGGGGTAGCCGCAGCCGCCGCAGTTTGCGCCGGCGAGGCAGGCCTGGATCTTGGGCAGGCGCTCATCGACCTTGACCTCAAAGGCCTTGGCCGCAACGGACAGGATCAGGCCGAACACGACGGCGATCACGCCCAGCACGAGAACAGCAAAAATTACATTCATCATTTCTTTGTTCCCTCCTTACATGGGCCACACCTGCAGACCCGAGAAGCCCATGAATGCAAGGGCGATCAGGCCTGCGGTGATCAGCGCGATGGGGAAGCCTTCAAATGCCTTGGGATAGTCGGCAAACTCCAGGCGCTCGCGCACCGTGGAGAACAGGTAGATCGCCAGCAGGAAGCCAAGGCCGCCGGTGATGCCGTAAACCACGGATTCGATGAAGTTGTAGTCGTTCTGCACGTTGAGCAGCACCACGCCGAGCACGGCGCAGTTGGTGGTGATCAGCGGCAGGTACACGCCGAGGGCCGTGTAGAGCGTCGGCATGGACTTTTTGAGGAACATCTCGATGAACTGCACGAGGCTCGCCACCACGAGAATGAAGGCGACGGTCTGCATGTAGTCAAGGCCGAGCTTGACGAGGATGATGTTCACGCCGTAGCAGAACGCCGAGGCAAGGCCCATGACGAACGTAACGGCAAGGCCCATACCGATGGCGGTGTCGCTCTTTTTCGACACGCCGAGGAACGGGCAGATACCCAAGAACTGTGAGAAGATGAAGTTATTCGTCAGGATCGCGCCGAGGGAAATAGCAAGTAACTTAGTCACACTCATTTTTATTTACCCTCCGTTTCTTTCTTTTCCGCGTTCTTCTTCTCGCTTCTGGCAAGCGCCCACTGCATGATGGCGATCAGCGTGCCGAGGCAGAGGAAGCCGCCGACGGGCAGCGTGAGCATACTGGCGGGAACATAGGAAGAAGGCATGACCTGGATGCCAAGCAGCGTGCCCGCGCCCAAGAGCTCGCGGAACGCGCTCAGGATCAGCAGCACCACCGTGTAGCCGATGCCCTGGCAGATGCCGTCCACCGCGGAGGCGGCAACGGAGTTCTTGCTGGCAAAGGCCTCGGCGCGGCCGAGGATGATGCAGTTGACGACGATCAGCGGGATGAACACGCCAAGGCTCTCGGCGATGTCAGGGACAAACGCCTGCAGGCACAGATCAACGATCGTAACGAAGCCCGCGATGACGACGATGTAGCACGCGATACGCACTTCGTTGGGGATGATCTTGCGCAGAAGGGAAATAAAGATGTTCGAAAGCGTCAGGATGATGAGAACGGAGATGCCCATACCAAAGCCGTTTGCAACACTCGTAGTGATGGCCATGGTGGAGCACATACCGAGCACCTGCACCAGAACGGGGTTTTGGTAGATCAGACCGTCTTTGAGCTGTTTGTTGAAATTCATAGATCGTTCCCCCTTTCTCAGTTCATGGCCTCGGCGGCAGCCAGAGCGGCGTTGACGCCCTTGGTCACGCCCTTGGTGGAGACCGTCGCGCCGGTGACGGCGTCGATGTTCTGCTTGACGACGAGCGTGCCCGCGCCGGACTTGCCGACGAACTGATCGAGCGCGCCGGTGCCGGCGGAGGTCGCTTCATTGTCGATGACCTTGGAGCCGATGCCTGCGGTCTCGGAGGCCTTGACGATGGAAACGCCCGTGACGGTGAGGTCGGTGTCCACGCCGACGATCATCACGATGTTGCCCTGAGAGCCGCTCGCGGTGACCTTGAAGGCATAGCCGATGGTGTCGCCGCCGGACTGCACCTCATAGACCTCGCTCAGCTTGCCGCCCTGGTCGTTGGCGGCGTCGATCATGGCCTGCGGGATCTCCTCCATCGGGGGGAACTCGCAGTCGGCCGCAGAGACGACCTTGGCGAGCGCCTCTTCGGTCTTTTGCTTGTTGATGGCCGCGATCTTGTCCGCGGTCAGCATGTTGGTCAGGCCCAGCAGCAGCGCGACGACCAGCGAGATCGCCGTCAGCGTACCGGCTACCTTGAAAATGAATTTACCTTCGATCTTCATTTCTTTGCCGCCTCCTTCGCTGCTTTCTTATCTACGCCGAAGCGGGTGGGCTTGGTGTACTTGTCAATGATCCAGGTGCAGCAGTTCATCACAAGGATGGAATAGCAAACGCCCTCGGGATAGGAGCCGAAGTAGCGGATGAACACCGTGATGAGACCGCAGCCGATGCCGAAGATCAGCTGGCCCTTCTTCGTGACGGGGGAGGTGACATAGTCAGTGGCCATGAAGAACGCGCCGAGGAACAGGCCGCCGCCGAGCACGTTGTAGAGCATCCAGCTCATCGCGTCGTTGCCCTGGGGGAAGAGGAACGTGAGGACTGCCACCGTGCCGATGTAGGCAACGGGGATCTGCCAGGAGATGACCTTGCGGAAGATTAAGTACAATCCGCCGATGAGCAGCATCATCGCGGAGATCTCACCGAGAGAGCCGCCGATGTTGCCGATGAACATGTCGGACAGGCTGTACTGTGCCGTCACCTCGGCAAACTCTCCGCCCTTCATCATCGCAAGCGGAGTGGCCGCGGTCACGACGTCAGCGCCGCCGAAGAGCGGCGCCTTGCCGGAGGCCGGGTCGATCCAGGAGGTCATCTGGCTCGTGTAGCACGCGACGAGCGCGGCACGGCCGGCCAGCGCGGGGTTCAGGAAGTTCTTGCCAAGGCCGCCGTAGAGCTGCTTGACAAGGAAGATCGCGAAGAAGTTGCCGACGATCAGCATCCAGTAGGGAAGCGTCACGGGGCAGACGAACGCGAGCAGGACACCGGTGACGGCGGCGGACAGGTCGCCGAGCGTCTGCGTCTTGTGCATCAGCTTACGGTAGAGCCACTCGAAAAACATCGCGGAAACCACGCTCACGAGCACGGAGATCAGCGCGCGGAAGCCGAAACGGATGACGCTCATGATGAGCGCGGGGCACAGCGCGATGATCACGTCGAGCATGATCGAGCGCGTGTCTTCATTGTTGCGGATATGGGGGTTGGAGGAAGCGATGAGCTTCAGACCCTTATAATCATTCAGCATCTCTTAAGCCTCCTTCTTTGCTTCTTCAGCAGCCTTGGCAGCCTCAGCCGCGGCCTTGGCCTTGGCGGCGGCTTCCTTGACCTTCTGCTTGCCGACCTTGAACGAATGCGTCAGGTGCAGGCGGCCCGGGCAGATGTAAGAGCACGCGCCGCACTCGATGCAGTCCATGACGTGGGCCGCCTCGAGATCCTCGATGCGGTTCTTCTGCACATATAAATAGAGGTACAGGGGCTCGAGGTGCATGGGGCACGCCTCAACGCAGCGGCCGCAGCGGATGCAGGTCGGGTCCTCGGAGACCTTGTTCTCATTCGCGGCGAACGCCAGCACCGCGCCCGTGCCCTTGGCCACGGGGAAGTCGGCGGAGGCCTGCGCCATACCCATCATCGGGCCGCCGGCGATGAGCTTGAACGTCTCGTCCTTCAGGCCGCCGCAGGCGTCGAACAGGAGCGAAACGGGCGTGCCGATCGGGCACTCGAGGTTCTTCGGCTCCACAACGCCGCTGCCGGACACGGTGACGACCTTGCGCACCACGGGCATGCCGTCCTTGATGGCATGGTAGATGGCGATGGTGGTGTTGATGTTGAACACGGCGCAGCCGATGTTCGCGGGAAGACCTCCCGGGGGGACCTGCTTGCCGGTGATGGCCTGGCAGAGCTGCTTTTCACCGCCCTGGGGGTAGCGGCAGCGCAGCGATTCGACCACGACAGGAGCCTTCTGCTCGGCGATGACCTTGTTGAGGGCCTCGATGCCGTTTTTCTTGTTGTCCTCCACGCCGATGACGACCTTGCTCACGCCGAACATCTTGGCGAGGTAGCAGCAGCCGCCGATGATCTCAGCAGGGCGCTCAAGCATCGCGCGATGGTCGCCGGTGATGTAGGGCTCGCACTCCGCGCCGTTGATGATGACGGTATCGACCTTGCCGATGCCGCTGGAGATCTTCGTGTGCGTGGGGAACGTTGCGCCGCCCATACCGACGATACCGGCCTGCTTGACCATTTCGACCATTTCCTCCACGCTCAGCGCGTCGGGGTCGGCCGGAGCATGGACTTCCTCGCTCAAGTCGTCCTTGAAGTCATTGTCGATGACAACGGACATGACCTTGCCGCCCATGGAATAGGGACGGGGCTCCACCGCAGCGACCGTACCGGATACGCTTGCGTGAATGGGAGCGCCGAGACCTTTGAATTCGCCGATCTTCTGTCCAAGCTTGACATAGTCGCCCTTGGAGACCGTCGGGGTGCAGGGTGCGCCGAAGTGCATCGACATGGGGATCACCACCTGAGCAGGGGCTTGTAACTGCTCGATGGCCTTTTCATTGGTAGCAGCCTTCATATCATTGGGATGAACGCCGCCAAAGAAAGCTTGTGCCATAGTCTTCACCTCATCTTTATACTGCCAGAGCAGCGGAAACACTGCTCCATAATCGGATAGATTATATCCCCTTTCTTTTCTCTTGTCCAGAAAATATTCTTCATGACCATCATTTTCCTACATAATTTATCAGATTTCGCCGTCATTTTTTCGCAAAAACAGCATTTTGCCAAACAATTTTCCTTTCGGCGGCCCGCGGAGGGAATCACCCATTTTTCCGCTTCTTGACGTGTCCCGGACGCGATGGTATAGTTATGTATTATTATTTTTATGAATTTCGTGCATTTTCCGCACATTGCCGTCCGTTTTTCCCCGTTCCGGCAAGAAAGGAGCTTTTTTATGCCCATGCAGCTCGATACCGGCGCGATCAAGGCAGAATCGCGCTCACTGCTGCGCACCGGTGAGGTCAATCCCTTCCGGATGACGCTTTTCTATCTTCTCATCACCCTTGTGCTCGATATGATCAACTCGGGCGTGAGCTATATGATCGACTCTGCCGGCGGCTTCACAGTGCTCTCGTTCAGCTTTGTGAGCATCCTCGTCGGTCTCGTCGCGCTCGTTCTGAACGCAGGGTATTACTGCTACTGCTTCGGCATCCTGCGCCGTGAGGAAATGCCGTATGAGAGCCTTTTTGACGCGTTCCCCTTTGCCGGGAAGGTCATCCTGCTTTCCATCGTCGAGGGCGTTTTCATCTTCCTGTGGTCGATGCTTTTCGTCATCCCCGGCATCATCGCGGCCTACCGCTACTCGTTCGCCATGCTCAACCTGTGCGAAAATCCCGAGCTCGGCGTGATGGAGGCATTGAACCTGAGCAAGCGGCAGACAAATGGCTATAAGATGCAGCTTTTCCTGCTCCAGCTCAGCTTCATCGGCTATCAGATCGCCGCGGTGCTTATCGCGCTGCTCTACGAATACGTCATCATCAGCTACCTGCCCGACTCGCTCTCCGGTGCGGTGCTTGGTGCTCTGATCTACGGCGTGCTCTCGGCGGTCGTGGGCGTCTACCTGACGCCGTATCTGAACCTTTCGACCTGCCGCTTCTACCAGCTCGCCACCGCGCCGCAGGTAAACGAGCCGCCGCACTTCGACTCCTGGAACGACAACTTCTGAACGCAGCAAAAAAGAGGGATATCTCGCATGAGATATCCCTCTGTCATTTTTTGTTTTACTTCAGCACGTAGACGTTCTTGATGCCGAGGAGCTTGCAAAGCTCGGTCTTTTCAGCGATGTCCGCCTCGCTCTCGTACCAGACGACGATCGTGGAGCCGTCCTTTTCCTTACAGAGAAGGTACGAGCTGTCGAAGCGGTTCGAGTGCGATTTCTGCACGGCACTGTCGTTCAAATACGCGCTCAGCTCGTCCTGCGTCAGCTCGCGCAGCGCGCCCACCTTGCCGCCTTTCACGCTCTGCGCCGCGGGGACGGCGTTGATGACCACGCTGCCGCCCTTGCCGGCCTTGACCGCCGCGTCGTAGACCTGCTCTATCGCCGCGCGCGGGGACAGCGGCACCGCACCGCTCGTGCCCGTCAGGCTCTCCGCCGGCACCGCGCCGGAGGGCGCCGCGCTCACGCTCGTCACGCTGACTTTGGCCTTGAGGCCGTTGTAGGCGCGCAGCAGCACCGCCGCGGCCTGCTCGCGCGTCGTGTCGTTTTTCGGCGCGAACGTCGTTAAGTTCATACCCACCACAAGGCCCATGCGCCAGGCGAGCGTGATATAGCCGGGATTCGTCGAAACATCGGTGAACGGGCACTCATCCTGCACCGTGCCGGAAAGCGTGCTGTACCCCAGTGCGCGGACGGTCATCGCGGCCATCTCCTCACGCGTGATGGGGTCGTTCGGTCGGCAGGTCGTGCTGTGGCCGGAGAACACGTCGTGCGCGCTCGCGGTCTCAATGGCGCTATAATACCACTTTTTCGCATCCTGATTGTCGGTATAGCTGCCCTTTTCGGGCGTTACGGTCTTCCAGCCCATCAGGCGGCAGAGCGCCGCGGCATAGGCCGCGCGCGTCATCTTCTGTCCGAGGCCGAACTTGCCGTTTCCGATGCCCTGCAATAAGTTGTACTGCTTGCACTGCGCGATGCTTTGGCTCGCCCAGTTCTTGTCCGGCACGTCGGAATAGCCGGATTTGTTGGCGGCAAGCGCGAGCGTCGTGGTCATCACGAGCGCAAGAAGAAGCGCCGTCAGGCGCGTTGCGATCTGTTTCATTGGTATTTTCCCCCTTTTGGGTGCTCTTTCTGCCGTATTGTAGCACAAAGTCGCGTGGATAGTCAAATTTTCTCTTTACCTTTGCGGTGGTCTTTGTTAAAATAATAGATTGTATTAGTATGATGAGGCAGTATTGCCTGAGATAGTATGCCCAAAAGTTCTCAAAAGAAAGAAGGTGAGCCGAAACATGAAGTACGAGCACTGGCAGATCCCCGCCGCGCCGGAGGATGCCATTAAGACGCTGATGGACGCGGGATACCCCTATCTTGTCTCGTCGGTGCTGGCCGCGCGCGGCGTCACCACGAGCGAGCAGGCCGCCGAAGCGCTCGAGCGCGAGAAGACGCTCGCTCACTCCCCGTTTTTGATGAAGGACATGGACAAGGCCGTCGCGCGCATCTCGAAGGCGCTTGAAAACGGCGAAAAGCTGGCGGTCTTCGGCGACTACGACGTGGACGGTATCACCTCGACCTGCCTTCTGACCGATTATCTCCGCTCGCGCGGGGCGGATGTGACGATGCACATTCCCCGCCGCATCGAGGAGGGCTACGGCCTCGGCTGTGACGCCATCCGCGCACTCTCCGAGTCCGGCGTGACGCTGATCGTCACGGTCGACTGCGGCATCACGGGCGTGGACGAGACGGCCTACGCCGCGACGCTCGGCGTCGATCTTGTCATCACCGACCACCACGAGTGCAAGGAGCAGCTCCCCGCCGCCGTGGCCGTCGTCGACCCCCACCGGCCCGACTGCCCGTATCCTTTCAAGCACTTGGCGGGTGTGGGCGTCGCGCTCAAGCTCGTTTTGGCCCTTGGCGAGGGGCGCGAGGATGCGCTGTTTGCGCGCTACTGCACGCTTGCCGCCATCGGCACGATCGCCGACGTCATGCGCATGGAGGGCGAGAACCGCACCATCGTGCAGTGCGGGCTTGAGAGCATCGACCGCAGCGACTTTACGGGGCTGCACGCGCTGCTGCGCGAGGCGGGGCTCACGTCGCGCCCCATCTCGTCGATCCAGATCGGCTTTGTGCTCGCCCCGCGCATCAACGCCGCGGGCCGCATGGGCCGCGCCGAGTTGGCCGCGGAATTGTTGCTCACCGACGATCCCGTCCGCGCGGAAAAGCTCGCGCGCGAGCTGTGCGAGCTCAACCGCGAGCGCCAGAGCGTGGAGCAGGACATTTTCCGCCGCGCCATCGAGCAGATGGAGGACCTTCCCGAGAGCGAGCGCAGTGCGCTCGTGTTGTCCAGCGAGGACTGGCATCAAGGCGTCGTGGGCATTGTGGCGTCGAGACTTTCCGAAAAATTCTCCTGCCCGAGCTTTATGATCCACCTCTCCGGCGGGTCGGGTAAGGGCTCGTGCCGCAGCTACGGCGGCTTTAACCTCTTCAATGCGCTCGAAGCGTGCTCCGACCTTCTTGTGAGCTTCGGCGGACACGAGCTCGCCGCGGGCTTTACGATCGAAGAGCGCAACATCCCCGCGTTCCGCACGCGGATGAACCAGTATGTGCGCGCCCACACGGGCGAGCATCCGCCGGTGTCGATGCTCGACGTCGACGTCGACTTGCAGCACCCCTCGCTCATCACGCTTGAGGAGGTCGAGGCACTTTCGCTCCTCGAGCCCTACGGCGCGGGCAACAACCGCCCCGTCTTCTGCCTGCGCGGCGCAACGCTCGAGAGCGTGCAGGGCGTGGGCCAGAACCGGCACTTAAAGCTGAAACTACAGAAAAGCCGCGTGAATTTCGACGGCATTTTCTTCTCCGTCACCGCCGACGAGTGCGGCGTGTGCGCGGGTATGCGTGTGGACGCGGCGTTCTATCTGCAGGTGAACGAGTTCCGCTCCCAGCGCTCCATCCAGCTCCAACTCATCGACCTGCGCCCCTCGCTCGACCCCAGCGGGCGCGAGAATGAGGCGCTTTCCCTCTGCCGCGAGCTGATTAGCGGCGGCACGCTCTCCCCGCGCGACGCGGCGCGGGCGCTCCCCTCGCGCGACCAGTTCGTGCGCGCGTGGCGCGTCTTAGAGCGCGAGGTTGGGCCTGACGGCGTCAGCGAACCCATGCTGCCGCTGCTGCGGCATTTGAGCTCGGAAATGGTCGGCGCGGAGACGTTTCTGCGCACGGCGATGTGTTTGCAGGTCTTCGCCGAGCGCGGGCTTCTTTCGATCGAGCGCAAGGACACGACCCTCACGCTCCGCCTGACGGCGGACGGAAAAAAGGTTGAGCTTAACAAGAGCCCCTACCTTTCCGCCCTGCACGGCTTTCTTTCGTAATTAAAGGAGACGATTCGGATATGACAGCACAGGATAAAGCATTAAAAGAGAATACCGCTTCGGCTCCCCTCCAGATCGTCGCGCCCGGCACCTGCGTGGAGACCGGCGAGCAGGCGGCGCTCGTGCTCGGCATGTACGACCACCTTGTCGAGACGATCCACCAGTACAACCCGAGCGCAGACTTTGCCCAGATCGACAAGGCCTTCCGCTATGCCGACACGCACCACAACGGTCAGCTCAGAAAGGACGGCTCGCCGTTTATCACGCACCCGCTCGCCGTCGCGCAGATCATCGCCGAGGAGCTGCGGCTCGACTCAGAGTCCATCGAGGCCGCCCTCATGCACGACTGCATCGAGGACACCTCCGCCACGTATGCCGAGATCGCCAAGGAGTTCTCCCCCGCGGTCGCGGATCTGGTCGAGGGCGTCTCCAAGCTGACGCGCGTGCAGTACGCCAGCAAGGAAGAAGAGCAGATGGAGAACCTGCGCAAGATGCTCATGGCGATGGCCAAGGACATCCGCGTCATTCTCATCAAGCTGGCCGACCGGACGCACAACATGCGCACCATGGAGTACCAGACGGCGGAAAAGCAGCGGCAGAAGTCGCTTGAAACGATGGAAATTTACGCGCCCATCGCCCACCGCCTCGGTATGCAGCGCATCAAGTGGGAGCTTGAGGATTTGTCCCTCAAGTATCTCGACCCCGTCGGCTACGACGAGATCACCCGCTCGCTCGCGGCCAAGGAGGCCGAGCACGAGGCCTTTATGGAGCGCGTGCAGGCGCAGATCGAAGAGCGCCTGAAGGACCAGCACGTCCCGTATCTCAAGGTCTACGGCCGCATGAAGCATCCCTACAGCATCTACCGCAAGATGTACGCGCAGAATAAGACGATGGACGAGGTGCTCGACCTCTTCGCGTTCCGCGTCATCGTCGACACCGTGGCCGACTGCTACAACGTGCTCGGCATCATCCACGACCTTTACCGTCCCATTCTGGGCCGTTTCAAGGACTATATCGGCACGCCCAAGCCGAACATGTACCAGTCGCTCCACACCACCGTCATCGGTGCGGACGGCATCCCGTTCGAGGTCCAAATTCGCACCGAAGAGATGCACGAGATCGCCGAATACGGCGTCGCCGCGCACTGGAAGTACAAACAGGGCATCTCCGGCAACGCAGGCGAGCACAACTACGAATGGGTGCGCCGTTTGCTTGAAAATCAGGAGAACACCGACGCCGAGGAATTCGTCCACACGCTCAAGGTCGACATGTTCGCCGACGAGGTCTTCGTCTTCTCTCCGCGCGGCGACGTGACGAACCTCCCCGCCGGCGCGACGCCCATCGACTTTGCCTACTCCATCCACTCGGCCATCGGCAACCGCATGACGGGCGCGAAGGTCAACGGGCGCATCGCCCCGCTCGACTATCAGCTCAAAAACGGCGACATCGTCGAAATTCTGACTTCAAAAAACGCGCACGGCCCCAGCCGCGACTGGCTCAAGATCGCCAAATCGAGCGAGGCACGCAGCAAAATTCGCCAGTGGTTCAAAAAGGAGCGCCGCGAGGAAAACATTATCAACGGCCGCATCTCGTTTGAAGCAGAGCTCAAGCACCTCGGCATCCCGATGAGCGACGTGCTCGGCACGGACATCGAGGCCGCGCTTCTCAAGAAGACGTCGTTCGGCTCGATGGATGAGATGTACGCCGCCATCGGCTACGGCGGATTTTCCGCGCAGAAGGCCGTCAACCGCATCCACGACGAGATCGTCAAGCTCGAAAAGCAGCGCAAGGAGGAGCGCGCCGCCACCGTGCCGGTGGACAACTCCGGCGCGACGCGTCCCGCCGTCCCCAAGCGCACGAAGAGCGAGCAGGGCATCGTGGTCGAGGGGCTGTCGAACTGCCTTGTCAAATTCTCCAAGTGCTGCACGCCTGTCCCCGGCGACGAGATCGTCGGCTTCATCACGCGCGGCTACGGTGTGTCCGTCCACCGCTGCGACTGCCCCAACGCCGCCATTGAGCGCAGAAAGCCCGAGGAGCGCGGCCGCTGGATCAAAGTGAGCTGGGGCACGGACGTCAAGGAGTCGTATCAGACCGCGCTCGACATTTACGCCAAGGACCGCCTCGACCTCGTGCTCGACGTCTCCGCCGCGCTCTCGTCCTCGCAGACGCGCGTGGCGTCCATCAACGCGACGACGACCGCCGATGGCTTTGCGGTCATTCACCTCAGTATTTTTATTTCCGACGCGCAGCATCTCGCGGCGGTCATGCGCCGGCTGCACCAGATCAGCGGAGTGATGAAGGTGGACCGCCCAGCGGGCTAAATTCCGCGCATCGCGCGGAGAGAAATGCCGCCTGCGGGCGGCAGGACCACACCCCCCCATTTTCTTTCCCAAGAAAGAAAACGGGCGGTGTGACCGTCCAAAAGAAAGGCGTTTGATTGGCAGCCCCAAGCTCGAACAACCTTTATGCCTCCGGAATGCAACTGTCTGCGCGCGGCGAAGCCGCGTCAGCTTTGCAAGACGATTTGCCTCTGCTTCTACTACCCGCTGTTGCTCTGCTGATCTTGCGCAAGTGCAGCCTAATCGCCGTCTACCGATAATACGATATCGCGGCGAGCGTCAGCAATGCCGCCTTGGCAGGCAAGCACAAGATTGCACCAATCCGAAGTAGACGGAGATTGCTAAAGGGTAACGAATCGCAGGCAAAGCGGCAGCGAAGATAGAAGCACACCAAGTCGTTTAGATTCATCACTTGGCAGGCACCCGATTCCGCAGGCTGAGCACTTCTTCAAGCTACAAACTCACAATGTCGGGGGTCGAGGGGGACTCCCCCCGTCCTTCTCTGGGGGATACAAAGGGGGTATTCTCTTCGAGAAGAGAATACCCCCTTTGACCCGCGCTCCCCACGGCAGTGGGGACCAAAACGTCGCCCCTTTGGGGATAAAAAGGAGAATCATCATGCGAGCAGTATTGACTAAGGTTAAACACGCCTCCGTTACGATCGACGGAGAGCTCAAGGGCAAGATCGGCAGGGGCTTTTTGATCCTGCTGGGCGTTGCGCCCGACGACACGGAAGAAAAATGCCGCAAGATGGCGGACAAGCTCTGCTCGCTGCGCATTTTTGACGACGAGAACGACAAGATCAACCTCTCCCTCGACGATGTTGGCGGCGAGCTTCTTATCGTCTCGCAGTTCACGCTCTACGGCAACTGCCGCAAGGGCCGCCGTCCCGAATTTTTAAGCGCCGCGCGGCCTGAGATCGCCATCCCGATGTATGAAAAGTTCGTAGAGATCTGCCGCGAAAAGGGCTACCATGTTGAAACCGGCGAATTCGGCGCCTACATGGAGGTCGAATCGCTCAACGACGGGCCGTTCACGCTGATCGTGGACTCCGCCGACTTAGACGCACCGAAAAAGCAGTAAAGAAAGGGGTTATTTCTTCATGAAAGTCATCACCACTGTCGTCGGCTCCCTGCAGACGAATTGCTACCTGCTCATCGACGAGGAAACGAAGTCCGCCGCGCTCATCGACCCGGGCGACGAGGCGGAAAAACTGCTCGCGCTCGTCAAAAGCGAGGGCGTCACGCTCAAATATATTCTGCTGACCCACGGACACCGCGACCACACGCTCGCCGTGCCTGCACTCAAAAAGGCGCTGCCGGACGTGCCCGTCTACATCGGCGAGGCGGACGCCCACTCCACCGGCATCTACCACTACCCGATGGCCGACCTCGTCCCCGATCTCAAATACTATGGCGAGGGCGATACGCTGCCGCTCGGCTCGCTCACGATCAAAGTTCTCGCCACGCCGGGCCATACGCTCGGCGGCGTGACGCTGCTGGCCGGCGACGCGATGTTCCCCGGCGACACGCTGTTTGCAGGCTCGATGGGCCGCACCGACCTCCCCGGCGGCAACGACGCGCAGATGCTCGCCTCGCTGCGCCGTCTCGCCCAGATCGAAGGCGACTACACTGTTTACCCTGGCCACATGAATTCCACAACGCTCGCGCGTGAAAAGGCGATGAACCCGTATCTGCGCCATGCGCTGCGATAAAGGACAAGAAACCACATGAAACTTGAGCTCATTGGGCATGATGAAAAATACGCGCTGGAGCAGAGCTTACTCACGCTCTTCCCCGGCGAAAAGCCCGTTTACGGCACGGTCGACAAAACCGCCGACACGCGCTGGGCGCGCGTGACGCTCACCGAAGAGGACGAGCGCGTGCAGGTGACGACGGAGCTGGGCGTGGACGGCAAGTCCGCCGCCCACAGCTACGACTATCCCCTCTCCGGCACGGAGTATGAAAAAGAAGGACAGCGCCGCCACGCCGTCGGCATCAGCTTTTTCGGCGCGGCGAAGGACCTGCTCGGCATCTCCCCCGCGTGGGGGAGCCTGACCGGCGTGCGGCCCAGCAAGGTCGCGCTCTCGCTGATCCGCGAGGGCGGCAAAAAACGTGCGGAAAAGGAATTGCAGGAGCTCTACTGCGTCACGCCCGCGCGCGCCCGCCTCGCCATTGAGGCGGCAGACGCTGGCATCCGCGCCGCGGCGGAGCTGGAGCCGAACGATATCTCGCTCTATGTCGGCATCCCGTTCTGCCCGACGCGGTGCGCGTATTGCAGCTTCGTGGCGCAGAGCGTCGAAAAGTCGTTCTCGCTCGTCGAGCCGTATTTAGAGGCGCTTTTCGACGAGATCACCGCTGCGGGACAGCTCGTGCGCGAGTTGGGGCTGAACGTCAAGTCGTTCTACATGGGCGGCGGCACGCCGACCACGCTGACCGCCGACCAGATGGACCGCCTGCTCTCAAAATTGGAGCAGAATTTTGATTTTGGAAGTCTCGCCGAGCTGACGATCGAGGCGGGCCGCCCTGACACGATCGACGAAGAAAAGCTGCGCGTGCTGCGCGCGCACAACACCACGCGCGTTTCCATCAACCCCCAGACGATGGAGGACAACGTCCTCGCGGCCATCGGGCGCCGCCACACGGCGGACGACATCCGCCGCGCGATGGAGCAGGTGCGCGCCGCGGGCTTCCCGCACGTCAACATGGACCTCATCGCGGGTCTGCCCGAGGACACGCCCGAGGGCTTTGCAAGGAGTCTCGACGAGGTCATCTCGATGGACGCGGACAACATCACGGTGCACACGCTGTCTCTCAAAAAGGGCAGCCGCATCATGCTCGAAGGCAGCCGCATCCCCGGCGCGGACGAGGTCGCGCAAATGCTGGACTATGCCGACCCCACGCTGCGTAAACATGGTTTTGCCCCCTATTATCTCTACCGCCAGAAGTACATGTCCGGCAGCTTTGAAAATGTCGGCTGGACGAAGCCCGGCGGCACGGGGCTCTACAACATCTACATCATGGAAGAGCTGCACTCCATCCTTTCGCTCGGCGCGGGCGGCTCGACCAAGATGGTCGGCGGCGGGCAGATCCGCCGCGCGTTCAACGCCAAATACCCGCGCGAATACATCGACCGGCCCGAAAAGCGCCGCACGAACCTGATGGACTTCGCCCGCTTCTACGCCGAACAAGGAGAATAACGATGAATAAGAGTGATTTCTTTACCGCCGACGCGGTCAAGCCGCACTTCACCTATGATGATTACTGCGAGAGCGCGGATATGATCGCGTCTCACCTCGGCGATTTCCGTCCCGAGGTACTGCTGGTGCTCGGCAGCGGCCTGGGCTTTCTCGGCGACCGCGTCGAGGCGCGCACCTGCGTGAGCTATGCGGACATCCCGCACTTCCGCGCGTCCACCGCGCCGGGACACGAGGGCCGCTTTGTTTTCGGCGAGCTGCGCGGCAAGCGCGTGGCGGTCATGCAGGGCCGCATGCACTGCTACGAGGGCTACACGATGGAGGACGCCGCCTACGCCTGCCGCGTCATCCGCTTACTCGGCGCAAAGACGATGATCGTGACGAACGCCGCGGGCGCGGTGAACACCGAGTATTCCGCGGGCGACCTGATGCTCATTTCCGATCACATCAAGCTTTTCGACTTTGGCCCGCTCTGGGGGCCGAATATTCCGGAGTTCGGCACACGCTTCCCCGATATGTCCAATGTCTACTCTCCCCGCCTGCGCGAGCTCGCGAAGGAAGTCGCCAAGGAGCAGGACCTCACGCTGCGCGAGGGCGTCTACATGTACTTCCCCGGCCCGCAGTTCGAAACGCCCGCCGAGGTGCGCGCCGCGCGCGTGCTCGGTGCGGACGCCGTGGGCATGTCCACCGTGCCGGAGGCCATCGCCGCCGCGCACTGCGGGTATGAAATTCTCGGCGTGACGCTGTGCGCCAACATGGCCGCGGGCGTGCTGCCCCAGCCGCTCTCCGGCGAGGAGGTCAACGAGATGGCCGAGCAGTCGGCCCCGCATTTCTCCTCGCTCATCCTCGGCTGCCTTGAGCGGCTGTAAAACAGTTTATTTCAGCTAAGAAGGAAAAGGTCGAAATTTTAATGGCTACGGAAAAGAAACAGTCCTTTTTCGGCGGCGCGGCGGTGTTGGCCGCCGGCGTCGTCATCGTGAAGATCATCGGCGCGCTCTTCAAAATTCCGCTCGCGAACATTCTGGGCGAGACGGGCAACGCCGACTTCAACAACGCCTACAACATCTATGCCGTGCTTCTGACCATCTCGACCGCGGGACTTCCCGTGGCGCTCTCGAAGATGATCTCGGAGGCGAAGACGCTCGGGCGCGAGCGTCAGGCGCGGCGCGTGCTCAAGGTGTCGTTCGCCGCGTTTTTAACGCTCGGTGTCCTCTCGTTTGTCATCATGTGGTTCGGCAACGAGAAGTGCGCGGCGCTTCTCAATAACCCGAACGCCGCCTACGGTATCAAGGCGCTTGCCCCGGGCGTTGTGTGCGTCGGCTGCCTTGCCGCGTTCCGCGGCTTTGCGCAGGGGAGCTTTCGCATGACGCCGACCGCCGTCTCGCAGATCATCGAGGCGGTCAGCAAGCTCTTCATCGGCCTTGGCCTTTCGATGTACGTCGTGAGCCTTGGGTACGAGGATTACATCGCCGCGGCCGCGGCCATCGTCGGCGTGACGGTCGGCTCGGTACTCGCGCTCGTCTACATGCTCATCGACTACTTGCGTCACCGCCCGCGCACCCCGGGCTCAGACACGCCGGATGCCTCCGGCGCAATCTTGAAGCGCCTGCTCTCGATCGCCATCCCCATCACGCTGTCGGCCTCGATGGTGTCGATCATCACGCTGATCGACACGTCGCTTGTGCAGGGTCAGCTCCAGAACGCGCTGGGCTACACGCTCAAGGAGACGCGCCACCTCTACGGCACGTATTCCTCGGGCATGAACCTCTACAACCTGCCGTCGTCGATGATGACGGCGCTGACGATCTCCGTCATCCCGACGGTGTCGGCCTCCCTTGCGCGCAACGACCGCGTGCATACCTCGCGCGTCATCAACTCGTCGCTGCGCGTCACGGGTCTGATGGCCTTCCCGATGGGCCTTGGCCTCTGGGCGCTGGCCGAGCCCATTATGAAGCTCTGCTACCCGCGCTATGACAGCGAGCTCGGCGGCTCGCTTTTAGCCGTGCTCGGCATCGCGAGCATGTTTGTCTGCCTGATGCTCATTTCAAACTCCATCCTGCAGTCCTACGGCCGCGTGCATGTGCCGGTTTTCACGATGCTCATCGGCGGTGTCGTCAAGATCATCTTCAACTACAACCTCACCGCCGTGCCGTCCATCAACATCCACGCCGCTCCCTTCGGCACGCTCGTGTGCTTTGTGATCGTATCGTCGCTCAACCTCTTTTTCGTCTACTGCACGATGGAGGATAAGCCGAATTACTTCAAGGTCTTTGCAAAGCCCCTCGTCGCGTCGCTCGTGATGGCCGTGTGCGCCAGATTCTCCTATCGCTTTTTCGCCGCCCACATCGCGCTTGGCGGCGCGACCACGACGCAGATCGTGAACGTCGGCCTTGCGGTCGTGCTGGCGGTCATCGTGTACGTCGCGCTTGTCCTCGCACTGCGGATCGTCACGCACGACGACCTCGCGCTGCTGCCCAAGGGCGAAAAGCTCGCCCGCATCCTGCACGTGCGCTGAAAACCCCTGAAAAATCAGGGAAATTGGCTGAATATTTAGAATAAATGCGAGAGAACTCGAAAAGAGTTTTCCCGCATTTATTTTTTTATCTATTTGCATGGAAAAGGAGGAGGCGAGCGGCTTGGGCAAGAGACCGGCGTTGAGGAGATCGCCGCGAAGCTGAACGTGCATCGGTCTACCGTATATAACGAACTGAAACGGGGAGACACCGGGGAAATGGACAGCAACGGGCGCATCGGTTACAGCGCGGAGCTGGCACAGCAGGAGATCATCAACAACTACAGGCGGCGCAGGACGGCCCGCGCTGCCGCAGAGTAAGCGGAGGGACAAGCCATGAGGACGGCATACTGTGAAGTGAAGCGCGGCGGCCTGACGGTCGAGCGCCGTTCCCGGTGGAGTCGGGCGGAAGCGCGGCGGCGGAAGCTGGCGCGTGTGCGGGAGAACATCGGCGCGGCCATGATGCTGCTTGGCTTCCTGCTTTTGATGGTAATAGGCGGCGCGGAGGATTTGACGGTGATCTTCCTCGGCGGCTTTGCCGGTCTCGGCATGATGCTGTTGGGCGGATGGCTGGGTCATGCGTTCTACGGACAGGAAAAGGACGCGGAATGGCTGCGGCGGGAGCGGGACGAAGATGTATTTTGACCGGGACAGCTATCAGCAAAGCGTCCGGCGGGCGCGTGAGGAACGCTGGCGGGTCAGAGGCCGGGCGCGGGTAGTTCATCCGAAATACGGGGCCGTGGTGGTGCCGCACCGGTCGAACTATGCCGCACTACTGAACGCGGCGGAATACTGGGGCTGTGAATGGACAGACATCCGGGATGCGGAGGTCTGGGCCGTGCCGCCCGGCACGGCGGTGGTTATGCCAAAAGAATTTTGCGGGAGGAATTGAATATGAAAGTGAAAATCAACACCCATGGAAACGCCTTGCCGGAGGTTCACGGCGAATGGATAGACCTTTGCACCGCAGAGGATGTCACGCTGGACTTTCTGGAGTACAAGATCATTTCCTTGGGTGTTTCCATTGAGATACCGGCGGGCTACTACGCGCACGTTGTTCCCCGCTCCTCGACCTTTGGCAAGTGGGGCATCCTGCTGGCGAACAGCATGGGCGTGATCGAGAACGACTACTGCGGCGACGGCGATGTGTGGGGCTATCCGGCGCTGTGCCTGCGGAAAGAGGGAACGCATATTCCGAAAGGAACGCGCATCTGCCAGTTCCGCCTTGTGGAGAAAGCGCCGGACATGGAGTTTGTGCAGGTGGAGAGCTTGGGCAACCGTGATCGCGGCGGCTTTGGCAGCACCGGCGAGCAGGTACATACCGGCGGCACGGCGGAACGGAACAAGCCGGAGCGGAACAGCCGCGTGGAGCGAATGTTCGGCGAGCGGGAGAGCTGGGCCACAGCAGAGGAGGACAAAACGCAGGGGCCATACAAGGGCTTTCTGCTGGTGGTGTGCGAGGAGTGCGGAAAGGTCAAGGCGTTCTGCGCGAAGCGGGAAACGTACAGTTTCCGGTGTCAGGAGTGCGGGCATGAAACACCGCTGGAGGGCCTGCGCCCCATGTTCATGCACTGTAAGTGCGGTAAGTCGTTCCGCTACAAGACCAACGCAGAGGCGGAGACCATCACCCATAGCTGCTTGGACTGCAAGGCCCCTGTGGATATGGAGCTGAACGGGAAAGGCACAGCCTATGTGACCATCGGCGTGAGAGGTGGCAAGCGATGAAAGATATTCTGTATGGCTTGGGCGCGATGCTGCTGCTTGCGCTGATGGTGATTTGGGGGCTGGCGCTGGCGCTGGCCGGGCCTGCCCTGCTGAAATTCTGTATTCTGTATCTGTTCGGGTAAAGGAGGCGGCGGGAATGAAGCTATCGAAATTTGCAAACTTGGTCAAGGCCGGAGGCCGGTGCGCCGTACTCCATGTGGCGGGCAGCGGGATTTGGCTATCTACCGGCACGGCAATCTACCGGGCGACGGAGCTGCCGGACATGGAGGGCAGCGAGCAGGTGCGCACGGTGTTGGACATGACGGCGGACGCATGGAAAAAGGTGTATCTGACCGAGGATTGGCCGGAGAGCGTCAGCAATGTGCTGGGACTGAACCTTGCGCCGTATGCGCAGGGCGAGCAGGACACAGAGAAGCTGAAAGTGGCGGCGGCTCCCAACGGGCTATGGTGTTCCGCCTGCCGCTGCAAGGTGGACGGCGAGCTGATCTTCTACAACGAGGCGTATCTTGCGCCGCTGGCGGAGGAGATCAAGAAAAGCGAATACATCTGTTACACGGCGCGGCAGACCGAAGCGGGACAGCGGTATCTTGTGGTACATGACGGCATGGATGTGCTGGCAGCCATCATGCCCATGAACATTCTGAAAGAGGAGTACATCAACGATCTTGCGGAATTTCAGGCGCTCTGCATGGAGCAGTTCTACAAGGATAAGGAGCGCCGGGAGGCGGTTATCGAGGAGGCCGAGGACGACGCGGAGGACGCGGGGCAGATCGGCATGGAGGGTGTGGAAGATGGAGAATGAACGGGGCGCGGAGAAGTGGCACATCGCAAGCGTCAGTTGGGGCAAGGACAGCCTTGCCATGCTGTTGCTGCTGATTGAAAAGGGTTGGCCGCTGGACGAGGTAGTTTTCTACGACACGGGCATGGAGTTTCAGGCAATCTACGACACGCAAGACAGGATGTTGCCGGAGCTGGAGCAGCTGGGTATCAGGTATACGAAGCTGGAGCCGGGAAATCCGTTTCTCTACGATATGCTGGAAAGGCAGGTACAGAGCAGACAAAAAGGCGCACACAGAGGATATGGCTGGTGCGGCGGCCTGTGCCGATGGGGAACCACGGAGAAACTGAAAGCCATAGACAGGTATGCAGAGGCGCTGGGTGCGGAGGTCTATATTGGGATTGCCGCAGACGAAACGCCGCGCTTGGCAAAAAAGAAAAAGCCATACAAGCTGCATCCGTTGGCGGTGTGGGGCGTGACGGAAGCCGCCGCCCTTGCCCGCTGTTATGAAAGCGGCTTTTTCTGGGAGGAAAGCGGCGTAAGGCTATATGATATTTTAGACCGCGTTTCCTGCTGGTGCTGCTGCAACAAGAACCTGCGGGAGTTGCGGAACGTGTACAGCTATCTCCCGGAATACTGGGAACGGCTGAAAGACCTGCAACGGAAGATCGACAGACCGATGAAAGGATGGTACAACGGCTTGCCGCGCGGCGTGTTTGAACTGGAGCAGCGGTTTGAGGCCGAAGCGATGGAGGAGACAAAAGATGGAGAATGAACGGGCCATTGAGATTTTAGACCCGGAACACCGGGAGGCGTATGAGAGCCTTGAACCGGTGAACGAGGCTTGCCGGATGGGCGTGGAGGCGCTGCGGCGGCGTGTGCCGGAAAGCCCATACCCTGACGGGGATGCGGGTGTACTGGCCTGCCCGTCCTGCGGGAGCGGCGAATACCTGCACAACGAGGACGGGAACCGCTGCCGCTTCTGCGGGCAATGCGGACAGGCGATTGACTGGGACGCGGAGGCAGAGTGATGAACTACACTATTCTGCAAGGCGACGCGCTGGAGCTGCTGCGGACGCTGCCGCCAGAAAGCGTACATACCTGCGTGACCTCCCCGCCCTACTATAATTTGCGAGATTACGGAGTGGAGGGGCAGATCGGAAACGAGGGCAGCGTGGAGGAATACCTGCAGGCGCTTGTCGCTGTTTTCCGTGAAGTCCGGCGGGTGCTGCATCCGAATGGAACGCTGTGGGTGAACGTGGGCGATAGCTATGCTACCAATTCGGGGAACCAGCCGCCGACGAACACCCGCAATTCCTGCGGACACACAGCAAAGCGCGTACCGCAGGGGTACAAGAAAAAAGACCTGATCGGCATACCTTGGCAGTTGGCATTTGCCCTCCGCGCAGACGGTTGGTATTTGCGGCAAGACATCATTTGGCAGAAGCCGAACTGTATGCCGGAGAGCGTAAATGACCGATGCACGAGGTCACATGAGTACATCTTCCTGCTGTCAAAGTCAGCGCACTATTATTTCAACGCGGCGGCAATCAGCGAACCAGTCACATCGGCCAAAGGAAACGCAAGGACGTTTCGCGGCGGCGGAGCCTATACCGGCGGTCGATCTCACGACAACAGCGCACAGGTGGAGCGTGAGAGCCACGGGAACAGTAAAAACAAGACGGGACGCAGGAACAAGCGGAGCGTCTGGAGCGTAAGCACAAACGGATTTCGCGGCGCACACTTCGCCACATTCCCGGAAAAGCTGATCGAGCCGTGTATTTTAGCGGGCTGCCCAGAGGGCGGCGTTGTACTTGACCCATTTGCGGGCAGCGGCACAGCAGGCGTGGTGGCCAAACGCATGGGGCGCGGTTTTATGGGATGTGAGATCAATCCCTCGTATGTAGAAATGGCCGCCAGAAGAATAGCGGAGGTGGAGTGATGGATTGCTACAACTGCAAAGCGAAAAGTGTTTGCGCGGCGGTGGTGCAGCCCGGCTCCGTGATATGTCTGATGAACCGCATGAGATACTGCGGGACACACGCAGAGGAAGAACCACGGCGACAGCAGGGCGACTATTGCCAGTATTGTGGGCATCGCCTGCGGGAGATCGGACGCGAGCGCTTCTGCAACAATGTGAACTGCCAAAACCGATATGTGAACGTATGAGGGTATGCCATGGATATTAAGTCTTTTAAGCCGAGGCAGACCGTGTACATCGTTGGAGACGCACGGCGGCCAAGAGATAAATTCTCCGCAGTAAAAGCGGAGGTCGCAAAGGTGGGCCGAAAGTATGTAACCATCAGCGGAAGATGGGGAGAACGGTTTCGGGAAGCGCACAACAGGGATATGCCGTATCTCATTGAGGAAACAGAGTATGGCTCACCGCGTCTCTTGTTTCCGTCGGAGGATGCTGTACGCGAGTACCAAGAACGTGAGGAACTGAAAGAGTGGGTGCGGGTTGCCGCTGGCTGGGACAAAATAGGCCGCTATACCCTCGAACAGCTCCGCGCCGTAAAGAAAATTCTGGAGGGATAAACCATGAGCGAGAAAAGCGCGGTATATGAGTGCGTAGACCGGGAGCATGACGCTTGGCGGTGCCGGGCGTGTGGGTACATCGAGAATTTCGAGGCGGACGGGCCGACGGAAAACGGCTGGCAGTTCTGCCCCGGCTGCGGGCGGGAGATCATTGTGGAAGCGGTCAATCCGTGTCCGTTCAACAATGACAACTGTATGTGTCAGTTCTGCGAAACGCCGTGCAACAACGGACTGAACTGCTCCGACTGCGCCCACGAGGGAAAAGCGGTGCATGATGTGCTTCTCTGCACGGGCTTTGATGGGAGCATGGAGCAGTACACAGAAAACTGGAAGCGGAAGCAGATGGCGAAGTTGGGAGGTGGGCAGGAATGAAAGTGTATCTGGCCGGAAAGATCACGGGAGACCCGAACTACAGGGAGAAATTCGCGGCGGCGGCGAAGAAGCTGGAAGAGCGGGCCAGTGTAACGGTGATTTCTCCGGCGGTCACGCCGGAGGGGCTGAAAAAGGCGGACTATATGCGCATCTGCTTTGCCATGCTGGAGAGCGCCGACACGGCGGCGTTCTTGCCGGATTGGGAGGACAGCCCCGGCGCACAGCTTGAAAAGCACTGGTGCGAGTATGTGGGGAAAAAGATGGTGTTTCTGATGGAGGGTGCGGAATGATCAACTTCGAGGGCTACTATCTTGTGCCGCCTGATCAGGTTGCATACATCGAAACGAGGAGGGGCGGCGGGGATGCACAATATGGGCTGTTTTTGGGTCTGACCGGCGGGAAAGAGCTGGGCGTGTGGTACAGAACAGAGGAGGCGCGAAAAGCCGCTTATACGAAGCTCGCACGACAGGTCGAGATCGGGAAACGACAGGATGCGGAGAATATCTTG
>QWCH01000819.1_pt1 | contig 53217 bp, 41 predicted proteins | sample 1972671 | NCBI WGS metagenome assembly QWCH01 (sample SAMN09866713, study PRJNA288562) | Human gut metagenome isolate term3_stool, whole genome shotgun sequencing... | isolation source: gut | host: Homo sapiens | place: USA: California
GCGTTAAATCTTCACCTTTTAGAATGTGCAATTAAAAATAACAACCATATTTCTGACTTATTATCTATAAAATATTGAGTAATAATCGGTTGTAAATACAAACATTGAAAGTAGGCGATCTTTGTATTATATGGATACAGAGAAAGAAAATTACTTTGAAGGAAAAATATTAAATAGCGACGATATTAAAGAAGATGCTCTGTGTAATACTAAAATAATAGAGAAGATGGTTCCTTGCCCAATTGACTTTGCACGATATTTGGCTATCCTCTCACAATTTTATGGATTACAAAATTCAAATAGAATTCTTGTAGGGTACTCAGCTTATAATTCACGTGAGAACTATATTGCTGATTATGTCTCATATATTCTACAATTAGAACAAGAAAGTAGAACAGATAAATTTGATGCTTTTAGATTTGATAATGTTTTTCCTAATTGTGAATTTATAGATCGTTTTGTAAGATTAAGAAATTGGATACAAGAAAATAAGAAGAACTTTAATCTTGATGAAAAGAAAGATGCGTTTACTTCATGGGTAGATGCAGATTACTGGCTATTTGGATTGATCTATTGGATAGTATTTAAAAATAAAAGCATAACTTCTGATAAAAGCCTAATAGATAAGATAAGTGCGGAGATATCTAACAAAAAGAGCAGTGAATATTATTCAAAGAGCCCGAATCTTTTGAAGCATTTGAGAGAAAGATTAAAAGTTTCTATTCAAATTTATGAAGAGTATGCGAAGTAATCAACATCAACAATTTATACAAACTCCCATACTCGATATACTCAGAGATACAGTAACCTCTTGTCGAGCTATTGGAGATGGTATTGAAGTCCATCCTTTATGTGAATATATAATGCAAACAACATTTCTCAATATGACAGGTGCATCCGAACAAAAGTTAAAGTGTATTTGTTGGGAAATGGCAACAAATGACTATGAGTATAGGTATGAATTGCTAAGAAGTCCTATAGGTGAATGTTCGAATTATAAGGATAAGCAGAAAATATTCAAGGATATGCAAGATGTAATAAGCCGTATTGGTCCTGATTATATCAATGGAACCATCTTTGAGAGATCATATAAGGAACACTTAATAAGCAACATAAAACAACAAATTATAGCCGTAACTGATAGATCATTTTTAGGTGTAGTTAAAGAAAAAGATTTTCAGCAATATAAGATAGCTCCTAACATAATAAAGAAAGGACTTTTTGCAAATTATGATAAAAAGGGGAAATTTTCTTTCCTTGAAAATGACTTGCAATTTTTTTATGAGAGAGTCGTTTATCGATGGCGAAATCGTTATGCTCACAACTTAAAGTCTTACCAAGAAAATCTTCCATCTCTGTTAGGACTAAAGGATGGAATTTATGAGAGAGAAAATTTCTTTACGATGCTATCGATATTAGTTCTTATGGATGAACTGTATATAAAGCTATATAATATTTATATCAAAAGTTTAAAGGAAGTTAAATGGTGAGAGTTGGCGATAACATCCAAGATGATTTCTAATCAATACTACTCAAATTGATGAAACATTTTTGTATCATGCAAATATAAGTCATTGATAATCAGTATAGGATATATTTGAGGAAGTGAAGTAAAGGTGAATAAAAGCTAATTAGTAAATACAAATGAATCCCAGTAGCGCAGCAAGCTACTGGGATTTTTATTTCTGAACAATCCTAAAATCTTGTTATTCTTAATCGTTCCTATGCTTACATTTCTATCTAAACGTAGAATTATTAGATGTATTGGGATGATATGTGTTTGCAAAACTGATTTACAAGAACTACTTAATCTTCATTCCTTACGATGAAAGGAATGAAGAAAACTATCGGAAGTAAAGACTTATCGCTTGTACTTGAAGATTGTCACTCGACTGGGACATTGCTAAAAAGGTTGGAATATGTTACAGTACAGTGTTTCTGCATATTCGCAAATATTTATTCAAAAGGAATATGGTGCGCACTACTTACTTTTTGATGCCATATTCAAAAACATCTCGCTCGTCATTCCACTACCTTTCAAACTGCATTTTGTCAATAAAATATCATAAAAATAAGCACTTCAAAATCCGGAAAATAGCTTTTCAATCGGTAGAGAAAAATGGTAAAAGCACAAATTGTGCAGCAAAAAACTGACTGTCCGCAGCTCAAAAATGCAAAAAGCAATGACTTTTTCCCATTTTTTCATCTCTCCACCGTGCTATGTCATGGTAATAGAGTGGCTATTCACACCACTTTCCCTGCCTATCTGTATGAGTTAATGCCCTTATCTCCATGCTTCAACTTTGATGAGAGCGTTTCATAAAAACGAATAATGGCGAAACGCGCTGATTTACATTGAATTATACGAGACTGAAAAATACGACGATATTTTCGACAAAAGGATTAGTTGTTGAAAATAATCGAAGCATTTAGCATCATTTGTCAAGATATTTCTAATGGTGCCGAGTCTCTATTAGACGAAAAAATGAGTATCCAACTATCAGAAAAAGTACCAAAAAGTAGACGAATAATGACAATATGTAATTGAAAGCAAAAGCGGATAGTCTGATGCATCGGTATCAACAAAATAAAAATAGCAAATAGAATTATAGATATATAACTTTTGACAGAAGAGGAGAAAATATCTTTTCTTTATTAGCTACCTATAAAATAATATTTATTATATTTGCATATAATCATATCACATTGATGGAAAGTCCAACCAACAAAACAAAAGAGGTGCTTATCAAGAAAGGGATTAAGCAAACATGGCTTGCCAAAAAGCTCGGCAAGAGTTTTACGATAGTAAACTCCTACGTTTGCCATCATCGACAGCCAAGCGCGGAATTGCTATTCCAAATAGCAGAGATTCTGCAGGTCAATCCCAAGGATTTGATCAATCCAAAAGATGAATATTTTTTTGTACAAAATAAATATAAGTAACTGATAATCAATGTAGGATATATTTAAAAATGTAAGATAAACATGAAATTAAAGTCCGTATGTTCTTGTCAAGACATTTCTAAAGATTTCATATAACAGAGTCGTCATAAAACTAACCACAAAATACGAAACACCATGGACAAAGATTTATTAAAAAAGCTGATAGCCGAACCAGGGAAGAAGCATCAGGTTGCAGATTTTGAAACTGATGATACGGCAACATTAACCAAAGACCAAGGTAAGAAGCTGCTCAAAGAGAATATTAAGGTGTTGGCTTCTCTGCAAGACAAACTCTATGCTTTTAACAAATATGCTGTGCTGATAGTGTTCCAAGCTATGGATGCAGCCGGCAAGGATGGAACTATTAAGAATGTGATGTCGGGCATCAATCCACAAGGATGTCAGGTATTCTCTTTTAAAAAGCCATCGGATAAGGAGCTGGATCACGGATATTTGTGGCGCATACAAAAAAATGTACCTGAACGGGGACGCATCGGCATCTTCAACCGATCGCACTACGAGGACGTACTGGTAGGTAGAGTTCATCCTGAAATATTTGTAGGTGGACAAATTCCTGGGATAGACAAAATAGACGATGTCAATGAAAAGTTTTGGGAAAAACGCTATAGTCACATTAATGACTTTGAACGCTATCTCACAGAGACGGGAACAGTTATCATCAAGTTCTTCCTCAATGTGTCGAAAGAGGAACAAAAGAAACGATTCTTAAAACGACTGAACAGGAAAGAAAAGAATTGGAAATTCTCTTCCGCAGACTTAGAAGAGCGTCAATACTGGGATTGCTATATGGACGCTTATGGCAAATTGCTGACCAAGACATCCACTGATTATGCTCCATGGTATGTTATACCAGCTGACCATAAATGGTTTATGCGCTATGCCGTTAGCAATATTATCTGTGAACGTTTGGAAGAACTTCAGATGAGTTACCCACAACTCAGCAAAGAGGAAACCGAACAACTAAAAATTTATCGTGAGCACATCATGAAAGAAGAGGAAGAAAGTAAGAAAAAGTAAGAAAAATTCTATCAAGTTTCATAAGTATGAAGTTTGTCTGAAATCATTTGTAAATATTTGTCCGCATACTTTGTTAATTCATTTATTTTCAGTATATTTGCGATACAAGATATAAATTTGAAAGCAATACTTGTCTACAAGTAAAAAAACATCACCCTTTAATTTGAAAAAAGATGGATAAAGAAGAAATGAAAAAGACTGCCGATGAATTGAAAGATAAGGCAGAAAAGAAAGTCGATAAAGTTGAAAATCAAGTAGAAAAAGCTGCTGATAAGGTTGCAGAAAAGGCTGACAAGGCGAAAGATAAAGCCGAGGAGGTTGTGGATAAAGCTGAAGAGAAGGTAAAAAAAGATATCGACTCTTTAAAAAAGAACAAACATGTTCAAGAGGCGAAACAGAAAGTTGAAAAGGTTCTAAATGAGACGAATAAAGACGAGAACTGTGAAAAGGCCAAAGAAAAGGTGGAAGAGACAGCAAAAGACTTGAAAGAAAAAGCAAAAGACACAGCCGAAGATGTGAAAGAAAAAACGAAGGAAGCTGTAGAAGATGTAAAAGACACTACGAAGAATGTAGTAGAAGAAATACGTGATAAAACAAAAGAGGCTTCCGAAACGGTGAAAGAAAAAACAGAAGAACTTGCTGAAAAGATGAAAGACAACGAGAAAGTTCAAGAGGCAGCTAAATTTGTCAAAGGAAAGAGTGACGATGTCAGTCAGGCTGTTGATAAAGCTGCTGACAAGGTAGAACGCTCTGGCTTTTGGCAGAAACTGAAAGACATTTTCGGATTTAAATAACTAACTGTCCATAGTTCCACGCTGAATGACAAGTAAAGGTTGCACTCTGATGAGTAGGGGCTTTACTTGTCATTCTTCATTTTATCTAACTTATCAACGGCATCTGCCAAGTCAAAAGCAAAGGTTTCAGGTTGCTGTAAATATTCCTCTCTCCCCTGTGACAACAGTTCATATAATTCTTGATTCATACGCTCCACATACGAACTAATGGCATATTCAATGTCCTCTTTCTGCCACTCCATAGTGGAATTACGATATACTTGCCATTTCTGATGAAAAAAGCAGTAGGCGGTCTCGATACTATCTTTGGTAATCATGAGGATACGTTTTTAAGTTGACGAATCAGCAAATGCAGAATAGATAAGTTTCGGCCATAAACAAAACAAATAGACGGTTACCAAAATCTTTTATGCTCCGTAGAATAAGAGTATCCCGCAGCTGCCAGACGCTTTTCCAGTTCTTCCCTATCAACATTGAAGTGATAGCAGATTTGGTCGAGATTATCAAACTCCTCATCACGCAACAAAAAATTAATGGCGGACACCAACATCGGTATATCATGTAATGGTAAATGCTCCATGTTTCTTTCTCCTATCAATTAATAAGTGCAAGCAAGACTACAACTGCTGGCACCACTGTCCTCCGCGACCAAGAGCCTCAAACGGGCATGGCTTATGGGGAGTACAAAGGTAAATAAAAAATTATCATCAATATTGATAAGCGTCAAAAAAACGTTCGTCGAAAAAATATGATGGTGTCATAGTGTCTGCATCCTGCTTTTTTACTAATTTTGCAGCCAGTATTCTTACAACTAATTGTTTAGTAACGCCTTCAAAGCAAGAAGGCAAGACGTTTTTGCATTTATGAATATTTGGAAGAAATGTGTATTATGCCTGGCCGCCTTACTGTGTCTTGCGGCCTCAGCCCAAAAGCGGTTCACCATCAGCGGATATGTCAAGGACATCCACTCCAGTGAAACGCTCCTCGGAGCAACCATCCAAGACGCTAACAGCCACATGGGGACGACGACCAACTCGTATGGATTCTACACGCTGACGCTCCCCGCCGGACAGGTGCAGGTGGGCTATTCGTATGTAGGCTACACACGCATGCAGAAATCATTTGTGCTGGATAAAGACACCGTCATCAACATCCAGCTGACACCATCCGCCAACCTGCCAGAAGTGGTAGTGTCATCGGCGAAAGATAATGCGGGAATCCTCGCCACCGGCATGGGCGTGATGGACATAGGTGTGAGTCAGATAGAGCACACGCCCTCACTGCTTGGTGAGACGGATGTCATCAGAACCATACAGCTCATGCCTGGCGTGCAGCCGGGATCCGATGGTGGGTCGGCTCTTTATGTCAGGGGAGGCAATGGCGACGAGAACCTGATTTTGCTTGACGGCACGCCCATCTACAAGATTGACCACCTGTTTGGGTTCTTCTCTGTATTCACGCCAGAGGCTTTGAAGAAGGTCACCTTCTACAAAAGCTCCTACCCTGCACGCTACAACGGGCGGTTGTCATCGGTCATCGATGTGAGAACGAAGGATGGCGACATGAACCACTTTCACGGAACGGCTTCGTTGGGTTTGCTCACCAGTAGGGTGCAGTTGGAAGGGCCTATCGTAAAGAATCGCACATCGTTCAACTTCTCTGCGCGCACCACCTACATCAACTGGGTGTTGCAACCGTTTATGAAGAGCGACGAGAAGTTTGGCTATCAATTCTATGACCTTCACTTCAAGCTCAACCACCGCTTCTCGCATACGGATCGTTTGTATCTGAGTGTGTATCGGGGACACGACATGATGAAAGAAGACTACAAGGATCGCTACAGCTCATCCAGCTACGAAATCAATTCTGCCTACGGTGACGACATCAACTGGGGAAACACCATCGCCTCACTACGATGGAACCACATCTTCAGTAACAACCTCTTTGCCAACATCACGGCGGCCTACAACCATTACAACATGCATCTGGACAGCTACGATCACTCATGGCGCACCGACGTACTTGAAAAGAACAACGCCAGCTACCGGTCGAAGATACGGGACTGGTCGGCAGCTATCGACTTTGATTACGAGCCGCTTCCCTCACACAGAATCAAGTTCGGCTCGTCCTACACCTATCATACCTTCAGCCCAGAGACCTCCGGAAGCTTCTTCACGGAAGAGGGAAAGGAAGGAAAGATCAACAGAATGGGCGAGTATTCTTCCCCCAGCAATCCCATCTACGCTCACGAAGCCTTGGCTTATGCCGAAGACGACTGGCGGATTCTACCATCACTTACTCTCAACGCTGGTGGGTCTGTGTCAATGTTCCATGTCAGAAACAAGTCGTACCTCACGTTTCAACCGCGTGTCTCGCTGCGTTGGCAAGCCCTGTCCGACGTGGCTTTGAAGGCATCGTACAGCGAGATGTCGCAATATATCCACCTGCTCACCTCGATGCCCATTGCCCTTCCCACCGACTTGTGGGTTCCCATCACCGACAACATCAAACCGGAAAGGTCAAGACAATACAGTGTTGGTGCCTACTACACAGGCTGGAAAGGATGGGAGCTGTCGGCAGAAGGCTATTACAAGCAGCTTGACAACGTGTTGGAATACAAAGACGGCATGAGCTTTATGGGATTCTCGGGCAACTGGGAGCGTCTGGTCAGCATGGGCGAGGGACGTTCAAAAGGCATCGAATTGATGCTGCGACGCACTACAGGACGCGCGACTGGCTGGCTCTCGTACACGCTTTCCAAGAGCGACCGCAAGTTTAGTGAGGACAGTGGCGTGAATGGTGGAGAGCGATTCCCCTTCACCTACGACAGGCGACACAACGTGAATATGGTGGCGAACTGGAAGATGACCAAGCGCATCGACTTGGATGCGACATGGTCGTTCTACTCTGGAGCAACCGCAACGATATCCTTGCAGAAAGGATTTGAGATGACTCCCGAAGGCACGGAAGAGAGTAGCTATGTATCAAGTCGCAACAATTACAGACTTCCACCTACGCACCTGCTCTGCTTAGGCATCAACTTCCGCAAGACACTGAAACGAGGCGTTGAGCGGATATGGAACGTCAGCGTGTACAACGCCTATAATGCAATGAACCCAAACTTCATACTCAGAAAGACTGACGAGTACGCAAAGGAACAGCCGAACAAACTGACCAAATTCACGTTGCTACCCTGTCTGCCGTCATTCACCCTCACCTATAAATTCTAATGACAATGATCAGAATGAAAACTTACCTATACTGTTGCCTCTTCGTCATGCTCTTCGGTCTGTCAGCATGCGAGAACGAGTTGGAGCTTGACACAAAGACTGCCAGCAAGCAACTGTCGGTAAATGGATTCATCAATGCCGACAGCACCGTTAACAGACTATTGGTGTCGTTCACGGGCATTGACCATCCTACGATTGTCACTGACGCCACTATCAAAATATCAGTCAACGGGAGCTTGCGCGAGACCGTTCGCGAGCTTCCAGCAGGTTCGGAGCAATACATCATTCATGGTCGTTTTAGCCCAGGCGACCATGTGCGCATCGAGGTATCCACACCTGACAACTTCTATCAGGCTTCCATAGAGGAGACGGTACCGCAGCCTATTGACAAGATTGAACGCATCAGCACCGAGTTTGTCAAGGATGTAAGCTATGTGGACGAATATGAAATGGCGCGAGTAGACAACCTGTATAAGATCAGTCTCTCATTTCAAGACAATGGAGAGCGAGCCGATTATTATCGTCTAACGCTGGCAGGGTACCAGACAACTAAGTACATCCAGTATAGCACGTTGCACAGAACAGAGACTACCTACCGATATTTCGCCCGCAACATGGGTAGTTCATATATTGCCACGGGCGACCCAATCATCATGGAAGGAAAAATCTGCACACCTTCAACAGACATGGGCTTTGTCTCGCCCAACAATGTGGTGAACAAGATGGGCGTCTTCAATGACCTTCTGTTCAACGGACAGGAATGTTCCATCAGTGTATATTCCAAACTGTACCCATTTGATAAGATATCTGATTCAGGTATAAAGACATCACTTGATCTAGTGGCAACCGTCTCGTCGTACACACCAGCGGCCTACTACTATCTGAAAGCCATGAATCTGAAGAAATCTACGTATTATAGTGACTACAACGATTTGACCGGTCCCATTAAGATGCCATCCAACGTCAAGGGTGGAACAGGCTTGGTTGGATTCTACACTTCAAAGTCAATACCAGTTCGTGTCTACGGAGCTGATCGATATCCGCACTTATACGATTGATAGGATGGTAGTCAAAACATGCGAAATGCCGTGTATCAATATCACCATTGGATATTGATACACGGCATTTTCGTAAGAATACACATGTCATTCTACCAGTTTCTCGCACAACCTACGTTGCAACACGCGAGCATCGAGGACAGACATCTCGCTGCTCATTACGGCAAATGCCAAGTCGTGTCCGTTGCTTCCACGGCAATAACCTGCCAGCGAACTGATGCCATAAGGATGAGACAGAGTACCCGTCTTGGCATGTATCTTGCCCCGTGTCTTTGGTCCCGTCATCTCATGAGCCAACGAACCATCAACGCCTGCAATCGCCAAGTTCTGCATGAGCATGGTATGAATACTCTTATCCTTATAGCCATACACGAGAATTGCCGTCAGTGCTTGAGGAGAAAGATGATTGTAGGTACACAAGCCACACCCATCGTGTACAACCAATGAGGTGTCGGTCATGCCGAGATCTTCCCTTAAAAACTTTCTAAGATATGCTACCCCCGTGGCTGTTGGGTCGGCTTGCGTGTTAATACGGTTGCCAATGGTGTACAGCAATGCGGTGGACTGGGTGTTGGAACTGTTCTTCCACATGCGCTTTACAATGCGATGAATGGGGGTGCCGTATCTGTAAATAACCTTCGAACCGGCAGGTATCGTACCCAACACCACATGACTGTCAGCGAAAGCGATACCCTGAGTACGCAGCACACTCTTCAAACTCTTCATCACCCGAGGCGCACCTTTGTAAAACAAACCATATCGACTGAAAGATAAATCCCAAGGATACCAATGCTCCTCGCTTTTCACAGGTTCCTGAATCACGAGATCTACAAAGATCTTGCCATCCACTCTATTGATTCCTCTCTTCTTTGCAGCCTGCCCAAATCGCACAAGCTCTTGTTCGGTGAACTGTGGATCAAGGCTTCCCTTGAAGGTCAGGTCGCCTTGAAGGACACCATCAGACACCTTTCCTCGTTGATACAAGCCTGTAATATACATGTAGTCACTACCCAAGAGGTGAAGACCCGCCACACCACTGAGCAACTTCAAGCACGACGCCGAAGGCTGTGTCAAGGTCTCGTGGTAGCCATATACGGGCTTATCCGCAGTAAGGTCGTACACATGAAAGGCAAACTTACCCTGCACCCTGGGGTCTTGTGCGAATGCTGCCAACCGAGAACGCAGACTATCGTCAATAGCAATATCGACTTGCTTTTCTTTCGTTTCTTTCCGATGCTTATCACCACAAGCCATGAACAGCAGCACGATACCCATCAAAACTAACAACGAAGTTGGCGCAACCGCCATCTTTCTAAAGATTTTCCTCATAGGCTGCAAAGTTAATCATTTCTTGCCTAAACAACTTATCGAAAAGGAGAGAATGAGAAACGCCTTGCTACTCGTCTACTCAAATGTTAGCTCGCCAAAGAAATCTGGACGATGAAAATCGGGCTTCTCTATATCAATAGGATTCCATGACAGAAAATGTGGTTTCTGTAAGGCATCGCCACACTTATAGAAATTGGCACGAATAGTTCGCCCACTCAAGGGTTTTATTTGATGTTGGAAGAATGTACTCAAAGGGATGAGTAGTGCCAATTGCCAATCGTATGCTCCCACTCGCTCCTCAAAAGAACAACGTCCAAAGGTTGACCAACGGTCAATCTTTTCAAGAACTGATAGTGGAGCCAACTTACGTCCTTCTCTTCCTTTGCCGCAACCCACTAAAATGGTACCTGCACAATTACACTCTATATTATAATAGGTATCATCATCTGCAGGCTGTGAAAAGAATTCGCAGCATGAATCTTCCCATACACGTCCGTTATCATCGGTCGCCACAGCTCGCACACTGTCTTCAGACACACAGTAGTGTAAATAGACAGCTGCCTCATCATAAGCCATGCGAAACCGCACCTGCGGCGTATATGGATATTGCTCACACCAATTGGCAACCGAAATTGTCTCAAACGCAATCTTCTGAGAATCCATGATGGCAGGTATCATAGCGGCAGCGGATGGACGTTGGTGCAATTTTTGTATATTTAATGTCTTCATTCCTATTGGATTTCATTTAAGCATGTCTTGATAAATGTCCTCATTGCTGACTCGTGTGTACAAGCACTTCTGAAGAGACAGAGCTGGTTTTTGGCACGAACTAAATTATGCTTGTCATACTTAATTTTATAATAGGTGTCACCATTGATATAATCTGCCAAGAAGCGCACACATTGCATAAATGGGAACAATTTGGCTGCATAGGGTAAATTTTCTATTTCAATGGGCTCTAAAAAATGATGAGCAGACTCTAAATAACCTTTTGTAAACGCCTCGAAGATATCCATTCTGAAGTCTATTTTATCAAATTCGGAGGAATCTTCTGCTACCGTATTAGCCCCTGTACGTAAGAAATCTCCATAATCTGAGAAGATAAAACTCGGCATGACAGTATCTAAATCAATGACGCAAAGCACATTGCCATTTTCGTCAAACAACATATTATTCACCTTGGTATCGCAGTGACAGATACGCTTTTTCAGTTTTCCCTCACGATACAACTGTTCTGCCTTGCACATCTCGTTGGCATGCGTCTCTAATTCGTCCAACATATCTTGCACTTCTGCCACTCTGCCTACGGGATTAGCCTCAACAGCTTCCCTCAGCTGATTCATACGCAGTTCCATGTTGTGAAAATTAGGTATCGTCTCGCCTAACTGTTCTGGTACATCTGTTAGCATTGACTGAAAATGACCAAATGCCTTGCCTGCATCGTACGAGTGAGCTGCATCTACTAACTCATACGTTTTGGCATCTGGGATAAATACACTAATTCGCCAGTACTTGCCATCACTATCCTTAAAGTAGGTCTTTCCCTCCTTCGTAGGAATGAATCGAAGCACCTTTCTGTCCAACTCAGACTCACCTTGTTTTTGTAGTTTTTCACGAATGTGATTGGTCACCACTTCAATATTGTGCTGTAGCAAATCAACATCTGTGAACACTTCATTATTCACACGTTGCAAAACATAATCGGGAAAATTATCCTCTTTTGTTTCAATCTTATAAGTGTCATTGATAAGTCCATTTCCTAAAGGTGAAATTTTACTAACAGTTCCCTCGATGAGGAAAGGGCTAATCACTTGGTTTAGTTTTTCGGTTTCCATACAATTGTTTTTATTTATTGCTTATTATAAAGATTTAGATTTGTGCAATATTAGCTATTTGCACACCTCGTTTAACAAAAACGACAGCCACAAAATTATAAAAATATTATGATTTTCCCAAGTTCTAAGCCTACAAACTTATTTGATGCAGCTTATGCAGCCATTTCCCAGAAAACAAACGATATAGGAAGATACATCCTCTCAAGCATAATTCGATGGCCATGGCTATCCATACTCCTTTCAGTCCATACTGTGGCGCCAACATTGCTGCTAACGTAAGTCGGACGCACCACATGGACAACAAGTTCATGATGGCTGGTTTCAAAGTGTCGCCAGCACCTACACATACACTATACGTCACAATGGCAGCTGCAAAAAATGGCTCTGCAAACGCCTCTATTCGCAAGCTCTGAATGCCCAACACACGGATTTCCTCGACAGGTGTAAGAATACCTATCATTTCTGGTGCAAAAATATACATCAACACTGCCATGACGGACATCACTGCCATTCCTAAAGACACCGTCATATGGGCAAAACTTTTACACACGTCATAGCGCCCCGCACCCACACTTTGTCCTACAAGTGTAGTTGCTGCTTCGCCAATTCCATAACCTGGCATATAGCATAAACTTTCTGCCGTTATGGCGAAAGTATTGGCTGCAATTGCAACTTTGCCCAACGGTGCCACAATAATAGTACTCACAATCTGTGCACCACTCATCAATATGGATTGAGCCGCCATGGGTGCACCAATTTTCAAGGCATTTTTAACGTAGTTACTCATCCACCGAAATGGCTCGTGATCTTGTCCAAGTGCCAGTATCTTATTACGAAAAATGGCAAAATAGGCTTGAAGTAACGATCCTATTAAAAAGGCAGTAGCCGTACCAAATGCGGCACCCAACACGCCCAAATGCAACACATAAATGAAAAAATAATTAAAGACGACGTCCATCACGCACATCCCAACGCTGATAATACTTGGAATGTGCATATTTCCAGAGCATTTTAGCATGGCTCCTGTCAGGCTGGCGAGTTGCATGAAAGGCATGGCTAATCCAAACACTAAGAAGTAAAGGGAAGCATCACGTGCAATATCCGATGTACCACCCAGCCAAAAGGGTAAGGGTTGATAAATAAAAAGTGCAATGAAGGCTATTACCACACTTAACATCAGGGTACAAATCAGTCCATGCCGAAACACTTGTCGGGCTTTCACAAAATCATTGGCTCCGATAAAATGGGCTACTTGCACCGAGAAACCCATCGATGCAGCGGCAGTAACACTCCCCAATAGCCACGTGGTACTTTCCACCAAACCGATAGAAGCCGACGCCTCGGTGCCTAAATGGCCTACCATGGAGGCATCTATAAAGAACATTAACACTGTGGTTATCTGCGCAAGAATTGACGGAATACTCAACTCTACAATTAAATTGAGCTTTTCGCCTCGCGTTAATGTCCTATTTTCACGAATATTCGCTAATAAAGCTTCACTTTTTTTACTCGAAAACATTCCTCTTTATTCTCGCACAAAGATACAGATTAAAATTTACATATTCTGAAATTTGAAAGAAAATCGCAAAAGACAAACAAAAATATCGCTGCCGATATTTGGAGTGAACTTGAAACGATGAAAGCACTTTCAAAACGAGGTTTTTGTCGCATAAATTTACCAAAAAACGACCATCTAAAATCTGCGAAATAGAAAAAATCAATAGGTAAACGACCAACAAAATTATGCTGATTTTGATAAAATTGAGGCCTCTTCGTGTTAGAACATTGACTTAACGGTCTTGGAAACACCACTTAAGGGTGTTATTCACATACCATAGCAGCCTTAAAGTATGCAAATTCTAAGCTTATCTCAATGCTTTAGTCGCCAAACAATCGTAAAAATGAAAATGAAAAGAAAAGATATAAGCGTAACATCTTCAACAGCAACAAATTATGAACATCGCTCATTTCTCGCGTATTTGCGACCCAGTTTGCCGTTGGTTGTTTTCACGCGAGTTTTGAGAGGCACTTTGTAAAGTATTTTCTGATTTTTTTATCCTTCCATGCAGCGTTCCACCAATATGAAATACACGACATTGTCGGTGCTGTTTTTGATGTGCAGACCGTTATTAAATAAAAGACTCGCTATAACAAAAAAGCGACTCACTTTGTCTGTGAAATCGCTAATGATATTCTATTTAATCATGAAGTTTCTCAAAAAAAGGGGGAATCTTCTTCGAACTGTTTGTCCCACCCCCAGCATAGCCAGTGCAGCAATGCTGCAACTTGGCTTTTCATCTTGTCCTAAACAATCTTTTTCCTGTCTTTACTCCTTCTCTATGGAGCCTACCTCTATTGAAGATTTTTCCTTACTAACAATCCCAAATTTTACCTCTAAACCATCTACCTATTGGTTATCCTTTATCTTCTACCTTGAACTAATATCCTCTTTTTACCTAACGACTAATACCTTTGTTACCCTTACTGTCTTTTCACCTTATCTAATACCTGACGATACCTGAATATTCGCTTTTACCTTAAAAACTAATAACCTAAATATATCTCAAATAATATCTTTAATCGTATTCAATGGATGCCTCTCGGCATCTCCTTTTTGTCTTATTGACGTTGCAAAGATACGACTGTTTTCGCACACAACAAAGAAAAAATAGGACAAAAGGCGATGAAATATATTGATTCTTGACCTAAATCAACAAAACCGAATTGAGCATACCCACCCCGACCGTGCGCTGTACAAAGTTGCCAAGAAAAAGAAAGCGAACAGTTTCACCATAAAACTGCTCGCTCAAATATCATTTTCAACGGTGCAAATTACCGCTCTATCCACTTTCCTTTGGATGCGCTGGCTCGAACTGTAGGAGCCTCTGCACGATAAAAGCCTGCTAATCCGATATCAAAAATGAGGGTTGAATAAGCTGGAATAGTTCCATTCGATTGCTCTTTGTTACCATACCCTAACTGATGTGGTATATACACTTCCCAGCGATCTCCAATAGTCATGTGCATCAATGCGGTGGTAAAGCCATCTACCAAACCGTTCACTGCAAACTTTGCAGGACGCATTGTCTGTGGATTGTACTTACCACTATAACTACGATCAAAGACATAACCTCCTGTATAGGTCGCAGATGGGATTAAACGTCCACGATAATTCACCTTAACCGAATCGGTGTACAGAGGACTTCCTGATGTGCTGTTCCCTGCATTCAATATATGTACAATGATATAATCTCCCAAGTTCGCATGAAAATGTTGGTTATCTTCTGGCAATGACCACTTACGGATAATCTTCCAACTTTGGTCTCCCTTGGCAATACGCTGCTGTGTTGAAGCATACAGCTGATTAAAATAGGTCTCATTCTTATTTTGCCAATCGGCAAATTCTTCTACCTCACCATCATTTTCGCTACATGCCGCCATGATTCCCATTCCCAATAAGAGCATCATGAGATATAACAACTTGTTTCTTTTCATATCCAATTTCTTAAGCTTGTAGTTTTTTCAGCAAGCTAACAATGCTTACCTTATCTTCAATATGCGCACAAAGCTCACTAATGTCGATGCGCTCTTGCTGCATTGTGTCACGATGGCGCAAAGTTACCTTGTTATCTTTCAACGTATCGAAGTCGACAGTGACGCAATAAGGTGTTCCCACTGCATCCTGACGACGATAACGCTTACCGATGGAATCTTTCTCGTCATAGCTGGTATTGAAGTGGAATTTGAGTAAATTAACTATTTCGCGAGCTTTTTCTGGCAATCCCTCTTTACGAACCAAAGGCATCACCGCACACTTTACAGGAGCCAAAGCGGCAGGCAGACGTAGCACAATGCGCTTGTCGCCTCCTTCCAACTCCTCTTCTTGATAGCTGTGACACATCACAGAAAGGAACATTCTATCTACACCAATAGAAGTCTCAATGACATAAGGTACATAACTCTCGTTGGTTTCAGGGTCAAAATATTTGATGCTCTTTCCACTAAATTTCTCATGTTGAGAAAGGTCAAAGTTGGTACGTGAGTGCACACCTTCTACCTCCTTAAAGCCAAATGGCATCTTAAACTCAATATCGGTGGCAGCATTGGCATAGTGAGCCAACTTCTCGTGGTCATGGAAACGATAGTTTTCCGCACCAAAGCCTAAAGCTTGATGCCATGCCATACGCAGCTCCTTCCATCGCTTAAACCACTCCAATTCTGTGCCGGGTTTCACGAAGAACTGCATTTCCATTTGTTCAAACTCACGCATGCGGAAGATGAACTGACGTGCCACAATCTCGTTGCGAAATGCTTTACCTATCTGAGCAATACCAAAGGGCAACTTCATTCTACCCGTTTTTTGCACATTAAGATAATTCACGAAAATTCCTTGTGCCGTTTCTGGACGCAAATAAATCTTGTTCGTGGCATCCGATAGCGACCCCATCTCGGTGGAGAACATCAGGTTAAACTGTCGTACCTCGGTCCAGTTTTTGGTTCCACTAATAGGGTCGACGATTTCCTCGTCCACTATTATTTGTTTCAATTCATCCAAATCAGGTCCCTGCATCGCCGCAGTATAACGCTCATGTAAAGCATCGCGCTTGGCTTGATAATCCAAAACACGTTTGTTGGTTGCCTTAAACTGCGCCTCATCAAAAGCATCGCCAAACCGTTTGGCAGCCTTTGCCACCTCTTTGGCAATCTTTTCTTCATATTTGGCGATTTGGTCTTCTATCAAAACGTCAGCACGGTAGCGCTTCTTAGAATCACGATTATCTATCAATGGGTCGTTAAACGCATCGATATGTCCACTGGCTTTCCAGATAGTAGGGTGCATAAAGATAGCCGAATCAATGCCCACGATGTTGTCGTGCAGCAAAACCATGCTTTTCCACCAATATTCTTTGATATTTTTTTTCAGTTCAACGCCATTCTGACCGTAATCATAAACGGCTGCCAATCCATCATATATATCGCTACTGGGGAATACAAAACCATATTCCTTGCAGTGGCTCACAATCTTTTTGAAAACATCTTCTTGTGCCATTTCTTATATCCTATGAGTATATTTTATCGGACAAAGATACGCAATATTTTTGAGTACTTGGCTATCTCGGCTTAAATTCTTTAGATTTTTGCAACGGAGCTTCAATTAAAAAGGACTTTGTTCCTTTACAAAGACTGCTTTATAGCGCATCCGTGACAAAACAGCATCAACCAAAAAACATCCGCGACACCCTCAAGAAAGAGCGTCGCGGACGTATAAATAATTAAAGAGCATGCTATAACAAGAAATACTATTTAATCTCGTGCCATCCCTCATTTTGTTCTATCCCATGATACCGCACCTCAGACCAAGGTATGGGATAGTAATATTGGTTGGCTCTAAATACTCGTTCGGCAGCCTGACTCTTCAGGTCGCTGACTGTATAGGTAGTTGTACCGTCTGCCAACTTGACAATCTTCATGCCCTGCAAGGGGTTAGTGGAACCGTTCAATTTATCGAACGCTGTTCCCAATCGAAGATAATCCCAATATATAGACTCCTCGAAAGCTAACTCCACACGACGCTCATGAAGTATCTGCTCAAGCGTAATGGAGGGCAAAGCGTCCATGTGTACTCTCTGTCTAACCTCGTTAACAGCCTCCAAAGCCTTGGCAGCATTGCCCACACGGAATTGAGCCTCAGCATAATCGAGCAGCGCCTCAGCGTATCTCCAAATGATATAATGCTGTTTGCTACCATATTTGCTATCGCCGAAAAGCTCTGTTTTGGGGTCAAGAAACTTACGCATGTAGTATCCCGTGCGTGTTACGGCAGCGTTACGACTGGTACCGTATTTTGTAAGGTCAGCGCCAGGCACCTCCTTTCCCTTGTCCACAGCATAATGTATCTCAAACTCATGTTTGTTATACGTTGAGCCATCATAAGTGATGTTGGCATAAAAGCGATAATCACGGTTTGCGTACGGATGTTGTGCATCATAGGTCTTGCCATCTCGCATACCATATTCGTCCACGTGGTTCTGGGTGGGAACATATGCACAACTGGTTCCAGCAAAGAATGGTGAGGCAGCGTCTTCGTCGAGACGGTGTCCGAAATCATCTACAATACCGTCAGCACTGTGTTGAATCTCGTAGATAGACTCAGAACTGTTGTGGAGTCGGAAAAGTGAATTGTAGCTCTCGGCTATCTCACTTTCGGTGTTGCCTGTAACTGGCACTAATGAGTAGCAGCCCAAACGCATCAATTCTTCATAGGCATTAACGGCTTTTTGCATCATCTCTTTGGAACGATCAGACTTGAAGCCGTAGATGGTTTTGCCCTTGTTTTGGAAAGCTGGTGACCCCACCCAGAAGTACGCTTTGGCTTTGAGCATGATAGCTGCACCTTTTGTTACACGTCCCACATTCTCTGGTTCGTTTCTCACCGCAAGCAGACTGGCAGCCTTGTCCGCCTCCGAAGCGATATAAGCTACCATCTCCTCGTATGAGGAACGCGGGAATTTGCGTTGGTCATTCAACGGGTCGTACAATTCTTGAATAAGCATTGGTGCACCAAAACGACGGAGGAGTTGGTAGTAATACCACCCCCTAAAGAAGTGAGCCTCACCCAAAACACGATTTTTATGTGGTCCATCGGCTATTTCGTTTGCATTGGCTAACAGCCTATTGATGTGCTGTATCATTTCATAGTCCTTGCCCCACTCATTTAAGCCCGCAGTATTGATAGCTTCTTCTTCGCCAGCAACTTCCTCAGCGAAAATAGTACGGCTCCATTCTGTACGCGAGTAGGTGATTTGGTCGGTAAACCAGCCTGTGTACGGCTTTGACAGATAACGCAAAAACCAACTTGTGGACATCATTGTGCTGAAGCCGTTGGAGATGTTGTGGTACCATACTAAACTGTACTCGTCCAAAAGGTTGGGGCTTGCCCAAATACTCGGCTCCGCAAGTTTATCAACAGGCGCGTCGTTAAATAGGTCGTCACAACCTGTTGTCACAAAAGTAAGCGACAAAGAGGCAAAGCCAGTCAATATATATTTACTAATTCTGTTCATAATCATAAGTTTATGTATTCCTTGTTTAGAAACCAATATTCGCATTGATACCATAAGTGCGCTGGATAGGATATCCTCGCATCGATTCTGGATCCATGTACTTGAGTTTGCTCCATGTATAAAGGTTGCCACCCATCAATGATATACTAAGCGATGATAGTTTGAGTTTGCTCAACACAGAAGAAGGCAGCGAGTAGCCAACACTGACAGATTTTAAGCGTACAAAGCTGTTGTCTCGCACCCAGAACGATGACTTCTTACGGTTGTTGTCTCTTGCCGTTGCCAACTTGACACGTGGGAACGAGGCGTTGGGGTTATCGGGAGTCCAACAATCTGTGAGGTGGTAATCCTGGAACTTGGGCAAGCTACCGTTTTCTAATGAGTACATCTCGCTTACATATTGCTTGAAGCCTGCCACTCCTTGGAACATGACACTCACGAAGAACCCTTTGTAGCTCGCACCCAAACGTAAACTTCCAGTGAAATCAGGATATTGTGAATCTCTGAAAGGTTTCAAGTCTTTGTCATCCAAAACGCCATCATCATTCTGATCCTTGTATTTGATATCACCAGGCTTTATCGTTTTGTTTTTGCCTTTGTACGTTCCATCTTGGTTGAGTTTCCAATTATCTATCTCTTCTTGCGTTTGGAACAAACCTAACGACTCGTACATCCATGTGGTTCCAGTACTTTGCCCCTTTCTTCGCATGTTCTCCAATTGATTGGATTCATCTCCCCAGTCTATCACCTCGTCACGTCCTAATGATAACGTGAGTGCAGCGTCATACCTAAACTTGTTGATGCTGTTTCTGTGCGTGAGCGTTAAATCCCATCCCCAAGCCTTCAACTTGCCAAAATTCATCAATGGCACACTACCATTGGTACCTGTAGAAGCGGGGTACAAATAGTCGGGAGCAGGTGTCAGCATATCCGTGCGGTAACGAACGTAATACTCGTAAGTAAGCCCAAACCTGTTATCCCAAAATCCAAGGTCTATGCCAACATTGTAATCACGATTCTTTTCCCATGACAAGCGTGTATTGGGATAGTTTCCTGTGGCCACGATAACTGCGGGTTTGAATACGCCGCCAACATTGTAGCCATAAGCGGGCGAATAAATGTATTTAAGCAAGTATGAGTAATCTTGCACACTTCCATCACGCCCTAACAAGCCAGTAGACAAGCGAAACTTAACATTGCTCAACACTTTCTGCCTCCAACTCTTGAAAAACTCTTCATTAGAGAGAATCCATGATGCAGATACCGTTGGGAAAAACGCCCAACGATGATCGGGATGAAACTTTGCAGATCCGTCCATACGGAAGCTGAACTCAGCGAAATATCTATTAGAGAATCCGTAAGTGGCACGTCCAATCAACGATGCGCGCTGTACTTCGCTGTCAACTCCATGCAACGTTCCCGTATTGGTAGAACCAAGAACCTCGGGATATAAACCCGGCAAATCGTTGTTGGTCCCATCCATAGATTTGCGCTTATAAGATTGGTAGTTAGCCACTAGTAATCCTGTAACATGGTGTTTGCCACCAAACGTGCGGTCGTAATTAGCACCAAACTCTATCAAGGCGTTATCAACAAACTGGGTCCCCTGATATACACTTACTTTAGCTTTAGGATAAATAGTAGTCTTGTCCACCGTTATCTCCTTGTTTTTTTCATTGTACAAATACAGCGTCACGGGATTGTTATAGTTCTTGTTTAACGAGCTATTATTATCAACGGTTACCCTTCCGTAAACCGACAGTCCCTTAACCCAAGGCAATTCCCACTTTAGATTAGCCGTAACGGTGTTCATCTTGGTTGTCATTTGCTTATAACCTCCTAATCCACGCACCGATATCAAAGGGTTGGCATGACCGATACTTGCCAAATCGCCATTATCATAGACAAACGGTTGAGTCGGGGCATAACTGTATGCTGCGTCGATAGTGGTGTAGCTTGTGTTCTTATATTCTGAACGAACGCCACTCATGTCAAGCGATAATGTCAATCCTTTGGCTAACGTGGCATCGAGCTTTGCAGCGTAATTGAAACGATCGCGTCCTACGCCACTATACAATCCCACCGTATTGGTATAGGCACCAGAAATGTAATACCTTACAAACTTATTACCACCAGAGAGAGATACAGCGTTTGTGGTGGACGTTCCGTGCGATTTCAAATAGTCGAGCAAATTGGTATCAGCATATTTATTGGGCATGGATTGTGTCCTAATTAGCTCCAATTCTTCCTCTGTATAAGGCTGAGCGTTTCTCACACCCTCCACCGCTTTGTTATAGAGCTTGGCATATTCGTAGCTCTTTAGGAAATGAGGGAATTGCGTAGCTTCTTGGATATTAAACTGTCCACGATAGTTCACACGCACTTTAGAGTCGCCAGAGGCGCGTTTTGTTTTAACGAGTATAACGCCATTGGCGGCGCGCACACCATAAACGGCAGCGGCAGCAGCGTCCTTAAGGATGGAAATACTCTCTATATCATCAGGATTGAGGTCAGACAGACGCTGTTCTCCCTCTGTGGTGTTCTCCGAAAAACGAGGAATACCATCTATGACCAACAATGGCGAACTGACCGCTCCCGACATAGCACGAATACGAATGGTAGCTTCTCGAGCCGCACCTGGGTCGCCAGAGAGTGACATTACTTGCAAACCAGCCACCTGACCATTCAAAGCTTGGTCGAGGTTGGGGGTGGGCATGCGCAGTAGGTCTTCGCCCTTCACCGTCTCGATAGAGCTCGTCAGCGCCGACTTTTTCTGTGTTCCGTAACCCACCACGACGAGCTCATCCAAGTTTTGAGCGTCTTCTTTCATCTTGATGTTTAAGAGTTTGCCAAGAATGGCTTGCACTATCATCTCTTTATAACCTAAATAAGACACGACAAGGTTGTTCTTTCCCTTAGGCATCACAATCTTGAAATTGCCGTCCTTATCAGTAATCACACCTGTTTTTTCTCCTTGTGCTTTCACCGCTGCTCCTATGATAGGAGTGCCTGAGGAGTCAACAACTTTCCCTGATACGGTGATGTCTTGTGCCAATACAGGCATGAAACACACAACCGACAACAGCAATGTTAACAAAAAGAATTTTCTCATAGCCTTACTTTTTTAACAGTTTATCTATTTGCAAAATTTGATATTCGTAATAATTGCGCGTCTTCGCATCTCCCGTCGCTCTTTTCTGCTTGTAGAGAGCTACCACTTTTTTCAGTTGACTAAGCATAAGTGGCTCCAGCAAGTTGGGCGACAAGGCTGGTAAACCGTAGTTAATGCGCATGAAAGAATATTCTGCTTCTGTGTGGCTGCATGGCAGAGAGGGCAGGCAAATGTTGTCATCCGTCAACTTCTCTTGGAGCAATGACAGTCCTTTCTTTTTAGAAGCGTCGCTGTCCAATCCAGCACTCTTCTTGAAAAGTGAGATAATGGAAGCCTGCAAATTAATGTCCGATTCAGAAAGAGCCTTACCCTTCAATGTGTTTTGAAATATCTCATTGAAAGCGTCGTTCATATATTGTCCGAGACTATAATTCTTGTTCGGATTAACTTTATAACCCTCGCTCACCCTGAACAACGTGGTAGCGCCATAGATCCCACCAGCCAACGATTTTTGTAGCTTCATATTTACAGTGGACGGCAAATCCAATTTCACTAACAACGATTGCGGAGACAACCACGAGTTGTATGTGAGTGCTTGATTCACCAACCACTTCATAGCCTTGCGTTGTGTAACCTTGTCCACATAGGTCTTGGCACCTTTTTGGTTGTCGCCTTGTCTAATCTCATGGAAACAAACACCACCCAAATATGGTATGACATGATGAAGATGTCTTGAGTATTGAGACACCACCTCTTTGTACATTGCAGTCACGTCATCATAGCTCTTACCCTTCTCAAAGGTCCATTTCTCAAGGTTTTTCACGATAATTTTTAAGTTGCTGATGGCATAATTACCAGCCTTGATATGGTCATTACCCAAGTCTTCCGACTGTGCAGTAGGGTCAACAGTTCCCATAAATTGCTGAGCGCCAAACTCAAACATAGGATTTCCCTTCTTCGCATCTATCCAAGCCTCCAATGTTTTTTTCTCCGCCTCTGGCGTGTCAGCGCCTTTAATCAATCGATACCCCCAGTTGATGGCATAAATATCAGCCACGCCCAATACGGGTGGCGTAAGTTTTACACCACGCTCCAAATCACCGGGTTGTGCAACGAAGTTGTTGCGAGCATAATCCATGATACTTGGCGTAGTGCCGTATTTTTGTGTGAACGAGGGGCTGCGCAATGAATCCACAGGAAATGCGTAACTTGCACCCATGTTATGCATTAGGCCAAGGGTGTGTCCCACTTCGTGGGCGGCAACGTAACGCATGGACTCTTGCATGAGGTCATCATCAAAAACAGCCTTATGTGTGCGTGCGTCGACAGCGGCAGTTTGGACAAATCGCCAATCGTGCAACAACGACACCACATTGTGATACCATATCACATCAGCAGTCAATATCTCTCCCGTGCGCGGGTCAACATAGCTCGGACCCATAGCATTGGCAATGTCGGTAACAGCATATTTCACACAATTGTAGCGCATGTCATCGGGGTCGAAGTTGGGATCATCCTTAGGATAGTCTAAGGCCTTTACCACATTCTTGAAACCCGCAGCCTCAAAAGCTTTGTTCCAATCCTCGATACCTTGTCGAACAGTGGCGCGCCATTTTTCGGGGAAAGCCGTATCCACATAGTAAACAATTTGTTGTTTGGGTTCAACAAGTTCACCGTTATAATATTTTTCCCATTCCCCATCCTTGGGTTCCAACCGCCACCTATTAATATAGGTCTCTGTCTCTATATTATCTTTGTTCGAAGAATAAATGTTCTTTTCTGTGTCGAAGAAACCTACGCGTTTGTCTTTTAGACGCATACGCATGGGCTTATCAGGTGCCAAGAACAGTGAGCGGTGCATCTCCACTGTGTATGGCATGTCCTTGTCTGTCAAATTGTAAGACAGCACAGTCTTAATCTCCACATTCTTAGGAAAAGCTTTCACTTCGGTGATACCCGATGCATCAGCGACGAAAGTTCCTTTGAGCGATTTTTTTCCACCAAGAAGAATAGACAGGGGGTTGTCCTTCTTTATCGGACTAATACATCTTTCATTACCACCAAAGAAGCTCGTTACCTCAATGAGCACGTTTTTGTCCTTTTGTCCAACTATCTTGAACGCCTTTAAGACTGGATCAGCAAAGTTAGAACGAAATGCCACAGCTATCGGATCGTCTTTCGCCACCACATTATCATTTTGAACCAAGTGCATGTACACACGCGTGCTGTCCTTGGTGAAACGCAGCAACATGGGGTACGTAACCATCTGTCCAGCCACATAGTCGCTGGTGTTGCTGGTCTTTGAAATACGATTGGACAATATATAGAAGTGCGAGAACACCGAATCTGGCATTTCAAAATACAACTTCCCATCCTTTTTCTGATAGGTATTGAACATTCCTTTGCACACCTTGGCGTCCTTGATAGCTTTGTTATAATCTTCTATCCCACCCGTTTCCTTGGGTTTATCGGTCAACACCTTGAGTGCATCAGTCTTCTTCTTGTCTTTTTTCTTGGCAAGTGTAGGATTGGGGAACATCATTCCCATCAAAAAAAGAATCATCAAAAATTTTCTCATAGTAGCATTTTTAATTATTAATATTGTTTACAGTTCTTAAAATTGCCGCTCTCCATCAATACCCTAAACACGGTGTCCCAACTCGTCCTACATAGGGAGTGCGATTCATGAACATGGCGATTTCTTTTCTATAATTTTGCAAATATATAGATTTTTTGCCTATTCTTTATCTTTTCTTCAAAATTTGTAACGAAAACTATCATTTTAACATATAAGCAGATGCTTATTTCTGCGACAAACTCTTTGCTCAAGCAAAAATTATTTGCTACATGAATAGAAGTCGCCCCTGCACATACCTCAACTTTCATAGCGCATTGCAAGTTGGTAACTGCTGAAGTAAAACCATCATCATAGAAAAATGGTCGTGAGATTTTGCATTTGTTTCCCCTAAATTGTCTAATACTTTTCGTACTTTTGTTGCCAAAACTATCAAGATGCAAATACTACTCTCTTGCGCAAAGGACATGGCTGATGCTGCACCAAACTTGGCTTTATCAACCACGCTGCCACAGTTTCAGCAAGAAGCTGAGCAAACGTCGGTGTACTTAATGAAATATAGCACCACTGAATTGTCGGAGATGTTACAAATCAATCCCCAATTGGCTTCACTCAACAAGCTCCGTTATACGCATTTTTTAGAACCTTCGCCCACCCTACCCGCTATTCTTGCTTACAACGGAATCGTATATAAGAGGTTGGATGCAGCATCAATGTCGGTTCAGCAACTTCAATATGCCGACCAGCATGTGTGGCTCACTTCGTTTCTCTATGGACTACTACGCCCACTCAACGGCATTAAGAACTATCGACTGGAGGGATGCGTTCAGCTCCCCGAATACGACAACCAAACGATGTTTGATTTTTGGAAGCCACGCCTCACACAACTGCTCATTGATGCCGTTCGTGCTGACGATGGTATGCTGCTGAATTTGGCGAGTGCGGAAATGAAGAAAATGTTTGATTGGAAGCGCATCAAGAAATCGGTTCGCATCATAGAGCCTGCCTTCAAAGTACGAAAAAACGGGAAGCTGAAAACCATTGTAGTGTACACTAAAATGTGTCGTGGCGGTTTAGCACGCCATGCTATTATACATCATGCCCACACTGTCGATGCGCTCAAAGCCTTTGAATACGAAGGATTTGTGTATAATGAGCAAGAGAGCAAGGGCGATGAGCTGGTATTTGTCCTCTAATCGTTTGACTAATTTGCACTATGTGGACATCTTTTTGTTGCATGAAAAATGATTTTTATCTTACACTGACGAACAAAAATCGCACCTGTTTTGTCCTAAAATTTCAAAATTTTCAAGTTGCAAAATAGAGAAAAAATGGGGATGAAAACGGCATAAAATCTCCATTTTAAGTGCTGAAAATACATAAAGCATTGAGATAACACCCCTATATATCGCAGATAAGGGTCTTAGAGTATGTAGATTGGGCGGTTAACTACATGCTTCAACGTCATTATAGCATTGCTTCAACAAACAAAAGGAGATGCTATTTTTAGTAAAGTCGTTGATTGTCAACCAACTATAAAACTCGCATATTTCCGACCAAAGAGGCACTTGGTTGTAAAAACGCGCGTATTTTGAACGAATGTCCTAATTTTTCAACATTTTTACTTGCTTTATTTTCATGACATCATGGGCATGTAAAGATGGAAAATGATTTGCAAAAGTGCCATTTTTTTCCTACTTTTGCAAGTTGAGTAAATCTACCTATACAGAAAAGTTCATGAGCAAAGAGACAAACCAACAAGACGATATAGAATTAGAAGACGACGAATTGACTACCGACCAGCATTCTGACTACCAACCAGCCGACCGATTTGACGCTTCGGCAGTACACCATTTGAGTGGGATGTACAAGAACTGGTTTTTGGATTACGCTTCGTATGTCATCTTAGAGCGCGCCGTTCCACATATTGAGGACGGTCTAAAACCTGTGCAGCGACGCATTCTGCACTCTATGAAGCGCATGGATGATGGACGATACAATAAGGTTGCCAACATTGTGGGGCATACCATGCAGTTTCATCCTCACGGAGATGCTTCTATTGGCGATGCGTTGGTGCAAATGGGACAAAAGGATTTACTCATTGACACGCAGGGTAACTGGGGAAATATCTTGACAGGTGACCGTGCTGCTGCACCACGTTACATTGAAGCTCGACTGTCTAAATTTGCCCTTGATGTTGTTTTTAACCCTAAAACGACCGACTGGCAACTCAGTTATGACGGTAGAAACAAAGAGCCTATCACACTCCCAGCCAAGTTCCCACTGCTCCTCACACAGGGTGCCGAGGGCATTGCGGTAGGCTTGAGTTCGAAGATACTACCTCACAATCTCAATGAAATTTGCCAAGCTGCCATTCATTATCTGAAAGGTGAGTCCTTTACATTGTATCCAGACTTTCCTACGGGTGGCAGCATTGACGTAGAAAAATACAACGACGGCCAACGAGGAGGAACGCTAAAAGTACGTGCCAAAATTGAAAAGTTAGACAATAAGACGCTGGTAATCAAGGAAATTCCATTTAGCAAGACAACGACAACGCTCATTGACTCTATTCTCAAAGCCATTGACAAGGGAAAAATAAAAGCCAGGAAAGTAGACGACAACACAGCTGCCGAAGTGGAGATACAAGTTCATCTGTCGCCAGGAATTAGTAGCGACAAAACAATTGACGCCCTATATGCTTTCTCCGATTGCGAAATCAACATATCACCCAACTGCTGTGTGATAGAAGATAATAAGCCCGTGTTTTTAACTGTGAGCGATGTGTTGCGCCACAGCGTAGATAGCACCATGGGATTGCTGCGCAAGGAATTGGAAATTAGGCGCAACGAACTATTAGAACAATTATTTTTTGCTTCGCTTGAGAAGATATTTATCGAAGAACGTATCTACAAAGATAAGAAATTTGAAGAAGCCAAAGATATAGATGCGGCTGTGGCACACGTGGATGACCGATTGGAACCCTTTAAGCCGCATTTCATCAGAGAGGTAACACGCGACGACATCTTGCGACTGTTGGAAATCAAGATGCACCGCATCCTAAAATTCAACAAAGACAAAGCAAATGATTTCATTGTACGTACCAAAGCCGAAATTAAAGAAATAGACCACGACTTGGCACACATGACGGATGTAACCATCAATTGGTTTGAATTCATCCAAACCAAATATGGCAAAGAGCATCCACGACTTACAGAGATACGCAGCTTTGACACCATTGAAGCCACGAAGGTGGTAGAAGCCAATGAAAAGCTTTACATCAATCGACAAGAAGGGTTTGTAGGAACAGGACTGAAAAAGGACGAGTTTGTTTGTAACTGTTCGGACATTGACGATATCATTATTTTTTATCGTGACGGTAAGTACAAAATCATAAGGGTAGCAGACAAGATATTTGTGGGCAAGAATGTGATTCACGTTCAGGTGTTCAAGAAAAACGACAAGCGAACCACATACAACGTTGTTTACAAGGACGGCAAAAGCGGAATATATTTCATCAAGCGTTTTAATGTTACCAATTTCACTCGTGACAAAGAGTACGACTTGACTCAGGGTAAGCCCAATTCCAGAGTAGTATATTTTACTGCCAATCCAAACGGAGAAGCTGAAGTGATAAAGATAACGTTAGAGCCTGACCCATCCAAGCCAAGACAAAACATCTTCATCGAAAAAGATTTCTCTGACATCAAGATTAAATCGCGCAGTGCCAAAGGAAATATTGTTTCCAAGAAGCCTATTCACCGCATAGGACTAAAGAGCCATGGGCACAGTACACTGGGCGGTAGGAAGGTGTGGTTTGACCCTGATGTAAATCGCATTAACTATGAGGAACACGGACGTTATTTAGGTGAGTTCAACGATGATGACTCTATCTTGGTGGTGCTTGACAACGGGGAATTTTACATCACCGACTTCGATGCCAACAATCACTATGATGACAATATCCAAATCATAGAGAAATGGGACGATGCGAAGGTATGGACAGCCGTGTTGTTTGATGCTGACAACCAAAACTATCCGTATGTAAAGCGCTTTACGATGGAGGCAATGAAGAAAAAGCAAAACTACTTAGGAGAGAATCCAAACAACAAATTGGTTTTACTTACCGAAGTTGCCTATCCTCGCTTGCTACTTACCTTTGGAGGTAACGATTCCTCACGTCCCAGCCAAGAGATAGACGTTGAGGAATTTATTGCCGTAAAAGGCTTTAAGGCAAAAGGAAAGCGTCTTACTACTTGGGAAATAGACAAGATAGAAGAACTCGAACCAACACGCCAACCTGTAGTTGCGCAAGATGATGAGCCAGAAGAAGACACCAATGATGATGAAGAAGAAGAAAATCTTGACCCTGATGCTGGAAAGAGTCAGCAACAAGTTATTGACGAAATAACGGGGCAACTAAGTTTGTTTAACGATGAGGAACTGGCTCCTAAATAAGATAAGCGTGAGGGGAATAGCTGTCGCTTTCATCTTGATGGGCGGAGTGACAAGCACAATAGCGCAAGAAGAGAGGGCAATACCCCAACGTATCACGACAAAAAGTGATATGATAGGCTATGGACAAGCGTCTTTGTTGGACACTTATCTGTCTGCCGAAGCATACACGGGGTATCGCATTGACTACCTTTCACACATCATGCGAACAAAAGAAGAGAGTCGCTGGATGCAACTGAAAATACATCAAGGCAACTTCACTTATGCCAAGAATCGGGCAAAGAATGCCTACGAAATGGAAGGAATGTACCAGTTTGAATATGGTGTCTTTTACCAATGGCAGCTCTTTGAAAAGCATTTACAGTTGATGACGGGTGGGAAAATGAACCTTTATGCAGGTGCTCTCTATAATGGAAGGAACGGCAACAATCCGATACAAGCTAAGTTAGGAGTCAATATCGCTCCTGCTCTCATCCTTTCCTATGCACTAAAAATACAAAAAGTTCCCCTACAATTACGCTATGAATTATCTACTCCTATCGTAGGAATGATGTTCTCGCCTAATTACGGACAGTCTTATTACGAGATTTTTTCAAGAGGCGACTACGATCACAACATCGTTTGTACCTATTTAGGAAATGCACCTGCTTTGAAACAGTTGCTCACACTCGACTTTACACTCTGGAAAACAACTTTCAGAGTGGGCTATTTGGGAGATTACCAACAAGCAAACGTGAACAACTTGAAGTATCATTCCTATTCAAACTCGCTCGTAATAGGTTTAGTGAAGAAATTTACACTCACACATATCCTACCATGAAAAAGCTCTTATGCATACTCGTATTAAGTCTGGGGCTATGTAGTTGCACGCAGGACGAAGTGTTTGAAGACACCCCACAAGGCAATTTAGAAGCCCTATGGAAAATTTTAGATGAGAATTATTGCTTCTTTGAAGAGAAAGAAATCGACTGGTATGCTATCTATCAACGATACTCTCACCAAATGCATCAACAGCTAACGGAGTACCAACAGTTTCAAATCATGGCGAAAATGCTTGCCGAACTCAAAGATGGACATGTAAATCTTTACACAAGCTTTGATCATGGACGGTATTGGAAATGGCATGAAGACTATCCAAAGAATTTTGATGAAACTCTTATAGACCACTATATCGGCACCGACTATCGCATCACGGCTGGCATGCGGTATTGCATTCTAGACGATCATGTGGGATACATCTCCTGTCGTTCGTTTGAGGGAGCCATTGGATCGGGCAACTTGGACAACATTTTATTCTATTTAGCACCTTGCAATGGACTCATTATAGATATTAGAGGAAATGGTGGTGGGATGTTAACTTCTGCAGAACAGTTCGCAAGCCGCTTTACCAATGAGGATTTGTTAGTTGGCTACATACAACACAAAACAGGCAAAGGACATCAAGATTTTTCAAGGATGCGTGAACAAATATTACACCCTGCCAAAGGTGTTAGGTGGCAAAAGAAAGTGATTGTGCTAACCAATCGGGAGGTTTTTAGTGCAGCCAACGAATTTGTTAAATACATGAAGGCTTGTCCACAAGTGACAATTGTAGGAGATAAGACTGGTGGAGGAGCAGGACTTCCTTTTTCAAGCGAGCTGCCGAATGGGTGGGGAGTAAGATTCTCTGCATGCCCTATCTTTGACGCAAACAAGAAAAGTACAGAATTTGGCATAGACCCCGACCACGTTGTCATGATGAAAAAGACGGACACCTTAAAAGGCGAAGACACGCTTATTGAGTTTGCACGAAAGTTACTATCAAGTACTCACACTTCAACAACAACGAAATAGCGAGATACCATACCATTATCTTCACTGTCATTGCTAACCCAAAAGTATCATCAACAGCATGAAACGACTATTCACTCTCTTTCATCAATGGTTAAAAAGCTTGACATTTCGGACAGGTGTCATCGTATTGGGCATGTGCATTCCTTTCTACATTCTTTCCTTTGCACAAATGTTACTACCGATAAGCGCAACTGCCAAAGGTGTTTGGTGGACAATACTCTTTGGTTTAGCTAAAACCTGTCAGTATAGTGGGCTTACTATCATCGGAGTGGAAGGGTGGAAGAGACTGAAGAAAAAGTTACAACTTGAGAAGAAGTCTCCTAAAAGAGGAACTTCTGAAGAATAAAACAACATTTTTCGAGCAAACAAGATTATTTTATAAAATTATTGATTAACTTTGCAACCGCAATCTTTTTTGCGCCCGTGGCGAAATTGGTAGACGCGCTAGACTTAGGATCTAGTGTTTTGCGACGTGTAGGTTCGAGTCCTATCGGGCGCACCACAAAACTTCCGAAATGCTGTAGCAATGAATCTACAACACTTCGGAAGTTTTTTTAGATTGTATAGACGGGAGTGCTGAAGATGTTCGCAATCCTATCAAGAGCGGTCGTCAACTAATCGGATACCATCTGGTTGAATACTAATCAATCGACGTTTATACAAGTCACCAATAGCCTTTTTATACGTCTTCTTGCTCACCTGAAAACGTTGTTTGATGAGTTCGGCATCGCTCTTATCCCCCAACTCACAATATCCACCATGAGAACGGAGATATTGCAACAACTCTTCTGCTAAACTCTCTGTTTGCTTCTGCCCAAACGGTTGCAACGTTACATCAATCTTTCCGTCTTCACGCACCATAGAAATGTACGCTTTTAACCGATCGCCAGTATGTACAGGTCTAAATATCTGGTTGTTATAAATAAGTCCGCTATAACGATTGTCGATGATCACCTTAAAACCCAAATCTGTTTTTTGCCACACCAAGATATCTACCTCTTCTCCACTTTTATACGAAGGTTTGTCAGAAGAGAGAAAATGTTCCACCTTCGCAGAAGAAACAATTCGATAACTTTCCTCGTCCACATAGACATAAACAATGTATTGATGTCCTATCTCCATGCGTTTCTTCTGTTCACGAAAGGGACAAAACAAGTCTTTCATCAGACCCCAGTTCAAGAACGCTCCATACTCATTGACCCATGAACACGACAAGAACGCAAACTCGCCAACCTTAGCCAAAGGTGTCTCCGTCGTGGCTACCAATCGTTCATCTTGATCTAAATAGACAAAGACATCCAAGGCATCGCCAATTGTATAATGTGCTGGCACATAACGTTTCGGTAACAATATTTCACCTTCGTCCCCACCATCAAGATATAAACCAAACTCGACCTCTCTTAATATCACTAAACGATTATCATCGCCAAGGCGAACCCATGAGCGTTCGGGGGCATGAGCTTGTTCAAGCGCCTCTTCTCCCGTATGGTCTTTACGCTGTTTTTGTTGATTGTATTTCATTATGTAATTGGATATTTAGATAGAAGATTCTTGTGAATGCTCCTGAGGATGAAGAGTTTCAACATCAGAGCATTGAGCGGAAGGCTGACACTGCACATCATTTTCTGCTTGGCATGGCACATTTTGGATAAGCCTACCGTCTTTCATGTGGATGGTGCGGTCGGTGATGGACGCCAAACCCTCATCATGTGTCACAATAACAAAGGTTTGCCCAAACTCTTTACGCAAATCAAAAAACAACTGATGCAGCTCTGTCTTGTTCTTAGAATCCAAACTACCACTGGGTTCATCTGCCAATATCACGGCTGGATGATTCACCAATGCTCGTGCTACTGCCACACGTTGCTTTTCACCTCCTGACAATTCATTGGGTTTATGACGAGCACGATCCAAAAGTCCCATATATTGGAGGAGCTCTTGTGCACGCTGCTTTGTTTCAACTTGGCTTTTACCTGCAATCAATGAAGGAATCATGACATTCTCGAGTGCAGTAAACTCGGGCAATAATTGATGGAATTGGAATACAAAACCAATGTGTTGATTTCTAAAATCACTTAGTTTCTTGGAAGATAACTGGTCTACTCTAACGCCATCTACCATGATTTGTCCTTGGTCTGCCTTATCTAATGTCCCGATTATCTGAAGCAAAGTCGTCTTGCCAGCACCACTCGGTCCCACAATACTCACAACTTCTCCCTTGTTGATGTGCAAATCAATGCCTTTTAATACTTGGAGATGACCAAACGATTTTGTAACGCCTTGTATATCTATCATATTTTTTTTGTTTTTTCAATTTTATTCTTTATCCATCCTCCAACAACGTCATACGCCGAACGTTCTTCTTGATGTTGGGATTGAGAGTAAGTCATATCGCCCTCTACAGCCTCATATTGATCGGGGAAAACAATGAGAATCGTTTTTCCTGAAAAGTTCTGTCGTATCTCTTCTGCCAATTCCTCTAACGCATTTTTATAGGAAACTGTGCCTTTGCGCGCTGTAATGACCACAAACATATGATCGTCGGCAATCGTAGAAGCCAACTGCGGAAACTGATTCCAGTGTTCCATGTCCTTAAATGCCGCTCTCACCACAGGATGTTTCTCTTGTATATACGCACTTATCAACGCCAACGTGTCTTGTCTGCCATGAAACTCTATTCGACAATCTAAATGCGTCGCCATACGCAAAAGGCGTTCCAACCACCGGTAGAAACCCGGTTCAAATTGTGCTCTCGAAGGTACTGCCACCACAATACGACGGAGTGTGTTGAGGGGTTGCATCAGTCTTGCCATGATAATCTGACAATTCAATCCGTTAAACAAACTTTGATGAAATTGCCCCCAAAACTTCTTTGAAACCTCAGCGTGCGTGTGCATCCCAATAATAATCTCATTTGCATGGAACTCTTGGAAAGCATGCTTGATGCCATTGGCGATATTCACGGCTATTCGCACCTGCGATTGTACCTGCACATCCGACCCTGCCGCATATCGTGTAACTTGTTCTAATAAATGTTTGCCTTTTTCCTGATTCACTCGCATTTGCTCATCTTCATACACCACGTTAATAGCCGTGAGGGGTCTGTTGAGCTTTCGGCTTTTCATTAAGATTGCCAAACCAATGAGTTGTTCTGCATAATTGGGATATTTTATAGGAACAAGGATATGCTCATCATCGAGAGACGCCTCTTCATCCGATGCAATTTGCTGATCACGCAATGTTATTTTCTGGGCAGAACGCTCTGTGATTAACGAAGAAACGATACAGGTGAGCAGTATCATCAGCACCACACTGTTGAGAATTTCATCATTCACAAGAAACTCTCCTGGTGCCAGTTCTATCCTCATCCCTACCATCACCATGGCGATAGCACCTGCGGCATGAGCGGAAGTCAATCCAAACATCATTGTTCCCGAAGAGAACGGAAGCCGAAAACGATGGCTCGCAAGGTAGGCAGCCAGCATTTTTCCAACGGTTCCCACAAAGGTGATCACCAATAGAAAGAACACTACTTGTCCGCCAGCAAAGAGGATTCGCAAATTGATGAGCATCCCCACCCCTATCAAGAAGTAAGGGATAAACAGCGCATTGCCTATAAACTCTATCCTATTCATCAGTGGAGAAACGGCTGGTATATAACGGTTCAGTATCAAACCTGCAAAAAAAGCGCCAAATATACCTTCAAAACCAACGGCTTCACTCAGGGCTGCACTCATGAACATCATCGCCATTACAAACACATACTGCATCACCGCATCACTATAGCGGCGCAGAAAGTAACGTGTAAATCGAGGAATCAAAAGAATCATGGCGGCACAATAGATGGCAAATTTCAGCGTGAGCAGCAACCAAAATCCCACATCCGACCCACTTTCAGCAGAAGAGACAATGCCTGCCAACAACACTAACGCTAACAATAACGACAGCATGGTGGCACCAACACTCAACATCACACTGGGTTTGCGCTGCAATCCATATCGGCTTACTATGGGATAAGCAATAAGAGTGTTGGAAGACATGATGCACCCCAACAGCAACGAAGCCTGTGCGGAGAAATGTAAAATGTAAACACATGAAAAATAAACCAACACAAGGGGCACTGCAAAGGTAAGGAGACCGAACGCCAACATACGATATTTGTTCTTCTTCACCCCTTCCATCTCCATTTCGAGCGATGCCAAGAACATGATGTAATACAGCCCTACTTTGCCAAACAATTCGAACGAGTTGTCACGAACCAAGATATTTAGTCCATACTTCCCCAACACTACGCCCGCCAACACCATGCCAATGATATGGGGAATACGCAATTTTCCCATGATTATCGGTGCCAAGAGTATGACCGATAATACTACTAAAAACACCAAAGTGGGGTCCGTAATGGGGAAATATGCTGATATCATGCGGTTAGTTATTTTACACATCAGAGATAGCGCAAGCCGAAGACAGAGAAAATTTATTTTCTTTATTGAGGCGCAGCCTATCTTATGCAAAAAGAGTACGAGCCGAACGCAATCAGGCAAGCCTGAAATTGCTAAGGCGAAGTCTCTTTTATGCAAAGGTAGCGCAAGCCGAGGACAGAGAAAATTTATTTTCTTTGTTGAGGCACAGCCTACCTTATGCAAATGTAGATAAATTTTCCGAATTATCAGTCAGTGGAAGAAAGAAAGCGCTTTTTCTTTGAGGGCAGAATCAACAAAAGCACTTTTCAAATAGCATTTTTGTCCTGTTATTTTACCAAAAAACGGGCATCCAAAATCTTCAAAATAGAAAAAATCAATAGGCAAACGACATGCAAAAATGGACTGATTTTGCCAAAATAGAAGTCTTTTTAAGTTAGATCATTGACTTAACGTACTTGGAAACACTCTTTAGAGGTGTTATTCACATACTTCAACGACCTTAAATCATGCAAATAGCAACCTTATCTTAATGCTTCAATCGCCAAAAAGTGGTAAGAATACGAAAGAAAGGAAACAGTTTAAGCGTAACACACGCAACAACAACGAGTTATGGAAGTTGCTCATAATTCGCGTATTTGCGACCCACATTGCCGTTGGTTATTTTCACGCGAGTTATAAGAGGCACTTTGTAAAGAAAATTCAGCATTAATTCTTCTTCCTTCCAATGTACCTTCAATTTTACAGAAACCATATTTTTGATATTTTTCATAGTAAGAATATCACTCTTCAATATAAAGAACCAGTATAACTTAAAGAAAAAACACGACTCTTTCATTTAACGATAACCTTTGCTGGCATAAATCTTTCATCCTTTGGTTACTTCGCTCTCAAATTTACCGATTAAATGAATATAACATCTTGCGTACCAATGTAAAAGCTGCATGATATCTCATCTTTTAACAACGAAAAACACAAAAGAATCTAAAAAACATTGCCGCAAAAGCCATTTCACGAAAGAACGTCCCGTTCTGTCTAAAATAACGAAAAACATAGTTGCAGCATTTCACTTTTGACAAACTCTGAGAAAAATCAAAACGCATTTTTTTTTCGCTGTTTTCGTCAGAACGTCTACGTTCTTTGGTTTCTTCATATCACTCGCACATTTTCGTTTTTTCTGTTTATTTCGTTGTTGATTTCTTCTACGTCGTTTACAACAACAAAATATACCTTTGTTAAAGAGCCGTGAAGAAAAAAAAAGCATTTTCTTTATTCTACAGGCTTATAAATCACAGTTTTTATGTAAATTTGTCGAGTACTATGTACATAAAGGAAGTTTGAGCTTTGCTCAGTTTTAACAAAAAATAGATACGATAATGAAAGTAGCAATAGTAGGCGCAAGTGGCGCAGTAGGTCAGGAGTTTTTACGCATCTTGGAAGAACGTAATTTCCCTATCGATGATTTAGTGCTGTTCGGCTCTGAACGCAGCGCAGGTAAGACATACAACTTTAAGGGTAAAGACTACACTGTAAAACGTCTTCAGCACAATGATGACTTCAAAGGTGTTGATTTTGCCTTTACCTCTGCTGGCGGTGGCATTTCAAAAGAGTTTGCCGAGACCATCACAAAACATGGAGCCATTATGATTGACAATTCCAGTGCATTTCGCATGGATAAGGACGTGCCGTTGGTAGTACCAGAGGTGAACGCTGAAGATGCACTTGTTCGTCCGCGCAACATTATTGCCAATCCCAATTGCACTACCATTATGATGGTGGTGGTACTGAAACCCATTGAGCAACTAAGTCACATCAAACGGGTTCGCATATCCTCCTACCAGAGTGCAAGCGGTGCGGGAGCAGCAGCCATGGCAGAAGTACAGCAACAGTATAAAGAATTAGTGGAGACCGGTGAGGTGAAAACCATTCAGAAATTTCCACATCAGTTGGCATACAATGTCATTCCGCAAATAGATGTGTTCACAGAGAACGGTTACACCAAGGAAGAGATGAAAATGTTTAACGAGACGCAAAAAATCATGCATTCGGACATCAAGACGAGTGCCACCTGCGTACGCGTTTCTTCGCTTCGTTCGCACTCTGAATCAGTATGGATAGAAACCGAAAAGCCACTTGATGTTGAAGAGGTGCGCAAGGCAATAGCTGCTGCACCCGGTTGTAAAGTAAAAGATGACCCTAATGCAGGGCTTTACCCCATGCCTTTGGAATCGGCAGGACACGATGATATCTATGTTGGTCGCATCCGCAAAGACTTGGCAGACGATAACAGTATCACGCTATGGCTAACGGGCGATCAGATTCGCAAGGGTGCTGCACTGAATGCAGTGCAAATTGCAGAGTATTTAATCAAAAAGGAGAGATAAAAGAACTAGTCTTTCTTCTTTTTTCAAAACTTTCACTGAAGGCTCATTGGTATAACCACAAATTTAAAGTTCAGTGAAATATCTTACTATTGCAACGGAATTTCATGGAACGGCACAAATATACTGTGCAAATCCGTGAAATTCCGTTGCAATTAATTTTTATGCTTTCACTGCGATGCACTCTACTTCTACCAAAGCTTCCTTAGGGAGTGTGCGGACAGCAACAGCAGAGCGAGCTGGATAAGGTTCTGTGAAAAATTGTGCATACACCTCGTTCATAGCACCGAAGTTAGCCATATCGGATAGATACACCGTGGTCTTAATTACGTTGGACAAGTCTAACCCAGCGGCCTTCAACACCTCTTGCGCATTAAGTATGGATTGCCGGGTTTGCTCCTTGATGTCACCCTCAGGGAATTTTCCTGTAGAAGGATCAATTGGTAATTGACCGGATGCAAAAACAAAGCCATTGGCCTCGATGGCCTGGCTGTACGGTCCTACAGCGGCAGGTGCCTTTTCTGAATGGATAGATTTCATGATTGATAGTTTTAAGTAATTACTACGCAAATTTACACATAATTATTGAAAACGAAAAGGGAGAGCCTTGAAAAAGACTCTCCCTATGTGTATATTACTAATATAACCGCTGTTACTCGGCAATACAGATGGTCACACGGTTCTTATTGTTCTGTTCGAATGGCTGTACGCGAGCACCCTTCGAATCAGAGATGATTCGGTCGGCTGCAATGTTATATTTCTCTTTCAAGGTCTTTACTACAATCTGTGCACGAAGACTACCTAAACGATCGTTGATGCGATTGTTACCAGTACCGGCATCGGCATAACCCGTAACAGATACCTTTGCATTGGGGTTGGCATTGAGATAGTCAACCATTTCCTTGATCTTGTTTGCTTCTGTATCACGAATCTTGGCAGAATTGATCAAGAAGAACACATCACGACGGAAAGGCTCTACCTTCTCTTCAACTACCTCTTCCTTTACTTCAGGAGCTGGGGCTGGAGCAGGTGCCGGAGCAACATGCTCTTCAACAACAGGAGCGGGTTCTGGCGTGGGCTCTGTCTTCTTATAAGTCTTGCCCAAGTTGATACGGAATCCAGCCAAGGCATTGAAGTACCAGTCTGGATTGTCAGCTTTCTTTGAGTTGTACTTGTCACTCAAGATGTTGGCGTTACCCTCTACCAAGAAGCTAACGGCATCGCTCAAGCGGAAAGCCAATTCAACACCACCACGACCATAAGGCTGTACTTTAGTACCATCCCATAAATTCTGCAACTGATAGTTGTCTAAATTCTTCAAGGTCTTAGCAATGCCATTCACCTCATCATTTTTCCATGCGATGTTAGCACCACCGCCTAAGAAAGCGGTTACATTGAATACACGGTTGGGATTCCAGCCACAGAATAAATTTGATAAATTAAACATCAAATCCAAACCTGGAGCCACATAGTTAAATTTATAGTCAGCAGTGTATGGATTACCATTACGAACCAACTCATAACCATTCCAGCCTCCCTTGCTCTGCCAACCATTGGCTTGCAAACGCAATGCAAAGACAGGTGAGAACTGATAACCAAGACCCAACTGTACATTTGGAGACAACAATTTGTCAAACTTAGCTTCGCCAAGTGTGTACTGTGCACCACCCTGAAGATTCAGGAAAGCATGTTTCTTAAACTGATACTCGTTGTTGTTTGCATCAGTGTAAGTAGCTTGTGCAAATGCGGTGGCAGCGCTCATAGACAACAGAGCAACAGCCATGAAAGTTTTCTTAAACTTTTTCATAATTATTGTATTTAGATAAAATTAATAATTCATCACAGGCCTGATCAAGGCTCCATATTCCCTGGGCATACTGCTTACATAGAAACCGCTACTGGCTAAAGACAGGGCATAGGCAGTGCTCTTGCTCGTGTCCTTGTAAGTAAAAATTCGGTCAGTCCAATATTTTCCAAACGAATCGGTACCAGCAACTGAAGTTCCATTGTTATAACCACCAGCAGGCAGGAAGATATGATTCTTGACATTTTTCTTGTTCGTAATCAGATAACCAGGGACTCCATCCTGGAATGTCCACTCCAGTGTGCAATTGTTCTTTAGTTCACCCACCTCGTCATCGGTTGGCATTCGCCATGTTCCGCCCCACAATACACGGGCAGCATCAAACTTGCTCCCAGCAATGTGGCTCACGGAAACGGAGTCGGTGAACGCTCCATTCATAGTATCATATCCTGCAGTGTAACTTTTCCTGGTGTACTCGGTCTTGTCACTGATTTCAGCCCAAGCGAAATACTTACCTGCATCTGAAGCCTTAACAGCACCTATGTTACGGTCGGACCACATGACAGACACGCCCAAATCAACTGCTTTTCCAGCCGTAGGAGATGGTGGCTCGGGGTTAGGGCTTGGTTCTGGATTTGGATTTGGCGTAGGATCAGTACCTGGATTAGGTGTCGGATCGGGTGTGTAGTTTTCCCCCGGTTCGTCATAGACGGCACGGACAGGTATCAGGATAGTCTTCATACTCAACTCTATATCTACATAATTCTTTCCTAAGAGCTGAGCATACTTGGCTGAGTTTGGACTGTCGTCGGCTAACTCTGACGACCAATAATAGGCGTCGTCACCAATGCCGTGAGATGTATTATCAGCCCGTCTCCAGCCTGCACGTGGGAAGAAAATTTGTTTGCCATTGTTGGAAACAATCCAACCCTCGATGCCCTTATCGTTGTAATTTGGAGTATACGACCAAGTGCATTTCTCTAATTCCTTTAACTCCTTGGTTGTAGGCAGTCGCCATTTACCACCCCACTGCGCACGTGCAATGTCATACTTGGTTCCAGCAATGTCTTTAGTGGTCAATCCCTTGGCGTATTCGGTGACATCATTCGAGAATAACTCGCCCGTTGGATCACCCCAGCCAAAGTAACCTCCAAAATCGGCCTCGGTCTTGGCGCCCATGTTCCACTTTGCCCATTTGACCGACAACCCCAAGTCTACAATCTCAGGCTCTGGGAATTTGGGTTGTGTGGTAAATTGCAACTTTTTACCATAAACGTAATCACTTCCAACTAAAGCATAAGCTTGATAATAATAGGTGGTACGCTGAGATAAATCTGTGAGGACAAACGTTTTGGTATTTCCTTCAGGTATGGAAGTATCTGAAACCTTTGGTCCTTTAATAGGATCTAAATCAACAGGATTCTTAGCATAGCAAACGCCGTACTCTTTTACCTGGTCAAGACCTCCTGAAAGAGAAACGTTAACATTAGCAGTTTGATAGGTTACCTCTGCAGCTGGGGCGGTTACAGCATATACAGCTTGTACATACTTTCCATAAACGGGTCGCACGCTACAACCTACGTAACGTTTCAAGGCTGTTTGCAGCTTGTCGGTATCTGTAAACTTCAAGGCTACAGCGTTTGTATTGTCGGTATCCAAGATACCCGACCAATAGTAACCAGCAACATCATCTTCTGCCATGACAGAACCTGTGCGGAAACCCGAAACTGGAATAAAAATAGAATTGGTGTTCTCTGGCTGCTGGCTGGATACTTGATAGCCTGTCACCCCATTCTTGGTAGTCCACGTCCATGTACAGTGGTCTATCAGCTCTTGTATTTCGTCAGTTGAAGGCAATCGCCATAGGTCGCCCCACTTTTGCTTGGCAATGTCATACTTACTCATGATGATATTGCCCAACGGATGCTCAACGGGGAAGTATTTCAGATTGGCCGATCTGTTGGTACCCGTCACGTCACCCCAACCTACCAAATAACCTCTCTCTGTTTCGCTGCTGGCACCTAAATTGAAGTCTGCCCATTGCACGGAGAGCCCTAAGTCAACAGGCTTGGCTGTTGCGGGAACGACAAGAGGATCAGCCTCTTTAAATGTGATGCTATCCACCTCCCATGTAAACCACTCAAAAGTTTTTTTGTCAAGTGTGTGCACATAAACCTTCTGCTGGGCTTGCACCTGAAGAAATGTGGCGAAAAGCAATAATATAGTTAGTATTCTTTGTTTCATCGTTTGGTTACTTTGAATGAATGATTGTTACAACGAATAATGTATATGCCCTTTGGATAAGCCGCTAAATCAACTTTGATGGAGTTAACTTGTCTTTCAACATTAAGCGACATCATCTTACCATCCAAAGTAAATACACGAATCGCAGTGTTTCCTTTGAGTCCGTCAATCTGAACTGTGTGTCCATCAAGATAAGTAAAAGTCATCTCATTTGCTTGAACATCTTGCGGTAAGGTCACATCTGTTGTATATTCTTCAAAATATATTTTTTGAACGTCTTTGTATTCTGCACTAAAGTCGGACGAAACAATTTTGATTCCGTCTGGCCAGAAAGTAACAACAGGCCGCTCTGCTAAGTGAAATTTATACAAGTCACCTGATTTCATCTGAACCATCAGCACATCATCTTCGTTACTTGCCATAGTAGGTGAAGTCACCATACACAGCAACAACACAAGCATGGCAAAAAATCTTAATCTTCTCATGCTCTACTCATTTATCTATTACTCCTACTCATATAACATGCCCTTTAATGGTGATCACCACAGGCTGTGGCTGCCCATTGGTATAAATAGCCACTTTTTTTAATATTGGACCAGGAAAGAAAGGAGTTAAATCCACTCTAATTTTAATTTTATCGCCCGAACGGTGCTTATATGCCTCCTTCGGATACTGAACAGTTGTGCAGTCACAATCGGTCTTAATATCATTAATTATCAATTCCCCTCCACCTTTATTTGTAAAAGGAGCGAGTATAGTCTGCACTCGATGTTCGCTGTCCAAGTTACCTAAATCGTATTGCTGCGTTTTGAGCTGAAGCTCAGGCTTACCTGTTGCATACGATAGTGTAGTGCAACAAACTATAAGCAACAGCCATGCGAATAGGTTACTGGTTTTCTTTATATTTGTCATAAACGCTTTCTACGCCATCAGCGTATTCATCCAACAATGTAAGATACCATTTCCCGTCTTTTAACACAGGATTCAAACAAAAAGTTGTAACACCTTTCTCTTCTTCAATACTACCGTTAGGCATAATTTGTACTGACACCTGCACCTCGTTGTTCTTATCACTTCGTAAAATAATACCCTTCACAGCGCAATCGTAGATGGGCATGCGCGAATAGGCATCAATATATTTTTGTTTCGTTTCTTCAGACAATGGCAAGATACTATCATTTCGTAAAGTATACAGCATGCTGGCTGTAACTCGGAAGTTCTTATTCTTGAAATTCTCCACATAGTTATCTACTAATGTCTTTATCTCAGATGAGTCTTTGCTAGAATAGTCCATCGAGGCTGGTCGTAAATACTCCGAACGCAATGGGTCTTTCTTTTTGCCAGACTTACATCCAACAAATGTCAATGTCATGCAAAGCATGCATATTGTAAATATCTTTAATTTCATAAAGTCAATTTAAGAAAAAAAGGGAAGGAGTAAATTACCCCTCCCCTTCTAATATGATGATCTAATCGTTAATTAGAACTTTTTTGCGTTATTGGCAGTCTTCTTCACTGTAACAGTTACATTCTCAGTGATATAACCCCAGATGTACTTCACAGTTACAGGAATCTTAATCTTGAACTCCTGAACAGTAGCACTCAAGTTCTTGTAGGTCAGTGTACCACCATCAGCTGCGGTGTAAACGAAGTCAATGTTCTTAGTAACATCACCTAATGGAACGAACTTAGTAGGATCGCTCTGACCCAAGTTGGTCAACACATTAGGATTGAGACTAATAGACTGTCCCTCTGCGATGCCATCAATAGTTACACCCGTTACTCCATAGTACTTCTCGTATTCACCACCGATACCAGCAGCTTGGTTTTTGTTCCAAGCATCACGCCAGTCTGTGAACTTCAAGAGGTCAACAGCCTTAATCTTCTGCATTTCTACGTAGCTTGCATCGACAATAGTCTTGTCAGCATTCTTAGCGTTTAATGGACGGAGGAAGCGAACGTCGAACGTATTCTTAGTCAGCGGCAATTCCTTAGCACATCCATTCTGAGCCTTGATACCGATGATAGCCTTCACTACGTCGTTAGCCAATGAGTTATGATCCTTGTAGTTCAGCAACGCATGAGCATAATCATTGTGCTGGTAAGCAATCATCGTCTCACTTGGATCTTCAGGACTGGTAAGAGTTGCAACAGGATTCTTAGCCTGATTACCCTTAATCTGGGCATTCAAGGTCTTACCATCGTCAGACACTGACATTACATAAGTCTTGCCGTCAATACCCATGTATTCCTTGCCTGTGTTTGCAGCATCGAATACGAGACTGAGCTTCAGTTTAGCAGCTGCATACTCTTTACCTTCAGTAAGGTCTTTAACAACGTTTATCAAACTTGCACCAATCTTATTGCCCTTGAATACGTCGCCAAATGTGGTCACCATCTTATCGGCTGTTCCTTTAGGATTATCCTCAGGAGTCAAAGTATTACTGTGAATCTCAGCAGTTCCAGGTTTAGAAGTATTAGCTGTATACCAGTAGTTAGAGATGATGTTGTCAGCCAACTTCACTTCACCAGCAGGAGTAGAATCAGTACCTGTGCGCTTGCCTGTCTTGAAGGTAACGAATACATCAGGATACTTAGACTTGTCCTTAGACTCGTACTTCACGGCAATTTCTACATTAGCCTTCTTCTCTGTAACGAAGAGTTTCTTAGCCTCAGCAGCTGTCAACTTCCAGCCTAAGATACTGGTCAGTGTTCCGTCCTCAGGAGAAGTTTCGTTTCTTGTATAAGCCTGTCCGATAGGCTCAGCCATCATCTCAAATGTCTTACCATTGTCACTCAACTTATACTGCTGCAAATTACCATTCGTTAAATCCTTTACAGGAGAAGTACCATAGTTAGCTTCGAATTCTTCACGAGTAATACCTAACATGTGGTACAAATCGTACTCTGTCTGGATCCACTTTGTCTCGTACTTCCACTCTGTTGCAGGATCTGTACATTCACCATTGTATGAGTAGTTATAATCAGGTCCTTGATAATCAACATGCTTATCTGGTTCAACTGTAGCAGGAGTCTTCTTCTCTGTAATCTTGATACGGATATAACCATAATCAAGCACTTTACCATCCTTGTCAAGCAAAGATACGCGTACCAGTGGTGTACGACCAATGGTAGGACGAGCTTGCTCAGCTCCGTAAGCTTGTTGCTTCCCTACATGAGCCTTGTCATATTCAGGCATCTGTGGACGGAATGTGTAACCGTCTTTAGGATTGATAGCAGCGTGAGCAGACTCAGAAGTCTCGTTAGATCCTAAGTAAAGTGCGGTAATCTCGAACTTATACTTCATGCCATTAGCTTCCAGCTCATCGGCTGTCATCAATCTGGTGACACCCTTTGCATTCTTATAATGTACTTCTACAAGCTTGCGAAGATCCAAAGTCTCATTGTAGTTAACAGAATCCTGAGGACCGAACTTGCCACTTACAGCTGCTTCAAATGCATGCTGCATCAAGAGCTGGTGATGTTTGTGATCTTTGTCAAGACCACCCAGTACAGACTTATTAGGACTTTCAACACCTAAGAAAGGAATATCGTCTCCTGCACGGTGAGCCAACTTCAGGTCAGAAATAGACTCAGCATATAAAGTAGCATAATCAGAGGTAATGGTTCTTTCAGCCAAGTTTTGATCCTTATTCAAGGCCATACCAGGAAGTGTCACCTGTGTAGCAAAGACTGTAACCATTTCGTTTTCTTTAACAGACTTAATCTTTTCAGGATTTGTTACGTCCAAGTTAACCTTTAACATGCCGCCTTCAACATTCCAGCTTGCAACAGACAGGCCAGCTTCAGCAGCAGCACGAGTATTCTCATACTCCTTATCGCCAGAGAGAACATTAACCTTAGCAGTAGCTGGATCTATAACAGCTGTAGAAGGATTCATGTGGTAGTTTGCTACAAAAGCAAGCACTCTTGAACCAGCCTTTGCTTCATAACGCTCAGCCTTGTCATAACCCTTGGTTTCTTTCACGTTCCAAGCAACAGGAGACAGCGTGTAAGCGTTAAACTTCAAGGTTTGAATCTTGGCAGCCTCGATACCCCAGTAATATGAATCCGGAGCGAAGACGATACTGCGAAGCTCTGTAGGCAGCAATACGTTCAACACGTTAACGTTTGTACTTACCGCATCAATCTTATCAGACAATGACTTAGCATCAGCCTTGAGCTGGGCGATTTCTTCAGACAATTTCTTATCCAAAGCTTTCGTAGCCTCTTCGATCTTGTCATAAATCTTCTTGATGTCAGACTCTGACAAGCCTTGCTTCTCAAGAGCCTCTAAACGAGTCTTGTAACCCTCGAGAGCATCCTTTTGCTCTTGAATATCAGACTTGATACCTTCTTGAGCTGTTTTAACATCATCAAGACCAGCCTTCAGTTCCTTGATTTGTTTCAAAGGCTCAACAAGACTGCTTTCTACAGCAGCTACCTTTCCAGCCAGCTCTTTCAGGTCAGCTTCGCTTGCCTTGCCTTTCAAAGCTTCGTTTACTTTAGCTAAAGCTTCTTCAGCAGTCTTTACACGTGCCTCTAAGCCAGATACATCAGCAGCAAGCTTGGTAATCTGCTTTGTCTGATCTGCATCAGCTGTCTGCAGCTTGGTAATAGACTCTTGCAGTTGTGCATCTTTGGCTTCCAACTGCTTCTGCAAGTTGGCGAGTTCACTCTGCAATTCTGTTTTTACAGTCTTGAGTGGAGTCAATGCATCAATCTGTGTTTGCAGATTGTTGATGTCATCATCGTAGTCCTTACAAGATGTAAACGTACTCATAGAAGCTGTTACTAAAGCTCCCATTAGCAGCGTACTTAAAAATTTCTTTCTCATACGATATAAAATTAAATAAAACAATAAAAATTAAATATATACTTATTATTCAAAGACGCTTTGATTTTCGTCAGAAAACTAAGCCATCTGTTTTTTTCACGCCAATGATTGTTCGTTATGTACATAGTAACCCTATTACAGGCAAATTATCTTGGTGCAAATATAGAGATAAATATTAAAACGAACAAATAAAAATCTTCTTTTTTTAATATTTAGACAAGTTTTTTTATTTAATCTCTCATTTACACGCAAAATAACACGTTATTTCTTCACTATATGTGCCGTTCTCCCTATATAATAAGGTATCGGTGTGAAATATCATCAGCTGGATTTGTTTAGAATTCTGCACTCTTGGGTGTACGTGGGAATGGAATTACATCTCGAATGTTCTGCATTCCCGTAACAAAGAGGATGAGACGTTCGAAGCCTAATCCAAAGCCACCATGAGGGCAAGAACCAAATTTACGAGTATCAAGATACCACCACATATCTTTCATAGGGATGTGGCGACGTTCGATTTCACCCAGCAGCTTTTCATAACTTTCTTCACGAACCGATCCTCCGATGATTTCACCAATCTGTGGGAAGAGCACATCCGTCCCTTGAACCGTTTTGCCGTCTTCGTTGATTTTCATATAGAAGGCCTTGATTTCCTTCGGATAATTGTACATGATGACAGGTTTCTTAAAGTGGTGTTCCACCAAATAGCGTTCGTGTTCACTCGCCAAATCCATTCCCCATGATACAGGATATTCGAACTTTTGTCCGCTCTTTACCGCTTCTTCCAAAATCTTGATGCCTTCGGAATAATCAAGTCGCACAAAGCTACCGTTTACAACGCTCTGCAATCGTGTCAACAAGGTTTTGTCAATCATCTTGTTTAAGAACTCAAGATCGTCCTTACAATTGTCCAAAGCCCATTGCACACAATACTTGATAAATTCTTCTTCAATGCCCATCAGATCGTCCAAATCTGTAAAAGCAATTTCGGGTTCAATCATCCAAAACTCTGCCAAATGGCGAGGGGTATTGGAGTTTTCGGCGCGGAAAGTAGGTCCAAAGGTATAAATCTGTCCTAAAGCAGTGGCACCCAGTTCACCTTCCAGCTGTCCAGAAACGGTGAGCGATGTCATTTTCCCAAAGAAATCATCATCACATTTCACCTTTCCTTGTTCGTCGCGCGGTAGATTATTCAAATCTTGCGTAGTTACTTGAAACATCTCACCTGCACCTTCTGCATCCGAGGCAGTAATAATAGGTGTATGGAAATAAAAGTAACCATGGTCATGAAAATACTTATGTATAGCGATTGCCATATTGTGGCGGATGCGCATCACCGCTCCAAAGGTGTTGGTGCGCAAACGCAGATGTGCATGCTGTCGCATATATTCAAACGACTGCCCTTTTTTCTGCATCGGATAATCGTTGCCACACAAGCCATAAATCTCAATTTCTTTTCCTTGGATTTCTACGGTTTGTCCTTGTCCTTGACTTTCAACCAAAGTACCAGAGACACATAAGCATGCGCCTGTTGTGATGTTTTTAAGTGTTTCGGGGTCTATTGTTTCCGGGTCAACGACTATTTGTACGTTCTTAATCGTTGAACCATCGTTCAGTGCTATAAAGTGTACGGCTTTACTACTGCGATGAGTACGCACCCAACCTTTTACCAGCACTTCTTGATTGAAGTCTGTACTCTGAAGGACATCAATAATTTTTGTACGTTTCATTTTATTTTTAGTTTACGAGTTGACAAGTTGACGAGTTGACAAGTTTACAAATTACGAGATTACAGTTGACGAGTTTACAAGTTCACAAGTTAATACCGAAGTTTTGTCATTCATTCGCAATTGACCATGGCGCAACTTATAGAACCATCAACTGGTCAACTGGTCAACTTGTCAACTATATATCTCAACTATTCAAATGCGCCCATTCTCAGCATATCTACTTCCTGAGCGGTGAGGAATCGCCAATCGCCACGGCGCAGATTCTTTTTGGTTAAACCTGCAAACTGCACTCGATCCAATTTGACAACTCGGTAGCCCAAGCTTTCAAAGATGCGACGCACAATGCGATTTTTACCACTATGGATTTCTATTCCTACTTGATTTTTCTCTGTCTCATCTGTATACTCTATGGCATCTGCATGGATTTCACCATCTTCTAACTCAATTCCCTCTGCAATTTGTTGCATATCGTGTGCAGTTACATTTTTATCTAAGAACACATGATATACTTTCTTCTTTAGAAACTTGGGATGAGTTAATTTGCTTGCCAAATCTCCGTCGTTGGTAAATAAAAGTACCCCTGTGGTGTTTCTGTCTAACCTACCCACAGGATAGATACGCTCAGGACAAGCATTCTTCACTAAGTCCATGACCGTTTTTCTTTGTTGCGGGTCATCACTGGTGGTCACGTAATCCTTGGGCTTATTCAATAGTACATATACTTTCTTCTCTAAAGAAACAGGCTGATCGTGGAACACCACCTCATCCGAACGTAGGACTTTTGTTCCCAATTCTGTTACCACTTCGCCATTTACCTTCACTACTCCAGCTTGGATAAACTCATCAGCTTCACGCCGGCTACATACACCAGCATTTGCCAAGTATTTATTTAACCGAACAGGAACTGTCGGGTCGATATGCTCTTCATTATATTCAATTCGCTTCTTCAAACTATATTTTGCATTCGGGTTATAGTTTGGAGAATGTTGACGATAACCTCCTTGCTGGTAACCGCCTCTATTGTATCCCCCCCGATTTTGATAATTGCCACGTGGTTGATACCCTCCTCGATTGTAACCTCCCTCACGAGAGTATCCACTCTGACTATCATTGTTGTTATAACGTGGGCGATAACCACCCTGACGAGACTGATATCCATTCTCGCCATCATTGTTGTATCGTGGGCGGTATCCACCGGACTGTCGGGATGAATAACCTTCGTCTACATCATTATGGTATCGAGGGCGATAACCTTCTTGTCGACGTGACTGATAGCCACTTTGGTAGTCACGACGATAACGAGAGCGATATTCTCCTTGCTCATTATTCGAGTAACGAGGTCGATAAGGACGCGAAGAAGTTCTTTCTACATTATTATTTTCTAAATTATTCCCAAAACCCTCTGGGCGAAAGCCACCCTCACTTGTTGGTCTACTCATCCGTTCACCATCATAAGGACGTTGAATGCGACGACGAGGTTTTCGCTCACCGTAACGAGCATCTCTTTCATTATTTCCCGAAGGCCTTTGGTAAGTCTCACGACTTTGATTGCCCTGCTCTAAGGATTGCTCCTGAAAATTCTTTTCTAATTCTGAATCCATCATTTTTAAACAACTTTTCTTTGTAAATAATTAGCCTCACGGCTGATTTTGATATATTTTTATTTTCTGATTTTATTATCGTAACAAGTAGGTCTGAAAAACCGAAACGTTTAACGTGCCGTCCACCTTTCATAGGCGTCACCCTTTCTCCCCTTTCACACTTACACACCTGTGTAATTATGTGGTGTAATCGCCATCAGTTCTTTCTTTATTTCGTCACTTACATCCAAATTCTGAATGAACTCATGGATGGTCTGTTCGGTCATCTGTTGGTTGGTACGAGTCAATGCTTTCAACGCTTCGTATGGATGCGGATAAGCCTCGCGACGCAAAATGGTTTGGATAGCCTCTGCGACCACTGCCCAAGTCTTATCCAAATCTTGATATAGTTTGTCTTCGTTCAAGATAAGCTTGCGTAATCCCTTCAATGTGCTCTGAAGGGCTATCATTGTGTGTCCTATTGGAACACCGACATTACGCAACACGGTAGAATCTGTTAAATCACGCTGCAACCTGCTCACTGGCAATTTCTGAGCCAAGAATTGTAAAATGGCATTGGACATACCTAAATTACCCTCGCTATTTTCAAAATCTATCGGGTTCACCTTATGAGGCATAGCACTCGACCCAACTTCTCCTGCTTTGATTTTTTGCTTAAAGTACTCCATGGAAATATACATCCAAAAGTCTCGATCCATATCTAACACGATGGTATTGATACGGCGCAAAGCATCGAAGAAAGCCCCCATGTGGTCATAATTACTGATTTGGGTGGTGTATTGCTCTCGCTGCAAACCCAACTTCTCCTGCACGAAGCGATTACCAAAATCCTTCCAGTCGATAGCAGGATAAGCCACATGATGTGCATTATAGTTTCCTGCAGCACCGCCAAACTTAGCACTCATCTTACAAGTCTCGAGAAGCGATAACTGTTCACGAAGTCGATAAACATACACCATGAGTTCTTTGCCCAAACGAGTTGGCGAAGCAGGCTGTCCATGAGTTTTTGCCAACATTGGCACGTCCTTCCATTGGGCGGCATAGGTTTCCAACTGTTCTATCAATTCTTCAATACAAGGAATCAGCACTTCATGCAGCGCCTCCTTGATAGATAAAGGTACACTGGTGTTATTAATGTCTTGTGAGGTAAGTCCAAAGTGAATAAACTCTTTGAACGTTTCCAACCCACCTATCTTATCAAATTCTTCTTTGAGGAAATACTCAACCGCCTTGACATCATGATTGGTCACCTGTTCTATATCCTTTACACGTTGTGCAGAAGTTTCATCAAACTTTTGATAAATGTCTCGAAGCCTCGGGAACAAAGAATGGTTAAAGTTTTGGAGTTGAGGTAACGGAAGTTCGCAAAGGGCAATAAAGTACTCTATTTCCACGCGTATGCGATAGCGAATGAGCGCATATTCTGAAAAATAATCTGCCAGTGCAACTGTCTTGCTGCGATATCTCCCATCAATGGGCGAAATGGCGGTTAAAGCGTCAAGTGTCATTATCTTATTATGTATATTTCCTAAAGGGTAGCACCAGCCCAAAACAATCGAACTGTCTTCATTTGCAAAGATGCATCCTATTTTCTGTAAAGATTGCACGAGCCGAAGACAGAGAATGTTTACATTCTTTGTTAAGGCGCAGCCTATCTTTTGCAAAGATAGCGCAAGCCGAATACAGAGAAAATTTATTTTCTTTGTTAAGGCGCAGTCTATCTTCTGCAAAATTACACATTTTAATCGATAACATCATCAACTTTTTGATATTTTAATAGAAAGTTTATCAAACAATAATTTTTCGTAGAAGCCTGTTGCGAGAAGCTTAAATAAGAATGTTTAGTCGAAGATGAGCGCCAACAAAAAAGTTCTGTCTTTCACCAACGACAGAACTTTAAGAAGTGGGCGTTGACGGATTCGAACCGCCGACCCTCTGCTTGTAAGGCAGATGCTCTAAACCAGCTGAGCTAAACGCCCTTACTTTTTGTAGTAAGCGAGTGCAAAGATAAATGCTTTTTATGAAACTCACAAATATTTTCCAAAGTTTTTGCGAAACTTTTTTGAACATCCTCAACTCTTTCATGGAAGAGTAATATTTTACAACGAAAAGAACGTCCCAAAAACAAGCTTATATCATATTGGGTATTACCCTACATGGAAGGAAAATATATGTTGAATTTTCTTTACAAAGTGCCTCTCATAACTCGCGTATAAACAACCAACGGCACAATTGGTCGCAAATACGCGAGAAATGAGTGATGTCCATAATTCATTGTTGTTGAGGATGTTATGCAAAGTTCGCTTCTTTCTATTCCTATTTTTACCATTTTTTTGCAGCTAAAGCATTACTCTAAGCTTGGAATTTGCATGTTTTAATGCGGTTGTAGTATATGAATAACACCTCTAATGAGTGCTTTCAAGACCGTTAAGTCAATATTCTAACTTTAAGAGACGTCAATTTTGCCAAAATCAACATATTTTTGTCTAACTTTTGCCTATTATTTTTTTCTATTTTGAAGATTTTTGATGGTCGTTTTTTGGTAAAATTACAAGACAAACACAAGGAATACCGTTATGAAGAATAACACAACTTTCGAGAGAACAAGACAAAAAAAATCCCTGCAATCTCGAAAGATTACAAGGAAACACCCCTTGTGGGCGTTGACGGATTCGAACCGCCGACCCTCTGCTTGTAAGGCAGATGCTCTAAACCAGCTGAGCTAAACGCCCTTACTATTTGTAAGCGGATGCAAAGGTATGCCATTTTTAGATAACTACCAAACTTTTGAAGATATTTTTTGTTGTACACCCTATTTTTCTGTACCTTTGTAGCACGAAGTTACGAAAAGAGTGTAATTTATTGGAAATGAGCGTAGGTTAATTGCTCTTGATAGTAATAGGTTACGATTTAGTTAGTTATCTACTGCATTA
>QWCH01001233.1_pt1 | contig 53016 bp, 48 predicted proteins | sample 1972671 | NCBI WGS metagenome assembly QWCH01 (sample SAMN09866713, study PRJNA288562) | Human gut metagenome isolate term3_stool, whole genome shotgun sequencing... | isolation source: gut | host: Homo sapiens | place: USA: California
CGTATCCTTCTTCATCTTTATCAAAGACAAAATGCTTATAAAACTGCTTAAAATGCAGGATTTCTAAATTTACATCTTTTGTATCAACGCTATAGTCTCGACGTGTCTTGAATTAGGGAATTGATCATAGATTTCGTAATCTTTTATTTCATATCCCTTTTCTATAAAGGTTTTTAAATTTTCCATTTGGGTTTTTGGATTGCAGGAGATGTAGACAAACTTTTTGCAGTCTATGTTTAGGATTTTTTCTAGAGATGCTGGGCTAATTCCGGCTCTTGGTGGGTCTAGAACTACAACATCATACTTATTTCCAACTTTTTCTATCTCTTCAAGAACATCCCCACACAAAAAGTTTACATTATCAAGACCATTTATTCTTGCATTTTCTTTTGCTTTTTCTACCGCTTCCTCTACTATTTCTATTCCTGTTGCGCTCTTTGCAACACTTGCCATCAATTGTGTAATGGTGCCCGTTCCCGAATAAAGATCAAGAACATCCATAGTCTTATCAATTTCTGCCAAGTCAAAGGCTTTTTGGTAGAGTTTTTCTGCAGTAAATACATTAGGTTGGAAGAAAGAAAATGGTGATATCCTAAATTGAAGACCCATCATCTCTTCTGTGATGTATTCTTTGCCATAGATGAGTTTGATTTTTTCTGGTATTACCGCATCTGCTACAGAATCATTTAGGACGTGGTACACTGAAAATATTCTGCCGTCCAAATCTATATCTAATAACATATTCAAAAACAATCTAAGTCTTGTGTCGTCAAAAGTTGAATCACTTGTAGTTACCAAAATCACCATGATTTGGTCAGTGTGCATGGCTTTTCTAATTACAAGATGCCTTAATAGTCCTTCCTTAGCCATCTTGTGGTAGAAGTCTGTTTCTTTTTCCCTAAAATATTCCTGTACCTTAGACCTTATAGTGTTAAAGTCAGAATCCACAATATTGCAATTCTTACAATCAACTATTTCATAAAATCTTCTTTTTCTATGGAGGCCTAAAACAAGAGGTCCACCCTTAATCGAATCACCAAAGGTGTATTCCATCTTATTTCTAAATCCACTTGTTATCGGTGACCTATTTATGCTTATGTCATTATTATATTCAATACCGTTATCTTTAAATAGTTCTTTTATCATGCCGTGTTTAAGCATAAGTTCGGTTTCATAGGCAAGTTTTTGGTAAGCACAACCACCACAAATTGCTGCTTGTGGACAAAATCCCCTAGCGTTTTCAAGCTTTGAGTCTTCAAGGAGTTCTATGTATTTTGCTTTTATCCTATCCTTGTTTTTCTTGCCTGACTTAACTCTTACAGTTTGCCCCAAGAGTCCACCTTTAAATTCAACTTTTCTATCATTATCATCAAAACCAATCGAAATATTTGGATATTTCATCTGAGTGATCTTGATATCTTTAGTTGGTCTTTTCTTCATCTATACTCCAAAATTTATTTATAAAATCTTTAAATTCTTGTTTATTATTAACCATTACTTGATTTGTCCAATGTTTAGGGAAAAGATTCATATATTTTTGCCAAGAATACCTATCATCTAAAAGATAAATTATTCCCCTATCTTCTTCCCCTCTTATAACCCTGCCAGCAGCCTGAAATACCTTATTTAGGCCAGGATAGGTATAGGAATAGTCAAATCCATTGTAACCTTCTTTGTCAAAATGATACTTAATCAAATCTCTTTCCTTTGATACACCAGGCATACCAACTGAGATAATCATAGACCCAATAAGTCTATCACCAATTAGATCAACGCCTTCAGAAAAAATCCCACCAAGAACAAGAAAACCGACCTTGTTAGATTCGTAGGTAAATTCATTTAGAAATTCGCTCCTAGATTCGCCTGTCATAATTCTTTCTTGATTAAGTATATCATTGGTAAAGTTATCCCTATAATATTCTGCCACATCTTCCATATAAGAATATGATGGAAAAAATATAAAATAATTACCTTTTTTGCAAGTAACAAATTCGTTAATAGCTTCTGCTACCAAGGCAAGGTTTCTATTTCTATCCCTATACCTAGTGGATAAATTTTTCTTCAAAATCAAAAGATAATCCTGATTAAAAGGCATTTCTAATCTCAGTTTTAGTGATTCTTCTCCTGCCAAAGCCTTCACAAAATAAGTCATAGGCGATAGGGTTGCCGAGAAAAATATAGCAGATCTAGCGAGTTTGTATTTATTTTTAAGTACTTCCCTCGGATCAACACACTTTATCTCAAAGCTTCTCTCCATACTTTCTGAGTCATAAGAAATCACATTATAAAAACCCTCAGTAAAATAATCTGAGATTTTCAAATACTTATTTATTTCAAAGTAAAGGTCAAGAACTAAATCATAAGCATCATGGTCAATTTTTTCTACCAAAAATCTCTCCATTATTTTGCTTAAAGATAATAAGTCCTTGTCTAAAGCGTCTATAAAGTCACTTGTAAAATAATACTCCCTTTTGCTGATTTCGCCCAGCTTATAAAAGTCATCGACAATTTGTCCTAACTTTTTTCTTAACTTTTTATCCTTCTTTTCATCTAAAAGTTCAATTAATGATGTGAATGTGGTATCTTTAAAAGAATAGGAATACATATCCCTAGTTCTATCTAAAAGGTTGTGAGCTTCATCTATCAAAAATACATAGGAACCTATAACTTCCTCAAAAAACCTCTTCAAAAATACATTTGGATCAAAAACATAGTTATAATCACAAATAATAAAATCTGAATAAAGGCTTATATCAAGCTCAAATTCCAAGGGACAAACCATATACTTTTTCGCATACTCAACAATTATATCATAATCTATGATATTTTCATTCTCTAAAATATCTTTTAATGCATCATTAACCCTATCGAAGTGACCCTTAGCATAAGGACAATCGACAGGGTTGCATGATACTTCTTCATTTAAGCAAATTTTTTCCTTACTTGTTATGTGGAGAGCTTTTACAAAAAGTCCCTTATTTTTAAGAAGATTAAGAGTTTTTAAAGCTTCGTTGGCTATGGTGTTCTTGCTTGTAAGATAAAAAACCTTGTCTGTCAGACTCTCTGACATGGATTTTATAGTAGGAAATATTGCAGAAATTGTCTTTCCTATCCCCGTAGGCGCATCCACAAACAAATTTTTCTCATCTAAGATTGCAGTATAAACTGCCACAGCCATCTTTCTCTGGCCTTTCCTATAAGATTCATAAGGAAAATCTAAATCTTTTATGGACATATCTCTTTTTTCTTTATTAGTTGCCAAAATTTTTGAGAATATTATATATTCATCCAACAGCTTAAAATAAAACTCATTAAGCTCTTCAAAAGTAAAAGATTTTTCAAATATTCTTGACTTGTAATCATCCACCGATACATAAGTTAAAGAAATAAACATCTGATCTTGTGACTTATCCAAAGCATAAAAATAGGCATAGCACATAGCCTGAGCCCAATGGAGTTTGTTATTATCATCTAACTCATCGAGCTTTCTTGATGTAGACTTAATCTCATCTATTAGGTAAATCCCATCTTTTTTCCCAAGCCCATCTGCCCTGCCTTCAACCTCAAAAACTACATCCTTATAGATAGTAGTATTTTTAAGTTTATATTCTTTTTTATAAGTCATATCATACTTTGATTGAATTTTTTGATGGGCCCTGATGCCTTCTATCATCCTAGTATTGTCCCTAAACCTGTTATCAATATCACCAGATCTCATTACAAATTCAATTAAGTTTCTAACAGATGTCCTTATTTTCATAACTTCTCCCAGGTTTATTATACTCCTTTGGGTATAAATAAAGAAAGGAGATAAAGATGAACCAGACAATTAAAAATCAATTAAATCACAGAACCATAAGAGAATTTACTGGCGAAAAGATAAATGAGGAAACTATAAAAACCCTACTTGAGGTAGTTAACATGTCTGCATCATCAAATGGCATGCAAAACATGTCCATAATTAGGGTGACTAATCCAAAAATCAAAGAAAAATTAGCAGAAAATGGTAACCAGGCCTACATGGCAAGAGCGACAGAACTTTGGATTTTCATTGTAGATTTACAAAGAAACTACAAAATAGCAAAGGAATTAGGAGTAGAAAATGATATAATGATAAGCTTTGATAAATTTATCCAAGGCTTTACTGACGCTATTATAGCTGCCCAAAATCTGACAATAGCAGTTGAATCTTTGGGTCTTGGAGCGAATTATTTTGGCAATATCCATAACGATACAAAGAAAGTTATCGAGATATTAAAGATGCCAAAATTAACCTATCCTGCTGTTGGGGTCGGTTTTGGAGTTCCAAACCAAAATCCACAAATAAAACCAAGACTTGATATAAATTTAAAAACTTACGAAAATTCCTATAAGATTTATGATTCTTACCTCAATTTAATCAAAGAATACGATGAGGAAATGAAAACCTATTATGATCTGAGATATTCTGGTAGAAAAAGTGAATCCTTTTCTAGCCAAATTCCTAAAAAGCAAGGAAGTATTGTAAAAAATAGAAATAAAATGTTTAAAACTCTTATGGATCAAGGCTTCGTTATAAATCCGGATTAAAATTTTGAAATTTTCCTCAAATAGTTTATAATTAACATATCAGAGTAGATAAAGAGCGATTAGTGCTGGAAAATGGGTTGTTGTTTCCAGACGAAACTTCCGATTCTTTATCGCAACCGCTGACCTCTGATAGAAAGGGGAAAAAATGAATAAAAAAATTAGTGTTGATTCACTCGTGAAGGCTGCAATGCTTACAGCTTTATCAATTATCTTTTCAAGATTTTTTGGTATTTTCATCACACCTTCAATTAAGTTTTCTTTTGGCCACTTGCCATTAATGCTAGCAGGTATTATCCTAGGCCCACTTCCTGGTGCCCTTGCTGGACTTGCTGCTGACTTAATAGGTGTTGCTATAAACGCTGGAGGCACACCACACTTTGGATTTACCTTGGTATCTGTTTTGACTGGTCTAATTCCAGGACTTATTACAGTATATGGTAAAAGAAAAAATATTTCTTTGAAGGTGCAAATAGGCCTTATTGTATTTTTTGTATTTTATATCTGCCATATGTTCTTAAATACACTATGGTTAAGCCAGCTATTTAACAATCCTTATAAAGTTATGTTAGCCACACGTTTTATAAAAGTTTTAATAGACGGAATCATAAACTACATCTTGTTGTATTTTATAGTAACTAAACTTGTACCAAAAATAAAATAAATATTTTAAAATAGGCGAGGAATAAATCCTCGCCTTTTTCAAGTGTTTATAATTTAAAGAGTAATAAATTTAATACCATATTTAAAATAATAAAAATGGGACTATAATTCTATTTTTGACCAACTATTGCAACATAAGATCCCTTATCATAGCCTTCTTGGGCTTCTTCTACATAATCATCAGAATAAGCAGGATCTGTGGTTAGGGTTTGATAAAATTTAAAATCTTTAAAACCAACCTTTTTAAGTACATCACGTTTATGTGGAGTTGTTGTCATGACTGTATTTGTAACAAGTTCAATTGGGTATGGTGATTTTGGTAAAATTCCCTCAAAATTTGCTAAATCAAAAGTTTTTGCATGAGCTGCAAATTGATAAAGGATACCGAAGGAACTTTCCTTAGGAACATCTATTACGACAATGTGTCCACCTGGTTTTAGGGCTTTGTAAACAGTCTTGTAGGCGCTTTCCAAATCTTCTATATAAGTTGATGAACCATTTAGGTAAATGCAATCATAGTATTCATCTTCTAATTTTGCATCCTCAATTATTCCAATTTTTACATTTAACCCTCTTTTTTCAGCTATTTCAGCCATATCTTTTGAAGGTTCCAAACCATCAGTGATTGTAAGCCCCCTATCTTTTAAAGAAACTTCGAATAAACCACTTCCACAACCTACTGAAAGAGATTTTTCTGTGTTGACACTTTTTAGAGCCATTTCTACTACATTTAACTCTGTTAAATACATATTTTCATTTTCCATAAACCATTGATCGTACTTATTGGCTAATCCGTCAAATTTTGCTTTCATCTTATTCTCCTAATTTCGTAATTTTTTTAATTAAAAAAACTCTTTTTTCTTATATTCGGAAAAAAGAGTTGAAATCGCTTTTTATTTCCCTACGAAACTACTAAGTTTATCAGGTTAGCGGGTATAATCTCAGCACTTGGCACCCCGAATATAAAAGAGATATTTAATTGTTAATTATATTATATCAGCTTTATGGAAAATTTAAAGTAAAAACGGGTATGATTTAGGTATTGGAGGACTTATGAAATTTATTGACTACTTATATGAACAAACAAGAGACATCTGGCAAGACCTTTATAACCACCCCTTCATAGAGGGTTTAATAAGGGGTGACCTTGAAATATCAAGATTCAAATACTATCTTGAAGAAGACTACATTTACCTATGGGAGCACGTGAAGATTTTTGCCATAGGTCTTGCAAAGACTAATAATAAGGAAATAATCAGAAAGTTTGCCTATCTCATAAACAATTGTATGGAAAATGAAATGGCAATCCACCGTGGCCTTATGAAAGATTTTGACATAGATATAAAAGAAATCGAAAATCGACAAGCAAACCTAACCAACCTTTCCTATTCAAATTACAGAATATCCCAATCCATACTAGGTGGTTATGAAGAAATATTAATGGTGCTTATGGCTTGTGATCTGGGGTATGTCAATATTTTTAGGCACATAGACAGGGTTAATCCTCAAGCCAAAAACCACGAAGTTTACGGGAAATTTATAACAGGATACCTTGATCCGGTTTATCTTTCATATGTAGATGGGACAGTTAATGAAATCAATGAACTCAGCAAAGAAATGACAAAAGAAAAAATGGATGCTTTAATAGAAATTTTTAAAAATTGTTTAACTTATGAGCTTAAATTTTGGGATATGGTCTATAATAAGGGCGATTTATTTTAAAAAAGAGTGATGCGAAGAATAGTTTTTTTATTCTTAAGCATCACCTTTTAAATTAAAATTAATTTTCTGCCATAAATTTATTTATACAATCTACAACTTCTTTCTTAAATGAGTCATCACCTGCGTAACCAACTACCAAGTGGCCATGTTCTTTTACTTTTCCTACTACCATGAGATTTCTGTAGAGTTTATTCTCACCTGTACCTAGGTATCTCATATCTGTGATTATCCCTATTATCATCCTTGGAAAATCTATTCCATGGTCTAATTCAAATTCTCTCATTACGCCATGGGCCATAATCTCAGCTGCTACTCCATCATCGATTGTCAATCCGTCAAGATTTGCAATTAATACATTAGATTCCTTAAGATGAGCAGTATCAGCCTGAGATATTTTTATATCAGTAATTATCGCATCGTTATTTTTCTTATCGTTTATATCTGCATTTCTTTGTGGAACATAAAGTTCAAGCGATGTATTATTTTCTATATATTGGGCCAAATCTTCTGTCCACCTAAACATTGCATCATTAAAAAAATGACTAGCTACATATCCTTTCATTTATTCTCCTTAAAAACTTCTACCAGCACCGCCACCACCGGATGAACCTCCACCACCAGAAAATCCTCCACCGAAGCCACCGGATGAACCTCCTCCAAAGCTAGAGCCACCCCAAGATGACCATCCCGGACCAAATCTTGGATAGGTGTAACGTCTTCTTCTGAAGCCGCCCCCACCTCCTCCACCAAAGTAATTATTTCTATTTATAATTGATGAGACTATTATAAAAATAATTAACAAGATGAATATTGTCTTTAGTGATAAACCATCTTCTGAATTTTCATTCGATAGGTGGTTTTGGTAACTTGTATAATCTTTTTCTAGTTTTACATCATATTCTGCTGCTATTTCGCCAACAACAGCGTTAAATCCTTCATTAAGGGCTTGGGAGTAAGCTCCATCCCTAAGCCTATCAAGCATAAAATTATCGATTATTCTACCAATTTTACCATCATTCAGCCTACCTTCTATACCATAGCCTGTAATGATATTTATTTGGTTATGACCCTTTTGGTTAGACATCAATAGCAAAATCAGAACACCATTGTCTTTTTCCTGATCTCCTATCTTCCAAGCATTAAAAATTTCTGTGCCATAATAATTACCTTCAAGATCATCTGGATTAGGTAATGTCATTACCACAACTTGGCTTCCTGTCTTATCCTCTAACTGCTTATTAGTTCTGTTGATATTTTCCTTGGTAGGTTCATCTAGAAGATTCAATTTATCGAGGTAATAATTATCCGTTGGTGACGGTATGCTTGCGTATGTCTTGGATTGAAAAAGGCAGAAAAAAATTATTAGTAATAGCCAAAGCTTTTTGAATCTTGCCTTTCCCATAATAACTCCTTAGTCTTTTCTAGTAATAATCTTAATTGCCAAAGTTTACCTTTGGTGCTTCTTGTGCACTTGCATCTGCCTTGAAGTATTCAGCTGGTTTATAACCTGTGAATTTCGCTATTAAATTAGTTGGAAATCTCCTAATATCAGTATTATAAACTTGGACAGCCTCGTTGTATTTCTTTCTTTCTGTAGATATCCTATTTTCACTTCCTGCTAATTCATCCATTAATTGGACAAATTGACTATCAGCTTTTAGGTCTGGATAAGCTTCTACAACAACATTAATATCGCCAATAGCTCTTGTAAGTTGGTCGTTTGCCTCTGCAAGTTCTTTTGGATTTGTTGCATTTTGAACTCCAGCTCTGGCATTAGTCACCTTTGTTAGGGTGTCTGCTTCATGGTCAGTGTAACCCTTTACTGTGTTTACAAGATTTGGTATTAAATCCGCTCTTCTTTGAACAACGTTTTGTACCTGAGCATAAGCTTGATTTACATTCTCATTACTGCCTGCAAGTCTATTATAGGTTGGTACAATCATCAATAAGCCAATTACAATAACAGCTATTATTGCAATAAGTATCCCTGCTGCACCTGATCTTTTATTTTGATTTATCATTTCTTCCTCCTAATTTATCTTTATCTATTTATACCCATTTAAAATGACTACTTCATTATTTTCCAAAGATTTCTTTACATCAATTACTCTTTGATTAGAAGATCCTCGAAATTTAAGGCTTAAATCTTTTAATTCTTCAATAAATTCTCCATCAACTAGGACATCAATTTCTTCAAGAATTTCCCTAGCTAATGAAATATTAACTAAATCATCATAGACAAAACCGGAATAAACCCAAATTGACTTACTGACTTCTTTTTTTATATTCCTAAGGGCTTGTAAAAGACCAACGGGATTTTCAAATGGCTCTCCTCCAAGTACTGTAAGCCCCTCTACTTGATTGAGTTTTAGGTAAGAAATCACTTCTTTTTCAGCTTCTTCATCCCATTTTTTGCCATGATTAAAATCCATATAGTCAGTATTAAAACAATTTGGGCAATTTCTATCACAACCTGTGAGGAAAAAAGTGGTCCTGATACCAGGACCATTTGCTACATCATATTTTCTTATTTGTGCATAGTTCATATATGGAGCACTCTTGCTTTTATTTCCTTAGTTCTTCCTTCATTCCAGAAATTTTCACCAAGGTAACCACAAGTTCTTCTTACAACTGTGAGAGTTGCCCTATCGTGGTTGCCACAATTTGGACAATACCATTGGTTGTTATCATCAAGAAGAATCTCACCATCATAACCACAATTGCCGCAATAATCGCTCTTAGTATTAAACTCAGCATATTGAATGTGGTCGTAAATATACTCAATCATAGTTAGAACTGCTTCAATATTGTTAGTCATATTTGGAATTTCTGCATAGGAAATACATCCACCTGTAGATAATTTTTGGAATTCTGATTCGAAGTCAAACTTATCAAATACAGAAATATTCTCCCTAACATCTACATGGAAGGAATTTGTGTAATATCCCTTGTCTGTAACATCTTTTATATCGCCAAATCTTTCCCTATCTATAGATGCAAACCTATGGGTTAAGCTCTCAGCAGGTGTGCCGTAAACAGCAAATGCAATGCCGTATTCTTCTGACCATTCCTTTTTCTTGTCATTTAACATTTCCATAATTTTCATGGCAAAGTCATGGCCCCTCTTTGTAGTATGGCTTTCTCCTATAGTTAATTTTGTGGCCTCATATATTCCAATGTAGCCAATTGTAACTGTAGCATAGCCATTTTCTAACAGTGGTTTTATTGATTCATGCTTTTTAAGTCTTGCGATAGCACCGTGTTGGAAGTGGATTGGAGAAGAATCGCTTGTAACCTTGGCAAGGTGATCATATCTCAGAATCCCTACCCTTTTTACAAGGTCAAGTCTTTTTTCTAATATTTCAAAGAATAATTTTTCATCTCCGTGTGCCAAAATTCCAATTTGTGGAAGGTTGATTGTACAAACTCCCATATTAAACCTACCGTCAAACTTGTATTCTCCATACTTATCTTTGTAAGGTGGAAGGAAAGCCCTGCAGCCCATTGGAGCAAACACATTGCCTTCGTAGTTTTCACGCATCTTTTTAGCTGATATATAATCAGGATACATTCTTTTTGCAGTACACTTAGCTGCAAGACGAGTTAGGTCGAAATATTTAGAATCTGGATTTATATTATTTTCATCAAGAACATAAATTAACTTTGGAAAAGCTGGTGTTACATATACGCCTTGATCATTTTTTATACCTTGGATTCTTTGTTTCAAGATTTCTTTAATAATCTCAACAGTTTGATCAAGGTAAGGATCGTTTTCATCTGTATGCATGAAAAGTGTTACAAAAGGTGATTGACCATTTGAAGTCATTAAGGTGTTTATTTGATATTGAATGGTTTGGATACCGCTTTCCAAATCTCTTTGAGTAAGGGCATCTGCCATCTTTTTTGCTTGGTCTTCATCTTTTAAAATTTCAGTTGCGAGTTTTAAATTCTTATTGAAAGACTTTTCTAAATAAGGACTTAGGCACGCAATGTTAATCGATTGTCCACCGTATTGGTTTGATGCAATCTGAGCTATAATTTGAGTCATTACATTGCATGCTACCTGGAAAGACTTTGGTGATTCGATCATCTTTTCATTTACAACTGTTCCATTATCAAGCATATCTTTCATATCCACCAAACAGCAATTGAAAATTGGTTGGATTAGATAATCAAGATCGTGGATGTGAATAGCACCTGAATCATGGGCCTCCACTAAGTCTGCTGGGATAAGCTTTCTTTTTGCTATATCCTTGGCTACCTCACCTGCTATTAGATCCCTCTGAGTTGAAGCAATGATAGGATTTTTATTTGAGTTTTCATCCATTACATCTATATTAGTTTGATTTAAAAGACCGATTATTTCATCGTCAGATGTATTTTGCTCACGTTTATAAGCCTGAACTGACTTATATGACTCGTAGGATTTAGCTGTAGCAGGATTATTTCTATCTATTAGTTTATAGTAGACTAAATCTTCGATTTCATAGATAGAGATTTCTCTTTTGTTTTTAGATCTCTCCTCGATTTCACTAGCTATTTCTGCTGCCTGACCTTCCACATAAATACCACTTGGGGAGTGCATAGCTTTTTCTATAGCTATAGAAATCTTATCTTTATTAAAATCGACTTTAGTCCCATCTCTTTTAATAACCTGTAACATTTTTACCTCCGAAATTACACTATAATCATACCATATTTCTATTCTAAAGTAAAATAAATTATACTATATATTGTGGTCTATTTACTCGTTTTACTACATATAGTATGAAATCGCACAAAATAGCCAAAACAAAAACGGAGCAATCTATTAAATTACTCCGTTATTAATTCTACTTATCTATTCTTAGCTATTTAGTTTTAAACTCTAGTTGATTATCAACAAGGTCAAGAATTGCTGTATCCCTATCAGCTACTTTTCCTTCAATAATTAACTTACCAAGTTTTGTTTCTACATTCCTTTGTAAGTACCTCTTAACAGGTCTAGCACCATATTCTACATCATAAGAATTGGCTAGAATATATTCCTTAGCTGCTGGTGTAATCTCTAGTTTGATATCCCTATCAGCTAATCTCTTCCTAATATTATCAATTTGTAGGTCAATGATTTTATAAACTTGATCACTTGTAAGTGGTGTGAACATTACAATATCATCAATCCTATTTAAGAATTCTGGTTTAAATGAACGTCTTAGGACTTCATCTACTTTCTTTTGATTTTCTTCTTTGATTGTACCGTCTTTATTTAGACCATCTATCAAGAATTCTGAACCGATATTTGATGTCATAATGATTATAGTATTTTTAAAATCAACAGTCCTACCTTGACTATCTGTCAATCTTCCATCATCTAATACTTGTAACAAAATATTAAATACATCTGGGTGAGCCTTTTCGATTTCATCAAAAAGAATAACTGAATATGGTTTTCTACGAACTGCCTCTGTTAATTGGCCGCCTTCTTCGTAGCCAACATAGCCTGGAGCGGCACCGATTAGTCTGGATACAGAATATTTTTCCATATATTCACTCATATCTATCCTAATCATATTATGTTCATCATCAAACATTGCTTCTGTTAATGTCTTTGCAAGCTCTGTCTTACCAACACCTGTTGGACCCAAGAAGATAAAGGAACCTATAGGTCTGTTTTGTTCTTTTAATCCTGACCTAGCTCTAATTATCGCATCAGAAACGGCCTTAATTGCTTCATCTTGGCCTATTACCCTTTCGTGTAAAGTCTCACCAAGGTGGAGAATCTTTGTCCTTTCTGTTTCAACCAATTTTGAAACTGGAATATTTGTCCAACTAGATACAACATCTGCCACATCTTCATCTGTCACTTCCTCTTTGATGGAAGATTCGTCATTATTAGTTGAACTAGCTTCTTTTAATTTATTTTCAAGCTCAGCTAGCTTGCCGTACTTTAATTCGGAAAGTTTTTCAAAATCATAGTTTCTTTCTGCTTGGTCGATTTCTACCTTAACCTTGTCTATCTCTTCCTTGATTGATTTTACATCATCAATAGCAGATTTTTGTTCTTTCCATTTTAGGAAATCCTCATTAAAAGTATCTGAAAGATCTGCTAGTTCTTTTTCAAGATCAGCTAGTCTCTTCTTAGAATAATCATCTTCCTCTTTTTTAAGGGCTGTAATTTCTATTTGAAGTTGAAGAAGCTTTCTCTTTTGCTCATCAAGATAGGCTGGCATAGTATCAATTTCAGTCCTTACAGTTGCGCAAGCCTCATCCATAAGATCTATCGCCTTATCTGGCAAAAACCTATCAGAAATATACCTATCAGATAATTCTGCTGCAGCTATTACTGCTGAATCTTGAATTCTAATGCCGTGGAAGATTTCATATTTTTCCTTAATACCTCTTAGGATTGAAATTGTATCTTCAACACTTGGCTCTTCTACCATTACCTTCTGGAACCTTCTCTCAAGAGCTCCATCTTTTTCGATATATTCTCTGTACTCATTTAAGGTTGTTGCACCAATTACCTTGATTTCTCCCCTAGCAAGCATTGGTTTCATAATATTTGATGCATCCATAGCACCTTCGGACTTACCAGCACCTACAATAGTGTGGATTTCATCGATAAACATTATAATTTGACCATCAGATTTTTTGACTTCCTCAATTACTGCCTTTAGTCTTTCTTCAAATTGTCCCCTATATTTCGCACCTGCAACTAAAGCACCCATATCAAGGGAGAAAATTCTCCTGCCTTGTAGAGGTTCTGGTACATCGTTATTTACAATTCTTTGAGCAAGACCTTCTACAATTGCTGTTTTACCAACACCTGGCTGACCAATCAAAACTGGGTTATTTTTCTTACGACGAGATAGGATCCTTAAAGCATTTCTAATTTCTGCGTCCCTACCGATAACTGGGTCAATTTTTCCATCCCTTGCCTCTTGTGTTAAGTCTCTGCCGAATTTTTCAAGTGGGTTTGAAGTTTCTTCCGGATTATCAGTAGTAACTTTTTGACCATTTCTGACTTTTAAGACATAGTCTTTGAAAACCTTATAAGAAATGTTAAATTCCTTATTGATTGGTGACATTTCAGTATTTTCCTTAAGTAAGGAAAGAAAGATGTGTTCCACAGAAATGAAGGAATCTCCCATAGCATCTGCCTCATCTTCAGCCTTTAAAAATATTCTTTGAAAGACTTGAGATGGGTAAGTATTAGCATTACCTGATTGTTTTGGCAAATTTTCTACCTTATCTTCAATTTTCTTTTTATAAGCATTTACATCTACTCCCATTTTGGATAGGACCATTGATACATAGGAGCTTGGGCTATCGACTAAGCTTAGGGCTAAGTGAAATTCATTTACTTCTGGGTTAGCATCTTTAATTGCCATTGAATTTGCGTTGTTGATAGCTTCGATTGATTTTTGTGTTAATTTGTTATTATCCATATTATCCCTCGATTTCTTTTAGTTTTTTGTATAATTCTACTTGTTCTTCGTTTAGGTCTGGGTTTTCTATCAAAACTTCAAGGATTAAATCTCCTGTCTGATTTTTCCTATCAGTATAACCAAGATTCTTAAGTCTAATTTTCTTATTAGAAGTGATTTTCTCAGGAATTGTTACTAAGATATTGCCTTTTATGGTTGATATTTTTTTCTTTGTACCAAAATAAGCATCCCAAGGACTAATCTTTACTTTTTTAATAAAGTCAATTCCATCTAATTTTAAATCTTCTGTTTCTTTTATCTTTACACAGACATATATATCAGCATTTAATCCGTATTTGGAGCCATCAATTTTAATCTTGTTTCTATTCTTAATTCCCTCTGGAATATTAACTTCTATATCTTTTATACCGGCTTCAGTTTTTACGGAAATTTTTCTTGTTGTACCCTTGATAGCTTCGTCGATTGAAATACTAACTTCAGTATCTAGTTTAGTCTTTGCTTTTTTACTAAATCCACTTCCAAATCCTTGATTAAAACCTCCAAAGCCTTGAGCTTTTCTTGAAGAAGTATTTCCAAAGCCGCCAAAAAGTGTATCAAAAAAGTCTGAAAAACCTGAACCATTTGAACTTGTATATGTGTAAGAGCCATTACCGAAGTTAGAAAAATCAAAACCAAAATCTCTTGGGTCAAAATTTTGTCCACCAGAGAAGTTCGCATTAGCACCAAAGGTGTCATACTTGTTTCTCTTTTCTGGATCTGATAGAACCTCGTAAGCCTCATTTATTTCTGTAAATTTTTTATTTGCACTTTCATCATCTGGATGAAGGTCTGGGTGGTATTTTTTTGCTAGCTTCCTATAAGCTTTTTTTATTTCATTAGCACTAGCTTTTTTATCAACTCCTAGTACTTCATAATAATCCCTATATTGCATATCTACCTCCATCTTATTTCTTTGACCATCTCTGACCTTAATAGTACTATACGTTGTCCTACGACCATTTCAAGTGTAATTTTAAACTATTTAATGCAAATATTTATTTTTTTATCTATGTAAGGGCTCGTAAATTCAAGCATTTAAAAAGAGATTTCAATTTGAAATCTCTTTGTTTTTAGTTTAATGATCGTATTCAACTATAGATATAACATCATAGTCCTTTAGAACTTCCCTGCCCTTTAGAGATGTTAGTTCAATTAAAAATTCAAAGCATACTACATCTCCGCCTATAGCTTCCACTAGTTTAGCAGCAGCCTTTGCAGACCCACCTGTAGCTATAAGGTCATCGATAATTACAACCTTATCACCCTTTTTAAGGGCATCTCTATGAATTTCTAACTCATTTGTACCATATTCTAAATCATAGCTAACTTTTTCAATTTCACCAGGTAGTTTCCCAGGTTTTCTTATTGGAATGAACCCCTTGTTTAATCTATCAGCTAGGGGTGCACCAAAGATTAGGCCTCTAGATTCAACACCTGCTATATAATCAAAGTCATAGCCTTGAAGTTTTTGCTCTAATAAGTCTATGGTTTCTCTAAAACCATCCTTATTTTTTAATAGGGTTGTTATATCCTTAAAGGATATGCCCTTTTCCGGGTAATCTTCTATTACTCTTATTAATGATTTAATATCCATATCTCCTCCATCTTATACATATCTATTATACCCATTTCCTAATTTCTTAAAAATGAATTTAAGTAAGTAGTCCTTATATTTTCTATTGACTCTGGATAAATTTTATAATATGAGATGCCTCCCATATTAAAACCCTCACCCTCAAGCCTTACCGAATTTAATTTTGATGAATCGACTGATTTAAATTTCATGGCAAGTGATGATAGTTCTTTAAGACTCATGTTTGTTTTAATATATGGTTTCATAGCCTGATAAACTTTAGGTAGTTTTGGCAAATTTTCTATCTTGCTGGATTCTTTTATGAATTGCTTTAGAAAATCCTGTTGGGTATTAATCCTTCCAAGATCAGCATTTTGATAGCCTTTCCTAAATCTTACATAACTAAGCACTTGATCTCCTGTCATCTTGTGGACTCCCGGGCTTATACCCATAGCAGCACCGACTTTATCGCTTACATCTACATCCATACCACCAAGTGCATCAATTCCCTTAATAACAGCTTCAAAAGATATGACCATGTATTTATCCAAGTTAATGCCTAAGAAATTCCTAACAACATCCATAGTTAAATCAATCCCACCATAAGAGTGGGCTGCATTAATCTTATCCATTTTTCCGTTTATAGATACATAGGAATCTCTTGGAATAGAAATCATATCTACCGAATTATCTTTACTATTAGCCTTAATAAGCATGAGGGTATCTGTCCTTGTCCCTGTATCTTCACCAGTTGAATCAACACCTGCAAGCAAAATTAAAGACTCATCTTTTTGCCCTACTATATCAGCTAAAGGATTATCAATATTTTGGCCCTTAAAAAAACCTAATAAAAGAAAACCAGCTGCAAATACAACAACAAAAAGCAAAAATATAATTATTGATTTTATTATTCTAATAAATTTATTTTCCATTTTATCACCTAGACTTATCATACACCCAAAAGAATAATTTACCTTACAAAATTTTTAAGTTAAGCTATAATATTAGTGGAGGACATATGTTAAATAAAATTATTGACGATTACCTTAAAGAAAATTACTATCCCTTCCACATGCCAGGTCACAAGAGGTCAAAGCTTTTAAATCCAAAACTTGGCTACGGAAGAGATTTTACAGAAATAGATGGGCTTGACAACCTAAATGACCCCAAAGAAGTTTTTGTCGAAATGGAAAAGAAAATTGCAGAAATATACGATGTAAAAGATGCGATAATTTCTACAAATGGGTCTACTTCTGGAATCTTAGCTAGCATTAGATCCTTAAGCCAAAATAATAAAAATATCCTAATCCAAAGGTCATCCCACAAGGCGGTTTACAATGCTTGCCTAATTAATAAGTTAAAAGTCGACTACCTTGGCGTAAAGACAAATGATATCGGAGCCATAGTCGATATTTCTTTTGAAGACTTAGAAGATAAATTAAAAAATAAAACCTACTCGGCTGTTGTGGTGACATCACCATCTTATGAGGGATATATTTTAGATATAGAAAAAATTTATAAGATATGTAAAAAATACAAAGCAAAACTCATTTTAGATATGGCGCACGGGTCTCACTTATTTTTAACAGGAGCATATAAAAATGCCTTTGATATAGCCATAACTTCCTTTCACAAAAACCTACCGGCCCTCACTCCAGGAGCTGCAGTTTTAATTAACGATGACACTATGATAAAAGATTTGAGGTTTGCCATGGCCATCTTTCAAACTTCATCTCCTTCTTACCTAATTTTACAATCAATTGCTTATATTTTAGAAAATATAAGTGAATTAGAAAATTTGAACCAAGAATTAAAGCCTAGACTAAGAGATCTTTATAACCTAAAATTAAAAAACTTAAGCTTATATGATTCAACCAATAAAGACAGGTCAAAAATATTAATTTCAACTAAAAATACTAATATAAATGGAAAAACCCTAGGAGACTTATTAAAAAAGGAAAAAATCGAAATAGAAATGGCCTACCCTTCCTATGCTCTATTAATAGCAAGTATATATGATACTGATGAGGGCTTTATAAGGCTTAAAAATGCCCTAATAAAAATTGATAAGGCCATAGAAAAATCCAAAAATTCTTTCAAATTTACCTACCACAACCCTAAAAAAGTTTACGACCTATATGAGGCCATAGATATGCAAGCAAAATTAATTGATATAAAAAATTCTAAAGTCAGAGTCGCTAGTAATTTCATCTACGCCTACCCACCTGGAATTCCAATCCTAGCGCCTGGGGAGCTTATCGATTCTAAGGTCTTAGAGAATATGGAAAACCTACAAAAAAACAATATAAAGCTAAATCTTGATGGTACTTCTATTGCAGTCTTGATTGACAAAATGGATGAAAACTGTTAATATATTAGTTGAATAAGAAATTCTTATCGATAAGGAGATTTTAATATGAAAAGAATACTTACACTTAACACAAGAAATCTTCACAAGAGTCAAAAAGATGGTGGTTGTGGCGAATGCCAAACATCTTGCCAATCTGCTTGTAAAACATCTTGCGGAGTTGCCAACCAAGAATGTGTTAGCAAAAAAGAAAATAAATAGGAAAATCTCTATTTAATGACTTACTTACATATATGTAGGTAAGTTTTTTCTATTTAATACTTTTATAATCCTAGTAGATAAGTATAATATTATGGATTTTACATATGAAGGAGATTTTATGATACACCAATATAAAGCTAAGGGTTTTAATATTGTTTTAGATATATACAGTGGGTCGGTCCATTTAGTTGATGACGTCACCTACGATATTATAGAAAATTATAAGAATATAGAAATTGAAGAGCTTAAAACTAAGATAAAAAATAAGTACAATCTTGGTGATGAAGAGATTGAAGCAGCCTTTGATGAGGTTTGTGACTTAATTTCTACAGGTCAACTTTTCACTGATGATGCTTTTAAGGACCTAGCTATAGATGTTACAAAAAAACCAACTAATATAAAGGCACTTTGCCTAAACGTTGCTCACACCTGTAACTTCACTTGCGATTACTGTTTTGCCAAGGGTGGCAAGTACCACGGTCCGGATGCAATCATGACTAAGGAAGTTGCTAAAATGGCGATTGACTTTTTACTAGAAAATTCTGGTAGACACCACAACCTCGACATAGACTTTTTCGGTGGAGAGCCTTTAATGAATCTCAATGTCGTAAAATATACGGTTGATTATGCTAGAAGCAAGGAGGAAGAATTTAATAAACACTTTAACTTCACCCTAACTACAAATGGTCTACTATTAAATGACGATACTATCGATTATTTGAATGAAAACATGAAAAATGTTGTATTATCCTTAGATGGTAGAAAAGATAAGCACGACCACTTTAGAAAAACTCTCGCAGGTACTGGTTCTTTTGACCTAATCGTGCCAAAATTCCAAAGGCTAGTCGAAAAACGTGGTGATAAGGAATACTACATGAGAGGTACCTATACAGCAAACAACTTAGACTTTACAGAAGATATCAAAACCTACCTAGACCTTGGTTTCAAACGTACTTCGCTTGAGCCAGTTGTAGGCAGCCCTGATAATGAATACGCCCTAAAGGAAGAACATCTTCCTATTCTTTTTGACCAATACGAAAAACTTGCAGATATGATGATGGAAGCAATAGACAAAGACGATAAATTTATCTTCTACCACTATATGATTGACCTTGAAAATGGTCCTTGCATCCACAAGAGGCTATCAGGCTGTGGGTCAGGAACAGAATACATGGCAGTAACTCCAACTGGAGACCTCTATCCTTGCCACCAATTTGTAGGTAACGATGAGTTTAAAATAGGAAATATTTTTGAAGGAGTGAAAAATAAAGACCTTGTAAACCAATTTAAGACCTGTAATTGCTATTCAAAATCTGAATGTAGACAGTGTTGGGCAAGCATGTACTGTTCTGGTGGTTGTGCGGCAAATAATTACAATGCTACTGGTGATTTAAACCACACCCACGATTATTCCTGCAAACTCTTTAAAAAAAGAATTGAAATGGCTCTTGCAATCAAAATATATGAATTTATGAAGCAAAACGAAACAGAACAAGCATAAAAATAAGCCAGGAAATCAAGTGATTTCTTGGCTTTTATAGTACCCTTCTTTCAGATGCTAGGGCTAGGATCTTTATATCTTTTACATTCGATTTTTCCAAAACTTTTATAATCTCTAATGAGGTATTGCCAGTTGTAACTAGATCATCAATTATCAAAACCGATTTTCCAGTCAGATCTTTGTCCAATTTAAAAGCACCTATTAGATTTTTAGACCTATCTTCCTTACTCAAATCGTGTTGGGCCTTGGTATCCTTAATTTTTGTAAATCCATCCAGATAAACTGGACCAATTTTTTCGATAAAATCATCAGTAATCATCCTAATATGGTCAAATCCCCTATGTAGTAGAGTTTTTCTTGAAGATGGAGCCGGCAAAATATAATCTACATCAAAAATATTTTTCTCTATCCCATAGTCGTAAATCATCTTTGAGAATAATTTTGAAAATTCTGTCTTTCGTTCAAACTTATAAAGACCAATAAGTCTTTTGAAAAATTCATTGTAAAAGTAAATAGAATAACAATCATAATCTCCAATTAGAAATTTATTATCTACGAAGTCTAATTTATCAAAACAATCCCTACAAAGTCCATACTTATAAATATATTCGCTCTGGCAAAAGGTGCAGGTATTTTTATCTAAAAATAAATAATCAATCAGCAAGGATTTTCTCCATTTCACTTATCCAATAAGAAAGATTTGAATTTCTGTCATTTGACCTATTGTTGTCAACCATTTTTTTAATATAAAGCTTATCCCCCAGCAAAATAACAAGCTTTTTAGCTCTGGTCACAGCAGTGTAAAGTAGGTTCCTGGTTAATAGCATAGGTGCAACTTGCATCATTGGAATGATTACACATTTAAACTCAGAACCTTGCGACTTATGCACTGTGATAGCATAGGATAAATCTAAGTCTTTTACATCTTCTTTTTTGTAATTAACTATTTTTCCATCATCAAATTCTACCTTGATACTCTCCTCATTTGTATCGATATCAATTATGATACCAATATCACCATTATAAACCCCATCATCGTTTGTAACGTTGTTTATGGCCTTTAAATCATAGTTATTTCTTATTTGCATAACCTTATCATGGAGTTTAAAGAGCCTATCATTTATTTTTAAAAATAATTTTTCTTTATTTATGACTTCTTGGATAGATTTATTAATTGAATCTACACCCCAACTTGTCTTTCTTGATAAGGCAAGGACTTCTATATCCTTTACAGGGTCATACTTATAAAAATTTGGCAACCTGTCCTTTATCAAACTCAATAAATCTTTTTTAAAGTCTTCTCCACTTGTATCTATAAAGAAAAAATCCTTATTCGGTTGATTCAATACCGGGTATTTGCCTTCGTTTATCCTGTGGGCATTTATTATAATATTTGACTCTCCTGCCTGCCTAAAAATTTTTTTAAGTCTAATTGATTTTGCAGGCGAATCTAGAATATCAGATAAAACATTTCCAGGACCCACAGATGGTAGCTGATCACTATCTCCAACTAAGATTAGAGCTGTAGATTCTCCAACAGCATCTAGTAAATTTTTCATAAGGAAAATATCAACCATGCTCATTTCATCTACTATTATGTAGTCTTTTTCAATTGGATTTTCTTCATTATATTCAGCTATTGGCATATCTGGCCTAATACCCACTAGCCTATGGATAGTGTTAGCTTCGCTGTCAGTAGCTTCTTGCATACGCTTAGCAGCCCTGCCTGTTGGTGCAGCTAGGGCAAAGGATAAACCATTTTTTTCGAGGATAGTTGTAATAGCATTTATTATTGTAGTTTTACCTGTGCCTGGCCCTCCTGTTATAACTAAAAGCATATTGGCAAAAGCACCTTCAATCGCTTCTTTTTGCTCATCGGAATAAGCCCTTAAATCTTCATTTATTTCTACATCGAAAATATAAGCTTCACTTATTTTTTTGGCAAGCGACATTGCAACAGATTTTTCAGCCTTGTAAAGACTTCTGGAATAAACATAAGATTTGCCCTCAATTTCTACAAGTTCCAGTTTTCCAGATAATAAATCTTCTTGAATTTGATCTTCTATTAAATTTTTATCAGCTTTTAAAAGTTTTGATGCTTCATCAATGAGGTATGACATCTCAAGGCTAGTGTGACCGTTAAAATCAGCCTCATTTTCAATTACATAAGTAAGACCAGCTGATATCCTAAAGGCAGAATTTATCTCCATTTGCATGTTTCTAGCTAAACTATCTGCCATTGTAAAACCGATTCCTTTAATATCTTCTATTAGTTTATAAGGATTGGATTTAACAATATCAACTGTATTTTCACCATACTTATTATAAATTTTCATCGCTAGGTTATAAGAAATTCTAAGACCTTGGAGAAATTCCAAACTCCTCCTTGAATCTCTTGTTTCTTCTGCAGATAATTTTATATCTCCTAACTTCTTTCTACCTATGCCCTCAACCTTTAAAAGTTTATCAGGATTTTTATATAAAACATCTAAAGACTCATTGCCAAAAACAGCATAAATTGCCTCAGCTGTCTTCTTGCCTACCCCTCTGATATTACCACTAGAAAGATATTTTATTATAGATTCTTTGTCGGAAGGTTTTTTAAGTCTAACGTTTTTTACATTTATTTGCTCACCATATTTATCATGGTAGGTAAATTCTCCTTCAACTTCTATCCTGTCACCTTCATTAAAAAAGGGCATAGTTCCAACAATAGTTATATCAGAATCAAGAGTTTCAAGCGTCATTACGCTATATCCGCTCTCATCATTCCTATACCTAATGTTAGTTACTATGCCTTCTAATTTCATTATTAATCTACCGTTACTCTCTTTATATCAGCGCCAAGCTTGGTCAATTTATCAACAAGGTTTGAATATCCCCTATCTATGTGATATATATCAAAGACTCTTGTTGTACCCTTAGCAACAAGACCTGCCATAACAAGGGCAGCGCCAGCTCTAAGGTCGGTTGCTCTTACATCTGCACCATGAAGTTGTTTAACCCCAGCTATAGTCGCCCTATTACCAGATGTAGCTATTACAGCTCCCATTTTCATAAGTTCTTCAACATGCATAAACCTATTTTCAAAAACAGTTTCTTGAATCCTACTTTCTCCCTCACAGACTGTCATAAGTGCCATGAATTGCGCCTGAGCATCTGTTGGAAAACCTGGATATGGGAGAGTTTGAATATTAGTTGACTTTAGTCTTTTTGGAGCCTTGACAATTATCTTATCCTCATCCTCAATTTCTTCTACATCAACACCCATTTCTACAAGTTTTGCTATAACAGGTCTGATATGAGAACCGATAACATTATTTATTAGAACATCTCCCCTAGTCATAGCTGCAGCTGTCATATAGGTAGCTGCCTCTATCCTATCAGGGATAATAGTGTGACGAGTACCAGTAAGTTTTCCTACACCTTCAATTACTATTGTGGATGTTCCTGCGCCCTTGATGCTTGCTCCCATCTTTGAAAGAAAAGATGCAAGATCAACTATCTCTGGTTCTTTTGCCGCATTTTCTAAGGTTGTCTTTCCCTTTGCAAGGCAAGCAGCCATCATTATATTTTGAGTAGCTCCAACTGATGGAAAATCTAAGTATATCTCTGTGCCTACAAGACCATTCTTTGCAACGATTGCAATTTCATCATCATTTACAGTATTTACTGCTCCTAGGGCTTCGAATCCTTTCAAGTGGAGGTCTATTGGACGACTTCCAATATTACAACCTCCTGGTGCCTTGGTGTGAGCAGCATGAAATCTTGATAAAAGTGGACCCATAACTACAAAGGACGCTCTCATTTTATCCATTAGTTCATAAGGTGTTTCGCAAGTGTTAATGCTTGCAGAATTAATACTTAAAGTATTTTGGTCAAGATATTTAACCTCACTACCCAAATGCTTTAAGACTTCCACCATTATTTCCACGTCCTTAAGCTCAGGAACCCCATCTAATATTATCTCTTCTGTACCTAAAACGCAGGCAGCAAGAATAGGAAGTGCTGAATTTTTCGCACCCGATATGCTCACCTCACCCTTGAGAGGTCCATTAGATTTAATAATTAAAATTTCTTTTTTCGCCATTTCTATTCCTTACTTAGTTCCAAACAATCTATCGCCAGCATCTCCTAGGCCTGGAACAATATAACCATTCTCATTTAATCTTTCATCTAGTTGAGAAATATAAATCTTAACATCTGGGTGCTTTTCTTCAAGTAGTTTAAAAGCTTCAGGAGCTGCTATAATTGACAATAATTTTATAGACTTGCATCCATATTCCTTTAACCTATCTATAGCATCGCATGCAGAACCACCTGTAGCAAGCATAGGATCAACAACTAGGATATCTCTATTTTCAACATCACTAGGAAGTTTACAATAATATTCTACTGGTTGAAGGGTTTCTTCATTTCTATACATACCAATATGACCAATTTTGGCTGCTGGCAAAACTTCAAGTACACCATCTACCATGCCAAGACCAGCTCTTAATATTGGAACTATACCAATCTTCTTACCTGTAAGCCTGTAGCCTGTTGTCTTTGCAACTGGTGTTTCTACATCATATTCTTCAAGTTCTAGGTCTTTTGTTGCTTCATAGGCAAGCATCATAGCTATTTCGGTTACCAAAGACCTAAATTCATTTGAGCCCGTGTTTTTATCTCTAAGAATTGAAATTTTATGTTTGATTACTGGATGGTCTAATACTGTTACGTTTTTCATATCTACTCCTATTATATAAAATTTACATCATTTGCTGCTGCTTTTTTCATCCTATTCATTATACTCTTACCCAAATGTTTTTCCTTAACACCTTCTGCAAGTATTAAATCAACTCCGAGTCTGTCCATTTCCCTCAAAGATGAAAATAAAACGTGACTCATAGTTGATAAATCTTTTCTTGATCCCAAGGAAATATAAGGATAAGAATTAAACTTCTCTTTATCTTCTTCAAATGCTAATATACCGACTTTTTTGCCATCAGACTTATATTTTTCTGCCTCGCTTAGTAAATGTGTAGGTACATCTTCTCCAATAAAAACCCTAAGTTTCGCCTTGGGCGCATAGTGCTTGTATTTTTGTCCAGGTGATTTCGGGATTTTTGATGAATCAACTAAACTATCATCAAGCCTCATGTCGCTGAGTATATCTTTTAGAAACTCATAGGTATAAAAACCCGGTCTTAGGATTATAGGTTCATCTCCTGATAAGTCAATAACAGTTGATTCAATACCTATATTTGATTCGCCACCATCTATTATTACTGGAATAATACCATCCATATCCTGGTAAACATCGCTTGCATTGGTAGGTGATGGTCTTCCGGAAATATTTGCAGACGGAGCTGCTATTGGTGTATCTGCTTCTGTAATAAAAGCTCTTGCTATTTGATCCGATGGAAACCTTATTGCCACAGTATCTCCTCCAGCTGTTACTGCATCTGGAATTGATTTTGACTTTTTAAAAATGAGTGTCATTGGTCCAGGCCAAAGTTCAAATAATTTCCTATGTTTATCGGTAATTTCCTCTACTAGATTATCTAACATAGATATATGGGAAATATGTAAGATAAGAGGATTATCGCTAGGCCTTCCCTTGGCCTTAAAGATTTTTCGACAAGCTTCATCATTTAGTCCATCTGCACCCAACCCATAAACTGTTTCTGTTGGAAAGGCAACAAGCTGTCCACTTTTTATAAAATTTCCAGCTTTCTTTATAGCATCTGTATCAATATTTTCTCTGTCAATTTTTAAAATTTCAGTTTTCATTTAACCTTCTTAATCTACTATATTGTATGTTGGATCTGCATGAAGGGTAAGGATAACTCCAGTTTCTTTCCTAACCTTTTTTTCTATACGGTCTATTTCTTTGTGAAGTTCAGCAACTGTAAGGTTACCAGGAACCTCTACATGGCAAGACCCAGCTATATGCCCCTTCCCATATTGGTGAATATCTAGGTGGTGGAAACCTATTATATAGTCTCCACTTAAAAGAATATCTGATATTTTCTTTTCCACTTCTTCATCAATTTTTTCTCCCAGAAGGTATCTAACAGTTTCGTTAAATAAGTCTATGCCTGGTTTGGTTACGAAAAATGCTACAACAACCCCCATAGCTGCATCTAGGTTGAAATTAACATACCTTTGCAAGAAAACACCTAATATAATAGCAGTAGTAGAAATTATATCATTTCTTGCGTCAAGCAAAACCCCCAAATTTAAATCTGATTCTAAATCTCTGTAGAGTTTTGTGTTTAAAAGATAAATATATACCTTAAGCAATATGCCAGCGAAAAGTATGACAAAAGATAAAAGACTAAGTCCATTAGGATTTGGGTCATTAAAACTTTTTGCAGAATTAATAAATAAATTTATACCTACATATATAATCACTATAGATACTAAAAGCGCCATTATATATTCAACTCTTCCGTGACCGAAAGGATGTTCCTCGTCTGCTGGTTTTTTTGAAAAGCTAGCACCAAATAAGGACATGATTGACACGACTGAATCTGAAAGGTTGTTAAAAGCATCATTTAAAATCGCTGTGGACCTAGTATATATTCCCAAAAATATTTTCGATAAGAATAGGATAATATTCATACCTATCCCCATGATAGAAGAAAGACTTATTAAATTAAGTCTAACATCTGGGTTATCGATATTTTGATAATCTTTTACAAATTTTTTTGCTAAAAAATTAAACAATTATTCTTCCTCGCCTACTTTTTCAAGTTTTCTTGTTTGATCTTCCGCTATTAGAGAATTAATCATATCTTCTATATCTCCATTTAGAAAATCATCTAGCTGGTAAATTGTTTTATTGATTCTATGGTCGGTAATTCTTCCTTGTGGGAAGTTGTAGGTCCTAATTCTTTCAGACCTATCACCAGTTCCAACTTGGCTCTTTCTGTTGTCAGCTATTTCCTTATTTCTCTTTTGCTCTTCAAGTTCATATAGCCTTGCCCTAAGAACTCTCATAGCCTTTTCCTTATTTTTTATCTGACTTTTTTCATCTTGGATAGCTACTACAAGGCCTGTAGGGATGTGAGTAAGTCTTACTGCTGAGTCTGTGGTATTTACAGACTGACCACCATTACCTGAAGACCTATAAACATCTGTCCTTATATCATTAGGATCTATGTGAAGCTCAACTTCATCAACTTCTGGTAGAACTGCAACAGTTGCAGTTGATGTATGGATTCTTCCACCAGACTCTGTCTCAGGCACCCTCTGAACCCTATGCACACCAGATTCATACTTTAATTTAGAATAAGCGCCTTCGCCTCTTACAACAAAGGTAGCATCTTTTATACCACCAACACCTTGGGTATTAACTTCTATTTCTTCTGTCTTAAAGCCAGCCTTATCAGCATACATGTTATACATCCTATAAAGATCACCTGCAAAAAGACCTGCCTCATCTCCACCAGCTCCTGGTCTAATTTCAACGATAACGTCTTTTTCATCATTAGGGTCTTTTGGGATAAGAAGAATTTGCATTTCATCCTTCAACACTTCTAATTTATCCTTATTTTCCTCAATCTCATCTTTTAGCATTTGGATCATATCTTGATCATCAGCTTCATTTATGAGCTCTTGGTTTTCAGCTATAGTATCTTCAGCATTTTTTATTTCTTCATATTTCTCAACGACAGGTTTTAAGGAATTATATTCCTTAGACACCTTCCTAAACTGATCCATGTCAGCTAAAACTGCTGGGTCAGCGAGTTTCGCTTCTAACTGTTTGTAATTTTCTCTAACATGTTCTAAATTTTCAAACATAATTTATCCTTTCTGTGCAATAATAAACCTATCAAAATCATTAAAATCTTTTATATTTTCTATATTCACAAAGCCTTGGTTTACTAGAAGCTTATTTAATATATCTTTTTGATTGTAACCTATCTCGAAAACAAGATGACCACCTTCACAAAGATAGGTACCTGCATTTTTTATAATTTCCCTATAAAAATCCAAACCATCTTCGCCCCCATAAAGAGCTGATTTAGGCTCAAAGTATAGTTCTTTTGCGAGAGCTTCATAATCTTTTTTATCAATATAAGGCGGATTTGAAATAATCAAATCATAAGCTCCACTTATATCTTTAAACAAGTCAGATTTTATAAAATCGACATTTTTTGTTCCTGTAAAAACTTTATTTTCCCTTGCAAGACTTAGGGCCCTATCTTCAATATCAGAGCCAATAACAAAAGAATTTTCAATATTTTTTGCCAAGGCTAAGGCGATGGCACCTGTGCCAGTGCCTATATCTAAAATCTTTTCCTTTTTCATCGGGGATTTTATTAGGTAATCAACGATAATCTCTGTCTCAAATCTTGGTATCAAGGCTCTTTCGTCCACCTTCAATCTAAGATCATAAAACTCCCACTGGCCTATTGCATACTGGAGTGGATAAGAGACCTTTCTCTTATTTATTATATCATTTAATCGCTGATTTTGCTCGCTATTTAATTCTAAATTTTGATTCATCAGAATATAAGACTTGCTCTTGCCCAAAATATAAGTAAGGGCTATAAGGCTTGTATCATAATCTATTTTTAAAAAGTCTGATATTTTCATTATTTTACACAAAAATAAGGTAAGTTGCCTTACCTTATTATCTTTAATACTATTATTTTCTACCGTATTTCTTGTTAAATCTTTCTACCTTACCACCACGTTCAGCAGTTCTTTGTTTGCCAGAGTAGAATGGGTGACAATTATTGCAAACTTCTACTTTGATTTCTTCTTCTGTTGAACCTACAGTAAACTCGTTGCCGCAAGACATGCAAGTTACTTTGGCTTGGTGATATTCTGGATGTAATTCTTTATTCATAATTCACCTCTATTTTCCATTTCAATAAGCAATATAAATTATACCAGCTGTGATATTAAAATCAAGTTATTTAAGTGATGAATTTACAAGTTCTACAAATTGTTTATTAGACTTAGTCCTTTTCATCCAATCTATAAGCTCAACTATAGACTCGGTGTTGTTTAAATCAGATTTCCTAAGCTTATAAACAGCCTCCATCTCTTCGCTAGAAAGAAGAAGGTCATCACGTCTTGTAGATGATTTTTCGATATTTATTGCTGGGAAAATTCTCCTATTTGAAAGACGTCTATCAAGGTGAACTTCCATATTACCAGTTCCCTTAAATTCTTCAAATATCATATCATCCATCCTTGAGCCAGTGTCGACTAGGGCTGTGGCAAGTATTGTAAGTGATCCGCCATTTTCAATATTTCTTGCTGCGCCAAAAAATTGTTTAGGTCCAACTAGGGCGAGTGGGTCAAGACCACCTGAAAGGGTCCTGCCTGATTGAGGAGTCATAATATTGTAGGCCCTTGCAAGTCTTGTTAGAGAATCTAAAAGTATCACCACGTCTTTTTTCTCTTCTACAAATCTCTTGGCTCTTTCAAGAACCATTTCAGCAATGTCAATATGGTTTTGTGGTGGCATATCAAAGGTTGATGCGGCAACTTCTGTGCGCATTAAAACATTTTCCGGATCCCTATATTCATTTACAAATCTAATAAAATCTGTTACTTCTTCCGGTCTTTCATCTATTAAAAGGACAATTATCTTTAGGTCATCATAATTTTTTTCAAGTGACCTTTCTATATCCTTAATCAAAGTTGTCTTTCCTGCCTTAGGTTGAGATACAATCAGCCCCCTTTGACCACGACCTATAGGGCTTATTACATCGATAATCCTTCCTGAAATATTTTTAGGGTCAGTTTCAACACTTATCCTTTCATTTGGATAAATAGGTGTCAAATCTTCAAACAAGTCCCTATTGAACGCATCTGCTGGCTTAATTCCATTTACAGTTGATACAAAAATAAGAGGAGAAAATTTATCCTTGTCGTGTTTTTCTCTGGCTATTCCTTCAATAAAATCTCCAGTTTTTAACCTAAACATTTTTATTTGCTTAGGTGGTACATAAATATCATCATCACCTGATTCATAAAGTTGAGTTCTCAAAAAACCAAAGCCATCTGGTAGAATTTCAAGAATTCCATCACAATCAAATTTTGCACCAAGATCATTTTCTCTAGCTTCTTTGCTTTCTTCGTCCTTGTTTTTTTCTTCTTCTTCTATAAGTTTTATTAATTCGTCTTTTCTATATTTGCTAATAGAATCTATCCCAAGATTTTTAGCAATTTCTCTTAAGTCGACTAATTTTTTATCTTTTAAATTATCCATATTTTTGTACAATAAAGGGGCCCTTAAGCCCCCAATTAAATCTTTATTATTTAGCGCTATTTTCGCAACCGAACATGTCCATCTTCTCTTCTACTAAAGCTTGAACTGCATTTGTTCCTGGAAGAAGAAGTTTTCTTGGGTCAAAGCCCTTGCCTTTTTGGTCTTTTCCTTCTTCAATATATTCTCTGGTTGCCTTAGCAAAAGCGATTTGGCATTCTGTATTTACGTTAATTTTAGAAACGCCTAGGCTGATAGCTTTCTTGATTTGATCATCAGGAATACCTGTACCACCATGGAGTACTAATGGCATTTTTACTGCTTCAGAAATTTCTTTTAGTCTATCAAAGTTTAGACCTTGCCAATCAGCTGGATATACACCGTGGATGTTACCAATACCTGCTGCTAGGAAGTCAATTCCACAAGCTGCAAGATTTTTACATTCTTCAACGTCTGCAAGTTCACCAGCAGATGCTACACCGTCTTCTTCTCCACCGATGCCACCAACTTCACCTTCAACAGATATACCTTTTTCATGAGCAAGTCTTACGATTTCTTTTGTTTTTTCTAGGTTTTCTTCGATTGGGAAATGAGAACCATCAAACATTACTGAAGTATAACCTGCTTCGATACAAGCCTTTGCACCTTCATAAGTACCATGATCTAAGTGAATTGCAACTGGAACAGTGATTCCTAGTGCGTCATGTAGATTCTTTACAAGATTTGCAACAGTTTTGAAGCCACCCATGTATTTTGCTGCACCTTCACTTGATGAAATTATAACAGCAGTCTTTTTTGCTTCAGCAGCAAGTAGGATTGCCTTGGTCCATTCTAGGTTGTTGGTGTTGAAGTGTCCAATTGCATAGCCATTTTCATAGGCTAGGTCTAACATTTCTTTTGCATTAACTAACATATTATCTCCTCCGGGCAGTGCCCTATTTAATTCTATACTTTATATCATACCCATTCAGGGCTTAATCTTCCAAATCTTTTTGGATATTTTCGCAAACTAGGTTGATAGCTTCATTTGCATCTATATTTTTATTTTCCATTTCTGCCCTGGTTGAATATTCTACTATTGAATCCTTGGCATCTTTTCCAACTGTAATCCTATATGGAATACCAATTAGATCCCTATCATTAAATTTAACGCCTGGACGCTCTTTCCTATCATCAAGAACAACATCTATTCTTCTTGCCTTTAACTTTTTGTAAATATCCTCTGCAAGCTTAGCTTGATCTTCGTCATTTGGCTTAATTAAGGTAATAATGACTTCAAATGGAGCGACACTTGTTGGCCAGATAATGCCTTTATCATCATGATATTGCTCTACAATAGCTGATATTGACCTTGAAATACCTATACCATAAGAACCCATTTCAAAGTATTTAGAAACACCGTTTTGGTCTAAGAAAGTTGCATCTAAGGCTTTTGAGTATTTAGTTCCAAGTTGGAAAATATTTCCTACTTCAATACCTCTTGCAGATTTATAAGTTCCTGACCCATCAAAAGCTTGGTCGCCCTCTTTGGCTAAGATTAAATCTTCGGCTATTTCTCCTTCAAAGTCTCTGCCATAATTTGCATTTATATAATGATAGCCAGGCTTGTTGGCGCCCACTACCAGGTTATTTATCTTTGTTAGTGACTCGTCTACTATTACCCTAGCATCTTCTATACCAATTGGTCCAGTATAACCAGCTGGTGCCTTAGTATGTTTTTCAATTGTCTCATCATCAGCCATTTCAATTTCGTGCTCTGGGACTTGTAGATAAGATATAAGCTTTGCCATGTTTAGTTCCCTATCACCTGGAATAAATACAAATACTGGCTCACCTTGCACAATAAGGTCAATTGCCTTAGCACATCTTTTAGCTTCGGTATTTAAAAATGTTGATACATCTTCTATGGTCTTTTTGTCTGTAGTTTCTACAAGTTCGATATTTTTTAATTCTTCTTCAAGTGGGCTTATGAAAGATCTTGCTTTTTCGTCTGTGTAGGCTGAATTACTATTTTCTGTATAAAGAATTACTCCCTCACCAGATTCTGAAAGGGCAATAAATTCGTGAGATTTGTGACCACCCATAGCACCTGTATCACCTTCAACAATTTTATAGTCAAGTTTCATCTTATCAAAGGCATACTCATAAGATTCCCACATATTCATATAGGCTTTCTCAAGACCTGCTTGGTCTTCATCAAAGGTGTAGGCATCTTTCATCAAGAAATCCCTAGACCTATTTATACCAAACCTTGGTCTCTTTTCATCCCTAAACTTATCTACTATTTGGTAAAGATTTACTGGTAGTTGTTTATAAGAATTTAATTCATCTTTTATTAAGTCTACGAAAGCTTCTTCTGCTGTTGGTCCAAGGGCATATTCTCTTTCGTGCCTATCCTTTAATTTAAACATTTCAGGTCCAAAAGTCTCCCATCTAGTTGACTTATCCCAGATTTGTCTTGGTTGAAGGATTGAAGTAGCAACTTCAATAGCCCCATAGCTATCCATAGCATCTCTTACAATAGCTTCGATTTTATTTAAAACTTTTTTGCCAAGTGGCAAAAATGAATAAATACCAGATGCTTGTTGTCTAATAAAAGCACCTCTTACAAGTAATTTGTGACTAGCTGTTTCTGCATCAACCGGATCTTCTCTTAGGGTTGGCATATAATAGTTCGATAATCTCATTAGTTTTCACTCCTCATTGAAAGACCAATTCTTTCTTTCTTCTTATCTATTTCTATAATTCTAACACTTACCACCTGTGAATTTGTTAATTCATCGTGTGGGTTTTTTACAAACTTATCAGAAATTTCTGATACGTGGACCAGGCCGTCTATTCCAACTCCAATATCCACGAAGGCACCAAAATCAGTTATATTTCTGACCTTGCCCTTAAGGACCATTCCTACTTTTAGGTCGTCAATTCCCATTATTTCTTTCTTGGTTAGGACTTCTGGGTTATCTTCTCTAGGATCACGTCCTGGTTTTTTTAACTCAGCAATTATATCCTTTAAGGTAGGGATTCCTACTTCTAATTCTTCCGCAACTTTTTCTATATCTATTTTATCCAAATCCAAATCTTGAATCTTTTTTGCTATCTTATAGGACTCAGGATGGACCGCTGTATTGTCTAAGATTTCGGGCGATGATGGAAACCTTAGAAATCCTGCTGCAAGTTCGTAGGTTTTTTTGCCAAGGCCCTTAACATCTAACAAGTCCTTCCTATATACTAATTTGCCTTCTTTGAAATCTTCTTCGATTCTTTTAGCAAGATTTTGGTTGAGACCTGATACATATGATAGAAGTTTATAAGAAGCATTGTTTATTGCAACACCTACTTCATTTACAGCATCTTCTACAACCTTAGAAAGCTCTTCGTCAAGCTTCTTGCTATCAAGATCGTGTTGATATTGACCAACGCCTATGTGTTTTGGCTCAATTTTTACAAGTTCAGCCATAGGATCTTGCAGGCGCCTTGCCATTGAAATTGCCCCTCTAATTGTTACATCAAGATCTGGAAATTCTTCTTCACCCAAACTTGATGCAGAATATACACTAGCACCAGCCTCATTAACTATGGCATAAGAAACTCCATCAACTTCCTTAATTAGCTTATCAACTACAAGCTCTGTTTCTCTAGAAGCTGTTGCATTTCCTAAAGCAATCAAGGTTACACCGTATTTTTTTATCAATGCTTTTAGTGTTGCTATAGCTTCCTTTTCTTTTTTGTGGGGTTCTACAGGATATATTACTGCTTGGTCTAAGTATTTTCCGTTTTTATCTACAACTGCCACCTTACAACCTGTCCTAAAACCTGGGTCAAGGCCCATAACTACCTGACCCTTTAACGGTCTTTGGAGCAAGTATGGTTTTAAGTTGTTTCCAAAAACTCTTATCGACTCATCACTAGCTTCTTCTGTAAGTTTATTGCGAAGCTCTGTCGTAATTGATGGAACCATCAACCTCTTATAAGCATCATCTATAGTTAAGTTTACCAATTCTTTTTGGTAAGGGTTAAAATTCTTACCATCACTAACTAATTTGTAGATAAGGCTCTTGTTGTAGGCGTCTGAAAATTCTATTTTAACATTAAGTATATCTTCCTTTTCCGCCCTGTTAATAGCAAGAATCTGGAAAGACTTAAGATCTTTAAGTTTCTTAGAAAAATCATGGTAGGATTCGTACGAGCTATCCTCTTCTGCCTTAAGGCTTGTTATTAAAGATGCCCTTAAAAAACCATCGCGCCTAATAATATTTCTTGCATCAATTGTATTTGCAATATCTTCAGCAAGAATATCAAGAGATCTAGCTATGACGTCCTTTTCATCCTCTAAACCTTCTTTTATGTAGGAAACCGCAGCTTGTAGCGCTTCATCTTCACTAGATATTTCTGTGAGAAGTTTGGTTAAAAATTCTTCCAAACCTAATTCTCTTGCTATGTCTGCCCTAGTCTTTCTCCTTGACTTGTATGGGGCATAGATATCCTCAAGGATGGTGAGAGAATTGCTAGCAAGAATTTCTTCCCTAAGTTCATCAGTCAATTGGCCTTTTTCGTCAATCAATTTGATAATCTCTTCTTGTCTTTTTTCTATATTGCGAAGTCTACCGAGATTTTTTTCAATTTCTCTTATCTCAACATCAGTTAGATTTCCTGTAACTTCCTTCCTGTATCTTGCTATAAAGGCTACAGTTGAGCCTTCATCAAGAAGTTTAATTACATTTTCGATTCTTTCTTCATTAATATTTAATTCTTTTGATAAAATTTCTATAATTTTCATAATTTCCTTAAAATAAAATAACTTTCAATAAGTAAATAACAAATAAGTGAGCTGGATAAAATCCATAAAAATACCATCTATTGTAGCTACCTCTTTTGCCATTATATAAAAGGATGAGAGGTATAGATAGGTAAACTATATAAGGAATTGTAAACTCCATCCCAGTAAAGTTTGCCTCAAAAGCAAAGCCAACAAAAATAGCTAGAGCAGTTAATAACCTGTTATCCTTGGCAAAATAAAGTAAAGCTATGGCGAAAATAGCGTATGCATCATAGTCAGTCATAAACAATCTCGCAATAAACGATATAGCTAAAAATAATATGATACCACTACATAATTTCAAAGTATTATTAATGTCGCTAATTTGTATCCTCTCCCAAAAATATACCATCAGGGCTCCCAGAAAAAGGGAGAAAAAAACATTCTGACTATAGATATTAAAAACACTATCGCTAAAAGCCAAGTCAAAGGGAATTTCTGAAATCAAAGCAAAAATGAAAAGTCTCTTTAGATATTTTTCCTTATTTTCACTTAGAATAATTCCTTGAACTACCATAAAGCAAAAAAGCGGCATGGCTATACGGCCTATGAGAGTGAAAAGATCAGCTAATTTTACACAGTCAAAACCATAAAGAAAACCAGACTGGGCAAGGTGACTTAAAAACATAGCCCCACAGGCTATAATTTTTAAATCTCCACTTGTAAAATGTTCTCGGCTAGTATGCCAAACATCTTTAAAATTTCGTTTATCAATCATCTAGTAATTCCCCTTGATAAAATTAATCTTATATCTAGGAAAATTCATAGAAATCTCTCTTCCAGTTTGACTTTTAGCGCCCTCTTTTTCCATATCTACTATTTGGCTCGGGTCAAAAAATACTAGCTTAAAATCTTCATTAAGCCTTGATATAATAGTAAGTTCAAATTTATAGAATTCTTTTTCTACCCCATATGCAATCAAAAGATCCATAAACCTACCATAGTCGTAATCATTGTAATCGTCAAAACTTAAGGTAATTTTATACTCATGATCCTCATCAACATGAAAATTCGCCTTCTTACTTGTATAAGAATGCTCATCTCCAGTTTTTAAATTAATTAAAGCAATCTTTGTAATATTTGGATTAGACTCCTCAACCAACTTAATCACGTCTTTATCAGTCAAGTCTTTCTCGATGTTTTTAAGCATTTTAATGTTTTTAACGTCTTTATTAATATCAGAAATAGAAATCGGACTAATTGTTTTTTTGTTAGTAGCCTTTTGAGTCTTGCTAATATTATTTGACTTACCATGATTTTTTAATTTTTTTCTTAATATTCTTCCATGATTAACGCTAGACTTATCATCAGGATCATAGAGGTAGGCCTTAATATCTTCAAAATCCATATTATCATTAATTTTCAAACTTTCCTTTTCACTCAAGTATAGGTAGGTCGAATAAAGTGTCCTAAAGGCCATATACAAAAACGAAAGGCTTGTGAAAAGCGATATAATATTTTTTGGTATAAAAGAATTAAAGTTGATAACATTTATGATCAACATTATGAAAAATGGACGAATACCCGTAAAAGTCATGAAATTTTTAAGGCTTGACTAGTCTTCATCTTCATATTTTTTACTCGCCTTAACAAGCATTATTGTAACCCTAATTAAAAAATTAATAAAGCCTACAATATAAAGACCTGTTACCACCTTATAAGCTAAAGGAAACTGACTATAAATCCCAAAGGGTAGAGATCTTATTGTATAATCAACAAGAAAGGTGGTTGCCAATAAAAATAAACCTGACTTCCTAAAAGTTTTTGAGATAATAAAGAATAAAAATAAAACCACAAAAACTACCATAGCGTAACCTATGATTGGGTCATTTAATATTAAATTGTAAATTTGATTTATTAATATTTCTATATCCATAACATCTCCATTATATAATTATATCAAATTCCTTGATTTTAACAATGTTAATTTAATATATTTTAACTAGCAACCAATAGAAAAAACTCTTAACCTAACTTATAGATTAAGAGATATTTTATATAATTAAGGTTTTATTTTACATCAATCCTATATATTTTTTCAAGATTAATTTGTTTAATAATTAGGTCTTTAAAATAAATTTATCATCAATTGCTATGGATTTAGATAAAAAAGTTATCTTCTACTTTTATATCCTCAATCACTATAGCTAACCTCTTGACCCTAGACCTTAATAGATAATCACTGAAGTTATCTTCTTTTCTAGCAAATCAATTTGTTCATTTTCTTCACCATTTAGATTCTTTTTTCTAAACTTATTAAAAATCACAAAATAAAAAGACTCCCAAGGGGAGCCTTTGTCTTTATGTAATTAAATTATTCTTGGTCGATTGCTTCTACTGGGCAAACTGCTGAGCATGAACCACAATCTATACAAGCATTAGCATCTATTTCATAAGCTGCATCGCCTTGAGAAATTGCTCCTACTGGGCATTCACCTTCGCATGAACCACAAGAAATACATGTATTTTCATCTATTTTATATGCCATAATTTCCTCCTATAATTGTTATATGATTAGTATACAACTGTATGCAGCTTTTGTCAAACATTTTTATAGTTTTATACTTAATTACGGCAAATAATGATTATTTATACAAATTAATAATGATTATCAATTACATTTGACTAAGTCAGATGCCTTATAGTATTCCTCAATTTCTACATCATCTTCTGTCTTAACCCTAACCTTGCAGGCTTCTTTTACAAAATCATTTGTAAGTACGATTCCAACTCCATCTACAGTTTCCACTCTCGTACCAGGTTTTGGCATATATTTTTTGGCCCTAAGATAGTTATCTTCCTCGAAAGATAGGCAACACATCAGCCTTCCACAAACACCAGAAATCTTTGCAGGATCCAAGGTAATGCCTTGATCTTTTGCCATTTTTATTGATAAGGGCGAAAAGTCTGTCATAAACCTAGAACAACAAGACTTCTGTCCGCAAGTACCATGAAAGCCTTTAAGTTTTGCGTGATCTCTAACACCAATTTGTCTTAATTCTATCCTATTTTTAAAAATTGAGGCTAAGTCCTTAACAAGCGACCTAAAATCAACCCTATTATCAGCAGTGAAATAAAAAGTGATCTTTGACCTATCAAAACTATATTCACTGTCAACTATTTTCATTTGTAATTTATACGAATAGGCTTTCTCTTGAGCAATTTTTATCGCTTCATTCGCATCTTCTAAATTTAGCCTGTATGTTTCTAAATCTATTTCTGTAGCCTTTCTTATAACTGGTGAAAGAGTTTTATCAAACTTTTTTTCATCTATTTCTATATTAGCAAGGGCTACTTCTGCTAGCTCCAAACCGTTTGAGCTTTCAACTATCACCCTATCCTTAAAATTCAGAATTAAATTGTTGGCGGAAAAATAATAAATCTTGCCCGCCCCTTTAAATCTTATTCCAACAACGTTCATTAACTATGCCTACCTTCTCTATATATGTTCAAAAATATATTATCAACACTCAATTCGAAATTTACATTATTCTTGAAAGACCCATATATCTGTTCAAATTTTGCTAGGAGCTTCTCAATTTTAGTCAGGTCTAACTTGCTAAGGCTTTCAATATTGTAAGCATAAGTCGAATTACCAATCTTAGCTAAATATTTATTATCAACGATGTCTGACAATATTTTTATCAAAGCCTCCATAAAACTAGCCTTGTCTTCCTTAAAATTTAGCAAAAAATCCCTCTCCTTATAAAAGGTAGATAAGTCACCGTCATAAACTTTGGCGAAAATTTCAGACAACCTGTCCATATCAACATTAAGGTTTGTATTTACTGTGTTTAGTGAAATAAGCTGACATCTTGACCTTATAGTTGGGATGATCTTCCCCCTATTATCGACAGTAAAGATTATAAGACTATAGGATTTTAATTCTTCAAGGCTTTTTAGCATAGCATTGGACGCTTCTTGCCTTAAATTTTGAGCATTTTGAATAATATAGATTTTAATTTTATTATTAATCGGTCTTATTACCATGTCTTTGATAAGACTTCTAATAGTGCCGATGTCGATTATATCCTTATCTATTATTTCTAAATCTGGATTTATATATATGTTTCCTGTAAATCCATAAGATGCAAATACTTTCTTCGCAAAGTCTTTTGCATATTCGAGGTTATAAGCTAGGTCCTCTCCTTCAATTATATAAGCATTAGATAAGCTATTATTTTTTAGCTGATTATCTAATATACTCATAGTTGTATATATCGTTCTACATCAATTATAAAAATAGTAGCCCCACCCACACTTATTTCTATAGGTACTGTTGAGCTTATTAGCGAACTTTCACCAGTTGGATTTATAATTGTTGTGGTTGTATTTCTCTTCTTGCAATTTTTTTCAATTAAGGCTAGAGCATCATCAAGTTTAGCTTCTTCAACACCTATCAAAAGTGTAGTGTTTCCCTTCTTTAAGAAACCACCTGAGGTAGATAACTTGGTTATCCTGTACCCTTCTTCAGTAAGAGCATCAATTAAAAAATTCACATCTGCATCTTGTACTATAGCAACCAATAACTTCATCTCAATCCTCCAATAATTGGTATATAATGTTTATTACATCTTCTGTCAAATCTTCTATAGATTTTCTTGCATCTACCTTTTTGATTTCGTCTTTATAAAGATCTGCCATCTTCATATAGCCATCAAATATAGTTTTATGAAAAGAAAAATCTTCATTTTCTAACCTATCTGGTGAAAAATTGGCTCTTTTCCTCTCAAGTGCTGTTTTATAATCTATATTAAAAAATAAAGTCAAATCGGGTTTAAGTCCGCCTGTAGCAAAATCATTTATTGTTTTGATATTGTCAACTCCCAAGGCTCTGCCTAGACCTTGGTATAAAAGAGATGACATCACAAACCTATCGCAAATAACAATCTTGCCTTCCTTAAGGTCTGGGGTTATTTTTTCTGCTACAAGTTGGGCCCTAGATGATGCAAACAAAAGCGCTTCTGTCTTGGCATCCATCATGTAATTATCGTTATCTATTATTATAGACCTTATCTTTTCTGAAATGGATGTGCCACCCGGCTCCCTATAATAAGAAATTGAATAATCTTTATTTTCTAGTAACTCTTTAACTTTTTTTATTATTGTGGTTTTTCCAGACCCATCTGGTCCTTCAAAAACTATAAATTTTCCATTCATAATATCATTATACTATAAAGTTGCAAATTAAGTCTAGCTATTAGTAAGTTTAAAATAAGCAATAAAAAAACCATTGTCCTCATATAAGACCAATGGCTTTAAATATTATTCTGCGTCTTCTTCGTCTGCTTCAGTTTCGTTAACTGTTGGTACATCTGCTGCACTTGCTGCTTCAGCATCTTCATCAACAACTACTTCTTCAGAAACTTCTTGTAATGAGCAAACAACTTCATCTTCTTCTACAAGTATTGTGATGTTTTCGTTTGATGCTATGTCAAGATCTGCTACAGTTTTATTATCACCGATTTGTAACTCTTTAACATCAATTTCAGCTGTTTGTGGGATGTATTTTGGTAGACATTCTACTTCTACATTTTCAAGATTTTGTACTAGTACTCCATTAACTTCATTCATGTCATCTCTGTTAAGTAGAACTACTGGTACAGTAACTCTGATAGGTTGGTTTTGATCAATTGCTTGGAAATCAACATGTAAAAATTGGTTTTTATATGGATGGCTAGCGAATTCCTTTATAAGAACTTCCTTGCCCTCACCGTTGATGTCTAAAGTAATAATAGTAGATGTTCCAGCTTGTCTAAGTACTTTTTCAAAATCTCTAGCTGTAAATTGAACATTTACATTTTCTTGATTTTTAGCATAGATAACTATTTTTGTAATAAAATAGTATGAAGAGATGATTGAAGGAGAAGTAAGGAGATTATAATGGCAAGAAAAGGAAAATTTGGAACTGTTGATATTACCGTTCTCGGTAATGAATTAAGAATTGGCGATAAGGCGCCAGACTTTTATGCTGATAAGATGGATTTAACACCATATAATTTTTATGATGAAGAAGAAAATAAGATTAAAATATTGTCTGTAGTACCTTCTCTAGATACTGATGTTTGTGAACTACAAACAAAGATGTTTCAAAAAGCTACTGATTCATTTTCAGATAATGTAGTTGTTGTCACAGTATCAAACGATCTTCCCTTTGCCCAACTTAGGTTTAAGGCTAATAAGAAAACTGATAAAATAAAGTTTGTTTCTGACTATAACCAAAGAGATTTCTCTAGTAAATATGGAACACTTATAGAAGAATTAAAACTTTTAAACCGCTCAGTTTTCGTTGTTGATAAGGATAATACAATCAAGTACGTCCAATATTTAGAGCAAAATACAGACCTTCCTGAGTATGAGGAAGCAATAAAAATTGCTAGGGACCTTGATAGATAAAATGGATATGAAAAATCCCTCCATGTGGAGGGATTTTTGCTTTTATTTTAAACGATTTTTATTTTGTAATCAAAAATTCTTCGTATTTTTCCCTATCATAGACTACATCCAATTCACCTATGAAGTTTGAATACTTATCCGGATAGCAGAATGATTGTTTAAACCTATATAGGCCGTCATTTGTATCAAGACTAAAAGTGCCACCAAGGTCCAGGTAATCAAAACCATTTTTGACTGCCCACTTTATTTCTTCCCAAATCATATTGTAATTTGGCATTTTATTTCTCATTTCGTTTGAGCTTGCAGCATATAGATAATATACTTTATTACCATATGGGATTAATAATGATGCTGATAGTGGTTTATCCTCAAAATAAGATACAAATATTTGACCATCTAAAAATTCTATTAATCTTTGATAATAATCCTTTGGTCTATGGCCTATACCTTGCCTTTCAGCCATGATTTGTGTAAGATCATAAAAAATATCTAGACTTTCATCATCTGTTTTACAAATAGTTTTAATTCCAGATTTAATAGATTTTCTTACATTATACCTACCTTTTGATGAAAAACTTTCAAAAATTGCTTCTTCATCATGGCTTGTTATATCAATTATCATATTATACCTAGGCTGTGTAAAAGAATGTGTATCAATTCCTACCGACCTAAAGTCGTAGCTCAATTTCCTATAATCATAAACTAATTTCTCATCAAAATTAAGCTCTGGGTCCATCCTTAAAAGAAAGGCATTATACTTATCCTTGAGTGGTTCAGCTTCCTTGATTAAAGATTCGACAAGCTTTGTGTCCCTAAAGTCACATACAGGTCCTCTTGGAGCGTATAAAAAATGTTTGCCATTGGTATTCTTGATACCTATCACTGACATCGCTGCTATTATTTGTTTGTTTTCCTCTATATATACATAATCATGAGTCCAATTATTTTTTATTTTTGACCAATTTGTATCTTGCATTGGTCTTGAATATTCTGATTTTCTCACAAAATCATTGTATCTTTTTAATTCTTGGTCATTATTTACTATAGGCATTAATGCATAAGTCCTTCCACTAAAGTTAATGTTGTAATCGATCCAATACCATTTTTGCTTCCTAAGTATTTAACATCAAGGTCTGTAATTGAATCAATATTTATATCACCTATTATCTTACCGTTTTTGTAAGAAGTTCCCACATCTATTATCAAAGTACCTTTACTAAAAAAAGACTTGTCATAATATTCAGCTTTTCCTATAGCAGATATAAATATATCAGCAGTTCTAATATAGTCTTTAGGATTTTTTGTCAAACTGTTTATAATTGTTACGCTAGCTCTTTTGGAAGCCAAATACATGGCAAGTGGCCTACCTATAATATTGGTATTGTTAGCTATAACTATATTTTTACCCCTATAGTCAACTTGCTCACTATCCATAAAATTTACGACAGCCCTAACTGTAGCAGGTAAGGCTTCTTTATTACCTTCAAAAATCCTACCAAGACTTTTGTAAGTAAATGAGTCTAAGTCCTTAAGGATAATTTTCTCCTTCAAAAGACACAAGTCCTCACCATCACCAAAGGGCGCGAGCATGATAAAACCATCATTTATATCAAACGAATTTATAAAATCTAAAATTTCCTCTTGACTTTCCTTAGTAAATACCTTATCTATAAAATCAATGCCAAAATCCATACATCTTTTTATAATTACTTGCTTATAGTGGTTTACTTCTTCATTTGGATTCTTGCTTAAAAGTAGAATTTTGTTTTTAAACTCGTAGTTTTCTAGTCTTTCTATTATTTCTCTTCTTAAATTTGTTGTATTTAATAATTCCATAATTTTCCTACTAAAAAACGCCCTAAGCTTTTGCCATGGGCGTCATATTTATAAAATTAGTATATTCTTCTCGCACCTCTAAAGGCTGTTTGGAATGAACCGTTAAAAATATTATCATACCTAACACCTGTTTGTGGAGTAGATGCGTGAATGAATGATCCGTCTGATCCAGTTATCATACCAACGTGGTCGATTCCACCACCACCGAATGAGAAGAATACAAGGTCTCCTGGTTTTAGATTATTAGTATCTACAGCATAACCGTTATTAAATTGAGCTTGTGAGCTATGTGGTAGGTTAACACCAACTTGTTTGTAAGCATATGATGTTAGTCCTGAGCAATCGAAACCAACATTAGGATCTGATGCACCCCATACATAAGCAGAACCTACAAATTGGCTAGCAACATTAACAGCACCTTGGCCACCTTGACCAGCTTGAGCATTTGTGCTTACAGCTTGTTGTTGAACAACTTTTTCAACTTGTTTAACAGTTTGTTTAACTTGTTGTTTTTGAGCTTCTTTTGCTCTAGCTTCTTCAGCTTTTCTTGCTTCTTCAGCTAATCTAGCCTCTTCAGCAGCTTTAGCTTCTTTTGCTTTTATAGCTTCAGCTTCTGCTCTCTTAGCTTCTTGTTCTGCGTTAATTTTATTAACTAAATCTTGTGGATAATAGTTTGTTAGGTAGTCTACGCTAACATAACCTTCATTAGTAACAAACCAGTTACCTTCAGCATGACCTACTAGCTTATCTCCAGCCTTTATAGTTCTAACTATGTTAGATGTAGATGTAGCATCTTTTGATGCTCTTATATATAAGCTTGGTGTATTTACAAATTTGTTAGAAATTACTGGTGCTTCTTTGGCAACTGCTTTTGGGGCAGCTTGAGCTTGTTCAGTAGTTTCTTGATATGTAGTAGCATCATCTATTTTTTTGTTATCATAGCTAACTACATCCTTAACTTCTGCTTGAGCCTTTTCTTCAATTAGGTCATCAAGGTTTTTAGAATCATATTTAACAACTCCATCTAAATCTTGCTTATTATAAGCAACAACCTCTTGGGCCTTTTCTATTTGTGGCTTTACTAGAGTTTTAGCTGTTTTTTCTATGATTATATCTTTTTTAATCTCTTGGCTAGCTTTTTTTGAGTTTCTCTTGCTGCCGGCGATTTTTGTATTTTTAACTTCTTTTGTATAGTTAGACTTAACGAAAGAATATGAAGAATCAACTTCTTTATTCTCCTCAGTAATTAATGAATTTGTATGTTTATCATTTTCTAAATCTGTTACAGTAGTAGCATAAGCTGTTGCAACTGCCGCTGATGCAGCTATAACTGTTAATGCTGCTCCTATATTTTTTTTACTCATTTTAAATTACTCCTCCATAATTGTCATGAATTGTAAATCTTTTCTTGTCTATTGTTTTTGAAATCTAAATTAATTTTATATCTTTTTAACAAAAAAGTCAATAATTAGTTACAAAAAAATTACACTTATCGGAGGGTTTTTATATATATTAGAGTTTTGCCAAAAATCTTCCCAATATATATAAATAATTTCCCGAATAAGTGTAATTTAAAATACAATTAATTATAATTTTGTAACTAATTGTGTAGCAATTATGTAAAGAGTAAACCTATAAGCCGTGTTCTGTCGTGGATAATCATCTATCTAGACTTACTATTGCTAGCAAGTTCAAGCGAACTACCATTTCCGGACTGGGCCGAGCAAGCCTCCTAATGTCCATTTTGTTCTTGCACCGGATGGGGTTTACATAGCCTGCCTATCACTAGGACAGCTGGTGAGCTCTTACCTCACCATTCCAACCTTACCAAAATTGGCGGTATACTTTCTGTTGCACTTGCCTGAGGATCACTCCTACTTGACGTTATCAAGCATCCTTGCTCTGTGGTGCACGGACTTTCCTCGTTGCTATTGCCCCGCGATTATCTGATTTACTCCCTAGTTAAGATACCCCTTTTTATTGTAAATGTAAAATTAAATAAAATGTCTAAACCTATCTGTTTTAGAAAACGTATAAACTTCTTGTCCAATTATCTGTTCTATTTCTTTGGCTAGCTTGTAGATAATGTGGTTCTCACTCGCAAAATGCCCTACATCAGCGATAATTATGCCCTTATTAGCCATATCCATTGCTTCATGATACTTTACATCTCCTGTTATTATTAGGTCACAGGATAGGTTTAGAGCGTCTTGTATAAGAAAAGATCCTGCTCCACCACAAAGAGCAACTTTTTCAATCATTTTCTCACAATTACCATAAACAACAATTCCACTAGCTTCCAATTTTTCTTTTACATCTTCTAAAAATTTATGGCAAGGTTTCCTATCGATGTAGCCATATCTTCCAAGTCCAAGTTCTTTGCCTGCTTCTAGGCTTTTAACATCCCTAAGTCCTAAAATATTGGCTAAATTATCATTGACTCCACCCTTTGCTATATCTAAATTTGTATGAAAAGCATAAACTGTAAGGTCATTTTTAATGCATCTTTTAAGTCTATTGTAAAAACCATCCCTAAAATCAATTGAATTTGTTGGATTAAATAGATATGGATGGTGAGTAATGATTAAATTTGCATTAGCTTCTCCAATGGCGTAATCTATGGACTCTTCTTCTAGGTCTAAAGATAAGACTACTCCCTTTAATTCCTCATCTGGGTTTCCCACTTGTAGGCCAGAATTATCCCATTCTTCTTGTAGATCAAAAGGATATTTTTCTTCTAGTTTCTTTATTAGTTCACGAATTCGCATCTTTCTTCCACCTTTCTTATAGCTAATAGCCTGTCAGATATTTTTTTAATAGCCATTTCATCCTGAGATTTTTTCTTGATTTCTTCTAAAAATCCTTGGTTCTTTTTCTTATCTATGGCTAATTTTTCTTTTAATAAATCACTTCTATTTTCTATATCAGTTAAACCGTAGTAATGTTCTTCAAAGGTTAGAGTTTGTTTTTTACCATAAAAAACTTTTAAAATATCATAATACTTTCTATTTTCATAGGATAAAAAATCTTTTTCTATAAAAAATCCCTTTTCATTTAAAAAATGTCTTAGTTCATAAGTGTTCACATTAGATGCAAGGACCATGTAATCAAGATTTTTGGCAAAGTCTAAGCTTCCTTCGATTATTTCTATTATGGTATTAGCTCCCATGCCAGCAATTATGGCTACTTGGTTAGGTTCACTTTTAAGACCTTTAAAACCATCAGTGACCTTAGTTTTTATTATCATTTTTAATTCATCATCTAATCTGTCAACGAGTTTTTGTAGACTAGGCTTTGAAATATCTGTAGCTGTTATGTCGCTAGAAATTTTGTTTTTTGCCAAATATAAAGGAACCAATCCATGATCGGTTCCTACATCTATAATTTTTTTATCTGAATCTAAGATATTAATAATATCTAATAATCTTTTCTTATCTTCCATCTATAAAAAATCTTTCAATAATTCACTTTTGTTAGGAGATTTTAATTTTCTTAAGGCCTTAGCCTCAATTTGTCTAATCCTCTCCCTAGTTACATCAAATTCTTTACCAACTTCTTCGAGGGTGCGTGGAGTACCGTCAATTAAGCCAAACCTTAATTGTAGGACACGTTTCTCCCTAGCCCCTAGGCAAGATAGAACATCATTGAGTTGTTCTCTCAACATAGTATAGTTAGCAGCTTCTCCTGGGTCTATAGCTGTATCATCTTCTATAAAATCTCCCAAATGGCTGTCATCTTCTTCTCCAATTGGAGTTTCTAAACTTACAGGCTCTTGAGCGATCTTTCTTATCTCAGATACTTTTTCAACTTCAATGCCCATTATATCTGCAATTTCTTCATTTGATGGGTCTCTTCCCAGGTCTTGAACAAGTTGCCTTTGGATGCGAACTAACTTGTTTATTGTTTCTACCATATGAACTGGTATTCTAATAGTCCTAGCTTGATCAGCTATGGCACGAGTTATGGCTTGTCTAATCCACCAAGTAGCATAAGTTGAAAATTTAAAACCCCTATTGTAGTCGTACTTGTCAACAGCCTTCATAAGACCCATATTACCCTCTTGGATTAAGTCCAAAAAGCTCATTCCACGACCAACATATTTTTTTGCAATTGAAACAACGAGCCTTAGATTAGTTTCGGCGAGTTTTTCCTTAGCTCTTTGTGATTTTAATACATCAACCTTAAGTTTTTTAAGTTCGTCCTCATTAAATTCTTCCCTATTTAACATTTTCAAAGACATATTTCTCTGATCTATTATATATGAAAGATAAGAAGCCTCATCATCAGATAAGATTTTCCTATTTCTGATAGATTCTGCAAATTCAGAAGTCTTCAAAAGATTATCAATAATCATCTGATCATTAGTCTTTATAGCATCCTTATTAGCAGCCTTCTTCAAGAGGTCATTAAAAGAAGAATAAACCATGCTGACTACTTCATCATTCTCGATGATATTTAACATATGATCAAAGGAATCGAATAAATCACAAAGGATATTGGCGTCCTTTCTAGATAAATCATCATCATCTATAGAATTTTGAGCAATATTACAAATTATTATCTTCGCATTTAACTGGTCCAATTGATCCTTATCAAGGTCATCTTCCATAATTTGTTTGAAGAGAGCTCCCATGTTTATAAGACCTTCAAGGTCTTTGATTGTATCTTCACTTAACTTTCTATCATCAAGTAGAGAGCTATTCGCTTCTTCTAATACCCTAGCTAAGTCTCCAAAGAAAACATCATTTGCCAGTTTATTTTTGTTTTGTTTGCTAAACTTATAACCGTGTAAAGATTTATGTGCAATCTCGCCAGTTTCCATGCGTCTAGCGAGAATAATCTCTTCTGTAGCAGTAAGCAAGTCTACCTTACCAATTTCTTTAAGATACATCTTTACTGGGTCATCAAGTTTAATGCCGACTAGGTTATCTACAGTCTTATCTATTTCTTTTTCTAATTCTTTTTCGTCAATCTCTTCTTCCGGCTCTTCTTCTTCGATATCATCTTCAATTTCTTCTTCTTGGTCGAGCTCAGTTTCCGATCTCTCAACAATTTCTATCCCAGAACTTGCGATTCTAGCAAGAATTAGCTTTTGACTTTCTTTATCCATATCTTTAAAATCATCGAAATCAAAAATTTGGCTATAAGTAATCATACCATCTTGACTCTCGCTTAAAGATTCAAACTCTTCGATAATCTCATTTAGAACATCATCTTCGAGCAATTTATTATCATCGCTGTTCATCATCTCTCCCCTTACTATTTATAGGACCCCTTCTAAGATTATTTCTCTTTTGAATCCTTTCATATAGGTTTATCTTATCTTTTAACTCACTAACTAAAATTGGATTATTATCATCCATTACATAGTCAAGCATATATCTATAGTCACTATCAGCTTTATTAAATTTATCAACTTCTTTATTTATAAGGAAATCCCTAAAATTTTTAGCCTTGGGACTAGTCAAATACTTATCAAAATAATCAGAGTTTTCTTTATAATCTTCCTGCTGATTAAAGATAAGTCTTAATATTTCAAGTTCATGAGCGTTTATATCAGTCTTTTTTTCTTCAACAACTATATTTGGCTCAGGAAAATTATCTTTATATATTTTTTCTTTATGATGTTTGTTATTATACTTTGAAATAGCACCTTTTAAAGTCTGTTTGTCAATATCAAAGAGGTTTGAAACCTTGTTGATAAAAATTTCCCTAGTCAAATCTTGATTAATAGAAGCTAAAAAACCAATAAATTGATTAAGTTTTTCAAGTTTTTCATTTTCACTAGCTTGAGAATAGCCATCCAAAATTTGCTCGTAAGTGTAGTTATACTCATCAACAGCTTCATTAATTTTATTTTCAAAAGCCTCTTTGCCATATTTTTTTACATACTCATCAGGATCAAGACCCTCACCTAGCTGTATTATACTTACCCCAATTTCAGCTTCTTTAAATATTTCTATAGCTCTTTTTGTAGCTTTTATACCAGCAGAATCTGAATCATAACAAATATAAATATTATCAGCATATCTTTTTGCTAGTTTTGCTTGCTCAACAGTTAGGGCTGTACCAAGGCTTGCAACTGCAAGGTCAATTCCATTATTATTTAAAGCGATGACATCCATATATCCTTCTACAAGGATCAAATCACGCTTAGATTGCTTCTTAAAAATATTTAAGCCATAAAGATTAAATCTTTTTTTAAATACATCTGATTCAGGTGAATTTAGGTACTTAGGCATGGTATTATCAATTGACCTTCCGCCAAAACCTATTATCCTCCCATAAGTATCAATGATTGGAAAAATAATTCGATTTCTGTACTTGTCATAAAATTTGCCATTTTTAGATTTAGCTATTAGCCCAAGTTCAAAAAGGTCATCTTCATTTATATTTTTTGATTTTGCAAAAGATAGCAAATCATCCCAACTATCTTTGGCATAGCCCAACATAAATGTATTTACAATATTACTCCTAAGCCCTCTCTTAAGAAGGTAGTCTTGAGGTGCCTTAGTTGTAAGTAAATTTTTATAAAAATACATCATTATTTCTTTATTTATTTCATAAAGCCTAACTTTCTTCTGATTAACTTCAGGATTTTCAGTAAAAACTATATTTATACCAGCCTTATGAGCTAAATATTTAAGGCTTTCTGGATAGGACAAGCCTTCTTTTTGCATTATAAAAGAAACAACGTCTCCACCTGCTCCGCACCCGAAACAGTGAAATAATTGTTTCTTCTTATCTACTGTAAAAGATGGGGTTTTCTCATTATGAAAAGGACATAGACCCTTATAAGATGAACCTGCCTTCTTAAGGTCGACATATTCACCAATTATATCTACTATGTCTGAATTTTCTTTTATTTGATTAATCATGTCATCTGATATTAAACTCATCTTCTCACCTAATAAAATTATACTTTTCTTGTAATTTTAATCAATTGACCCCAGCTTAAAACAAAAATCAAAAAATATTTCCTATCTTTATTAAAAAAAATATATATTTTCTTATAATAATTAGAAAAATATTTCAAATAATGTCTTATTATTGTTAAAATTTTTCCTGAAATATAGTATAATATATGTATAAATATAATTACGATACAATATAAAGTTTAGCAATAATACAGAGGCTTAAAAAATGGAAAAAAATAATGAACAAATTATAGAAGAAGAAAATAATCTAAATAATCTCGAAATAAAAATTCTCGATGCTCAAAAAAATATTAATGATTCAAAAATTTCAAGCAGAATTCAATTTCATCCTTTTACATATTTTTATTACCTAGATGAAGGATTTGGAAGACTTACTATAGAAAACGACAATATCGAAGTTAATGCTGGCGACCTTATAATTATTAATTCAAATGTAGGCCATACTCTTCACCTGGATAAAAGTATTTCTAATGTTAAATACCTAGGTTTTGGTATAGAAAGTGTTTCTATAGCAGGGCTTGACGATGACGAATCTAAATCAATCAACTATTTTCATATAGATAATAGAAATAAGGCTTTAAGATTTGAAGATTATTTTGAAGATATCCACAGGGAATACAAAAGTAATGATATCTTTGCCAGATCGCTTGCAAATGCAACTGCCACAACTTTAGTTATCAATCTTCTTAGAAAATACAGAAAAGATATAACAATCAAACGTGACAAGAAGGTTAATAGGCAGATCGACTATATTAAATCATACATTGATTCAAATTACAGTGAGGATATAAAACTCGAAGACCTTTCTGCTATGGCCTACATGAATAAATTCCACCTTATTTCTGAATTTAAACAGTCATACAGGATTACACCAATCGAATATTTAATTCTTAAAAGAATAGAAATTGCGAAGAGTTTGCTAATTTCAACTAACCACTCTATGGAAGAAATATCTGCTATGGTAGGTTTTAATTCCCAATCATACTTTAACCAAGTTTTTAAAAAGAAAGCCGGACAAACTCCTTCTCAATTTAGAAGAAAACATAGGCTATAAAATTTTACCACCTAAGATTAGGTGGTTTTTTTTGTACAAAAAAACAGGGAATTTGACCTGAACCCCAAAATCCGGAACATGGATGGAGGGGTTCAGGTAAATTTCCCTGTTTTAATAATCAACACCCTCTGTATAGGTGCTATTTGAATTCCAAATCAAATATTCTCTTTGACCAGACTCATATATCGCATCAATTTGAGCTTGGACAGCATCTGCGTCATATACCATCCAATTTCCGTCACCCAGCCAAGATGCTGTAAAATCCTGAATCCATGGACGTGATTGCGGACTATGATCTAGAGATTTAAATATTGCTTGTTCTTCCTTAAGATATCTTTTAACAAGTTCATAAGGTTCTAGGTCGGGTTTTTCTATGTCAAAAGAATACGCTCCCCAGTGAGAAGGATAAATCATTGAACTCATTATATCTGCCTCGTTGGATATTTCTGAAAAATCTTGTCCAATACCACTAGCCCTGCCTGCTTGAAGGGCATAACCAAATACATCCACAGACACTGGTAACCCATAGGCTGAGATAGATTCTCGGGCCTTCCTAACAAATCCTGTTATTGCAGCAACCCTCTTATCCCCCTCTGCCATTGGCTTATTTTCATATTCACCTCTTGGATAGGAAAGAGTATCTCCAAAAGTTTCAAAACCTTCAGCAAACCTTACATAGTCATATTGGATTTCATCAAAACCTGCCTCAGCAGCAAGCTCGCCTATCTCAATATTATAATCTTGGACTTCTTTTAGGAAAGGATTGACAAAAACCTCCCCGTTAGCATTCGCCCACAAACTTCCATTTTCTCTTTTAAATCCCCACTCAGGATGAAGTTTTGTGATGACTGAATCTTTAAAGGTAGTAATCCTAGCTATAACATAAATCCCCCTAGCATGAAGGTCTGTAATAAGAGTTTTTGCGTTAAGCAATTTACTATTTGCATATTTAACTTCTTCGTTATCAGTATTAAAATTTACAGTAACATTGCCCCAGTCGTCCTTAACATCAATAACAACCGTATTTAAATTAGAATTTTCAATAAGACTAATTATCTTATTATAAACTTCAGGATTATTTACTAAACCAGAGTTGAGATATAAACCCCTAACGCCGTCTTTTGGATAATACTTACTCTTCTTATCCTCAAATGATAGGAGTCTTGATGTGTCATAATCCATATTGTAATCATCTGGCGTAATACCTATTTCGTAAGGCACTCCTATTTTCTTTTTTGAAGATTTCTTTTTCTTAGATATTTTTTTCTCGATATTTTCGCTACTCTCAAGAGCCTGCTGTAACTTTTCTTTTTCAGCTAGCTTATCCTTTTTAGCACAAGCCGTAAAAACAAGCATTAAAATCAGAAAAATACTAAGAAAAGTTTTTTTCTTTAACATAGCTTCTCCTAAACAAAAAAGCGAGCCAGGCCCGCTTTTTTAAATTTAATAAGATTCTTTGAAAGATGATTCTTTCTTATAAAAATAATTTATTATTATTTTAAAATCTATTTTCCAGAAGAAGCTTCGCTCCTTCTAGACATTTGCTGGACTATCTATTGATTGTCTCAGTTCTACGAGATTTTCCCGTTGTTTTTTGAACTATTTTACGATTTTTGTTACAACGCCTGATGCTACTGTTCTACCACCTTCACGTACAGCGAATCTTAGTCCTTCTTCTAGGGCGATTGGCTTTTGAA
>QWCH01000830.1_pt1 | contig 52723 bp, 52 predicted proteins | sample 1972671 | NCBI WGS metagenome assembly QWCH01 (sample SAMN09866713, study PRJNA288562) | Human gut metagenome isolate term3_stool, whole genome shotgun sequencing... | isolation source: gut | host: Homo sapiens | place: USA: California
CGGGTGGCGGCCAACAAATGCAAGGATCACCTGAAAAGCGCCTGGGTGCGCAAGGTGGATGCCCCGGGCGACGATGCCCTGCCGGAGCCGCGCGGCGCACCCGGCAGCGACGCCGACGACCCGGCGGTAAACCTGGCCGACCGCGCCGGGGCCGCAGAGCTGGAACAGCTGGTGCGGAACCTGCGTGAGCCTTACGGAAAGATCGCAGTCATGTACTTTTTGGAGCACAAGGAAAGCTCCGAGATTGCAAAGCTGGTGGGCCGCCCGCCTGCGACCATCAACAGCCAGCTATGGCGCGCCAAACTGCTGTTGCGCCAGCAAATTACCGAGAGGAGGCAGAACGAATGAGCCTTTATTTTGATAACGAAAAACTCTTTGACGCCGAAGGCCATTTGACCGACGAGGGCCTGTACGCTTTGAAGGACGGCACTCTGGACGACTTGGGTGCGCTGGAGGCTGCCGAGCACCTGAGCTTCTGCGACTACTGCCTGCTGCGCTACACAGCCATGATCGAGGCTGCGCCCGACTGCATGAAACAGCCGATGCGCGACCTGATCCCGCAAGTGCAAAACCTGATGCGGCTGCGCAGCTTCCGCATTATGACAAACCGCTATGTGTCGGCGGCGGCCGCCGTCGTGCTGGGGTTTGTGATGTGGGGTGCGGTCAGGACCTTTGGCGTGCCCAACGCCGCCGCCCTGCTGCCGCAGCAGCCCACTGCCCCGCATGAGCGGTTCGGCACGAAATTCAGCACCGCCGTCAACGGCTTTTACAAGAGCCTCGACGATACCTTTAAAAACTTTACCCTGACCGCTGAGAGCGGCCTGGAACAAATGCGAACCAAACCGATCGGCGGCAGCACCGCCAAGGGAGAATGACCTATGAAAAAGAATGGATTCCTGACCTTTATCTTCGCCTGCATCCCCGGTGCGGGGCAGATGTACTACGGCTATATGCAGCGCGGCCTCTCGATTGCGATGATACTGATACTCTGCGTGATGGCGGCCACCGTCGTTGAACCGCTGCTGTTCCTCTGCCTTGTTATCTGGATGTACAGCTTTTTTGACACCTATGACCTCATCCGCCACATGGCGGCCGGTGAGCCGAAGGAGGATTCCCTGCTGGTTCTGGGCAATTATGAGGAGATCAAAAAGCTGGTCCCCCAGCATAACAGGCTGATCGGCTGGGGTCTGGTCGGCTTCGGCGTCTGGGCACTGTATGAGACATTCATCTCAACCTGGCTCTATACGCTGCTGTGCAATCTTGTGGGCAACGGCTACGCCTACGACATCATCACCGGCATACCGAATGTTGTCATTGCGGCATTGCTGATTTTCGCAGGCCTCAAGCTGCTGGGCCTGCACCCCGAAACGAAGCACAACGATGACGAGCTGCCGCCGTATCCACATGAATAACGCCCTGCCTTCCCCCTTGGGGGAAGGTGGCGCCGCAGCGCCGGATGAGGGGCGGCTGTGAGAAGGCTGCCTGTGTGGCTTCCACTTCCGGGTAGGGGCGGGATATGTCCCGCCCGCTGCTTATCCGCTGGCGCTGCGTCTGCCCATATGCTGCGGGCCGGGCATACCCGGCCCCTACTGTGCAACGAAGAATAAATGAGGTAATAGAAACATGGACGAAAAAACCACCCCGAAAAAGACACGTCGCGTGGGGACGCTGGCGTTTGCACTGGTGCTGATCCTGGCCGGTGTGCTGCTGATGCTCTACCAAATCGTGCCGGCGTTCAACCTGCTGCAAATTGTAAAGTTCTCCCCGGCCATCCTCATTGTGCTGGGTATTGAAATGCTCGTGTACAGCGCCAAGCCCGATGTGCTGGTCAAGTTTGACTGGCTGGCCATGCTGGGCACGGCGTTCACCCTTTGCGTCGTCGGTGCGGCGGCGCTGCTGCCCCTGGCTATCAGCGAGTGGGGCCCCGCCCGCAGCAACGCCATAAGCCGCATCGAGACGGAAAAGGTGGACGCCCTGTACAGTGCCCTGACCGCCGACCCGGAGCTGAAAGCCAAAACGGGCTACTGCGGTGTCAATGTCTGGTTCAACCACGGTACGGGCGGCAGCTACACGCTGCAAAGCGGCGACGACTGCGTGCTGAATGCCACCCTGACCGGCCCCTACGCCGACGCCGAGTCCTTTGCCGCCGACTGCATAGGCATTATGCAGCTGGCCGCGGACAAGGACCTGGGCTTTACGAGCTACCACTTCTCCAGCGGGGAGGACACCGACGACGGTATCAGCTACTACCTGGACTGCGTCGCCTCCTACCCGGCGGGGCTGACCGCTGCCCAGGTGGCCCAGCGCGTGCAGGCCAGCTACCACTATGACGGCTCCAGCTTCTCCAGCGAGGCCGACCGCGACGAGTACATCAAGACCCGGCTGCGCGACGATATCGCCGAGGAATACGCCAACGCCCACGACGATGTCTACCCCGACGACGACTATGTAGACGCCGAGGTCGAGCGGCGGTTCAACGAGCAATTTGGCATAGCCACCCCGGAGAGCGCGGCAGAATGATAGAAAAAAGCAGGTATCCACGGTAAAACGTGGGTACCTGCTTTTTATCATAGAGTTGTAGGGGCCGGGCATGCCCGGCCCGCGGCATAAGGGCAGCTGAGCGGTTATGGCAAGGTGGAGGGCCGGACATGTCCGGCCCCTACGGTGCGATATTGGGAAAGGGGGAAGGCTTTGTATCACACGCTCTCCCCCAAAATAAGCTCAAACGGCACAACCTCATGCACCGCAGGGGCGTTATGCTCGATGCTGGCAAGCAAAATCTGCGCGGCACGCTGGGAGAGCAGCGCGGTGTTCTGGCGGATGGTCGTCAGCCGCGGCACGGTGAACCGCCCCAGCGAAATACCGTCGTACCCGGCCACGCCGATATCCTGCGGCACCCGCAGACCGTGATCCTGGAAGGCGCGCACGGCCCCCAGCGCCATCAGATCCGACATGGCAAACACGGCGTCCAGATCGGGGCAGTGGGCCAGCAGGTACTCCGCCGCCGCGTAGCTCTCCTCCATGGAAAAGCGGGCGTAACCGTACTGTTTGTCAAAATCAAAGGGCAGGCCAAGCTGCTGCATGGCCTCCAGACAGCCGTCCAGACGCTGTTGGCTCGGGCGGCTGCAATCGGGCCGGTCGCCAATGATGCCGATGCGGCGGCGGCCCTGTTTGTACATATGCTCGATCATGACCTTTGCGGCGGCGCGGTCGTCCACGCTGACGCTGGACAGGTTCGGGATGCCCAGGCCCGCTGCATTGTTCGTCAGCAGCACACAGGGGATGCCCAGCCCGGCCAGCTCCGGCGTGAAGCAGTGCGGGTGCGAGCCGATGAAAAAGATGCCGTAGGGCTTGCGCTCGGTGCAGATCATCTGGGCGTAGGCCATCTCGTCGCCGGTCTCGTTGATGTAGTAGACCGTGGGCGTGTAGCCGCATTTTTCAACATATGCCTGCAATTTGTCCAGCAAATCCGCAAACAGGGCGTTCTGGGTGCCCTTTACCACCAGGGCAAGGCCATCGTAGGCCTGCTGCTTCAGGTGCTTGGCGTTGGCATTGGGCTGGTAGCCGTACTGCGCCACCACGGCAAGGATCTTCTCCCGTGCCTCGGGGCGGACGCTGGGGTTATGGTTCAACACGCGGGAGACGGTCCCCACCGCGTAGCCCGACTCGCGGGCGATATCCTTAATGGTCAAAAGGGTCTGCCTTCTTTCCTCAATCCACCACTTCCACATCCAGCCCGAACTCCTGCGGGCGGAAGCGGGGGCAGACGTTTTCGGCGGTGCAGATGACCGACGCCGCCAACCGGCTGCCAATTTCGCAGGAATCCGCCAGGCCCTTGCCGTAGGTCAGGCCAATGACCGTGCCCGCAAAGAACGCGTCGCCCGCGCCGGTCGTGTCGATGACATCCACCTTCTTGGCGGGCACAATGCCGCACTCGCCGTTGGCGCGGGCGTAGACAGCGCCCTGGCCGCCCATCGTCACCACCATGCAGGGGATGCGGGCGCTGCGCACATTGTCGGCCAGCACGCGGCACATGGCGGCGGGGGCAAGGTGGTCGTAATCGTCGGAGAAAAGCATCCCCGCCTCCTGCTGGTTGCAGACAAAACCGTCGATCTGCTGTAAAAAGTCGCGGCGCTCCATCGCAATGCTCATGTTGGAAATGACCGCATACACCCGCTTGCCGTACTTTTTGGCCGAGCGCAGCACCTGCTTGACCGTCTCTTTTTCCAGATCCAGCTCAAGGGCGACGCTGTCGCAGTCGGCAAAGATGCCCTCCTCGTTCTCGGCCAGCAGGGCGGTCAGCGGGCGGGTGTCGGGCCGCTTCGAGATGGCGGCGGTCACGTTGCCGTCATTGTCAAACACGGCCAGCCAGGTGCCCATGCCGTCATGCACGCGGCGGATGAACCGGGTGTTGACCTTGTGCTTGTCCAGCTTGTCAATGACGTCCTGGCCGGAGCCGGTGTCGTCCACCAGGCTGACGAAGGTGGGGCGCAGCTCCACATTGGCGATATCCTCGGCCACGTTGCGGCTGACGCCGCCGTGGACTTGCTCGACCCGGCCGGCGTTGCGCCCGCCCGGGATATAGGTGGAAAGGGGATACCCCTTGATGTCAACAAAAACTGCGCCGATTACTACGATTCCCATGGTGTGTTTCCTTTCCGTTTGCTATAAAACCAGTGTACCGTATTACGGCAAAAATTGCAAGAATTTTACAATAAACGACACGCAGAGGCCGGACATATCCGGCCCCTGCAAATGCGGCATAAAAAATGTAGGCAGCCACTAACAGCTGCCTACACTTTTTATGAACGGTGTCTGTTTTTCTTATATGCCGTTACTGCCAAACCCGCGCCGCTGCAAAGCAGCAGGGCGGCCCACAAAATGGGGCTGCCGGTATCGCCGGTGGCGGGGATGGTGGATACCGGCTGCACGGTGGGGGCGGCCGTGGGCTGCACCGTGGGCTGTGCGGTCCGGCGGGGCTGCTCCGCAGCCTGCGGCGCGGTGGTGGGTGCCGCCGTCGGGGTTGCCGTCGGCGGCGTGGTGGGCTGGGGCAGCTTGGCCGTCACGGTGTCGGCCCGGGTGATTTCCCTGGCCGCTGCGGCATCGGCAAAATACTTGCCGCAGCCGCCGCAGTACCAGTATTCCTTATTGCCCTCGGCGTCCGTGGTGGCCGCCACAGCGGGGAAGTGCTGTAAGTCCGTGTGCTTGCCGGTGTCCGGGCCGCCGTACTGCTGGCCGCAGACGGCACAGGCCGACCCATCCTTGCAGGTGGCCGGGGTGATGGTGCAGGCCTCTGTCTCCGCAACGCCGCAGGCACAGCTGTGGGTGTGGGTCTTGGCCGCAGTGTCGGTCGTGTAGGCGCTCCACACATGGTCGTGGACGGTCAGGTTTTGCCTGGCCAATACCGGCAGGGTCATCCCGGCGGATTCCAGATATTTGCAGGTGGTGTCCCACGGCTGGGTGTCGGCCGGGCGGTTCGCCATCAGCAGGGCCAGCACGCCGCCGTTGGCAAAGTCAAAGGCAGATTTTTCGGTGGTGTTGGTGATGACGCCATCGTTCTTGCCGCACGCCTGCCCGGCAGTGTCGGTCAGGTAGTAGCAGTTTGTGATGGTGTTATTATAACGGGAAACCGAACCTGCAACACCGCCCAGGGTTGCCGTTGTACTGGTGGCGGTGACACTGCCGACATTATAACTGTTGACGAGTGAAGTCGTGCCATCCAAAATACCGACAATACCGCCAAGCGTCGGTTCGGGGTTCGCCGTATCGGTTACCACACCGGCATTGTAACAGTCGGATACAGTTGTCAATGTGATACGTCCGGTGATACCGCCTACATAGGATATTTTTGATGTTGCATTCTCAAACCGGCCGCCGCTTACGGTGCCGAAATTGCTGCAATTTGAGATGAGTGTAGAATTGACGGCCTGGCCGAGAATGCCACCGGCAGAGGAATAATCACCATCCGGGACGATTACCTTTACAGTGCCGGTGTTGATACAGTCGGTTATCTAGTTTTGCTGTTCGCGCTCAGAACAACCAACAATGCCGCCAGCGCTAGGTGAATAACCTCTCGTGTCTCCGGCAATTACCGTAGCAGCGTTGACGCAGTCCGTAATAGAAGTACCTCCGCGTATGTATGCCGCAATACCGCCGGCAAGGCCATAGGTTTTAATATATCCGGTAACTTTTATATCTTTAATGGTTGCGCCGTTCACATACCCAAACAGGCCTGCGCGGCCCTTAATTTGGTCGTTGCAATATACGCCCTGTATAGTATGCCCCGCACCGTCAAAAGTGCCGGAGTAAGCCTCGTCATAGTCGCATCCGATAAACGTCCATTCCGTGGGTGTGTCAGCACCGTTGGGGCCGGGGGTGTAATTGCCGTCCTCGTCAAAAGTGCCGTCGTTCAAAACGATATCGGCTATCAGGGTGGCGCAGGCGGCTGTGTTCTGCACCCTGCCGTTTTCGCCGTTGACAATATCGTGGAACAGCTTCAGCCCCTCGGCGGTGCCAATTCGATAGGGGTCTGTCTCCGTGCCGCTGCCGGTGGCAAGCGCGGGGGTGCCGGTAATCCCGCCGCTAAATGTACCGCCGGTGATGGTTCCGTTGTTGATGACCTCGCCGTTGAATGTGCCTGTTTCGATGGTGCTGCCGGGGGTAACGGTCACTTTGCCTTTGAACACAGTCCCACCGGAGCCTGTAATGGTACAGGGACCGTCGGTTTTATCTTTATCTCCCAGCACGACGTCGCCGTCAACCGAGCCGCCGTTGGCGTAAAGTTTCCCATAGACATTAGGAGACGCCAGAGAGCCGGTGATGTATAGTCCGCTTCCGTTTGCCGCAGCACAGCCGACAATGTGCGCACTGTCCGCCAAGGTGATCTCCTTCACACAAGCGGCGCTTACGCCGCCGCCATAGGCTTCGCCGGGGTTGGCGGAATTTGTTGCCGTGCAATTTTGAATCACGGCGCTGCCCGACAGGGTGAGCGTCGTATTGTTTGAGAGATGGACGCCCCCGCCCTTGGATCTGGAAGAGTTGGAGATTGCCTGACAGGCTTCAATTTGTGCCTTCTCAGACATCACAAAGCTGCTGCTGCTGTTGACATATACGCCGCCGCCGTTGGAAGAATTGGAAGAGGTGGAGATTGCCTGACAGCCTTCGATTTTTGCCTCATTAGACATCACAAAGCTGCTGCTGAGGTTGACATATACGCCTCCGCCGCAAACAAATTGGGTCGCGCTTTCGGCGGTGCAGCTGCGAATGACCGCCTGACCTGACATTTTGAACGTGCCGGAAGCAAAAACACCGCCGCCGATGTCGGAGGCGACGCATCCGGCGATGCTGCCGCCGGTCATCGAGAACTGGCCTTGTTTGCCGTTTAGCTCCGAATCAATACATACACCGCCGCCGGACTCCGCCGAGCAGCCGATAATATTGCCGCCGGTCATGGTCAACTGCCCGCCGGGTTCGATATACACACCGCCGCCGCAATACCACGTCGTTCCGCCGTACGTTGAGATGTCCGTTCCCGTGCCGCCGGTGATGACGCCGCCGGAAACGGTTTTACTGCCGTTTTCATCCGATACCCACAGGCCATCGCCGTTCGGGGTAAACTTGTGTTCTGCGGTGGTGTTGCTGTCCGTCAGCGTCAGATTACCACCGTCTTTGACCGTGATAACACTGCCGCTGCCGGTCATTCGCAGCACATGATCGTTTAAGTCCAGCGTCACGGTGCGGGTGACTGTCAGCGTAGCGTCAATGTCGATGTCCGACACAAGCTTGACGGTGGTCACGCTGTCCTTTGCCATTGCAGCGACCAACGTCGTCTGGTCTGTGACCTCTTGCACGTTCTCTGTCTCCCCCTCGGCAAAGGCCGCCAGGGGCACAAGGCAGAGCACCATGCACAGGGCAAACAGGATGCTTACAAGCTGCTTTTTCATCATGTCTCCTTCTTCGCGCTGTTGGGCAGCAGTGCCCAAGGTATTTATAAAAATTATAGGGGTAAAAATCGCAAATTGTCAAGCCTTTTTTGAAAAAACATTGCGCAGTATCGAAAAAGACAAAATGCAGCCGAACACGCGGACTATCTGCGAAAGAAATGCTTGCATGGAGAGATAAAACAAAAGTATGGCAGCAAGTATCCTGTTTTTTTGCAGCACGCGCTGCGCACACAAGTTTTTTGGTGCTGAAATGCGCCTGCTGCGACCCGGCATGGGTACGCAGTATCAGGAAATGGAAAGCATACCGGCAAAGGACATGATACCGAACCAGAGCAGGAACGCGGCAAACATAAAGAAGCACATCCCACCCAAAACAGGCTTTCGCGGCTTGTTTTCGGTAATACGGTCGGGCCGAGTGGGATCGTAATATCCGACCACCTGCCGTCCCAGTTCCCGCTTGCCGGAAACGGTCTGACGGCTTGCGTACCGGTAGGTTTTGCCGTTCACGGTGTACTCATAGGTTGGAAGATAGACTGTCTCCCGGCGCAGCTGTTCGCTGCCGTCCTCTTGCTGCTCCCACCTTTCATTGACCGATTCCTCGATCCATACCACCTTCATCATCGTGGTGCCTGTGTACCGCCGCACAGTATCCTCGTATTCCTGCCGTGCGCCTTTCCGCTGGCGCACCCCGAGGGGGATTCTGTTTGGCAGATAAAAGCAGACCCCCGCCGCACACCGCTGTTGCCGGCGGTATGGGAGGGGGTCTGCTATTTAGGGAACTATGAGAGAATTACTTTTTGCGCTTTTTGCCCACGATCAGCAGGGCAACCGCGCCGCCGCTGATAGCCAGAATAGCGATCAGCAGCGCCAGCGGGAATGTGTCCGACGTCTGCGGAATATGCGTCATCGGGGCAGGTGTTGCGGTAGCAACGGGCTTCGGGGTTGCGGTAGGTGCGGGGGTAGCTGTGGGTGCCGGGGCAGCAGAAGGCTCCTGGCTGGGGGTGACTGTGGGGGTGGGCGCAGGCGTGGCCTTCGGCGTGTAGGTATTTGTAAAGGTCATGCTTGCGGGCACTTACCGTAACCCATGGGAGCAACCACGCAGGTCATTGCGTATTGGTCGATCTGCTGCAGCTGTGCCTGCAAGCGATCCGACATATAGATGTCATTCAAATTGGTATTTCGATTTTGCATAATCGCGACCTTACAACCGATCAAGTCCATCGTTTTTGAACTTACTGTAATTATTATAGTACAAAATCGTCTCAAAAACAAGAAAAAACCGATGTTTTGTGGCAACATTGAACTTCAGGAACAGGTAAGGTATAATAAGCACAGGAAAAAACCAGTATGAAAGCGCAAACCGTTCCAGTTAAAAGGGAAGTGATCGACTATGGACTATATCCGCATCACGAAAGAGAACATCGACAAGGAGCACATCTGCTGTGCCATGTCCGGCAAGCAGTGCCTGGCAAAAAAGGAATGGCTCAAACAGCGCTTTGACGAAGGGCTGGTTTTCTGCCGCAGCGTGGAGCGCGGCAAATGCTTCATTGAATACATCCCGGCGGAAACTGCCTGGCTGCCCATTGAGGCGGAGGGCTATCTGCACATCAACTGCCTCTGGGTCTCCGGGGCGATGAAAGGCCACGGCTACGCGAAAGAACTGCTGGCCCGATGCGTCAACGATGCCCGGGCGCAGGGGCGTAAGGGAGTGTGTATTCTGTCTGCCGAGGGGCGCAAGCGCGAATTTCTGGCCGACGCCAGGTTTCTGGCGCATGAGGGCTTTTCCACGGCGGATGTGTCCGACTGCGGCATCACGCTGATGTACCTGCCGCTTTCCCCTGACGCTGCGCCGCCCAAGTTCAAGCCCTGTGCCAAGCACCCACAGACCGCAGAACCCGGTTTTGTGCTCTACTATACTGACCAATGCCCTTTTACCTGTTATTGGGTGCCGCGCGTGGCAGAGACTGCCCGGGCCCACGGCATCCCGCTGACCGTACACCACATCACCGACCGTGAGACTGCGCAGAACACGCCCGCCCCGGTTACGACCTATGCCCTGTTCCGGGATGGGAAGTTTTTGACACAGGGTATCCAGTCCGATAAGAAGTTTCTGGCACTGGCAGGCAAGGCTGATTCCTGACCGCGCTGGTGAGCGCATTCGGACGAGCATATACAGCAGCCCCTCTTTACTTGTTCCGTTATACATTCGACCAACTGTAAAGTATAGAAGCATTTTCATAAACCTTGTCGTTATGAGCTTGTTCTATGGTTTACAGTGCAAATAAATCGACACCAGTGACAGCGCGTATTGGGCTGTACAGGAGAACATCAACGCCAGTTTTACGAGCATGGGTGTGGCCTGTTGGTTTTGCTCCACCGCCGAGGGGCAGTGTACCTACTGGACTGTTACGTTCAACGAAAACTCCTACTTGTTTTCATACAGAAATTATGATATAATTTCTGTATGAAAGAGAGGTGCTATCTATGCCGAACATTCGTTCCAGCGCAGATTTAAGGAACAACTACAATGACATTTCCTCTTACTGCCATGCCTACAACGAGCCGGTCTTTATTACCAAAAACGGTAAGGGCGACCTTGCCGTTATGAGCATGGAAACCTACGAGGAAATGGCGGGCCGCATTGAACTGTACAGCAAGCTGCAAGAGGGCCTTGCCGATATTGACGCTGGGAACACACGCCCCTTTGCCGATGTTATGGCTGATTTGCGCCACCGCAGGGAGCGCAGATGAAATACAACATTCATGTCACCCAAGCCGCCGAGCGTGATATGGCGAACGCCTACGACTATATCGACCTCGTACTGAAAAATCCAACTGCCGCCGACAAGCTGTTGGATGTAGCCGATGAAAAAATCGGAGCACTGGCAGAATTCCCGCACAAATTTGAAGTCGTTTCCGACAAACTGCTTTCCCTGTGGGGAATCCGCTTCACCATCGTTATGAACTACCTTGCGTTCTATACGGTAGACGATGCCACGCAAACCGTGCATATCGTGCGGTTTCTCTATGGCAAAAGCAACTGGATCACCATTCTGAAAACAGATGCAGCAAACGGAAGTTTACCGGTGTTTTCATAACCGAATATTTTATCTGGGCGCTCACTTTTGTGGGCGCTTTTCTTTTTAGGAGGACGTTATGTCTTACGATGATATTATTGAAGTTTTGGCCGCTGCGCTGCTCGAAAAAGCAGAAACCGTAGGCTGTCTTGAAGTGCTGGACGGTTTCAGCCAGCGCCCAGACACAGAAATTGAAGTCAGCGCCCCAATCAGCGAGGAAATGCTGGCGTTGCCGCTGGACAAACAGGAGTGGCCGGAAGAGTGCACACCGATTTTGAAAGAAAGCAGTGCGGCCACGCTGGGCGAACTGGTGGAATATCTGAACCACTGCACAGCCACGGGGAAGAAGCTGAATGTTTCCGAAGATGCAGCGGCAGCCATGTTCCCGGCGCTTATCACATTCTGCTATGATGCTGCGGATATGAACGGTAAACGCTTCTTTTGGGAATATATTCTTGAAAGCAATTCTCTTGTTTTTGAGGATGCCGAATGACCCCGCAGGAGCAGCTCTGCGAAAAAATGCGGGTGGAGCAGAGCGCCTATTGCCTATGGCTGACCGCACAGCCGCCAGAAGAAATACTACACCACGCCTACGAGTACAGCGTCCGTGAGGACATTATTCTGGCAACGGAAGAAATGAACCTCCCCCTTGCACGGGTGCGGGCGCTGCTGAAATCTCCCGCGCCGCTGGCGGATGTGTATAAGGATTTTTCCAAGCTGGAAACCGATTATATGAGCATTGTGGCTCAGTGCGTGGAAGACCGTGCAGATGACTTGCTGAAAAAGGAGCAGCAGCAGAACCCACCCAAAGTATATCGACAGTCCGTCACTTATGCCCGCGAACACGGCGAATTGCAGCAGTACCATGCGTCTTGCCACTTGAATGAAAGGTGTCGGGACGAGATTGACGCAGCGCTTGCACAGCGCTTTGATGGTTTGCGGCTGGGCGCTGGCGCTGTTGAGCAGGTAGTGGCGGAATATGGTTTGGAGCGCACAAAATATGTGTTGGCAGCGGCCATTCAAACCCGTGATGGAGATGGTCGTATTTCTCGCACAAATAGAGAATGGGCAGATTCCATTCGCACGATCAAAGATATGGATCGCCGTGGATTTGACCGTTCCTGTTACTACGCTGACCTACAAGCGCATACCTGCCTATTGGACGGTTTTGTAAACCAAGTGCGAAAATTTGAAAAAGCCAAAGCCCAGCCCGCTCAGGATACCCCCGAAAGATAACCGCAGCGTCTGCATTTTGCAGGCGCTTTTTTTCGTGAAAAAATCTCTGTTTTGAAAGGATTTCACAATGAAAGAAACACATTATAAATTGAAGCATCGCGTTACCGCTCTGTTTGCGGCGGCGGTAATGCTCTGCTCCATGCTGCCCGGTGCAGCGTTTGCGGAGGAACCCACACCGCAGCCCACCGAGGAAACCGCGCAGATGGAGCAGCAGACCGAGCCGTCTGAAACAGACAACGGCCAGACCGACGAGAGCAGCCCCGACCCCGGCGAGGATGTAACCGAAGCCACCCCGGAAACGGCAGAAGAGCAGCCCGCTGAAGAAGAAATCTCTGCTGCTGTTGTCGGCGCGGAACTGTACACTGACTTGCCCGATGCACCCATTGGTTCCTACATCGGTAGCGAGGGTCTGCCGGTTGCCACCGGTGAAACTAAAATCGGTATTTCCGAGTGGCCCGAAAGCCAGCTGGAAGAAACCAGCGGCAGCTATCTGACCGCCGTTGCACTGGACAATGACGGCCTTACCATGGCCGCGCCCCTGCTGGACGGCGCAGACTATGCCATTGTTCCCATTATGGCACAGGTCGAATATCCCGCAGACGGCAGCAGCACCGACATGATCCTGCCGGATGGCGTGACCTTGCTGGACTTTTACGGCGAACCCGCCGAGGATGCTGAAAGCCTGCTGCACAACGAATACAGCGAAACCTCCGCTGCGGTGCTGGGTGTATATGTGCAGGCAGATGCGAATTTTACCGCGCAGTTGGTTTACACTGCACCCGATGGCAGCACACAGACCAAAACCCTACAGGTAGCCATCGACCGCAATGCGACTGCCGAATATCCTTTCCCCGACAGCGAAATTGCCGCCTTTGCCGAGCGCCCCACCCCTGCGGTGACAAGTGGCAAGATCACCAAGGTTGCCAAGGTCAACGGCACTTGGCTGATCTGGTTCAACGGCGAACCCGCCTACTGCTGCACCCCCGGCGCAGACGGCCAGCCCAAGAACTGTCCAACGTACACTTATGTCAATACTTCTATGGTTGGCGCAGACCAGTATGTACCCGGCGACCACTATGGCAACCAGTACAGAATCTGGGGCGGTTTAACCCAGCTTTCGCTCGGTATGCAGGAGCTCCCTCCGGTTGCGCTCTCCGCAGAAGCGCCGAGTTTGCTGGATTCCTGCCGCACGATCTATACAGATGCGCAGATGCAGATTATCGAGAATTACCCCGACAGCACCGCCGCCAAAATTCTTATGGGGTCCGCGCAGGCGCTGTTGGAGGGAACAGACGCCTACGCATCCGCCCGCGGCTACTACACCTATATCTATCAGCCGGGCCGTGCGGGCTGGCAGACTGTGGCTGTGATTGGCCCCGAAATCTCCGATGATGAACCGAACCCCAAACCCATCGTGCAGGAAATTTACGCCAACTGGGAAGCCCCTGCGCAGACCGCGAGCGGCAGCTTTGATTTTGACTACGGCATCATCACCGACAAGGTGCAGCTCAAAACCACCGAGAAAGTGGACGGTGCGACCATCGAGATTGAACCCATCACCAAAAGCGGTACTATTGACGGCGGCACATGGAATATTTCTCCCGCAGATAAACAGACCGTCACCACTGCGGGCCACACCAACGATGACAATTTTCAAAACAATGGCGGTGCTGCATCTGCAAGTTGGACGCTGCACTACTCCGTAAGCAAAACCACCGACAGCCGCAGCGGGCGAGTAGGCCCCTACACCACGCAGGACGAAGCCGATGCAGCCGCCGACAGCGCCCGCGATGCTGCGATTGCCGAATTGCAGGGTGAAGCCCAGCGCATGGTGGACAATGCGGTTGCATCTGCAAAAACGGAACTGGCAAACATCAAATTTCGCTATGAGGAAGTGGGTGTTCCTTACGGTTTTGAAATGTATTGGGGCAGCAATGGCAGCAACCAGACCATTTCTGTACCGGTCAATTCAAACAATGCCTATCTGATGAAAAACGATGAATGGTCCTTGCAGGTCAACATCAAGAAAACCGACAGCGAAACCGGCAACCAGATTGCTGCCGACGCGCAATATGAGATTTTCCAGTGGGATACTGTAACAGGCAAATACCAGCCCACAGGCGGTTACAACACTTACAGTGTGCAGCGCCAAGGCGATGGCACTTATGCGGTCATCAACAGTGCAGCCTATGCGACCACGAATTCCATGCGGCATACCCTTTACTACACCCAGCGTAATACGGGCAAGTTTATCATCGTGGAAAGCAAAGCACCTAACGGATACTTCGGTGATTGGACGAATATCGACCACCCTGGCACGGCTAATACTCCGCTGGGCAAGCGCGGTTACTATATCGAAATCACCGAGGACAGCGACAATTCTGTAATCTGGCTGGACAACGCTGACTATAATGCCGATATTGCCGCTACCGACAAAGGCGGCACCAAACTTGTCACCAGTACAGGCGTAGAAACCACCGTTACCATTTACGACACTGCCAAGGATCCCCGCCGTACTTATAACACCGACAACAGCGGCAAGGCGGCTAATGAGGACAGCTACACAATCACGCCCTCAGACGGCGTTATGAAAAATGACCGCACCTTGGGCGAAATCAGCATCTCCAAGGTTGACCTTGATGCCGTGCGGTATGTGGACGGTAGCACCACCCACGGCACAGCTCTTGCCAGCGGGCAAGCCCACGGCGATGCCACGCTGGACGGCGCGGTGTATGACCTCTACGCCGCCGAAGATATTACGCACCCCGATGGCGTGACCGGCGTGGTGGACTACTCCAAAATCGTGGATGCAGACGGCAATCCCATCTGGCACACCACAATCCGCGACAACAGCGGGCAGTGGGTGTCTGATTATTTACCCGTTCTGAAAAAAGACCACCTTGTAGCCAGCGCTAAAATTGAGAATGGCTGGCTGTGCTTCAGTAATTTGTACCTCGGCAAATATTATGTCGTAGAGCGCTCCACCGGCGTGGTTATCCCGCTGCGTGACGGCGCTCTTGCTGTTTCCGGCACCTATCCCACCGTGGACAGCCGCACCAAGGCAGCCACCGGGCAGACCGCCGCGCTTGCCAAGAACGGCAGCGGGCAGTACACGGATTGGGTGTACAAGAACCAGTTTTCTACAGTCTCTAAAGGTAAAGCGTTGGATGGCTCTTGGACTTACGATGCCTATTACCTGTCCTTTGCAGACGGCTACCTCTGCGATGAACATAACTACTACATCACGCCAGCCTATTCTGATGAGGGTTGGTATGTAGAAAAGACCACCTTTGCCGACAATCGACAGGCAGCCGGTGAACAGATCGACAAGACCAGCTACAGCGCCAATTACCACATCCATGCGGATAACGCTTTGGCCGAGAGCCAAGACCAAGTGGCAAAAGGCAATGTAGAAATCAGCAAAATCGTATCCTCCAGCGGCCAAAGCAATGGACTGGAACTGGAGGGCGCGGGCTTTACATTCTTCCTTGTGTCCGACCTGTCCAAACTGAAGCAGTTTGAGCAGACCCGCAGCGGCAGCTACACCCTGCAAAGCATTTTGGATGCCTACATTGATAAGACCTACGATAACGAGCATCCGAAGTGGGATTTTTCTGCGGAAACGCAGGCCATCGCAAAGACCTATGAGGTCAACGCTGACGAAATTGCCGCGTACAACAAAACGCTGACTGCCGCAGGAGAAAACAAGAACGGTAAGGGCGATGGCTGGCAGCCCACCGGCAGCGCCAACGAATACCAGCTTGCCGAAATCTTCAGCAATGACACCGGGAATATTCGTGTGCAGGGTTTACCCTATGGAACATATCTCGTTGTCGAAACAACTGTGCCGCACGACCTGTTCCAAGCTGAGCCTTTTATTGTCACCGTTGACCCCGAACAGGATAACAACCCGTGGGGCGCTATGGCCACCCCCAAGGACAGCGTAATGACAGGCTCTGACAGTTATCAGAAATTCACCGTACTGGACGAGGAAATCGAAGTTTATCTCCGTATCACCAAAGTTGACGAGGAAACCGGTAAACTGGTACTGCTGCCCGACACCGCTTTCCAAATCTACTGGCTGGACGAGCAGGGGCATTACCGTTATGACAGCAACGGCAACCCGAAACTCGTCACGATGACCGATACTGTCAACGGCCATCTGACAAAAGATGTAACCACTTTTTACACCAACGGCGAGGGCATTCTGACCTTGCCCGAAAAGCTGCCGTTGGGCAAGTATCGCATTGTAGAAGTCACCGGCCCGAACGGATTCTACAACGAATGGCTGGATTCTGCCGGGTACGAAAACGGGGTCCTTGCCGATGATGCCGATGGCAGCTACTATGTAGATTTTGAAATCACCACAGACCGCATTTATGCAGCCACCGGCAACAAAAACGAGAACGGCATGGATACCCTTGTGATTGGTGAAAACTACTCTAACCATGAGACGCTGGGCAAATTGACGATCCGCAAAACAGGCGAAGTCTTAGCTGGCTGGGAAACAGAAGCGGGCGCACTTGACCCGTGGATGACCGGTGAAGCCGAAAACGGCAATTTCGTGTATGAAACCCGCCCGCTGGCCGGTGCGGAGTATACCATCACAGCCGCCGAGGATATTTATACGCAGGATCGGCAGACCGACAATTATGGCAACCGCACGCTCTGGTATGCCAAGGGCGATGTAGTCGCCGTAGTCACTACCGGCAACGGCAGCGCGGATATTGCCACCTTTGCCTCGGCCCGCACTAAGGCCACCTACGATTTCCTGTCTGTAATCCATGACGGCACGATTGGCGAAGTCAGCGTGACCCTGCCGCTGGGCAGCTACCATATCGAGGAAACCAAACCGCCTTACGGCTATGTCGGCACTTCTGACAGCTATGATGTCACTTTCGTTTGGGATGCCCAGTTGAACGATGTGGTTATGGCCACGAGCATTGCCAAATATGATGGCGCTGCATCTTCCCAGAGTTTTGAGGTCGTGCGCAGCAAGGATGCCAACGCCGATTTCATCGAGCAGCAGACCTTGAAATTCTACAATGACCGCGAAAAAGCCAAAGTCGGCGTTTACAAGGTTGACCGCGAAACCGGCAAATACCTTGCCGGTGCAGTATTCAACCTGTACACGGCTGATGATATTTACAGCGTTGACGGCAAACTGCTGTTTGCAGCGGGCGAACTGGTCGCCACCAGCCCCGAAACCGGCGCAGACGGCTACACCTATTTTGACTGCGATATTCCCATTCGCGGCGAGTATTACGGCAGCAGCATCCGCAAGGACGCCACCACCAACAGCGGTAATTACATCGTCAAGGAACTCCGCGCCCCTCTCGGCTATTATGTCAACGAGGAGCCGATGGAGGTTACTTTCACCTATGACGGACAAGCTATTATGGTGCTGGATAACACTTGTTCCAATAAGCCTACGGAAATGTGGGTAAGCAAGCGCGACCTTACCAACGATGAAGAACTGCCCGGCGCTACACTTGCTATCAAGGACATGGATGGCAACATCGTAACCACATGGGTGTCCACCGATGAACCGCATCGCGTGACCGGGCTGCATTTCGGTGAATCTTACACACTGACGGAGATCCGCGCCGCCGATGGGTACGCACTGACCGATAATATTACGTTCCGCCTGATTCAGAAATCCGATGAGGACGGCAATCCTCTGGAGGAGTGCGAAGTTTACTATCTGACCACCAAGAACATTTTGTTCTGGAAGTGGGATGATTGGAAACTGCTGGACGATGCGACCGTTATTATGCAGGATGATATTACCAAGGTGCAGATTTCCAAGAAAGACCTTACCACCAATGAAGAACTTCCCGGCGCGGAACTTATCATTACCGATGAAAAAGGCAGCGAAATTGACCGCTGGATTTCTACCGATGCACCGCACTACATGGAGAAGCTGCCCGCTGGCAAGTATACCTTGACCGAGGTGACTGCCCCGGACGGTTATGCCATTGCGGAGCGCATGGAGTTTGAGGTGCTGCCCAACGGTGAGGTGCAGACCTTTGAAATGTTTGATGATACCATCAAGGTAAAAATTTCCAAGGTAGACATCACCACCAACGAAGAACTTCCCGGCGCAGAACTGGTTATCAAGGACAAGGACGGCACCGAGATTGACCGTTGGATTTCCACAAACGGACCACATTATGTGGAAAAGATGCCAGCAGGAGATTATACACTGACGGAAATCACCGCACCCAACGGCTACAAGGTTGCAGAAAGTATCGACTTTACCGTTCTGCCCACCGGCGAGATGCAGACCGTGGTAATGAAAGATGCCCGCGAGGACACACCGACACCTACCCCCGACAACACGCCGACCCCGGACCATACTCCGCAGCCCACGCCGAACACGACCCCAGCGCCGACACCCGTGCCCGCTGCACCCACTGCAACACCCACGCCGCTGCTGACGATTCCTAAGACCGGCGACAATTCTTCGTTGGGACTGCTGCTGGCGATTGCGGGAATCTCTCTTGCAGGGCTGGCCGTTCTGGTCCACAAGAGCGCCCGCCGCAAAGATATTGCGCCCCGTGACGATGATGACGAGGACACCGAGGACTAAGGAATAATCGGAAAATGAAATATACTTTTTTACAGGGAGGACCGCGTGGTCCTCCCTATTTTTATAGGAGAGAAGATGGCAAAACACATTTTAAGTTGCAGTTTCGGAAAAGACAGTATCGCCACCGCGTTGCTGGCCTTGCAGCATGGTGAACCGCTGGACGAACTTGTGTATTGCGAGGTCATGTTCAGCGAGGAAATATCCGGCGAGCTGCCCGAACACAACCGATTTATCCACGAAACGGCAATCCCGTATTTTGAACAGCGCGGCATCCCGACACGGGTTTTGCGCTCCGAAAAGACCTATCTATCCTGCTTTTACCATGTTGTCACACGAGGAAAAACCAAGGGGATGCTTTCGGGATTCCCTCTGAGTGGGCGCTGTACAATTCAGCGGGATTGCAAGCTGCCGCCGATCAAGGCATATCAGAAGGCATTGCCCCCGGACACGGTGCAGTACATCGGCATCGCCGCAGATGAACCCAAGCGACTGGCACGATTAAAGCCCGGTCAGATTTCTTTGCTGGACAAGTACCATGTGGCCGAACCAGAAGCGAGGTCTATGTGCGCAGCTGAGGGGCTGCTGTCCCCGCTGTATGACTTCACTAAACGCGGGGGTTGTTGGTTTTGCCCGAACGCATCAATCAGCGAACTGCGGTATCTCTACAGATACCACCCCGAACTCTGGCAGCTTTTGCTTGAATTACAGGACGTGCCGAATAAACCCACCGAACGTTTTAGTTGGCGACGCACTTTTCGTGAGATAGACGAACGCTTTCGGCAGGAGGGCGAACAACTAAGTTTTTATGAGGAACGGTGAACAATGGACGAACAGAAAAGACCCCGCGCGTGGGTGTACGCGAGAATTCCCGGCGACTACGATGGCACAATTAACAGCTATAAAGTTTGCTCAATGCAGGCGCTGCATGACAGCTGTGATATTGTCGGTGGGAGCATCGATGAACGCGGCGGCTGGCTGCTGCGCCCTGGCTACCGTGATATGATGCAGCAGATTAAGGGTGGAAAAGTTGACCGCGTTTATATCTGCCGTATGCGGCAGATCAGCGGCAAGGAGCGCCACTTGTACTCCTTTTTCAAGCGGCTCATGCAGCGCGGTGTACAGGTCACGGCTACCGAGTACAGCCTGCGTGACCGTGTGAATATGTTTCGGCTGGCTCGGCGTATCGAGCGTTATGCGACCCGAAAGGGGTTGCAGCTGCCGTGGTGATTTTCAGAGGGCGGCGTACTGTGCCTATGGCACAGTACGAGCAAGCACGGCATTTGGTGTACCAAACGCCCACTTGTTAGGGGAATGCCCCTAAGACCCCTGCTTCCGCTTTCTGAAATATAAATTTCCCGCTGCGAAAATATTTGCATTTCTATGAACTTTGAAAATTGGCTATTGCTATTGTTTCGGTGTACCGATATAATATACGTAAGGAGGCGGAAACAATGGTTATAGAAGATTTACTTGCCAAGCGCGGCATGACAAAGTATAAACTTGCTGTGCAAGCGGGAATTCCGCACCCGACGCTCAGTGATATTTGCAGCGGAAAAACAAAACTCGAAAAATGCTCTGCCGAAACGGTCTATAAGTTGTCGCAGGTGTTGGGAGTTTCTATGGAGCAGTTGACGGAGGACGGCATCCGCCAAACCGAACGTGAACGCGCCTACGAGTATGGCTTGCCGGACTATTTGCAGCACGACTTGGATGCGTATAAAAGCGGAATCAAAAATCACAGCAGCCTGTTGGACTGTTTATGGGGTGAACTTTATGGCAGCATCAACATGGCAGAAATCAATGAAAGAAGCATTACCCACGAACACGCAGACTACCTGCGAAAGAAATACTTGTATGGAGCAAAGCTATGACTGATTTTACAAACTGCCCCATTGTTCCCGGTAGAGCTTACAATGGAGCAAACGGCAGCAAGATTGCCGTTGAATATGGCGGCGGGATTTATATGCTGAAATTTCCCCCGTCAGGGGAACGAAAGCCCACAAACTTGTCGTACACTAATAGCTGCATTAGTGAACACCTTGCAAGCAGCATCTTCAATCTAATTGGAATCAACGCGCAGAAAACCGAACTTGGAACCTTTTCTATTAAAGGCAAAACAAAAGTTGTCTGTGCCTGCAAGGACTTTGCAACAGGCAGCAAGCGCCTGTTCGACTTCTGCTCTATCAAAAACACAATTCTCGACTCTGATAGCAACGGCAGCGGCACGGAACTGGAAGATGTGATGGACACCATTGACAAGCAGCAATATGTATCGCCGGTAGAATTGCGGGAGCATTTCTGGAATGTCTTTATCGTGGATGCGCTGCTCGGAAATTTTGACCGCCACAATGGAAACTGGGGATTTCTTTACGACGACCAGACCCACAGAACAGAAATTGCCCCTGTTTTCGATTGCGGTAGCTGCTTACTTCCACAGGCAGATGAAAATGTCATGCAAGCTGTGCTTACCAATGAAGCAGAACTTCATGCACGGGTGTTCCAATTTCCTACCTCGGCTATAAAACTGAACGGACGGAAGATCAATTACTACGATTTTATCACCCGCGCGGAAAACGATGACTGCAATGCTGCATTGGAACGTGTTTTCCCAAAAATTGATATGGAAAAAATCGCAGCTTTCATTGATGGCACACCTGTAATTTCCGATTTGCAAAAGCAATTTTACTCACGCTATTTACAAGCTCGGTATGACTTGATTCTCTCACCGGCCTACAAACTGATTGAACCACAAAAGTAAATTGAATATGTGCATAAGTGCATCGCCCAACCGCGATGCACTATTTTTATGTCCAGATTTTATAGGGGGGATTCCTATTCGCAAAAGAAATAACCGCGTTGTTGTTCATCTGAACGATGCTGAACTTTCAAAGCTGGAGCAGGATACGGCGACAGCCGGGATGTGCCGAGAAAAGTATATCCGGCTGGCACTGATGGGCATTATAATTCACCCGCGCCCACCCGATAATTACGGAAAAGTTCTGCAACAGCTTTCGGCATACGGCAACAATCTGAATCAGATTGCCCACGTGGTCAATGCAACCGGCAGAGCCACAGCAGAACAATTAGACACAGCTTTGCAAATCTTGGAGAAAACATGGGATTATGTGGAGGATACGCTTTGATATGGCCTACACAAAAATCAAACCGGTGAAGCATCATCTGCAAAGATGTCTGGACTATACCAGTAACCCTAAAAAGACAGAAAAATTCAGCGCAGATGATTTAAACCGGCTGTTATCCTACACACAGAATCAAAACAAAACCGAGCATCAATTATATGTGACGGGGTTCAGATGTAACCCGGCCACTGCTTACCGCAGAATGTACCGCACAAAGAAACGCTGGAATCAACCGATGGATGAGGGTGATATTTTGGCCTATCACATCATTCAAAGTTTCAGCCCCGGTGAAGCCACCCCCGACCAAGTACATAAGATTGGCTGTGAATTTGCACGGCGGTTTCTTGCGGATCGGTTTGAGTGTACGGTCAGCACCCATTTGGACAAAGGCCACCTGCACAATCATATAGTCGTCAATTCGGTATCCTATGCGGATGGCAAAATGTTCCGCAACAACTTTGACACCTACTACCACGGAATCCGACAGGTATCGGATGAACTTTGCCGAGAAAATCGGCTGTCCGTCATCGAAACGGACGGCAAGGGAAAATCTTATGACGAGTGGCTAAGCGGCCAGACCGGCAAGCCTACCATTCGTGGTATGGTACGCAAGGATGTGGAACAGGCTATTGCTGCCGCCGACAGCTTTAATGGTTTTATTCTCGAATTGCAGAACATGGGCTACACGGTCAAATACGGCCCGCGTGTGGAACACATGGCCGTGCTCCATAAAGACGCTCAACGAAATATACGCATTGACCGGCTCGACCCGCGCTTTTCTGAAACAGCGCTGCGGGAGTACTACCACAAACTGCACCGTATGCCCACCGAAATGCAGCAGGAATACCGGCAGGAAAACGCCCCGGCAAAACCGAAATGGCAGCCCACAGAATTACAGCCCATTGTGCGGCGAGCGCGGTATCTCGGCAAGCTGCCGCGCCGGTATCCCAAGGTGTCCGGCTTTATGGCTTGCTACTATCACTACTGCGCCCTGCTGCGCAAAGCCTACCACGGCAAGACAACAAAGCGCTGCTACTTTTTGCTGCGCGAGGATTTTCTGCTGTTCAGCCGATACCAGCAGCAGACAAAATTCCTATGGGAAAACCATATTGAAACTATGGATGAACTGCTGGCCTACAAGGAAAGTGCAGAAGTCCAAATCCAACAGCTTGCCCGCCAGCGCAAAGTTTTATATCGGCAAAAGCGTGAGCCGGAACGTGCCGCGCGGGAAGAAAAAATCAAATCACTGACCCAGCAAATGAAAGCCCTGCGCCATGAGGTTTACATCTGTTCCGACATCGAAACAGATGCCGCCGAGGTGCAGGAAAAACTACGGCAAGCAGAACTTGCCGCACAGGAAGAACGAAATGAGGTGAAACAAGATGAACAACGGAGGCGAAGCAGCCGATCAGATGGTGCGGGAAGCCTTACAGGTTACCGAAGTAGCCATTAAGCTGTCTGCGCTGGGTATTAAAAATGCACTGGCCTTATCGCTGGCCTACGCCAAGGAAAATCCTAAAGTGAAAGGCAAAACCAGCCTTGACCGCCTGTTGCGGGAGGGCAAGGAACTAAAAATTATTGCCCTGCAAAGCAAAGACGTGGGACAGTTTAAGGAATTGGCCAAGCAGTACGGCGTTTTATTCGCGGTCATCAAGGATAAGGCACAGAACGAAAAAGTTGACGTCATGTTCAAAGCCGAAGATGTCGCCAAACTGAACCGCATCTATGAGCAGTTGGGATATGCCATTCCCAAGGTCACTACGGCAGACCGAAAAAAAGACCCAACCCGCCGTCAATCCGGCGACAGCTTGTTGACGCGCGGGAAGAATCCTTTGGATATTGACCCCCGGCCATCTGTGCGGGCAACCATTATGGCGCTGAAAAACGCTGCCCGGACAGCAGCACAGGCACAGGAAAAAGTACAGGATATTACTGCGAAGGAGGAGCGATAAATGTACGAACAGCGATTGCCCATCGAGGAGTGGAAAGCCAAAAAGCAAGCCGAACTTAAAGAAACCATTGCGGCGCAAAGATCCGTATTGCAGGAAGTTGTGCAGGATGGCCAGCGCCTTGCCGACTATCTGTACGGCAGGGGGCGGCTTGGTAGTCATATCACATCCGGCAATGCAGCACTTGTGCTGCAAACCCTGCCGCAAGCGCGGGCCGTATTGACCGCCAAAGACTGGGATAAATTCGGGCGGCGCGTAAACAAAGGGGCAAAAGGCATCCCGCAGCTTATGCGCGTCAATGGTTATTATAATGTCGGCTCAATTTTCGATGTGTCCTTGACCTACGGCAACAAGCCGTATCCGATTCCTGAAATCAAGCCGGAGCAGATGGACAAGGCCATCAAGGAACTGGAGCGCCTTTCTCCGGTCAACATCATTTTTCAAAATGAGGGCGTTGTCGGGTACGATGCCGAGCAACACGCGATTGTGTTCCCAACGGCCATGCCGCAGCGTGAAGTGCTGGCACGACTGCCCGCCGAAATCGTCATTGCAACCGCAGAGCAGCACAGGCCGGGTATCTCCCAAGCTCCCTATCTACGAAAAACGGCGATGGCAGTATCGGTGGAATTTTGTGGTCGGTTTTCTCTGCCGATACCCGATACCGCTGCCGCTGTTTTGGACGGGATGGATACCCACATTCCACCCGGCGAGGAACGCAAAACACTGGAAGAAATTCGGGAACTGTCTGTGACTATTGGAGACACTGTAGAAAGGGGACTTGGCCTGCAGCGCGGCCAGAGCGCACCGCAGCGGGATGAGGCCCGTTAATCCATGCGTCCGAATAAAGACCACCGCACAGAAATCATTCTGTATGGACTGTTGCTGATACCGCTGCTGTTTGCTGCCGCAGCACTGGCACAGGCAACTGAACAGGCACAGGGGCTGGCAGAAATCACCGCAGTGTTGTCCGAAATTCTGCACACCCCATCCATGCTGCGCTGGTGCGCCAGCACTCCAAAATTTCTGCTGGCGGTGCTGGTGCTTTATCCGTTGGCCGTCTACTGCTATATGCTCGACCAAGCAGACCGCCACCCCGGCGCGGAACATGGCACGGCCAAGTGGGGCAGCGCCCACAGACTAAACATCAAGTACCGCAATACCAAAGACACCAAAGAAAATTACATTTTGACCGAGAATGTACGCTTCAGCACCGACAGCCACGCGCATAAACATAATCTCAACATTATCGTAATCGGCGGATCTGGCAGCGGCAAGACACGCTTTTATGTGAAGCCCAACGCGCTGCAACTGATTGGCTCTTATCTTTTTCTGGACCCCAAAGGGGAATTGACGCGCACCCTCGGCAGAATCATGGAAACGAAAGGTATCAGCGTGACAGTGCTTGACCTTGTGCATTTTCAAGGCCATTACAATCCGATGGCCTATCTCGAAACCGATGAGGACGCCATCAAGCTGGCGTTCGCCATTGTCAACAACACCAAACCCAAGGATGCCCCCAGCGGCGGTGATAAGTTTTGGGATGATTCTTCTGTGCTGCTGATCTCCGCACTGATTCTCTATCTCATGTACGAAGCCCCTGCCAGTGAGCAGAATTTTTCCACATTGATGTATATGATTCTGAATTGCCAAGTCAGCGAAAATGAAATGGTCGAGAACCCCTTGATGATGCTGTTTGGAGAACTGGAGCGCCGCGACCCGCAGCACCCCGCTGTCCTGCAATTCAAGTCTTTTATGTTGGGTGCGAAAAAGACGCTGCAATCCATCTTGATTTCGGCAGCGGCAAACTTGTACATGTTCAACTCCCGCAAGTTTGCAGAAATGACTTCGCGCGATGAAATGTTCCTGCCGCGTATGGGGCTGGAGCAGCGGGCATTATTTATTGTTTTGCCCGACAATGATACAACTTTTAATTTCATTGCAACGATGCTCTACACACAGCTTTTCGACCAACTTTTTCGTTTGGCCGATTCTACACCGGAATACAACGGTGCGCTGCCGATTCATGTGCGGCTGATGATGGATGAATTTGCGAATGTTGCCTTGCCCAAAAACTTCAAAAACATTTTGGCCGTGTGCCGCAGCCGCAATATCAGCTGCGACATTATTTTGCAGAACATTGCCCAGCTAAAAAGCCTGTTCAAAGACGATTGGGAAGGCATAATCGGAAACTGTGACACCCTGCTTTACCTCGGCGGTAACGAGTACGGTACATACGAGTATCTTTCCAAAATTCTCGGCAAGGAAACCGAACGCACCAAAAGCCAAAGCATTGGAAAAGGCAGCCGGGGCAGCAGCAGCGACAGCCTGCAAACCGCTGGCCGTGAACTGTGTATGCCCGATGAAATCCGCCGTATGCGTGACGATGAGTGCCTACTGCTGATGCGCAGCGAGGACCCGGTCATCGACAAAAAGTATAATCTGCTTCATCACCCGAATGTAAAATATACGCCCGATGCAGGAGGTGAGCCTTATGTAATCCCGCCCGACTATATGGGTGACGCCGTCACTATCACAATGGATGCTGTTGCCGCCGCGACAGCACCCGAAATCACCGAAGAAATGTACGAACAGCTCGACTACTTAGAAAAACACCCGGAGGAAAATTATTATGAAAATGAAGAAAACTTCTCTCAATACGACCAAGGTGACTGACCACAAAATCAAGCGCCTTTATCTTGTGGCGGCGACGGTGGTTGCCGCTGCTTTTGTTATGGCCATGCCTGCCTTTGCAGATGATCCGCTGACGACCATCAACAATCTGAGCGACTTTGTGTTCAGCGCCATTAAAGCCATCGGCGCGATCCTGCTGGGCTTCGGCATCGTGCAAATCGGCCTTGCCCTCAAAGGCCACGATGCCAGCCAGCGGGCGCAAGGTTTTATGACGTTCTTCGGCGGCGTAGTCATTTACTTTGCAAAGGATATTCTTGATATGATTCTGTAAGCGATGCCGCCTCGTTGACTTTTATGCTAAATAAGCGTATAATGTTTAGCGTAAAAGTCAATTCGAGAGAAGGTGTGTGCTATGGATTCTACAACGAAGATTATAGAGTTGGCTTCCCAAAATAATGGCATCGTAACTGCTGCTATGATTTCTTCTGCCGGAATATCACGCGGAAGTTTGAAATATTTGGCCGATACAGGCCGATTAGATCAGGTCTCCCGTGGGGTATATACCCTGCCGGAAGTTTGGGAGGATGAATTTGTATCCATTCAAGAGCGATATAAGCGTGGTGTATTTGCATTGGATACCGCACTGTTTCTGCATGATTTGACTGACAGGACACCACACAAGTTTCACATGGCATTTCCCTATGGATATAATACATCCAGTCCAAAAGCAGCGGGAATTTTATGCTCTTGCAAGAAAGAGCCTTATTACAGTCTTGGAATCGCGCTGGTTGACACCCCTGCCGGAAATACAGTCCGGGCCTACAATGCAGAAAAAACCCTATGTGAAATTCTAAAGCCCATCAGCCACACGGATATTCAGATCATTACAGATGCATTCAAGCGGTACGCTGGCCGTAAAGATAAGAACATTCCTTTGCTTTCGGAATATGCTCATCAACTACGCGTAGAAAAACGGCTGCGTCCTTATTTGGAGGTACTATTATGAAAAACGCTATGCAGCTGAAAGCGATTATGAAAAAGCTGGCGAAAGAAAACCAGATTTCCGCACAGCTTGTTCTGCAAAATTATATGCTGGAACGATTCTTGGAGCGGGTATCATTATCCCCGTATCGGGATAATTACATTATCAAAGGTGGCTTTTTAATTTCCTCTATGGTGGGGCTGAACTCCAGAGCGACAATGGATATGGATGCAACCATAAAGGGTTATCCAGTTACGCAGGATGCCGTCCAAAAAATGATAGAGCAGATTCTCACCGTTCCTGTTGACGATGACATCACATTTACATTCAAAAGCATTGGTGAAATCCGGGAGGGTGATGAATATACTGGATACCGCGTAGCTTTGACAGCCGATTTTCCGCCTATGGCAGTTCCCTTAAAGCTGGACATCACTACTGGCGATAAAATCACACCACGCGAAATTCAATATGACTACAAGTTGATGCTGGAAGATCGTCATATTCAAGTTATGGCATACAATTTGGCCACCATTCTGGCGGAAAAGCTGGAGACTGTAATATCTCGCAGTGACCAGAATACCCGGCCAAGAGATTATTATGATGTCTATATCCTTACCAAACTGCAAGCAGAAAATATAGACTTTCCCGCTTTAGGGGCGGCACTGATGGCTACAGCCAGTAAGCGAGGCTCTGATTCGATTTTGCAAGATTATAGAGCAATTGTGGAAGCGGTGCGAAACAGCGAGATTATGCGTAGGCAATGGGATAATTACCGAAAAGATTTCGACTACGCTTCCACCATCAGCTTTGATGAAGTGTGTGATGCAGTTGCTTCTACAATGGACACCCTAATAACAAACAATTTTTTTAATTAAGCTATGCAGTCGGCAGACTTTCTGTCGGCTGTTTTCTTTTATCTGAAAGTGGGTGAAAACTTGAATCAAAACTGGATCGTCGAAAATCTGAACAATGCATTTTCCACATGGAATGGAAAGCTGGGCGAGTTATGGGGGCTGGTGACAACCGGCCCCCAAACTTTTAAGGGCGGCGCAGTGTGGAGCGTGATGCAGACACTGCACAATGGTATGGTTGGCATTGGCTATGCACTGGTCGTGCTGTTCTTTGCTATATCGCTATGCAAAAACACAATGAATTTTCACGAGTTAAAACGCCCCGAAGCTGCAATCCATTACTTTCTCCGCTTTGTGGCGGCAAAAGCACTTGTGGGATACGGCATGGACATTATGCTGAATGTGTTTTCCATCTGTAACGGCATCGTCACAGATATGGCCGACAGCATGGGCGGTATCTCGGAAGCTATGGTGTCGCTGCCCGCAGAAATGCAGACCGCTATCGAAAATGTGGGATTTCTCGCCAGCATACCGCTATGGCTCGTAACGATTCTCGGCAGCTTGTTCATTACGGTGCTTTCCTTTGTAATGATCCTTACCGTGTATGGCCGCTTCTTCCGTTTGTATATGTACACAGCGCTGGCTCCGCTGCCGCTGGCGGCTTTTGCTGGGGAAAGCACACAATCCGTGGGCATATCATTTTTGAAAAGTTATGTTGGCGTGTGCTTAGAGGGTGCGGTCATTGTGCTGGCCTGTGTGATTTACTCGGCGTTTGTCAGTACGCCGACAGTAACCAGCGGTGAAGCGACCACTATTGTGTGGAGTTATCTTGCGGAAACCGTGTTCAATATGCTCGTACTTGTGGGGCTGATAAAAGGCTCCGACCGAATTATCCATGAAATGATGGGGTTGTAATATGCAAATTCCGATAAATAAAGAAATCCGCCATTACCAAGAGGAAATCTTTTTGGGGCTGAATCTGCGGCAGATGATTTGCTCCGGCGCGGCCATTGCCGTGGCAGTTGCGGTCTATTTGGGGCTGACCCCGCTGTTGGGTCATGAAACGGCGGGCTGGGTCTGCATTGTGGCCGCTGCGCCGATTGCAGCAGCAGGATTTTTTACTTATGATTGTCTGACCTTTGAAAAATTCCTGCTTGTTGTAATAGACAGCACAGTTATCAGAAACGATTGGCGGTTATGGAAAACCGAAAACAAATATTGCAAAAAGAAAAAAGGTGATAAGCATTGAGACTAAGTGAGTACGCATCTACGCGAAAAACGCGCGGCAGCTATAAAATGCCCCGTTCCGTGCAGCAGAGCATCCCCATCGACAGAATCTATGCAGACGGTGTTTGGCAATCGGGAAATGTGTTCAGCATGATGTGGCAAATCAGCGACATCAACTACGCCATGCAGAGTGACGCGGCCAAGCAGAATATTTTAACGCAGCTTGGCACGGTCTACGCGGGCATCCCCGCTGACTGCTGGATGCAAGTCTGCATCGTCAGCCAGCGCATGGATGAAAAAGCCTTTGCCCGTGATGTGCTGTACCACCGCGAGAACGACGGCTTTGATGCCCTCCGCGCCGAGCGTAACCGCCAAATCAAGGCCAACGCCCGCGAAAATGGAAATGTGGTGCAGCATAAGTACATCATCGTGTCCACGAACAAACCCGGCGTAAAAGAGGCCCGCGAACGCTTTGTACAGGTGCAGGGGCATTTGCTGTCTGCATTTTCCGCCTTGGAATGTGCCGTCACGCCGCTGGACAACCGCGCACGGCTGGAGGTGCTGCACAAGTTTTTTCGTATTTCAGAGGAGGGGCGTTTTAACTTCGACTTTGATAATTGTGCCAAACTGGGGCAGGACTTCCGCGATTCTATCGCCCCGGACTGCATCCGCTTTTGCAAAAAGCATATTGAAATCGAGGATTTTTGTGCCAAGTGCATGACGATCAGCGAGTACCCGCAGCAGCTTGATGATAAGTTTATCTCCGCACTGCTCCAGCAAGTGCCATACATTGTGCTGTCCATCGACATTGAGCCGGTGGAAACCGAGGATGCGTTTAAGGAAATTGACAATGCCCAGATGAAAACCGACGCGGAGAAAGTCCGTTTCAATAAGAAATCCGTGGAAAATCTGGACTTTACATCTTCCGTGCCGCAGCGGACGCAGGAGCAGGACCGCATCATTGCCAACATCCGCAAAGAAATGACGGAGAACGACCAGCAGATGTTTTTGAGCCTGCTCACCGTCACTTACTTTGCTGACACACTGGAAGATCTCGCGCTGGAAACCGATGCACTGAAAACCACGGCGGCAAACTATAACTGCCGATTCACCGAGTTGTATTTTCAGCAGGAACGCGCCTTTAACACGGCCATGCCTTACGGCTTGCGCCGCATCGAGAGTGTGCGCACGATGCTGACGAAATCGCTGACAGCACTTGTACCGTTCAATACGCAAGAAATTCTCACTCCGGGCGGCATCTGCTATGGCCGAAACGCGGTCACAGGTAATCTTATCATCGGGCTGCGCACAACTCTCGTCAACGGCAATGCAATGGTTGTGGCGACATCCGGCGGCGGTAAGTCTATGTTCGTCAAACTGGAAATCCTTATGCTGTATCTGCGTTTTACCAAGGCCCGGTTTTATATCGTAGACCCCGAAAATGAATATGCGCCGCTTGTGCAGGAGTTGGGCGGCGAGGTAGTCAATATCTCGGTGGATAGCAGCACCTATTTCAATCCACTGGACTTTAAGCCAGACAAATCCACGGACATCCCGCCCTATGTGGCAAAAGCAGAGTTTGTGTTGAGCCTGTGCGAACAGATTATGAAAAAAGAAAATGTTCTGCCCGGAGATAGAAGTCTGATTGACCGCGCATTGAGGAGCATTTACAAACCGCTTATCGAATCTAAATACACAGCGCCTTGCCCGACCATCAAGGATTTGTGGGCGGCGCTGAACAGTCAGGGCGACAACCGTTCCAAAGAATTGGCACTTGCACTGGAAATTTTCGCAACCGGCAGTATGCAGGTGTTCGCCCAGCCTACAAATGTGGATATGAGCAACCGCCTGATCTGCTTCAACATCCAGAGCTTGGGGGAACAGCTAAAGCCAGTTGCCATGCTGTCCATGCTGGAGTACATCAATACCGCCGTGATGAGCAACGAACGCAATGACCCAAAAGCAGCCACATGGGTGTACTTTGACGAAATCTATCTGCTACTGCGCGATTCTTTGAGCGCCAATTTCCTGTACACAAGCTGGAAACGTTTTAGGAAGTACAACGCCTACGCCACCGGCATCACGCAGAATGTGCAAGACTGCCTAACCAATGACACAGCCTATGCAATGCTGGCAAACTCCGAATTTGTAGTTATGCTGCGTCAGACCAAGGACATTGACAGCGTAGTAGAACTGTACGGCTTGTCCGAGCCGCAGCGGAAATATTTGCTGTTGGCCCAACCCGGTGAGGGAATTATCAAGATGGGCAACAGCCTTATCCCATTCAATAACCCTCAACCGAAAGACACCAAAACATACAAATTACTCACGACCAAACCCGGTGAAATGGAGTGAATCCTATGAGTGAAAATGAAATCCGCGTGCTGTATGTGCAGCCCGGTAAATACCCGGAGGAACGCACGATTCCCAACACATTAAGGGCATTGCAGGAGCTTGTCGGCGGTGATATTGAATGTTGCCGTCCGTGGAGAGATAGCGTTTGCGTTATCTGCAACGACTCCGGGAAGATTGACGGTTTGCCGCCTAACCGGCTTTACGGACATACAGATTTTCTTGCAGGTTCTTTTGTGGTCTGCGGCAATGGCGGAGAAGACTTTATCAGTTTGACTGATAGACAGGTTTTCTTATATGAAAGGCTGTATCATAACCCTGTTGTCTTTCTCCCCACGCCGCACGGCCTGTTGCCGATGAAATGCACTCCTGAACAGTACGAGCAATTCCAGCGCGATGGCAATAAGCTGAAAATCAAACCCATCGACCACGGAGATCGCTAAGAGCATGATTTTACACAAACAAAAGGCGGGGTGTCGCCCGCCTTAGAATCTCAAAAATATAACCTCATATATAAAGAAAGCAGGAGGACACCACCATGACCGAACCTAAGTTTATGACCCCTGCCCACCGTAGGGCATACTTAACCCACCTCAACCGCTGCAAGGCAATGGACAGCTACCACCGCGCACTGATTTACACCCTGACTGCCGTACCCGCACTCCGCAACAACATTGAAAGTTGCTTCGACTTTGAAAAAGATGAAATCAAGCCGGAATCACTGGCCGCCGGTTGGCAGACCGGCGGCACAGTCAAGCTGACCCGTTTTGCCTATAACCTTTGGAATGGGTACTCTGACAAATCCTGCACACCCTATGACCTGTTCGACTGTTCCTTTGCGCCGTATATGTACGAGGCCGTAAAACTGCGCTACCCGGAATATACGCGCCAGTTGGACGATATGGTAATTGACGATGTCCGGAATTAAAGCAAAGCGCAAGCAGCTTGTGCGCAAAACACTTATGCGGGCCAAGGCGCAGGGCGAACGCGCCGCCGAGCAGCGGCAGGAATTACCCGAAGAATACGCACAAACCGAGGTGCAGCAGGGCATTTCCGATGTGGCTGCCCGTACAGGCAACACCGCCAAAAGCACCACCCGCATCAGCTACCGCAAGTTTCGTGCAATGCAGGAGAAGCGGAAAAATCTCACCTTGCAGGGCAGCGCCCAATCTGCATCAAAACCGACTGAAAAAGAGAAAGTCACTGTTCCCACGCAGACCGAGCGCAGGGAAATGTTCAAAAAGAAGCGCTTCCGGCAAAAGGCCATCGCAGCCAAAACACCAGCGCCGCAAGCCCCGGTGCCGTCATCGGCCACACCGGCACCGCCGCCTTACCAAGCCCAAATGCAGCAGCGCTTAAAGCGGCAGCACTTGACCCGCGAGGCTGTGCGCCGCTATCTGCAAAAGCAGACGACTGCCACAGCGGCGGGCAATACCGCTCCCATCGTTACCCACGCACCCAAACTGCCCACAATCAGCAATAAACAAGCCACGGTTGAAGCAATCAGCCGTGGTGTTCATTATATCGCAGCCAAAATCAAAGCCCTGCTCTCCCAAACCGTGCGCCGCACCGCGCAATCGTTGCTGGCCCTGCTTGGCGCGGGCGGCGTGGTGCTGTTGCTGGCGATGGTCATAGGCGCGGCTGCGGCGGTGATCGGCTCACCGATGGGCATCTTGTTTGCCGATGAATCCGGCGATCCCAACAGCATCCCTATTGCCGAAATCGTAGCCGACACCAACGCCGACTTCGGCGCGGCCATCAATGACATCGTATCCGCCCACCCGGAGTGCAGCGAAACCACCATCACCTACGACTACGAGGACGGTCATACATGGGCAAGCTACTGGCCGGAGGTGCTGGCAGTCTTTGCGGTGTATACCAACCTCAACTCTGACAGCGACGTGATCGTTATCAATGCCGCCCAAATGCAGCGCATCCAAGATACCTTTTGGGCTATGCACGAGATCACCTACGAGGTCGAAGAAGTAGACACCACTCCCGAACCCACCGAGGACGACCCCGACCCGGAGCAGCAGACCGACTATATTTTGCACATCACCGTCAGCAGCAAAACTGTGGATGAACTGGCCGAGTTGTACAATTTCACCCAAGACCAAAAAGACATTTTGCACCAGCTGCTATCCGAGGAAATGCGCCCCAGCCTGCTTGCTCTGTGCGGCGGGATTGCTGTTGCCGATGGCGAGTTGTGCTGGCCGCTGCCGGGGCACACTTATATATCCTGCCACTTCGGGGAAGTGGACGCCTTCGGCAATGCCGGGCATCGCGGCACAGATATTCCCGCACCGGAGGGAACACCCATCTTGGCTGCCCACAGCGGCACGGTGCTGGTCAGCGGCTGGAACGACAGCTACGGCAATCAGGTGCTGCTGGATAACGGCGCTGGACTTTCCACGCGGTACGCCCATATGACGCAAACTGCCGTTACCGCAGGTGAAGCGGTAACGGCAGGGCAGATTATAGGTTATGTAGGCAGCACCGGCGACAGCACCGGCAACCACCTGCATTTTGAGGTGATGCAAAACGGCGTGAGAATGAACCCCTTGGAGTTAGTGTTCGCACAGTAGTCTGCAACATGATTTTGGGTTTATTTAATAAGATACCCATATTAAGCGCTATATCGACCAGGGTATTCCTCCGATTTGTCACTGCTTACCCGTTAGCTTGAACCAGCACTGGGTCGTTCCATTCAAATATACTAACGGTTCTGGCTGGGATAGCAATAGAGACAGGTTCTCAAACCAATGCCATAGGACCGACACAAATTGGCAAGTCAACGCAACAAAGCGCGCTTGTCTATCGGGTCGAGGATATTGCCCAAATGCTGTCCATCAGCCTGCGGGCAGCTTATACACTGTGCAACACAACAACGGATTTCCGTGTGCTGCATATAGGTACTTCGATCCGAGTCAGCAAGGCCAGCTTTGACGCATGGCTTGCCCGCATTGAGGAGGCTTAACTATGGCATACATCAACAAACGCGGCGACGGCTAACACTCGATTTGAAGCCAGGCAGCGGCAGTTCTAATTTGCAGACCTCTGCAAAGATTCAACGCATCAAGATTTGCACCCGCCCACTCCGTAGGCTTCGACCAAGGCGTTGATCAGCACCCACGCAAGCGCCGCAGCGGCGAGTAGCCGGAGCACCGGCACCCATTGCCCCCTAAGTTTAGGCCTGTACGATACCCCATACAGCGCTTCAGAACTGGGGGCAAAGCTGCTTTTCCTGTGTATTTTCACTCTCATGAAGATTGCAGAATCACTTTTTGTGGATAAACAGACATGACGAGGCTTATATCGGAAGTGGAAAGGTTACTCCATTCCGTATTGCGAAAAGCATCCTTATGGAGTCCAATCGCCATTGCGAGTTCTTCGGTTTCACCTACGGATAGCTGCGACGGCTTTTTTGCCAGAGGGTTCAGCGATTCGAAAATTTCCGGGGAAACCAAATTTCGCCAGCCATCTTTTTCCGCTCCGCAATAATCAAAACGATAGTATGTCAACAATGGGGAATCCGACACCTTCGTCACAGATATATGAAACAGTGCGTACTTTTCTGACAGGGAATCCGAAAAAATTGATTCCCGATCGATGTTATATTCCTGTAAAAATGCTTCCCCGTCAACAATTTCAGCACCGATCAATTCTATTTTCAGACCATTCCACTCGATAGGCTTTTGCGGATACCCATAACAATCCTCGGTTGCCAAATAAGAACCATTTAAGCGTGTGATTCTCAGGCCGATTGCGAAAGAGAGAACCAGCAAAAGGAGCAAAAGCAGAATCGCACGATGATGAAGTCGTTTGTTTTTCACTTCAAACCTCCTCGTGGCAATTCTTGTCCACATTCACAATCCGGCCCTCACGCATCGCTATGATTTCATCCGCAAGCGATTCCATTTGCTGGCGATCATGGCAGGTCAGCACAATCAGCTTTCCCTTTTGGCGCAATTCACGCAAAAGGTCACGTATTTCTTTTATTCCCGACTCATCCAACGCATTGAATGGCTCGTCCAACAGAATCAGATCAGGTGATTCAACGATAGCGGCTGCGATTCCAAGGCGCTGCTTCATGCCGAGAGAATATTTGCGGAAGGGCCTTTTGTCGGATGGGTTCAGTCCGACACGACGCAACGTATCGCCAATCTGCGCTTGCGAAACAAGTCGTTTGATATCACAGAGAAGAGAAAGATTTTTTGCGCCAGTGAATTCATCGATAAAGATTGGGTTCTCCAGCAAAAGGCCAATGCTTCGCGGGAATGAGATACCCTTACCAATGATTTCTCCATCGATTGACACGGTGCCCATTGTGGGAAGCACAAGGCCACAGATCACGCGCATAAGCATGGTTTTGCCACTTCCATTGATTCCTTGAATCCCGTAAATCCGTCCCCCGTTTTCGCCGGAAGCACAGGAAAAACAGGCATTGATATCATCCAGAACAACATTGCCCTGAATCACCTTGGTAAGATGGTTGATTTCAACTTTCATTGCGGCCTCCTTTGAAGTCCGGGAAACAAGTCAAGTTGTAAAAACAGGAACATACCGATGAAGCATACGATTCCGGCAAATATAAGGTAGAAAAGCAAGCCTGCCCTTTCGTCGAATCCAGCGGGAGACATGGCTCTACAGCGAATCAGCATGGCATAGCAGAGAAAAGGAGATGGAAACTCAGTGAATGAGACGGCCACAAGGCAACTTATGGCAAACACCTGTCCCCAGACAAAAGAGCAAAAGATGCAAAGGCAAAAGGCAAGAAGCGAGATTGCCAACGCAAAACCGAAAGGCAAAAGGCAGGTCAAAGCATCGCAAGGCAATACATCATACGGCAAAATGGTAAAGCAAGACAAACCATTTGTAAAAAAGCAGAATACGCATACAGAGCAAAAGCCGACTGCAAAGTAAAGCAGATTCCACACGGTTAGCGCAAGACATTTGCTGAACCACCACAAGGCTCTGCTCTTTGCCCGCAGCAGAACATGAATGCCTGCCCCGCTGGCGTCCCGAATCGGATATAAGAGAGCAGTGTAAATACAAAAGTACATGAGTGTAAACCATGTAAGTGGAACCTGAAACACTTCTGTTCTGGCATCCGTAAACGGATAGCAGCCCCGAAATATCTGCATATAATATTGAATGGTAGTATATTTGCCGTAGCTATCGGGCTTTTGCATATCCGCAATCATGCAGCCAATCAAAAACAGCGCTGCTTCCGCGATCAGGAAGAAACGATTCGTTCGGATATAGTTCTTGATATCCCGCAGGAGCAATCGAATAAAACTGTTCTTCACTTTAAAAAGTCCTTTCTGGTAACGGCAAAGTGCAGAAACAGAGATTCAAGAAGCAGAATACAGATGCCTGAGAGAAAATAGCGCCAAACTGTATTTTCGGCAATTCGATTCACGGAGAAAGAAACGCTCTTTTGCAGCCTGTATAGTTTCGGTGTAACAGGAAACGAACACATCCACAAAGCCAAAAGGCAGACGCCCCATGAGAGTATGCTTCCGAGCTGGTGCGATTCGCAGGAAAGATTGATTGACAGGAAAAGAATCGATACCAGCAAGACTGTGAGCCAGATCGTCATAGCCTGCCAGACAATCAAGGAGCCTGTTTTGACAGGGGTTATTAACGTTTGGCCCGTCATATAGGCATAGTAGCTTGCTCCGCTTTCCCATGTACAAGGTTTGCTACCTCGAAACAGCAGAGCACCCAATGCAATGGACGGGATTGAAACCGCCATCACCGCTCTGAACGCAATAAAAAGGAGCGCAGCAAGGAGATTGCGGGCAAGCCGTGCTCTATTATCTAACGCACAAATGACAAAGGGCTGCTCTAAAATGAACTTCAGTTGGTGTACAAGGCCAAGCGTCGGGGGAATCAGCAGCATTAAAAGGAAGCTCGGTTGAACGCCTGTCATCATAGTGTCGGCAAAGCACAGCTCCACACCCTGTTCATGCCATTTATGCAGCCAGAAAAGTGCATTGCCGGTTGCAAGCGCAACGCACAAAAGCGAATAAACCAGCAATCGCTTTCTATAAGTTACCCGAAATTGCCGATAAATTGTCAAAGCACATCACTCTTATTCCGCTTCAAGAAATACATAGTCATGCTGCCGATGGGGACAGCTAAGAAGTAAATTGCAATCGTAACCCATTTCACATTGACCGCAGGCTGGAAGGGCAACAGAATTGCAAACAACGAGACCGAATCCATCTGAAGCCAGTTGCAGATAAAATACAGGAGCAGGTAGAGCAAGAAAGGAAACAGCGCAGGCTGCAGAGGATTTCTTGTAGCTACCGATACTGCCAGGGCAATGATTTCCCATGCGCCAACCAATAAAGCATCCATTATAATATAGATGACGGTGTACTGCAGCGGCTTATGATAAAACAGATGCGCCATCAGGCTGCGATTGCTGATTCCGTAAAGGTTGGTAAGCGCTTCCGGCCGGACAAGCGGCAAATATAAGGCGGTGCCTGCAAAGTCGAAGAACAAGATTGTCGCTGTCAAAAAGGCGGAGGCAATAAAAATCGTCAGAGCCTTGGCAAACAGATAGGTGGATTTTTTTCGGCGCACAAAAATCTGCATCACATAGCCCGTGTTAAAGTCCCATGATACAGTATCCGAAAACGGAAAGGCACAAAGGAACGGAAGAAGCATATACAAAAGGGTAGGCCAGACAGTGGAGGAGTCCATCCCGATCCAATGCCCGTATGCAGAGTGAGGAGTAAGAAAAAAATCTCCTTGCCAACTCGACAGCCACTGGGTCAAGGGAAGAACCCCGAATATGATATGGAGAAGGGAAATGACGATGCCTGTCAGCAGAGAGAGATACAGCCGCTTGCTTCCAAAACAGCGCTTCAGCTCAAAACATAGAATGCTTTTCATGGTCACATATCCGTTTCTGTGTGCATGGCAGGAGCATTAGGCTAACGCCAGCCACTCTTCGTTCATCACATTGTCGGCGGTCTTGACTTCGGTCACCGCATTACCGCCGAGGTTTGCCCTCAGATATAAGTCACTCAACTCGATTTCCGCTCTCACATAGTAAAGGACCGTGCAAGTGCGTGTCTCCCCCGGGGCCAACATGAGCTGGAACTGGTTCTTTTCACCGGAAGCAACCGCGGGCAAGTCAGATGTGACAGCCTCGCTGCAAGTCGTTTCTGTTGCGATGGAACCGTCAACACAGCATCGAATGGACAGGTTGTTCAGATAAACCTCGGCCTCTGCGCTGCCGGAATTTGTCAGATTCACCGTAACAGTCAGATATTCATAGTTTTCGTTCTTCTCACCGAAGGTGTCTATCCCCTCCTGTAACTTATCCTGCGGAATCTGAGCCGCAGCCTCCCCCTTTTCAGCGCCCGCCACAGAGATAGTTACCTGTTGGTCACCGAAGTAATCGCACGTCAGGCTTTCGCCCCTTGCTTTCAGATTTTCGGAGGCTATCGTGTAAAATGCATAGTCTGTCAGGGTGTCGCTTGCGATGCCGTCCAGCAGAGTCGGATATTTCTGCGCCCAGGGGAAATCGGAAAGGTTTCGGCGGTTGCCCTCTACGTCGGTCACAAAAACCTGCGGCAAGGACGCAACCGTTTCATTGGAACCGTTTTGTTCATTCGTCTCCGAATTGGAGGCGTCGGTGGTCTGTTGCTGGATAGTGCTTTCTGCATCCGAACCCCCGACTGCCTGCGATGCGCTGTCTGAGGAGGTCTGGCACCCGGTGAGCAGTGCAGACATTGACAGCGAAACAAGAATCACGGCAAAGGGACGAAGCGCTTTCTTTGAAACTCTCATATTGGTTCCTCCGTTCTGGTGTGAATTGAGTCAGGGTAGTGCAACATTTATATAATAACAGACTAAATATAGCTGTAGCACGCCGCAGCCAAAGCCGTTGACCTCTTGGCGCAAGAGTTCAGTGCGATTTGTTTTCTCTAATAGCCAGTTCGTGTATTGGCTTATTGCAGTGAATCGTTGAAAGTGCAAAAAGTGATTCGATATCGCAAAGCCAATACACGAACTGGGACACTCAGAGATAAAACAAGGAATTTATAATACTACTATCTCATCATACGGAATCCGGACTCCATTGGCCCCACGCGCTAAATTCATATCCATAATTGGGCGCTGCATAGATGGCCGCATATGGATAACTCGGCGAGCCATCGTGCACCCAGTTGCGCATCCGATATACGCCTACATTAGAGATAGAATATGTATATCCATGAGAGCAATCGTGGGCAGTGGTGGAATAATTATTATCTGCTCCAACCACATGAGCGGTAAAGGCGTGTTGTACGCCTTTTACCGACATATAGACGTTGGTATCATCGGTCTTTGAGCGCCATTCCGTCCTTTGGGGCAAGCCACCGCTAAATTAGGCTGCCGTAGCCGCCATAAGCGCTACAATGCAGGCCACAGCAAAAGAAAGAAAAGATTTTCTTGACGTAGTCATAAGAGTTCCTCCATTTTAAAAGCAACTTGTATCGGGTTTGTTTCGGGGCGGATATATTCAGCATCTGCGCGCCGATGCTGGGAACCTTTGCTGTGCCCCCAAAATACCACAGCGTTTCACCGAAATCTACAAAACCTGCGCAAGTGACAGAAAATCGTGCGTGAACGCAAAAGCGTGTCTGCCCCCACCGGAGGCAGACACGCCGAGCAGCCAATGCTTTTAACGATAAAATTCCTGATACAGCCGCCGCAGAATATCCAGCTTTCGGTCACTGAAAGCTGCACCGTGGCTAGTAGGTGCTGCAAACTCCTGCGCCAGATCGGTCAACAGCTGCACGCGGTTCTCGCTCATCTTTTGCAGCGGAAGGGTGCGGCTCTTTTCACCGTACAGCAGATAATCCAACGAAACATGAAGCGCTTCCGCCAGTGCTGCCGCGTTTTCCAGCGTCGGCACGGCAGTATCGTTTTCATACGAACCGATGGTCGAGGCTGATTTGCCAATTTTCTCGCCCAACTGCTTTTGCGACAGGTGTGCGTCCCTACGCAATTTACAGATGCGCTTGCCCATATCAAACATACCAAACGGCCCCCTTCCACTACCTTATAGTGTACCGTTTGACACGCCGATATATCTGTTATATAATCAGAAAAACAACAGTAATTCTGCGATTTTGGGCAAGATACTTGACAACAAGGGGGCAAAAGATTATGTTTGCAGCAGATGCCCGCAAGCACACGCCGGGCAAAAATGCCGAAAAGGAGAATTTTTCCATGCGCATACTGGTTTGCGATGACGACGCAGCCTTTGCCGGTCAGTTGGCGGAAAAGATAGAGGCCATCGTAAAGCCGCAAATGCCGCGCTCCACGGTGGATTGCGCCACAGATGCAGCGCAGTTGCGTGCTTTGCCGCTGGCAAAATACGATCTGGCTTTTTTGGATATTGATATGGGCCCGCTGAACGGCGTTGATCTGGCCCGTCGCCTGCATGAGCTGCGCCCCGATATGCTGCTGATTTTTGTGACGAACTACGTCGAATACAGCCTGCAGGGGTACGAGGTGCAGGCGTTTCGCTATCTGCTGAAAGCCGAGATGCCGCAAAAGCTGGAGCGTTATGTGCAGCAGGCCCTTACCGCATACCGCAAGACCCGCGATACGGTTCGCATATTTTGCGATGGCGAGGATGTCGAGCTGCAGCCGCAGCAGATCTTGTACGCCGAGATGTCGGCCCGCAAGGTATGCCTGCACCTGCAGGGGGGCGACCGGGCCTTGTTGTACACGACCGCTACCATGGCCGATTTGGCTGACCTACTGGAAAACCACGGCTTCGTGCGCACACACAAAAGCGTTTTGGTCAATATGGAGCACATCCGCGATCTGCAAAGCACGCGACTGTATCTGCGCGACGGAACCGAGCTGCCGGTCAGTTCGCACACAGCCAGTGCCGTGCGGAAAATCTATACGCAGTGGAGGAGCGCGAAAAAATGGGTTATTGGTTAGGGATCGTTTTCAGCTGCTTGGACGTGCTGTGCGTGGCCGTTTTTTGCGATGCGTTTCTTGAAAGAAAAACAAGAGGCTTACGCTTTGTAGTGGGGGCGCTGCTCTGCGGAGTCTTGTCTTATATCGCTACGATTTTCGTTTCGCATATTTCGGAAGAATCGCCGATAACGCTTTTAAAATTTGCCGCACTTATTACGGTTTACTTTGTTTTTGCATCACTGTTTTATTTAGGAAAGTTCTGGATGCGCCTACTGGTGGTTCTTTTGGCGTATGCAATTTTCACCTTGCTGGAATTTTGCGTTCTTTATTCTCTGCTGGCATTGCTTCATATTCGTTATGATGAATATGTGGCGAATATGAAGTTCTATCTTGCAAGCGCAGCTATAACATATAGTCTCAAATTCTTACTTTCTTCTGGAATCAAAAAGATTCACAAGCCGATGGTGGCAAGTTCCGCCAACATCAAATGGGCACCCCTGACGATTGGATTTCCACTTATTTCTCTGGTTGGTATATCAATTTGCTATTACTTATCCATGAACGGCAAAATAGCAGCCGCATTTGTACTTTTTTCAAGTGGAATTCTGCTGGCAACCAATGCTGTGATTCTGATTTTGATAGATTTGACAGAAAAAAACAACCTCGCGCAGGAGCAGCAAAAAACGCTTAACGAGCAGCTGCGCTCCCAGCGTGCCAACATTGATGCCTTGAGCAGCGCCTACGCCACACAGCGCAAAATGACGCACGATTTTCGGCATCACATCGCGGCCCTTTCCGGGATGCTGCAGGGAGGCGAGACGCAACAGGCACAGGACTATCTTGCCGCTTTGCAGGAGCAGCAGACTGAGCGTGCCCTGATGGTCAACACCCACAACTCGGTCATCGACGCCGTGCTGAACCAAAAGGGCTATGCCGCTCAGAAGCAGCATATCGATATTCAGTTTGAAGTCAACGACCTGTCGCCCTTGCAAATCGAACTGATTGACTGCACAGTCGTGCTGGGCAACCTGCTGGACAACGCCATCGAAGCCTGCCTAAAGCTGGAGGAAGCAAAGCGCCGCATTGAGGTCAGCGTTTTGCGGGACGAAGCCTACGCGGACGGCGATGCCAAGCTGTATGTCTCGATTATCAACACCAGCCTGCCGGTCCACATCGAAAAGGACTGTATTGCCACAACAAAATTGGAACCGCATCTGCACGGCTTTGGTCTGCCCTGTGCCAAAGAGCTGCTGCGCCGCAACAACGCCTTTTACACGATGGATTATCATGACGGTGCGTTCCAATTCTGCTTTGAATGGCCCGATGTGGCCTGCAATTCTTGCGTTCACGCATGAGTTTCTGTCACTTGCGCAGGATTCTTGGCACTTTAGCCTGGTTTGCGGTAGGATAAGGGCGAAAGATGACAAGGGGATGCCGATGGAACAGATTGCAAAAAAGCTGACGCAATACTTTCTGGCGCGCGGTCTTATCAAAGAGGACGACGCCGAGGTGTGCCAATACGCGCTGTACCGACACATTTCCCGCGCCGTGGGCCTGATTGCTCTGACACTGCTTGGTGGGCTGATTACGGATTTCGGTTTGGCTTTTTGCTTTACCGTTTCGTTTCTTTTCCTCCGTGAGCGCACCGGCGGCTACCATGCCAAAACAGAATGGCAGTGCGCATTATACTCTGCCGCCATGATTTTTGCAACGATGTTCGCTTTACCGATTTTTGCGGAGGAGCCCAACAATTATTGGGCAATTATGATTGCCTCCTCTGCCCTGATATGGGTTTCGTCACCTGCCGATAATAAGCAGATGCACCTTTCCCGTGCGGAAAGCAAGGCGATGGCAAAGCGCGCACGTTTGCGGCTATTGCTTCTGGACGCTGTTTCGCTTGCCCTGTTGGGCGTCCATGGCCACCTTTTCGCCAGCTCCATTGCGTTGGCGGAACTTTCGGTCGCAGTTTCCCTTATGATGGCCACAGCCGGTTTTGGCATACAATAAATCTTTATAAATCAGGAGGAATCCACCCATGAAAGAAACCATGAAGCAACATTTGCACGCAGCAGAACGGAAAACCATTCAAAGCATGATCCGCCGCGAATACGATGGTTGGCCGCCCCAAAGCGCTGCGTTTTTTTACCAGCCCCACCGACCGGAGAAAAAGCCCGCGGCAGCCCAGCCTAAGACCCCCAGCAAGTAACCCCATCTTAGCAGCTGCGCCATCGCCTCCACGTTTCCGAACACAAAATGAGCCTTGACCTTGGCAAAAGCGGCAGCTATATGCGCAGTATTTCAATCGGCAAGGCATTGCCCTCAATGCACGAATTTCTGCGCATCTGTGAATACCTCGGCGTAACCCCGCAGGAATTCTTTACCGGTGCCGGGGATGAAACCGACCGTATCAACATTTTTAACCGACTGCAAGACCTCGATGACGGTGACATACAGAAATTGCAGACATTCCTTGGTTGGATGGAAGAAAAGTAAATCCGCTTTCTGCCCGACAAGTTTTTGCTTGCCGGGCTTTTTCTTTTTGTGGAACATATTTAGTTGAAAGGCGTATTGCATGGCAGATGTGCTTGACGCTCCGGTAAGCGGAGCCATGCCGTATTAAGGTAGAAACCCCGTCAAGCGCTACTGCGTCCTTTCAAAAGTCCCTTCGCCGCGTAGTTTTTCTTGTATTATTCGTATGCCAGATGGTTTTTATAACCATCTGGCGTATTTTTTTGCTTCTTTTTTGCTTTGGCGGCAGAGGACTGCCGTTTTCTGCCCGCGCCCCTCCGAGTTTTGAGGTCTATTCAATGAAACTCAAAATTCAGGAGGTTTACAATGGCAAAGAAAAATATTGCCGATAAGTATTGGATTTACGGCGAGGATGCAGAATTAGCCGCGCGCCTTACAAGCTATTTGACAAGAGTGGTATACAATCAGCGAGCAAATTATATCCGCGCACTAATGAAGATTAAGGAACATGAGTGCTCGATTGAAGATTGTGATTCGGATATTGAATCTCAATCCATGCGCTCAGGTAATTCATTGGAGGAAAGTATTGAAGCCAAGCTAATGTGGGAAGCTATTCGAAAATATTTGCCCAAACTGGAACTGAAAGAGTGCGAGGTTATGATAGCCTTGTACATTGACCGTCTTTCCGTTACGGCTACGGCTGCTAAGTTGAGAGTTGATGCCAGTACGGTCAGGCGCCGCCGTGACAGCGCCTGTGACAAAATTCGCAAAGCAATGGAGGAAAAATAAAATGGGAATGTTCAAAAACACCCTTTTGCTGGCCCAGCAGGGTAATGAAAAGGCAATGGAGAAATTGCTTAATCGCTACGATCCTCTGCTGAAAAAGTGCAGCATTATACAAGGACATTTCGATGAAGATTTATATCAGTCCTTGATTCTTGAATTTGTGCGGGCTGTATCCGCATTCAAAATTTAACTAAAAAAGTGGCTGTCGCAATTCAGTGCGGCGGCCACTTTCTCTTTTAGGGTGATTCTATATTTAACTTTATTATGGCAAAATTTGATAGCTTTTGGGGACTTTTTTGGGGGACTTATAGAAAAAATATAAAATTTTTTTGATTTTTTGCACGATTTGGCTTTTAATTGCGATGATATATATAGAGGGACAAAAAAGACCCTCTCCCCTTGAGAACCTTGAAAGCAGAATATCCGAATCACCGGCTACATAAAACTGGCCCTGCCGCAACCCAAGGAGCGCTTCGGCAGGTGCGTCCCGGCTCTGACGCGATGATACTGCTTTCACGGCGGTGGAGCGCCCCCAGAGGCGGGAGAGGTGGCGTGGAACACATACCTCAAGCGAAGGGCCAGCAATCATGATACGCACCGTGGCGATGTTCTCAAGGCGTCGGCGGTACTGCCAACAATGTGGTACAGGAAGCGGGAGCTGTTTCCAGCAGCCGGGCCGGTGGTTCGCCCTCGTATGTCCGGGAAGTAGTGTCGAATAGGATGTACAATTTGATTTCAGATTATGGCGGTCACTTGTTTTCCACAAGTGGCCGCTATGCTTGTGGAATCAAATATGATACACATGAAGGAGGAAAATCTATGGAAATGAATCCTGTTATGGCTACGGAAATTGTAGCCGCAGAAGTGGAGCACATTGTGTTGCCGCAAATCGTCAGCATTAAGCAAGCCAGCCGAATGTTGGGGCTGCCGCCGTATTACCTGCGGCGGCTTTGCAAAGAGGTTCCCGGCGTGGCATTTCAGTCCGGCATCAAGTGGTACATCAACTTGGGAAAACTGGTTGATTATTACAACAATGCGGGGAGAATTACCGCAGGATAAAAGCACAAAAGCGCCACAATGTCAAGGGTGTCGTGCGTTCCGGCGACAGCCTACAGCTTTTATAAAGGTTGCTGTATAGTTTGGCTTGTAAGAACAAACCAAGGAGGAATTGAAAATGGCATCTATCGAACTGCGCACACCCAAGAACAAACCCGCTTACTACAAAATCACCGCAAACATCACCCTCAATGGCCGTACCATACGCAAATTTTCCCGCTTTGAGTTTGACCCCAAGACACTGAAAACCGCAAAGCAGCGCGCAGCGGCAGCCACGGCAGCAGCATTTGAATTTGAAGCAAAAGCACAGGAAGAAGCCGAGCGCAGCCTCAGCGGTGCAAGCAAGCCGTTCCGTGAAGTAGCAGACGAGTATATTGCTTCCACCAAAGCAAAACTGGAGCCATCGGCACTGCTGCGCGGTAACTATGATTTTGATAAGAACAAGGCAAACACATCGCGCAACAAAATCGGGTATCTGAAAAAAATGGTTGATGTGGCCCCGTGGTTTGTAGAAAAGTCCATCTCTGAAATCACTAAAGAAGATTGCGAAAAAGTTATTGAGGCAGTCAAAGAAAACGGCTGCGTCCGCAGCGAGTATGCCGTTATTCTGCCGGAATATGCGGCTATGAAAAGTACATCTTATGCCGCCATGGTAGAAGGCTATGATCTTTCCGCATACACAGCTATGAAGTGCTTCGGCGGAGCGGCGGTTACGATGAAAACAGCAGAGGAAGTTTCAAAAATTCTTGGCGTTTCCGTTCGTGATGCGTTCTGCATTGAACGCAAAGAAAAGCCTCTGGCTCCAAAGACAATTCGGGAATATGTGCTGTTCGCCAACCAAGTGCTGCACTTTGCAAACGAGCGGTATCATTCTGTACAGGCTGAGTTCAAGAAGCCGGAAAAAGGAACCCGCCCTCGGTTTGTAGACTGCATCCATGAGGACGAGGTCAAAAAACTGATGGCAGAAATCAGCAAATACCCGATTCAAGAGCAGGTCATTGTGCTTTCGCTTCTGAATACGGGTGTGCGGCGCGCTGAGTTGGCAGGGCTGACATGGAGCGACTTCAATTTCAGAGACTGCACCGTTCACGTCAACAAGAGCCTTTTGGTTTTCAAAGACTTTGGGTATCAGCACACAACCACCAAGGAAAGCAATGACCGCTATATAGATGTGGCCCCCGAATATATGACCTTTATGCAGCGGTACAAAGAATGGTGGGATACCAAAAAGAAGCTGATGGGAGCCAGTTGGCAGCGGGATATGGTGACGAACAAAGAGGATAAGCGTGAATCGCTGATGAAACTGGTCGGGCAGGAATTTGTCATCATTGATGACTTCGGCTGGCCGCGCAACCCGGACGGCTATAACAAGCTGGTAAAGCGTGTGGCACAGAAAGCAGGAATCAGCGACATTCACCCACACATGTTTCGCCATACCTTTGTCAGTCTGCTCATGTCGAATCCTGACATCGGTGTTGCAACGGTTGCCGCTGAAGCAGGTCACGCCCAGCCGAGCACGACTTTAATGATCTACACCCAGCAATACAAAAAACGCCGGGAGTCGATACGCAATCAGTTGAGCCGTGAATTGTACGAAAAATAAAGAATCGCAGCCGTGTTAGCTTAAAAAATAACATAGCTGCGTTCTTTTTATGGGCCGTGAGGGATTCGAACCCCCACTGAACCGGTTATGAGCCGGTGGCTTTAACCGTTAAGCTAACGGCCCTTATTATGATGAAGAAGTGCTGTTGATGGCTAAATCGCCAACTTATCGCCAAAACGAAAATCTTGGCGATGAAATTCAGCAAAAATCGCGGCACTTCATCATATTTGAAAGTAGAAATGATTGGGTCAGGCGGTTATGAGCCGGTGGCTTTAACCGTTAAGCTAACGGCCCTTATGATGAAGAAGCACCTTTATGCGGGCCAAATCGCCAACTTATCGCCAAAACGAAAATCTTGGCGATGAAGTTCAGCAAAAATCGCGGCACTTCATCATATTTGAAAGTAGAAATGATTGGGTCAGGCGGTTATGATCCGTTATGAGCCGCCCGCTCTGCCCGGCTGGACTACCGGCCTGCACAGATGTAACTAATATTATACCAGAAAAAGTCCGGCTTGCCAAGAGTGTGCGGACAAAAAATAGAAAAAAAGAAAAATTACGCATCCCTTAAATCACCACGGCAGCGCCAGGCGGCAAAGAGGATGAACACAAAGCAGATGACCCAGGTCGTCGGTTCGCAGAAGCAGACGGCGCGGTAGCCCCAGACCGGCACGAGCCAGGCAGCAAAAATCACTTTGCCGATCAGCTCCAGGGCGCTGGCCAGCAACGGCTCAATGGTGTGCTGGATGCCTTGCAGCATATTCCGTAAAATGACCAGCACGGCCATGGGCGGGATGATGGGCACGCTGATTTTCAAGTACAGCAGGGCATTGGCAATAATGATTTCGTCGTTGCTGCCGGTCACGCCGCGGACGGCCGCCTCGCCGCAGAGGAAGGTAAACGCCATGATGAACACCCACCACACAAAATAGATGACCAGCGCGGCCTTCACGCTCTGCCAGATGCGGCTGCGCTTGCCCGCACCGAGGTTCTGGCTGCTGAAAGTCGCTACGGCGATGCCAAGCGCACCGCCGGGGATAAAGTACAGCTCAGCCAGGCGGCGGGCGGCGGTCTGGGCCGCAATGTAGGCGCTGCCCAGCGCGTTGATGCTGCTTTGCAGGGCCACGCTGCCCAGGTTGTAGATGGCGCTCATCAGGCCCATACTCAGGCCCGCCCAGAACATATGGGTCACGGCATGGCGGGTGGTCTCTTTCAGCTGGGCCAGGCGGAACCGCAGTTCCGGGTAGCTGCGCAGGATGTACCACACGCCCAGCAGGGCGCTGATACCCTGTGCCAGCACGGTGGCGATGGCTGCGCCGCGCACGCCAAGGCCCAGCGGGCCCATAAAGGCCGCGTCCAGCCCGATATTCAGCACGGTGCTGAAGAGTAAAAACAGCAGAGGCGTGATGCTGTTGCCCACGGCGCGCAGCAGCGCGGCCTCCATATTGTAGAGCATCGTCAGCGGGATGCCCAGCAAAATTACGGTCAGGTAGGCGGCGGCACCGTCCCACGTTTCGGCGGGGACCTGCAGCAGAGTCAACAGCGCGCCGCGGCCCAGCAGGGAAGTGGCGGTCAGCACCAGCGAGGTGCCCACCGACAGCGTGACCATCCAGCCCACGGCGCGGCGCATACCCTTTTCATCCCCGGCGCCGAAATACCTGCTGACCGTCAGTGCCAGGCCGTTGTTCATGCCGAAGGCAAAGTTCATGATAAGACCGTACAGTGCGGCGGTCGCGCCGATCTGCGCCAGTGCTGCCGCGCCCAGCAGGTGCCCGGCAAGGGCGGTGTCAGTCAAATTGTAAAGCTGCTGCAGAAGGTTCGAGCAGAACAGCGGCATCGAAAATTGCAGCACCAGGCGGAACGGGTCGCCCTGGGTCATATCCAGCACGCGGCTTTTGTGTGCGGTGGTCATGGGGGTGTACATCTCCTTTATGGGGCTTGCAGGGGTCGATGTCTGGCATCGCCCCTACGGAAGAACAACTATTCTTTCACAATATTTTTTACCCAGACGCCCTTCTTCACCAGCACAAAGCCGATGGTACATTTGATGATGTCCATGCCGTTCACAAACAGGTAAATTGTGACGATGTTCAGCCCGCTGAAGCGGGACAGGCAGTAGGCCATCGGCACGGACACAGCCCAGGTAAAGCAGCTGTCAAACAAAAATGTGATGAACGTTTTTCCGCCGGAGCGCAGCGTGAAATACTCACAGTTGGCAAAGCCGTACAGCGGCATACACAGCGCCGCCATGCGGATCAGTTCGGTCGCAAGCAGGCGGATGGGTTCCTCAGTGTTGTAGATGCGGGGGATAAAGGGCGCACAAACGGCCAGCGCCGCGCCCATAATAACGCAGCTGGCAAGGCTCAGGGTAATCATCCGCCAGGCGGTGCGGCGGGCACCGGTCAGGCGGTCTGCGCCAAGCTCCTGGCCAACGACGATGGCTGTGGCGTTGCCCAGCGAGAGGAACACCTCATTAAAAATCTGTGCAATCGTGTTGCAGATGTTCAGCGCGGCCACGGCCTGGATGCCCCGCACGGAATAGCATTGCAGCAGCACGGCCTGACCTGCGCCCCACATCAGCTCATTGGCGAGCAGCGGCATCGAGCGGATAAAGATGCTTTTGACCAGCACGCCGGGAATGGCAAGGCTGTGGTACACCCCGCGCATAAAGGGGTAGCGGTCGGCGCTGCGGTGGGCGCCGGTCGCGACGATGGCCAGCTCCACAAAGCGGGAAAGCACGGTGGCGATGGCCGCACCGGCCACGCCCAGCCGGGGGAACGGGCCAAGGCCGAAAATCAGCAGGGCGTTAAAGATAAAGTTCACGACCATCGCCAGCATACTGGCTTTCATCGGCAGCACGGTCTGGCCGCTCTCGCGCAGGGTGCCGGCGTAGCACTGGGTCAGGCCGAAGGGCACCAGTCCCACAAGCATGATGCGCAGATACCCCCACGCATAGTCCAGCGTGGCGGCGGCATCGGCGGGGGAGGTATCGGCTGAAATATACGCTCCAATCAGCGCTGGCCCGGCAGCCAGAAACAGCATAATGGCTGCCGCTGTGATGGCGGTGGACACCAGCAGTTTAAAGCGGAAAGTGTGGCGCACGCCGTCCATATCGCCGCGGCCGTAAAACTGAGCGCCGAAGATGCCGGCGCCCGATGTGCTGCCCCAGATGGCGAGGTTATACACAAACAGCAGCTGGCCTACCACGGCAACGCCGCTCATGGGCAGGGTGCCCACCTGGCCCACCATGACGTTGTCCAGCAGGGAGACAACGTTCGTCAGGGTGTTCTGCACGATGATGGGCAGCACCACCAGCAGCACATGGCGGTAAAAGGCCCGGTCGCCCAGCAGGCATTCCCGCAGGGTCAGTTTTTCGGGTTTATCCATAAAAGCTCCTTTTTACATTGCACAAAAAAGGCTTCCCTATGGGGGAAGGCTTTAAGGGAGCTACTTCCCCACAACATCCCAATGTTTATCGTTGTGGTTCAGCACCTCGCAGCCGTCCTCGGTCACAAGGACGAGATCCTCGATACGGACGCCGAACTCACCGGGCAGGTAGATACCCGGCTCGATCGAGAAAATCATGCCGGGCTTGGCAACGGCGGTGTTGGCGCTGCTCACGTCGCCCTTCTCGTGGTCGGTCTGGCCGATGAAATGGCCCAGACGGTGGTTGAAGTATTCGCCATAACCCGCTTCGGCGATCAAATCGCGGGCGGCGGCATCCAGGTCGCACAGACGCACGCCGGGCTTGATAAGTGCCTCGGCAGCTTCGTTGGCGCGGCGCACCAGGTCGTGTACGGCGGCCTGCTTCTCTGTGGGCTGGCCGCAGAACCAGGTGCGGGTCATGTCGCTGCAATAGCGGTCCTTCACGCAGCCCATGTCAAACAGCACGCAGTCGCCCTCCTTCAGCACCGTGCCGTCCGGCTCGTGGTGGGGGTCAGCGGCGTTCGCACCGAAGGAAACGATGGTGGTAAAGCTCGGGCCTTCGCAGCCGTGGGCGCGGAACTGGGCGTCAATGAACTCGGCCACCTCACGCTCAGTCATGCCGACCTTGACGTAATGCTTCGCAGCCTCGTTGACTTCATCGTTGATGCGGGAGGCCTCACGCATGAGGCGCTGTTCCTCGGCGTCCTTGCAGGCGCGGCAGTCGTCGACGCAATCGCTGGACAGCACGACCTGCATGCCGGGGTGGGCCTCCATCAGCGGGATCAGGAACTTGGCGGGCCACTCTTTGTCGATACCCAGCGGTTTCGCGGCGTCGACCACGGCGGCAATCTGGTTGACCGGGGCGTCGGTGTCAGTGTGCCAAACGGTCTTGCAGGGCGGATTCGGAACATTGAACAGCTTGTTCAAAAATAGCACCGGCTCGCCGTTGGTGGGCAGGTAGAGCGCCAGCAGACGCTCATAGGGTTCCACGGCGACACCGGTCAGATACCACACGCTTTTGGGGTCGCAGACGATCATTTGGGTCAGGCCCTGTGCGCACAGTGCGGCACGAACCCGGTCAATACGTTCCATTTTCATAAGTTCGACAGTCCTTTCGTGTGCTTTCCCATTTATAATAGGTAGATGAGCGGGATTTGTCAATATAAAAAATAAGCTCCAAAGTGGGATATGGTGACGCTTACGCCCCCCCGGCGCGTCGGCGGCCATGGGGGCATCGTGGTTTGCCTAAAACACCCATTGTAGGGGCCGGGCATACCCCCGCCGCTACAACTCTGCGATGGGAAGGGCGTGCCGCTGCCAAATACGTTCTGCTGTTCAGATTCCTGCTTGTTTTGCGTTTTCATAGGGCAATACCGCATAATTCTAAGTGCCGATACGGCGAGCGAGGTGCGGCAGCTGCTAAGCCAAAAGCGCAGATAATACTGGATGTCTTATCGAGCAT
>QWCH01002202.1_pt1 | contig 52708 bp, 55 predicted proteins | sample 1972671 | NCBI WGS metagenome assembly QWCH01 (sample SAMN09866713, study PRJNA288562) | Human gut metagenome isolate term3_stool, whole genome shotgun sequencing... | isolation source: gut | host: Homo sapiens | place: USA: California
ACGACAGTTCATTCACAGTATAAGGCTGAAGATGGAAAAGTTCATGAACAGGAACGCGATATTGCTAAGTATTGGAAAAGAGGATGTACAGACATAGTCCTGTATGGCATAGAGAATCAGACAAAGGTTGAGAAAAGAATGCCAGCAAGGATATCGGGATATGAAGGTGCTTCATACAGAGGACAATATGATAAGAAAACAATAGTGCCGGTAATAACGATGGTGCTGTATTATGGTACAGATAGAAAATGGACAGCACCAAAGAATCTTAAGTCTCTGATTAAAGTTCCGGATAATCTGGATAAGTATGTTAATGACACTAAAGCTAATGTATTTGAGATAGCGTGGCTGACAGATGAACAGATAGCAAAGTTTACAAGTGATTATAAGATAGTTGCTAATTTCTTTGTGAACAAGAGAAAGAACAAAGATTACATACCAGATGATAAGACAACAATTAAGCACGTGGATGAGATACTAAAGTTTTTATCAGTTATGACAGGGGATAACAGATATGAAGAGATATTGTCAGATAAGGAAGGAGTGAGCAATATGTGTGATGTAGCGCAGAGGCTTGAAGACAGGGGAATTGAGAAAGGGCTTCAGAAGGGAAGAGAAGAAGGACTTAGTCTTGGCGGCAATCAGATGATATATTCACTGGTCGAAGATAAGAGCATAAGTATGGAAAAGGGTGCACAAAAGCTTGGGATAAGTGTAGAAAAGTTGCGAGCTAATATGATTAATGCGGGATATAAGTGTCCGGATATGGAATGATAGCTGATAAGAAAGACAGAATAACAATATAATATATAAAGATAAAGCAATGTCAGGGAGAGCGGATACTGGCATTGCTTTTCTTTTTTTGGAGAAGCATGTTTCTGTTCAGGGACATACTTCTGCGTGTTCCTATAAGAACAAAAAAGAGTCAAGCTATATAGGTAAAAAACAGGCAGAATCACATGAAATTGTAGGAATATACCTATCAGGCAGGCACGAGGAAGTTTATCTATAGGCAGATTGGAAGAAAAAGTGAAGGTTGAATAAGGATTCTGCCTGGATATGTCCTATAAATCAAGTGATAATGCGACTACCTATAGGTATCATGAACAACGAATCAATAATCAGATTAAGACATATTTATACAGAACTAGATAAACTGGTTCTTTTCAGTATTATATTCATAATTAATTGATTTTAACTTATTGGTTATTTCTTCCTCAGAAACCATATAAGATTTGCACAGTTCCTCTAATGAATTGTAATTGTCTCGAAGTTGTGTATTGACAAAGCTTAAAAGCATAACAGGGTCTTTAGGCATAGAAAAATCCTCCTTATATTGTGTTTTCAGTGATGGCTCTATTGTTGTACTATTTAGTACAGCATGAATATTTTCCCATATTAAGCATATTCTGTAAATGTAAGGCTTGTATATAAAATTGTATTAAAATAAATACATTTATGGTTGCACGAAAACGATTACTATGTTATAATTTTAACAAGCTAAGAAACATACTACTTAAATAACTGAATATCAAATTATGGAGGTTTTGTTATGGGAAAGAAATGGGTGTATTTGTTTACAGAGGGTAACGCAGATATGCGTGAACTTCTTGGTGGTAAAGGTGCGAATCTGGCAGAGATGACTAATATTGGTCTTCCGGTTCCACAGGGGTTTACTATTACCACGGAAGCTTGTACCCAGTATTACGAGGATGGTAGAGAGATCAATGATGAGATCATGGGACAGATTAACGAACATATCGAGAAGATGGAACAGATTACAGGCAAGAAGTTTGGAGATATGGAGAATCCACTTTTAGTTTCTGTTCGTTCTGGAGCAAGAGCTTCTATGCCGGGTATGATGGACACAATTCTTAATCTTGGACTTAATGAGGATGTTGTTAATGTAATTGCACAGAAATCTGGTAATCCAAGATGGGCATGGGATTGTTATAGAAGATTTATCCAGATGTATTCAGATGTAGTTATGGAAGTTGGCAAGAAATATTTCGAAGAGCTTATTGACAAGATGAAGGATGAGAGAGGGGTTAAGCTTGATGTAGAGCTTACAGCGGATGATCTTAAGGAGCTTGCAACACAGTTTAAGGCTGAATATAAGTCTAAGATTGGCAAGGATTTCCCAGATGATCCTAAGGAACAGTTATACGGAGCTATAAAAGCTGTATTCCGTTCATGGGACAACCCAAGAGCTAATGTATACAGAAGAGATAATGATATTCCTTATTCTTGGGGAACAGCAGTTAATGTACAGTCTATGGCATTTGGTAATATGGGGGATGACTGTGGAACTGGTGTTGCATTTACAAGAGATCCTGCAACTGGTGCTAAAGGACTTTTTGGAGAGTTCCTTACTAACGCACAGGGTGAAGATGTTGTTGCCGGAGTAAGAACTCCAATGCATATTCAGGAAATGAGTGAGAAGTTCCCGGAAGCATTTGAGCAGTTTAAGGATGTGTGTGCAACTCTGGAAGAACATTACAGAGATATGCAGGATATGGAATTTACAGTAGAGCATGGTAAGCTGTTCATGTTACAGACACGTAATGGTAAGAGAACAGCACAGGCAGCATTAAAGATTGCATGCGACCTTGTAGATGAGGGGATGAGAACAGAGAAGGAAGCAGTTGCAATGATTGATCCTCGTAATCTTGATACACTTCTTCATCCTCAGTTTGATGCAGCTGCACTTAAGGCTGCAACTCCAGCAGGAAGAGGTCTTGGAGCATCTCCTGGCGCTGCATGTGGTAAGATTGTTTTCTCAGCAGAAGACGCAGAAGAGTGGAATGCAAGAGGCGAGAAGGTTGTTCTTGTAAGACTTGAGACATCGCCAGAAGATATTACAGGTATGAAGGCTTCGCAGGGTATTCTTACTGTAAGAGGAGGTATGACAAGCCATGCAGCGGTTGTTGCAAGAGGTATGGGAACCTGCTGTGTATCTGGCTGTGGTGATATTGCAATGGATGAAGCTAATAAGAAGTTCACACTTGCAGGCAAGGAATACCATGAAGGAGATTATATATCTATTGATGGTACAACAGGCAACATATATGATGGACAGATTCCTACGGTTGATGCCAAGATTGCAGGAGAGTTTGGAAGAGTTATGGAGTGGGCTGATAAGTATAGAAAGTTAAAGGTTCGTACTAATGCAGATACTCCTAAGGATGCCAAGAAGGCAAGAGAACTTGGAGCAGAAGGTATCGGACTTTGCCGTACTGAGCATATGTTCTTTGAAGAGGACAGAATTGCAGCATTCAGAGAGATGATATGTTCTGATACTGTAGAAGAAAGAGAAGCAGCACTGGATAAGATTCTGCCATATCAGCAGGGAGATTTCGAAGCACTTTATGAGGCACTTGAAGGTAATCCTGTAACTATCAGATTCCTTGATCCACCTCTTCATGAATTTGTTCCTACAGAGGAAGAAGATATTAAGAAGTTAGCTGAATCACAGGGCAAGTCAGTAGAGACTATTAAGAATATTATTGCAAGTCTTCATGAGTTTAATCCAATGATGGGACACAGAGGATGCCGTCTTGCAGTAACATATCCAGAGATTGCCAAGATGCAGACAAGAGCTGTTATAAGAGCTGCAATCAATGTTAAGAAGGCACATCCTGACTGGAATGTTAAGCCGGAGATTATGATTCCGCTTATCTGTGAGGTTAAGGAATTAAAGTATGTAAAGAAGACTGTTGTTGAGACAGCAGATGAAGAGATTAAGGCAGCAGGAATCGACCTTGAATACGAGGTTGGTACTATGATTGAGATTCCAAGAGCTGCACTTACTGCTGATGAGATTGCCAAGGAAGCCGATTTCTTCTGCTTTGGTACTAACGATCTTACACAGATGACATTCGGATTTTCAAGAGATGACGCTGGTAAGTTCCTTAATGCATACTATGAATCTAAGATATTTGAGAATGACCCATTTGCAAAGCTTGACCAGAATGGTGTTGGTAAGCTTATGGAGATGACAATAAAGCTTGGAAGACCGGTTAATCCGAATCTTCACATAGGTATCTGTGGAGAGCATGGTGGAGATCCTTCATCAGTTGCATTCTGCCACAAGATTGGTCTTGATTATGTGAGCTGCTCACCATTCAGAGTACCTATTGCAAGACTTGCTGCAGCACAGGCTGCTATTGCGGAAGAGAAATAATCCAATTTTTGACCATAACACGAGTTTCGGGGCATGGAAGGCGAAAGCTTTTCATGCCCCGAAATGTTTAAAATGGAATATTTTTTCATTGCCCTAAATCATAATATGTTCTATAATAATATGAAAATATATATTGATTGGAGCGTATTATGGAACAAAAGAAAATCGAACCTATTCGTGATGCCAGAAAGCTTGGTAAAGCGAAGATGCTGATTCTTGGTATTCAGCATATGTTTGCCATGTTTGGCGCAACTATTCTTGTACCTATTCTGGTATCAGGATATTTTCAGGCTGCCTGCGGTGAGGAGCTTACCAGAGGTCTGTCTGTATCAGTAACACTTTTCTGTGCAGGCTTTGGTACATTGATATTCCACCTGTGTACTAAGTTCAAAGTACCTGCATTCTTAGGATCTTCCTTTGCATTTCTTGGTGGATTCTACACAGTAGCTAATCTTGACAGCGGTATGTATGCTGGAATGTCAGCTAATGATAAGGCTGCTTATGCATGTGGTGGTATATTTGTTGCCGGAATGCTTTACTTTGTACTTGCACTTATAATTAAGCTTGTTGGAGTCAACAGAGTTATGAAATTCCTTCCACCTGTAGTTACAGGACCTATCATTATATGTATTGGTCTTTCACTTGCAGGTTCAGCTATTACAAATGCTTCAACTAACTGGTTACTTGCATTTGTTGCACTTGCTGTAATTATTATATTCAATATATGGGGCAAGGGACTTTTCAAGATTATCCCTATTCTTATGGGTGTAGTAATTTCATATGTATTTGCGCTTATTCTTAATGCATGTGGCATACATAATCCTGATGGTTCAGCAATACTTAATTTCTCATCAATTGCATCTGCTTCATGGGTAGGAATTCCGAAGTTCCAGTTTATGAAGTTTGATGTAACAGCAATCCTTGTAATGGCACCTATTGCTATTGCAACAATGATGGAACATATCGGAGATATGTCAGCTATTTCGGCTACAGTTGAAGAGAATTACTTAGCAGATCCAGGTCTTCACAGAACACTTATTGGTGATGGTGTTGCAACAGCATTTGCAGGTGCAATTGGAGGTCCGGCTAATACTACATATGGTGAGAACACAGGAGTTCTTGAACTTTCTAAGGTATATGACCCAAGAGTAATCAGAATTGCAGCAGTATTTGCAATTATACTTTCATTCATACCTAAGTTTTCATCAGTTATATCAACTATGCCAACAGCAATTATCGGTGGTATATCATTCATGCTTTATGGTATGATTTCAGCTATCGGTGTAAGAAATGTTGTTGAGAACAAGGTTGACCTTACTAAGTCAAGAAACCTTATTATTGCAGGTGTTATATTTGTATGTGGTTTAGGCTTCGGTGATGGACTTACATTTACAATCGGTGGAACATCTATAACACTTACAGCACTCGCAATTGCTGCTATAGCAGGTATTCTTCTTAATGCTATATTACCTGGTAATGATTATGAATTCGGTAAGAATCCAGCAGGTGACAGCAGCCGTGGAGTTTATGTTATGAATACAGACTCAGATGAGGAAAAGTCAGAAGAGGCAGAGTAAATACATTGAGTAATTATATTATATAATTTGGAGGTACTTTATAATGATGGATTTTGAGAATGAGAAGAATATAACTATATTTACACATCCGCTTATCCAGCATAAGATTTCAATTCTTAGAGATAAGAAAACAGGAACTAATGAATTCAGAAAGCTTGTTGAAGAAATAGCTATGCTTGAAGGTTTTGAGGCTTTATCAGACCTTCCAACAGAAGATGTTGAGATTGAGACACCTATTGAAACTTGTATGACACCTATGATTTCAGGTCGTAAGCTTGCAATTGTACCTATTTTAAGAGCAGGTCTTGGCATGGTTCCAGGTGTACTTTCTCTTGTACCAACGGCTAAGGTCGGACATATTGGAATGTACCGTAATGAAGAGACACATGAGCCGGTACCATATTACTGCAAGCTTCCACATCCAATTGAGGAAAGAACTATTGTTGTAACAGATCCGATGCTTGCAACAGGTGGCTCGGCAGTGGATGCAATTGACCAGATAAAGAAGGTTGGCGGAAAGCAGATTAAGTTCATGTGTATCATAGCTGCCCCAGAGGGAGTTGAAAAGCTTCATAAGGCGCATCCGGATGTTCAGATATACATTGGACATCTTGACAGAGAGCTTAACGCAGATGCTTATATTTGCCCAGGACTTGGGGATGCCGGAGACCGAATCTTCGGAACTAAGTAAATAATTATGGGCATGTAATTGCTTTGCGTTAAGAGATATGATAGTGTGTAAAATGCGGCTCCCAACGGGAGCCGTTTTTGTAATTTATATTAATTGGTTAAGGAGATTTCGATGAGCAGAGAGGAAAACAGAAGAAATTTTTCTAAATATGTATCTCAGAATATCCTTGGAATGATAGGATTTTCATGCTATGTTCTTGCTGACTCATATTTTATATCTATAGCAAAGGGAGCAGACGGACTTACAGCGTTAAATCTTGTTATGCCTTTATATAGTATAATATTCTCGATAGGTGAGATGATTGGCGTAGGTTCAGCTATAAGGTATGCGATTAGTAAGATAAAAAAAGATGCAGATGCAGATGATTATTTCTGGAATGCATTAATATGGTGCATAATATCAAGTATGATATTCGTTTTTGCCGGAATATTTTTCTCAGCAGATATCATGCGTGTTCTAGGAGCTGATGAACATATTGTGGCAGTTGGGAATAATTACACTAAGATATTCATGTGTTTTGCACCGATGTTTATGTGTAACTATGTGACTAATGCATTTGTGAGAAATGACGGAGCTCCGGGAATTGCCATGAGTGCAACACTTTTCAGCAGTCTGTTTAATATAGTATTTGACTATATTCTTATGTTCCCGATGAATCTGGGAATGGAAGGTGCAGCACTGGCAACAGCTCTGTCTCCGATTATAGGTATGGGAATATGCAGTATACATTTCTTTTCTAAGAAAAGCAGTGTCAGGCTTGTTGTGTGTAAGCCTTCAGTAAGAAAACTTGTGGCAGGAAGCCAGCTTGGTGTATCGGCATTTGTAGGAGAGATGTCATCAGCGGTCATTACACTTGCTTTTAATTTTGTAATTCTTAAGCTGGCTGGTAATGTCGGAGTAGCTGCATACGGAGTTGTGGCTAATATTGCAATTGTCACAACTGCGGTATTTAATGGTGTTGCACAGGGAAGTCAGCCTCTTATAAGCAGTTGCTTTGGCAGGGGAGACAGGGATGGATGTACACAGTTAAAACGAATGGGATATATAACAGCATTTGTACTTGCGGCAGTTATGTATAGCATATTGTTTATATTTGCAGGACAGTTTGTTGCAGTGTTTAACAGTGAAGGTTCAGAAATGTTAAGGCTTTACGCAACAGAAGGTGTTAAGTTATATTTTATCGGAATATTCTTTGCGGGAATTAATATTGTAGGTGGCGGTGCATTCAGCGCAACAGAGGATGCGTTTAAAGCAGCAGTTGTTTCTGTGGCAAGAGGATTTGTGTTGATTTTAGGTGCAGTTTTTGTAATGTCGGCACTTTTTGGAATGACAGGAGTATGGCTTGCATATGCCGTTGCTGAGGGAATAACAACATTTATAATGCTTGTAATGGTGCTGAGAGTGTGATAGAATATTTGCGGACAAAATTATCCCAGAGATTGGGGAAATATGAAAGGAGTCTATATAATTATGAGCAATATTGCAGACAAATTTGAAGAACTTGGAGTAATTCCAGTAGTAGTATTGAATGATGCTAAAGATGCACTTCCATTAGCTAAGGCTTTAGTTGAGGGTGGTCTTCCTTGTGCAGAGGTTACATTCCGTACAGCAGCAGCTGAGGAATCTATCCGTCTTATGCATGAAGCATATCCAGATATGGTACTTGCAGCAGGTACATGATCCAGAAATCGTTGATTACTGTATTTCTAAGAACATTCCTGTTATGCCAGGTATCGTTACACCTTCAGAGCTTGCACAGGCTGTTAAGAGAGGTCTTACAAGAGTTAAATTCTTCCCAGCTACAGCTGCAGGTGGAATTAAGATGATCAAGGCTATGTGTGCAGCTTACACTAATGTAAGAATCATGCCTACAGGTGGTATCAACACAGCTAACCTTGAGGAATTCTTATCATGCGATAAGATCTTCTGCTGTGGTGGATCATGGATGGTTAAGGGTGATATGATTAAGGCAGGAGAATTTGACAAGATTAAGGATATGACAGCAGAAGCTGTTGCTCTTGTTAAGAAGATTCGTGGCTAATCACCAGTGATTGTTAATAGCAAAGATACATATAAACCCCGTATTCTGTTTTGCAGTATACGGGGTTTTGTACGTATATTATGTTTTTTAGTGAATTACAGATTAGAAAAAATATTCTCAATTTCTTCATGCGGAAGTACAAGAGCAAATCTTACATGACCTTCGCCAAGGCTTCCGAAGCTGCTTCCTGGTGTACATAAAACACCAGTCTTATTAAGAAGTTCCATAACATAATCAGCTGAATTGGTATAGCCGTCAGGAATGGCAGCCCATACAAACATTGTGCCTTTAACATCAGCAGGTTTGAGTCCAAGCTTCTTAATTCCGGCAACGAGAGCATTTCTTCTTAACTCATATTCAGCACGGTTGTCAGCGACATATCCTTGCGGACCGTTAAGTGCAGCAACAGCAGCTTTCTGATATATAAAACTTGTTCCATAGTCGAATTGTGAGCGGACAGTTTTGAATTTGCTTACGATTTCACGGTTTCCGATAAGAAATGAAAGGCGCAGACCAGTAAGATTATAAGTCTTAGAAAGAGAGTTGAATTCAACTCCGACTTCCATAGCACCTTCGTGGCTTAAGAAAGAGCCGCCAATCTGTCCGTCATATATAATCTCAGAATATGCGTTGTCGTGAATAATAATGATGTTATATTTCTTGGCAAATGCGATGAGCTTATCGTAGAATTCATCAGGTGCAGTAGCACATACAGGATTCAGTGGATAAGATACAACCATCATTTTTGCTTTTTTTGCAGTATCTTCATCGATAGAATCAAAATCTATAAGATAATCATTCTCTGGGAGAAGATTGTAATAAGCAATCTGTGCGTCACACAGGAATGGTCCAATCTCGAATATAGGATATCCCGGATTAGGAACTAAGCATAAATCTCCCGGATTGCATAAAGCAAGGGCAATATGAGCCATACCTTCCTGAGTTCCGAATACAGAGGTGACTTCATCAGGTGTGATAACGGTGTTGTAACGGCGTTTGTACCATTTGCATACAGCGTCAAGCAATTCATCAGTATCACCAAGTGAGTACTTGTAATTCTCAGGGTCAAGTGCTGCCTCTGAAACAACCTTCATAACAGATTCATCAGGTTTGAAATCAGGAGTTCCTACAGTAAAGTTATATACCGGCTTTCCCTGTGCAAGTCTGTCATTCTTTTTCTGATTAAGTATATTAAAAATGTTGCTGCCAAAGCGGTCAGCTCTCTTAGAAAATTCAATATTCATATGTATACTCCATTTCTTTAAATGCGTATCTGCATGCATTTTATTCAGACCCGAAATATAGAAAAATTTCAAGCCTATCGAATAAGATACTAGCATAATTAACAAAAGTCAATTTTAAGGTGTATTTTTTGGTGAAAATGTGATAGTTTTATATATGTAAGTAGAAATAAATAAGATATGGCGGTCTGCAAATGTTACATACAGGAACATTAAACGGTAGAATGCAGACAGAAAGGAAAGGGAGAAGATATGTCAGTACAGGATTATCTTAGTGCAGTAAAGATTGGTAAAAAAGAATATCATGCGTGTGTAAATAAGGGTACGTACCCATATCTTCCGGTTTTGGAGGATATTATTGATGAAAACAGTATTGACAGAGAAGTTAGTCTTGGGAGTGACCAGATTCCGTTAAGACTTGTGGTTGGAACATGTACAGCAGGTAGAACTACTGCATTTGCAGACAACTTCATGCCTATACTTGACTGGGGAACAGAATTTTCAGCAAAGTGGGCTTCGCTTAGCGACAGTCAGGTGAATGAAGGAATAAGAGACGATATTAAAGTATATGAGTACATGAATAAGTTCTATGTGCTTGAAGGTAATAAAAGAGTCAGTGTACTTAAGTATTTTAAGGCGGTGACAGTAAGTGCACAGGTTATAAGAAAGATACCTAAATACAGTGATGATCCTGATGTTAAGATATATTATGAATTCATGGATTTTTATAAATCTACCAAGTTAAACGATATATATTTCAGTAAAGAGGGCAGTTTTACAACTCTTATGGAGCTGGTTGGAATTACACCAGGAGAACCAATGGATGAGGATGATAAGAAAGACCTTGTTTCGTGCTATCTTAATTTCAGGCTTGCTTATGAATCAAGAGGAGGGGATAAGTTTGATTTCCCAACAGGAGATTCATTTTTACGCTTCATTCATATTCACGGATATGATGCTGTTAAGAAGATGACTAAGTCTGAAATGGCAAAGAATGTCGCCAAGACATGGGCTGAATTCGAGCTTCTTGATGACAACAGCGAAGTGGAACTTAAGATGACGCCGGCAGCAGCACCTAAGAAGAATATATTAAGCTATCTGCTTCCAATGGGTGGAGGAGTTAAGAAGCTTAAGGTTGGATTTGTGTATGAAAAGACACCGCAGGATTCAGAGTGGTGTTATACACATGAGCTTGGAAGACAGTATATTGATGATACATTTGGTGACCAGATAGAAACATATGTTGAGGAGAATGTGATACCGGAGCAGAATGATGAGGCGGCAATTAACAGACTTATAGAGAAAGGATGTGACCTTATATTCGTGACATCTTCGGCGATGAATATGGCTGGACTTAAAGCTGCAATAGCACATCCGTCAGTAAAGATTCTTGATTGTTCTCTTAACATTTCACATAAATATATCAGGTCATATTATGCAAGAATGTTTGAAGCAAAGTTTATAACAGGGATTATTGCAGGTTCACTGGCTGATGACGATAATGTTGGTTATATAGCTGATAATCCGGTTTATGGGGCATGTGCGAATATAAATGCATTTGCACTGGGAGTAAAGTTTGTTAATCCAAGAGCCAAGGTTTACCTTGAATGGAACAGTATTAAGGATAATGATTCAGAGGAAAATCTTGCTAAGAAGAATATAAGCATTATTTCTAATCAGGATATGATTACTCCGGGCAAGAGTAAGAGAAAGTTCGGGTTGTATAAAGCGAGTGATTCGGATAAGCATCTGGCTATGCCTGTATGGCACTGGGGAGTTTTTTATGAAAAGCTTATACAGAGCATTATGAGTGGTTCATGGAGTAAGGATGAGGACGGCGATAATGTAAAAGCACTTAATTACTGGTGGGGAATGTCGGCAGGAGTTGTTGATCTTATATATTCAGAGAGTCTGCCATCAGCAACTAAGAGACTTGTAAAGCTCTTTGAGAAAGAACTTAAGGAAGCAAGGTTCAGAGTGTTTGAGGGTGAATTAAAAGATCAGCAGGGTAATATAAGGGTTGAAGAAGGGAAGCTTATTGATCCGGAACATATAATTACTATGGACTGGCTGCTTGATAATGTGGTTGGCAGACTGCCTCGGTATGATGAACTTACAGATAATGCTAAATTAAAAATGGCACTTCAGGGTGTTGTCAAAGAAGAAGAATAGAAAGCATGCTGCCTGCAGTGGTGGCTGGGGAATTATTAATGAAAATACTTGTGTTAGCGGATGTTGAATCAAAATACTTATGGGATTATTTCGAAAAGCAGAAACTGGAAGGTATAGACCTTATACTTTCAGCTGGGGATTTAAAGCCACAGTATCTGTCGTTTCTTGCATCATTTACAAAAGTACCTGTTCTTTATGTGCATGGCAATCATGATGACTGTTATGAGATACAGCCACCGGATGGATGTATCAATATTGAGAATAAGATATATGTGTATAAGGGGGTCCGTATAATGGGACTTGGTGGTTCTATAAGATATAAGAAGGGAAAGAACCAGTATACACAGAAAGAAATGAACCGCAGGATTAATAAAATGTGGTTTTCGATAAAGAAGAATAAGGGCTTTGACATACTGCTTACACATTCTCCGGCAGCGGGAATAGGTGACGGGCCTGACGAACCGCATAAGGGTTTTGAGGGCTTTAATTATCTGTTGGAAAAATATAAGCCTAAGTATTTTATCCATGGTCATATCCATAAGAGCTACCAGATGAAGTTTAAGCAGGAATATGAGTATAATGAGAATACTAAGATAATTAATGGGTATGAGAGATATATATTTGAATATCCGGATGTTTAATCTGCACCGTGGCATATTAGCTTACCAGCAAATGTGCTACGGTGTTTTACATATTTTTGACATATTTTCACATGAAATACATAAAAATTATGAATATGGTACCTATTTCCTACTTAACATACATGTACTTTTTGAGTAAAAGTTGCTAATATAACGACATAAACCCTTACTTGTTAAAGCAAAATGCACAAATTAATGTATTGAGGAGGAAAAGCAAAACATGAAAGCTATTATTAGCAAAGCAGCCCGTAGAAAATGGGCATGGGTACTTGCACTAGTTATGGTTGTGAGTATCGTGATTCCTACATCACTTCTTACAGTGAAGGCAGATGTTGGAACAGTAAAATTTATTGATGGTGCGGCAGGATGGTTAGAGTCAGCATATGCACAGTGGTCCATTGATAATCAGGCAGAAGGATATACAGCATATATCAAGAAAGCCAGCCAGTCAGATTCTGCTTATGCAAGAATCGACAATGAACTTATCAGAAAGTATAAGAACTACTACAGGGTTGATGCAGTAGGACTTGCGGCAGGTGACTATGTTATTAAGGTAGTTCCTATAAAGAACGGAAAGGAAGTTACTGACAAAGCACAGGTTACTAAGACACTTAATGTAAGTTCATATGACAGATCCGGATTTGCATTTTCATCTGAATCAAAGTATAAGACAGGTTCAGGTGCTTACAATGAGGATGGAACACTTAAGAAAGATGCAATTGTTCTTTATGTTACTAACGATAATGCAAAGACAATTAAGGCATCAGTAAAAGAGGCAAAGGGAGAGAAGGAATATACAGGTCTTCAGACAATAATTGATGCATATACAAAGAGTGCTAGCAAGGGGATAGAAACAAGAGCACTTGATGTCCGTGTAATCGGATGTGTTACAGATACTGCAATGGATAAGTTTTCAAGTTCATCTGAGGGAGTACAGATTAAAGGCGCTAGTGCTTATTCAAATCTTAATATGACAATAGAGGGTATCGGAGATGATGCAACAATCAATGGATTCGGTTTCCTCTTAAGAAATGCAGGAAATGTTGAGATGAGAAATTTCTCAATTATTAATTTCATGGATGATGGTATTTCTCTCGATACAGCAAACTGCAATGTATGGATTCACAATGTTGATCTGTACTATGGTAAAGCAGGTGGGGATGCTGACCAGGCAAAGGGTGACGGTTCAATTGACATTAAAGGTAATTCACAGTATATAACAGTTTCATATGTACATTTTTATGACTCAGGTAAGTGCTCATTATGTGGAATGAAGAGTGAGTCTGGTCCTAACTATATTACATATCATCATAACTGGTTTGATCATTCTGATTCAAGACATGCAAGAGTAAGAACAATGTCAGTGCATATGTATAACAACTACTATGATGGCAATGCAAAGTATGGTGCTGGTTCAACAATGGGTTCTTCATTATTCATACAGAATAACTATTTTAGAAACTGTAAGAATCCAATGCTTTCATCTAATCAGGGAACAGATGCACTTGGTGAGGGTACATTCTCAGGTGAGAACGGTGGTATCATTAAAGCATATAGAAATGTTATCGTAGGTGCACAGAAGATTATCTATGCAAATGCTGTTTCAGAAACAGGTGATTCTGCAAATGCGGCATCATTTGATGCATACCTTGCAAAGTCAGCAGATGAGAAAGTTCCATCTTCATATAAGACTGTAGCAGGTGCAACATCTTATGATAACTTTGATACAACTAAGGATCTCGGAGTTAAATCAGGAAGTCTTAATAATGCAGAAGATGTACCTTCAGTAGTAACATCTGCAAAGGGAGCAGGAAGCCTTGGTGGTGGAGTGATTTCATGGACATTCTCTGATAAAGATGATTCTGTATATGCCATAGATAAGGAATTAAAGGCAACAGTTACTAATTACAAGAATACAGACCTTGTTTCTGTAGGTGGTACTAATGCGAAGATTGTTTCACCAGATCCAACAACAGAAGAGACTAAGGCAACAGAGAGTACAACAAAAGCTACACAGGCAACAACTAAGGAAACACAGACAACAACAAAAGCAACACAGGCAACAACTAAATCAACAGAAAGCGCAACAAAGGCAACTGAAAAGGAAACAACGGGTTCAGATGCAACAACATCATATGATAAGACAAGCCTTTCTTATTCAGGTGCGTATACAGATATCAGTAAGAAGAAAGATGCAGATTTCAAGAATGCAAAGTATGTATCATCTTCAAATGAAATTCTTAATGCAATCAGTTCAGCTAAGGCTGGTGATGTAATTATTGTAAAAGAGGGAACATATAAGTTCTCTGATACAATTGTAATTAATAATGCCATGAATGGAAAATCAGGCTCTTATATTATTGTAAAGGCTGAAAGTGGCAAGGAAGTTAAGTTTGATTTCTCAGCACAGAAGCTTGACGGAGCTAACAGAGGTGTAGTTGTAGATGGAGATTACTGGTATTTCCAGGGAATTAATTTCTATGGTGCTGGAGATAACGGAGTATTACTTGCTGGTAATAACAACATTTTTGAAAAATGTGTATTTGAAGCAAACAGGGATTCAGGTCTTCAGATTTCAAGATATGACACAACAGCAGCTACTAAAGATTTATGGCCATCAAATAACCTGATTATTAACTGTACATCACATGATAACTGTGATTTCCCTGAACAGGGTGGTACAGGTGAGAATGCAGATGGATTTGCTGCAAAGCTTACATGCGGTGAAGGCAATGTGTTTGACGGATGTATATCATATAGCAACTCAGATGATGGATGGGATTTATTTGCAAAGAGTGCAACAGGTCCTATCGGTGTAATTACAATTAGAAACTGTGTTGCATTTAATAATGGAACATTATCTAACGGTGTTCATTATGCTAATGGAGATATGAATGGATTCAAGCTTGGAGGTTCAGGTGTTGGAACTCCACATAATGTAATGAATTGTCTGTCATTTGACAATGGTGCAACAGGATTTACAGATAATAATAACCCAACAGGTCTTACAATTGTAAATGTTACAGCATGGGGCAACGGAAAGTATGCTAAGAAGGGTAACTTCTTATGTTACAGAACATCAAGTGCAGCAATATTTAAGGGACTTGTATCAGCAGGTGCAATTGATTCAGATAAGTTTACTGGTAAAATGGCTGATTCAATATATTACAACTCAGGTAAGTATTATAATCTTTCAGGTTCTTTGTTTACTTCTTTAGTAAGTGGAGATAAGAAGGGAACTGTTGTGACTGACCCTGCTAAGACAGCTGGAATGTTTAAGAACACTGTTAATGCAATCGATATGAGCAAAAATATAGATAAACAGCTTAGAAATTCTGATGGAACTGTTAATATGAACGGTCTCTATGAGACAATAGGAAGTTATGCTTCAATGGGAGCAAGATTCAATGTTGCTAATCAGATGATTAGTGTATCTTCAAAGAATTCATCATCTGAGGTAACTAAGCCAGAAGAGACAACAAAGGCTCAGGAAACAACTAAGGCGACAGAGGTAGCAACAAAGGAGACACAGGCTCCAACTAAAGCGACAGAGGCAGCAACAAAGGAGACACAGGCTCCAACTAAAGCGACAGAGGCAACAACAAAGGAGACACAGGCTCCAACAAAAGCAACAGAAGCATCTTCAGTATCAACAAAGGGTGAAAAATTAATTCTTAATGCTAATGATGTTTCAACAGGAAAGATTAAGAGTTCAACTGTAGTTGATGGTCTTAAGATTGTTGCAACAAGCAAAAAGACTGTAACAGTTGATAAGAGTGATAAGGATTACAAGAATATCAGCTTTACAAAGAGAATCAAGTTTGGCGGTGCAGGAAGCAAATCTGCAAGAGCAATTGCATTTAAGACAGCAGGTGAATCTAAGGTAAAGATATATGCAACAAGCTCAGATACAGATACAAGCAGACTTATTAAGATTATTGATAAGAACGGTAATGATGTAACAAGTACAGCTAAGATACCTGGTTCTTCACTTAAGTCAGTGTCATTCAGATTAGATGAGGCAGGTGAATATTATATTGTATCAGAATCTGGTGGAGTTAATATTTATTATGTAGAAGTATCTAATGGTATAGCGTATTAATATTTTGTGAATTTCCCCGCACTATGTGCGGGGATTTTTTTGTAAAAACATTTTATGGTAAAATATACACAAATACTTGACCTTGACATTGGTTCATAGTTTACAATTTGAACAAATAAAAGAAAGGAATGATCTTTGTTATGAAAAACAAAAATAGAAGACGAATCAGTTGTCTGCTTAGTGCAGTTCTTTTACTTGTTATGAGTTTTGGATTTGGCACATTTGCAGGGGCTGAGGAATCAGATTCATCAAAGCCTGTTGTCTGGATTGTGGGAGATTCGACAGTCAGTGCTTTCACAGACAATTATTATTATCCTAGATATGGATGGGGAACACAGATTGATAAGTATCTGGATGGAACTTTTGAGGTAAAGAATATTGCTTTATCAGGAAGAAGTTCAACAAGCTATACAGCGGATAAGGAGTATGGTGAGCTTATAGCTGGAATGAAAAAGGGAGATTTTCTTCTTGTTGGTTTCGGCCACAATGATGAAAAAGCGGAGAGCGGAAGATATACTAACCCTAATGGAGATTATAAAACAGCAGGCTCATTTGCTAATTCTTTATATGAGAATTATATAAAGCCGGCACAGGCAGCAGGAACAACTGTTGTTTTATGTACACCGATTGTAAGAAGAACTGCTGATGGCAACTGGTCTGACAGCCAGCTTCATGTTACAGCTGCTTCAGGAGAGTTTGAAGGAGGAAGTTATCCACAGGCAATCATTAATCTTGGAAAAGATCTTAATGTTCCAGTGGTTGATATGACTTCTCTTACTAAGGAATTATACGATTCATTAGGAGCATCCGAGACAGTTAATTTACATGCATGGACATCATCAAAGCCAGAAAGTGTAGACAATACACATACTAATATCTGGGGCGGAACATATAATGCATATCTTGTTACTAAGACAATTAAGGAACTTAATGTAGCTGGACTTGCAGAGCATATTATTGATGCTAAAGCACCAACTAAGAGTGATGTTTTAAAGTCTAATCCTGATTATAAAGAGTCAGAATATTCAAATGATTTAAAAGACAGTGAATTATGGGCTAATGCAGGAATCTTTAAGGGAACTGTATTTGGAAATGTTGGCGGCAATGATAAGATAGCATCTAAATTCAAGCTTGAGAGTCTGGATAATGGTAATATCAATATTGCAGTTAACGGAGCAGGAAAGATAGCAAGTACTGCTGATGGAATTGCTATGTATTATTACAGAGTTCCAGCAAACAGTAATTTTACAATTACGGCAAAGGCGACTGTGAACAGTTTTACATCTAATGATCAGGTATCATTTGGTCTTATGGCAAGAGATGATATGTATGTTGATCAGAATAATAATAATACTTTAGGTGACTATGTTGCAGCTGGTCCACTTAAGCTTACTAAGAAAGGTTCTGTATGGAACTGTTTTGCAAGAAAGAGTGGCGCTCTTACACAGGGAGGAACATGTGCTAATGAGATTAAGGCTGGTGAGACATATAACCTTAAAATCGAAAGTAATACAGATGGTTATGCATGTACATTTGGTAATGAAGAAACTATTACAGGTGGTTTTGATTTTAAATTAACTTCTGTAGATTCAGAATATGTATATGTTGGAATGTATGTTGCAAGAAGTGCTGATGTGACATTTTCGGATGTTAAGCTTGTTGTTGATGGTAAGGAGATTACATCTGCAGGCGAACCAGAAAATCCAACACCAGGTGAACCGGAGAATCCAACACCAGGTGAACCGGAAAATCCAGCACCAGGCGAACCGGAAAATCCAACACCAGGTGAACCAGAGAATCCAACACCAGCAGAACCAGCACCAGAGCAGCCTGTTAAACCAGAGACACCGGCAGAGCAGCCAGCTACAGAGCCAGTGGTATCAGATAATAATGGTGTTAAGACAGGTGATTCATACCATATGGTATGGTATATTGCTGCAATGACATTAACAGCAGGAATTGCATGTGTTGAATTAAAGAGAAAGAAGACATTTGATAAATAAGCTTATAAGAATTTACTTCTCCTAATATTTCCAGAAAAAGCTTCCGGTTAACTGCCGGGGCTTTTTCATTTTTACATTAAAAAATATATTTTTATTAAGAAAAATCTTAAAATATTTAAAAATGGCTTGCATTATCCTATAGGCTGTGATATATTTTCTTAGACACAAAAACAAATGTCCGTCACAGAAAGACAGAACAGAGGGAAGTGTCTTTTAGATTTTACATATTGAAGGAGTTAAAAATGAGCGATAAGTTAAGAGTTGGTATCCTTGGTGGTACAGGTATGGTAGGACAGAGATTTATAACATTACTTGAGAATCATCCTTGGTTTGAGGTTGTTTTAGTAGCAGCTTCTGGACGTTCAGCAGGAAAGCTTTATGAAGAGGCTGTTGACGGACGTTGGAAGATGCAGACACCAATGCCTGAGTTCGTTAAGAAGATGACTGTATATGATATGGATAAGGATTTTGATGAAATCGTTTCTAAGGTGGATTTCGTATTCTGTGCAGTTAATATGCCTAAGGACCAGATTAAGGCTATAGAGGAAAGATATGCTAAGGCAGAAGTTCCGGTTGTTTCTAATAACAGTGCTAACCGTTGGACACCAGATGTTCCTATGGTTGTTCCGGAAATCAATCCAGAGCATCTTGAAGTTATTAAATATCAGAGAGAAAGACTTGGTACTAAGAGAGGATTTATCTGTGTTAAGCCTAACTGTTCAATCCAGAGCTATACACCTGCTCTTAATGCATTAAAGGAATTCGGACCAAAGCTTGTTGTTGCAACAACATATCAGGCAATCTCAGGTGCTGGTAAGACATTTGAACAGTGGCCAGAGATGGTTGAGAATATCATTCCTTATATCGGTGGCGAAGAAGAAAAGTCTGAGAAAGAGCCTTTAAGATTATGGGGTAAGATTGAGGACGGAAAGATTGTTCCTGCAAGTGATCCGGTTATCACATGCCAGTGTATCAGAGTTCCGGTTCTTGATGGACATACAGCAGCAGTATTTGTTAACTTTGAGAAGAAGCCTACTAAGGAACAGATTATTGAAAAGTGGAGAAGCTTTAAGGGAGTTCCACAGGAACTTAATCTTCCAAGTGCTCCAAAGCAGTTCATCCAGTATCTTGAAGAGGATGACCGTCCACAGGTTAAGCTTGATGTTAACTATGAGAATGGAATGGGTGTTTCACTTGGCCGTTTAAGAGAAGATAGTGTGTTTGATTATAAGTTTGTTGGTCTTTCACACAACACATTAAGAGGTGCAGCAGGTGGAGCTGTTCTTATTGCAGAGCTTCTTAAGGCACAGGGTTATATCACTCCTAAGGATGCAGAATAATTAAATTCTAATACACATACCAGAAAAGAGATGTCAGAGATGGCATCTCTTTTTACTTGCTTAAAAACCTATTATGATATAAAATTATGAAACGACTTAAAGAGTTAAGAGGGGACATTTACATTGAAGGAAAATTATTTTTATGCAATGCTGTCGAGAATGAAATATATTAACAGATGGGGACTTATGCAGAATACACGCCATGAGAATCTGTGCGAGCATAGTCTTGAAGTGGCATTCATAGCACATGCATTGGGAATTATCAACAATGAGATATATGGTGGGAATATTAATGCTGAAAGGCTTGCAATTCTTGGAATGTATCATGATGTTACAGAGATAATTACGGGTGATCTTCCGACTCCTGTAAAGTATTACAATCCGGTTATAAGAAATGCTTATAAGGAAGTAGAGCATGTTGCAGAGGAGCAGATGCTCTCAGGTCTGTCATCTGATATAAGAGCACATTATAAGGGTGTGTTATCAGAGACAGAAGAGGAAGAAGAACTCTGGAAATATGTAAAGGCGGCTGATAAGATGTCAGCTTATATCAAATGTCTTGAGGAAAAGAAGTCTGGTAATATGGATTTTGCTGATGCGGAAAAGACAATATATCAGGCTATTGTTGATATGAATATTCCGGAAGCAGATTATTTTATAAAAGAATATATACCAGCTTATATGGGAACTCTTGATGCTTCAGGAGAATAATAATTGTGTAATAGACACAGAAATGAGGGATATAATGGGAAAATCCGTATATATCGCGGAAAAACCAAGCGTGGCGCAGGAGTTTGCCAAGGCACTGCATGTGAACTTCACAAGAAAAGACGGATATCTTGAGGGTGGAGACCATATTGTGACATGGTGTGTAGGACATCTGGTAACTATGAGCTACCCGGATGCATATGATCCTATTCTGAAAAGATGGAGCTTTGACACATTGCCATTCATACCAAAGGAATTCAAGTATGAGGTTATACCTGCAGTTGCGAAACAGTTTAATATAGTTAAAGACATTCTTACAAGGGATGATGTTGAATATATATATGTGTGTACCGATTCAGGACGAGAGGGAGAATATATATACAGGCTTGTGAGGCAGGAGGCAGGCGTTAAGGGAAAGAAAGAGCGCCGTGTGTGGATTGATTCGCAGACCGAGGAAGAGATTATTAAAGGAATTAATACGGCTAAAGATATATCTGAATATGATAATCTGAGTGATTCAGCGTATCTTCGTGCGAAGGAAGATTATCTTATGGGAATTAATTTCTCAAGAGTTCTTACATTGAAATATGGACGCAATATTGCTAATTACCTGCACCTTGACAGGGCAGTTGTATCTGTCGGAAGGGTTATGACATGTGTTCTTGGAATGGTAGTAAGAAGAGAACGGGAGATAAGAAGCTTTGTAAAGACTCCGTTCTACAGAGTTATTGGACAGGCACAGGCTGAAAATTCAACATTTGATGCAGAATGGCGTGTAAGTGATAAGAGTATGTATGCCGGTACGCCATATTTATATAAGGATAATGGTTTTAAGGATAGGGAAAAGGCTGAGGAACTGGTTAAGTTCTTATCTGATCCACTGCCGGCACAGGGAGTAGTTGATTCTATTGAGAGAAAGAAAGAAACCAAGAATCCACCGCTTCTGTACAATCTTGCCGAGATTCAGAACGAATGCAGCAAGCTGTTTAAGATAAGCCCTGATGAGACCCTTAATATTATTCAGGAGCTGTATGAAAAGAAACTGGTTACTTATCCAAGAACTGATGCGAGAGTGTTATCAACAGCGGTAAGTAAGGAAATACATAAGAATATAGGCGGACTTAGGAATTTTCCTCCTGTGAAGGAGATGGCAGAGCATATATTACAGAATAATATGCAGAAGGGAATTGAAAAGACACGATACTGCAATGATAAAGCAATAACAGACCATTATGCGATTATTCCGACAGGACAGGGGTTTAATAATTTAAAGAACTTGTCAGTTACAGCTGCGAGAACCTATGAGATAATTGTAAGAAGATTTTTAAGTATATTCTATCCACCGGCTATTTATCAGAAGGTAAGTATTACCAGTGATGTAAAGAATGAAAAGCTGTATGCTTCATTTAAAGTGCTTGTAGATGAAGGGTATCTTAGCGTAGCTAAGAACTCATTTGCAAAGGCGAGAAATGATGCAAAAGTAAAGGAAGATGATAGTGCCGATAATAAGGATGATAATAAATGTGATGCAGCTTTATTTGAGGTATTGAAAAAATACAGAAAAGGTTCTACAATCACATTTAATGGGTTTAATATCAAAGAAGGTGAAACATCACCTCCTAAGAGATATAATTCAGGTTCTATTATTCTTGCAATGGAGAATGCAGGACAGCTTATTGAAGATGAGGAACTGCGTGCCCAGATTAAGGGTAGTGGAATAGGAACAAGTGCTACCAGAGCTGAAATCCTTAAAAAACTTAATACTATTAAGTATATTTCTATTAATTCTAAGACACAGATTATTACACCTACATTTTTAGGTGAGATAATATATGATGTTGTAGACAATTCTATCAGGCATCTGCTTAATCCGGAGCTTACGGCAAGCTGGGAAAAAGGACTTACAGGTGTAGCAGAGGGGAATATTACAGCAGATGAGTATATGGAAAAGCTTGATGGTTTTGTTTCGAGAAGAACAAGGGCTGTTATGGCATTAAGGAATCAGGCGGGGCTTATAGGACTTTTTAACGAGACCGCTAAGAATTATAAGTAAATGAGTGAAAGGAATTAAATATATGTGCGGAATTGCAGGATATGTAGGGGACAGAGAAAGCGCAGATGTACTTGTAGATGCATTATCTAAGCTTGAATACAGAGGATATGATTCAGCAGGTATTGCGGTATTTGATCATGGTAATATAAAGGTCAAGAAGTGCAAGGGAAGACTTGCCAACCTTGTTGAGAAGATGGATGAAGAAGGAAAACCACAAGGACATGTTGGAATTGGCCATACAAGATGGGCTACGCATGGAGAACCATCAGACATTAATTCACATCCACATGGCAATAAGAGAGTTACTATTGTACATAACGGTATAATTGAGAACTATAAGAAGCTTAAGGATTTTCTTGTCGGAGAGGGATATAGCTTTGCAAGTGAAACAGATACTGAAGTTGCTGCAAAGCTGCTTGATTACTATTATGATGGTGACCCGATGAAGACTATTGCAAAGGTACTGTCAGAGATTAAGGGTTCATACGCACTTGGAATTATGTTCAGGGATTTCCCTGATGAGATATTTGCAGTAAGAAAGGACAGCCCTCTTATTGTTGGCGTTGGAGAACATGAGAATTTCATAGCATCTGATGTTCCGGCTATTATTCACTACACAAGAGATTATTACCTTCTTGACCAGAATGAGATTGCAGTTATTAAGAAGGATTCAGTTAAGATATACGATGTTCATGGTAATGAGATACATAAGGAATTAAATACTGCTGACTGGGATGTTGATGCTGCAGAAAAGGGCGGTTATGCGCACTTTATGCTTAAGGAAATCCATGAGCAGCCAGATTCTGTAAAGAGAACTATCATGCCAAGAATTACAGATGATATGCCTGATTTCAGTGCCGAAGGATTCAATCCTGACAAGTTGAAAAGTTACAAGAATATATATATTGTTGCGTGTGGTACAGCAATGCATGCCGGAATGGTTGGTAAATATATAATAGAGAAGATAGCAAGAGTATCTGTAACTGTTGATATTGCATCAGAGTTCAGATACAGAGATCCTCTTATTAATGAAGGTGACCTTATGATTGTTATATCACAGTCAGGTGAGACTGCTGATACTAAGGCTGCACTTGAACTTGCAAAACAGGCAGGCGCTGATACTATGGCAATCGTTAATGTTAAGGGTTCTTCAATTGCTAGAGAAGCAGATATGGTTGTATATACACATGCAGGTCCTGAGATTTCAGTTGCTTCAACTAAGGCATATATGGTTCAGATATCAATTATGTATTTAATTGCATTTGAATTAGCTTATGCTAATGGAAAGATGGATGAGGCAGAATGCAGCAGATACACTAAGATGCTTGAAGAAGTACCTGAGGTTATTGAAGAAGCCATTGCACTTGAGAGTAAGTGTCAGTTTGCAGCTTCTAAGCTTATTAATGCGGACAGTCTTCTTTATATAGGACGAGGTCTTGATTATGCACTCAGTATGGAAGGCTCTCTTAAGTTAAAGGAGATATCTTATATTCATTCTGAATCATATGCAGCAGGAGAGCTTAAGCATGGAACTATCTCGCTTATTACAGAACAGATGCCTGTAATTGCAATAGCAACACAGAAGAATCTTGAGGAAAAGACTATAAGTAATATTAAGGAAGTTAAGTCAAGAGGAGCATTTGTAGTGCTTATTGCAGAACCAGAGCTTGATATTGAGGATGGAGTGGCAGATATTGTTATTAAGCTTCCACAGGCAGACCAGCTTCTTATGCCTATGGTTGCGGCAGTCCCATTACAGCTTATTGCCTACTATACAGCAGTTCTTAAGGGTAACGATGTAGATAAGCCAAGAAACCTTGCAAAATCTGTTACTGTTGAATAATTGATATAAAGAGGATATTTGATATGAATAATGATGCATTAAAGATAAGTAATCTGTATGACCTTAATGAGACTATTGCAGCAAAGGTATTTGAAGACTGTACATATCCATGGGAAGTACTTGTGAAGATTGGTGATTTTATTGTAGAACTTGGCAATGCACTGCCAGAAGATGAATATGAGAAGCGTGGGGAGAATATATGGGTTCACAGAACTGCAAATGTATTTCCATCAGCTTATATTGCAGGACCTGCAATTATCGGTAAAGATGCCGAGGTAAGACACTGTGCATTTATCCGTGGAAAAGCTATTGTAGGTGAAGGCGCTGTTGTTGGTAATTCAACTGAGCTTAAGAATGTAATTCTTTTTAATAAGGTACAGGTTCCACATTATAATTATGTTGGAGATTCAATTCTTGGATTCAAGGCTCATATGGGAGCGGGCTCTATAACTTCTAATGTTAAGTCTGACAAGAAGCTTATTACTATTAAAGGACCTGACTGCAATATTGATACAGGTATCAAAAAGATTGGTGCTTTTCTTGGAGATAATGTTGAGGTTGGCTGTGGCAGCGTACTTAATCCTGGAACAATTGTTGGAAGAGAGAGTAATATTTATCCGCTTTCAAGCGTAAGAGGCTTTATTCCGGCAGGTTCTATATATAAGAAGCAGGGCGAAGTAGTAACTAAGAGATAATTATGTGAAATTTTTGTTTTATTAATGTAAAAATGTTGTGTCTCACATTGACTAATGCAAAAGTTTGTGAGAAAATAGTCAAGGCTTGGACGACGGCTTCTGGCCGTCGTTTCATTTATAGTAAACACTATGAATTACGAAAGGAGTAATAAGATGATTTACACACAGGAAGTAGAGAATATGTGTCCAGTAGCACAGGGCGTTCATCATGGAGCAGCTCCAGTGCCAACAGAAGGTAAATGGGTACAGAATAAGAAGGTTGAAGATATTTCAGGTTTTACACATGGTGTAGGCTGGTGTGCTCCTCAGCAGGGTGCATGTAAGCTTACTCTTAATGTTAAGGAAGGTATCATTCAGGAAGCTTTAGTTGAGACTATCGGATGTTCAGGTATGACACATTCAGCAGCTATGGCAGCAGAGATTTTACCAGGACTTACAGTTATGGAAGCTCTTAACACTGACCTTGTCTGTGATGCAATTAACACAGCTATGAGAGAGTTATTCTTACAGATCGTTTACGGAAGAACTCAGAGCGCATTCTCTGAGGGTGGACTTGCAGTTGGTGCCGGTCTTGAAGATCTTGGAAAGGGACTTCGTTCTCAGGTTGGTACTATGTATGGTACATTAAAGAAAGGTCCTCGTTACCTTGAGATGGCTGAAGGTTATGTAACAGGTATCGCCCTTGATAAGGACAACCAGATTATCGGTTACAAGTTTGTCAGCCTTGGTAAGATGACAGACTTCATTAAGAAGGGTGATGACCCTACAACAGCATATGAGAAGGCTTGCGGACAGTACGGAAGAGTTGCAGATGCTGTTAAGATTATTGACCCAAGAACAGATGAAGAAGTTAAGTAAGGAGGATAATTAGAATGGCTTTATTTGAATCATATGAGAGAAGAATAGATAAGATTACTTCAGTTCTTAACAGCTATGGTATAGCTAGTATTGAAGAAGCTGAAAAGATTACTAAGGATGCCGGATTAGATGTATATGCTATGGTTAAGGGTATCCAGCCAATTTGTTTTGAAAATGCATGCTGGGCTTACACAGTAGGTGCAGCAATCGCTATCAAGAAGGGTGCAAGAAAGGCTTCAGAAGCTGCTGCAGCTATCGGTGAAGGTCTTCAGGCATTCTGTATTCCAGGTTCAGTTGCTGACCAGAGAAAGGTTGGTCTTGGACATGGTAACTTAGGAAAGATGTTACTTGAAGAAGAGACAGAATGTTTTGCATTCCTTGCAGGTCATGAATCATTCGCTGCTGCTGAAGGTGCTATCGGTATTGCAGAGAAGGCTAACAAGGTTAGACAGAAACCTCTTAGAGTTATCCTTAACGGTCTTGGTAAGGATGCTGCTAAGATTATCTCAAGAATTAACGGATTCACATTCGTTGAGACAGAGATGGATTATTCAACAGGCGAAGTAAAGGAAATCTCTAGAACAGCATATTCAGATGGTCTTCGTTCTAAGGTTAACTGCTATGGCGCTAACGATGTAACAGAAGGTGTTGCAATCATGTGGAAGGAGAATGTTGATATATCTATCACAGGTAACTCAACAAACCCTACAAGATTCCAGCATCCAGTTGCAGGTACATATAAGAAGGAAAGACTTGAAGCTGGAAAGAAGTACTTTTCAGTAGCTTCAGGTGGTGGTACAGGACGTACACTTCACCCAGATAACATGGCAGCAGGTCCTGCTTCTTATGGTATGACAGATACTATGGGACGTATGCACTCAGATGCTCAGTTCGCAGGTTCTTCATCAGTTCCAGCTCACGTTGAAATGATGGGATTAATCGGAATGGGTAACAACCCTATGGTTGGTGCTACTGTAGCTGTAGCTGTTTCGATTGAGGAAGCAGCCGAGGCTGGAAAGTTCTAAATAGACTTTACAAATTGAAAAGACGTTAAACCAAGGAAGTACCGTAATCACAGCGATTGCGGTACTTTTTTGAGTGGAAAAATGAAATTGGGTGTGAGATGGTGTAAAAAGTGGTGAAAATGGGAAAGTAGGAAACCGGTAGGTAACAAGTAGGAAACATGAAGAAGGTAACACTTTTTCGGTTACCTGCAGAATGAGGAAATACCGCAACCACGAGGGTTACGGTATCTTTTCCAGTTCGGCTCTGAGCCATTCTAAGTCACGGTCTGTATAAGCCGCCTCTGTTATGTCGGTGATTCTGTGACCGACAAGTTTTTTGATAGTGTATTCGTCAACCTCAGCCTTCTTTGCCATGGTGATGAATGTCATTCGAGGGTCATGCGGTCGATGATCGTCTCGGAGCTTGAGAGCGGCGATCACTTTATCAAAACGGCCGGCATATTTGTCATAGGTGATTGCCATGCCACCCTTCGGAGAATCCGGATCATTGAAGAGCCGGTGGCTTCCAAGTTCAAGGGCCTGGTCGTAGTTCTTCTTAACCAGGTCAAATATTTTCGGGTGAATAGGCACCATACGGTGTCGCCCGGCCTGTGTTTTCATACCACCGACAATATAGCGTTCTTCAAGATGCACGTCCTCTAGTTCCAGTATGGCGAGTTCTTGCGGTCGCCATCCCATGTAGCACTGTATGAGAACCCAGTCCACGAACCGAATTTTGCCGACGTTTTCCCAAAGCGTCTGCATCTCTGAGTCCTGGAAGATGATGTGGCCACGTTTTGCTTCTTCCTTTTCTTTGATGATGTCGTCCGACAGTTCAAATGTGCGGGCGTAGTTCCTATCAACAAGCTCATATTCGAGCGCATAGTCCAGCATTAAATTAAACATAGACTTGATCCGGGATTTTGTGCCTGCAGACGCAAGCACCTTTTCGCCCTTATTGGCTCCACGTGAAGGAATGATGTAGCCATCTTCCATTATGCCCTTGATGTGGCGGGCACGCAGGTCCTTAACACGCATTCCAGCAATGGCGTGGCAGTAGCTCCATGCTGACTTGATGGTACGGCAGGATGATTCACTTTCCAGGGTAGGGAAGTAAGCTGCAGTCCATTTGTCGTAGAGTTCCGCCAGGGTCATAGCGGCATTTTGTATATCGTAAGGATTAGCTCCGTACTCAGCGAGTGCCTGCAGAGCTTCCTTCTTAGTCTTGAATGTTCCAAGAGGAACACGGTTCTGTACGGTCTTTCCGGTCTGTTCGTCCGTGATCCAGCCGAGAGTAACACGGGCCAGGTAAGGCTTACGACGGTTTCCGGAAAGTTTTGTCACGCTGCCGTAGCCGTTAGGTAGTTTCATTTGACAACCTTACTGATTCCACAGCCGCAGGCAGGCCAGCGAAATCCGTTTTTGCTGGTTCGAGTTTAAGGAGAGAAGAGAGCGTGATTGTTTTCTGCTCCGGCACCTTCTCATTAAGAACCGAGGTAGGTAGAACATAAAAGTCCCAGTAGTCGAGATCAAGAATTGAAACATCACGTGTACGAGCGGTAAAGACGCAGAACACATACAAATCACTGTTACGCATAGCCATAGAGGCGTAGGTAGCTCCATCCCAGGCAAATTTCTTTGCAATGTCGAAGCTAATCTGCGAGAACACATCTTCCGGAGTCCACGCCTGCAGATAGGCAGACGACTTGACCTCGATCCGGAGACCGGAAGGAGAAGTAAGGTCGAACGGTAGCCAGTCGGCACGTGCGACGTCTTTTGTTTCCAAGGCAGAGTGTACGAGAAATTCGGCAAGCACTCCACGGTGGGTATTGTTGAGCAGATCAGAATACGCCCAACGCCAAAAATCCTGCAGCATGATAGAAGTACCGGAACCATGCAGGGTAAATGGTTCATTGCCGTTTAGTTGTTCCATGGTTTCCTCCGTATCTTTCCAGGAGCGTCCATAGGACACGCTTATCGTCGCTGGAAGCGATGGAATACAAGGACACGAGCATTTTATCGTCCGGGACATTATGCCGTCCAAGAAGGTAATCTACGGACACATCGAGGGCATCAGCCAGTAGCACGACATTATCGACGGTCGGTGTTCGCAGTCCATTGAGGTAGCGTGAGATTGTAGCGGCAGTCACACCAGAAAGAGCGGCAAGGTCGTTACCGTTCAAGCGGTGTTCCTGCATACAATGCGAAAGACGCTCTGAGAATTTGTTAATATCCATAGGCGTAACCGGAGATACCGGTACCACGTATGGAACAGTCTAAAAGTTTCTTGCACTCAGAGTCCGTAAGTGGACCGTATGAGTGAACCAATCCGAACAACTGCAGGTCAGTGAGCATAAGCCGGTGCTGCAGGTGCCGGATCTTTGCTACGACACCGTAGGAGCGGTTCCTGGTGCCGTGATTGCAACTGTCACAAAAAGAGGAGAGATAAAGAAGCAATGCAGCGGCATCGTTCCCGGACCTCTCCTCATTGCGTGCCAGCTCAAAGTATTTGTTATTCATAGGCACATCTCCTCAGTACCGGCCGTAAAGTCGGTACCATTCTAAACTGATAATCTTTTTTCTTTGTCGAGGTATTTCTGAGACTCTGTATAGGCTTTCAGAAATCCCTTGAGTTCCCCGATAAACTCAAATTGTTTGTTCTGTGGCAATGCCCGGTACAGTTCGAGAAGTTCGTCCTCTTCTGCAGTGGTGAGCTTGCGGGCAGGAGCCTCTTCGCCGGTCAATAGGTAATGAACTGACACACCAAGGAAGTCTGCAATCGGTTTGATGTATTTCGCTGGCGGGTCGCTATTGCGAGTTTTCCAGGTAGACATCGTAGATGTCCGAATGCCGAGGCGGTCGCACAGATCAGTAGCCTTTTTGTCCGTTTTTTCAAGGGTTTCAGTGATTCTTTCGATGATTTCCATAGGCAACCTCCGTGGTAAAAATAATACGCAAATAAGAGTAAAAACATTTACAAACTCGCAGATACGTGCTATAATAAACATATGAAATACAAAACAACTCAAAGTTGCGAGCCGAGAGATTGTGCTTGTATTTCGTGCGTCTGTTTGCGAGTTTGTAAAGAGGTTTACTTACATTATAGCACGCAAATCAGAAAAGATAAATAGTTTTTACACAAATGCGAGAAAGGAGTGAAACGCAAGCATGAAGCAGGAAACATCACAGTGGGGCAAAGCTGTTAAAAAAGCAGTAATCGACCACGATATGACATTGAAGCAGCTGGCCGAAAAAATCGGTTACAGCAATGCTACTGTTTCCCAGGTAGTCAACGGCAGATATTCCAATTCAAGTTACAAGGTAATCGCTGAGAAGATCAACGAAGTGCTTGGAACGGAAGGACTGCCGGAGAGAACCGAAACACCGTCCGATGAATGGTGTCAGACAGTGAAGGTGGAACTGGTAAAACAGAGCATGACCGTCAATGAGCTGGCGAAGCAGCTGGATGTCTCCAGGGATCGGCTGTCACTGGTAATTAACGGCAAGATGATGAACGAAGCAATCGTAAGCGGGGTGAATAACCTGCTCGGAATCAACCTGGTCGCTGTTCCAGCTGATAAGTAAATTATAGCGGAAGGGTAGGTAACAAGAAATGGGAAGAGGCCCTACAAACGAGAACACAAATATGTATTTCCAGGCCAGGAAAAAGGCGGCAACATACAACGAGAGACTATGGAGCCGTGAAGGAGCTGCAGAACTGTTGGGAATATCGGTTTCAACATTGGCAGATTATGAGCTTGGCAATACGAAGGTTGTCCCGGTGGACAAGGTGGTGCTTATGGCTGACCTCTACAACGCCCCGGAATTGATTACTGGGTACTGTATGCGAGAATGCCCGGTACACGGATTCCTACCACTGGCAACCGAAGAGAAAAGTTTAGAAGGAATTGCATTAAGGCTTTTGCAGAACTTCAATGAGGATTCATTGAAGAATATGCGAGACAGTCTGATCGAGATAACTGCAGATGGAAAAATCACAAAGGATGAATTACCAGCCTTGGAAAAAATCGTTGGGCAGCTCGAAAAGATGGCAGAGGTAATAAGCGAAATGAAAATTGCCGGAGAGAAGTATTTGAACGGCAAGTAAGCCGGAGCAACGCCGGAAAGGAGTTCAGAATTGAAGAAAGCAAGTAAGCGAAGAATATTGTTTGCGGCAAGAATGGCAACGATGGTCGGAGCTGCCTGTTTTGCAGTCAGTGGCATTTCAGAAACGCTCGGGCAGGAGAAAGAAAAAAGCCGGCCGGTCTACATAGCCACAGAGGAAGTGGCAGAGACGACGTATACGCCGGAAGTTGAAGAGGCAACACAGCCAACGGAGACAGCAAAGGCAGTTGAGACAGAAGAACCGTTGATCGCAAGTATGGATTGGGACAAGGACGATTCCTACCTGCTATGTAAGATAGCAATGGCCGAAGCTGAGAGCGAAGGCGTGAAAGGAAAGGCACTGGTTATGCTGGTAGTCCTCAACAGGGTTTGGAGCAATGAGTTCCCGGACACAATCGAGGAAGTGATTTTTCAGAAGAACCAGTTCAGTCCAGTTGCAAACGGAAGATACGATGCAGTAGAGCCGGACGAGGAGTGTTACGAAGCATTGAAGCTGATCCAGGTAGACCATTGGAACGAAAGCCAGGATGCTTTGTATTTTGAGAGCAAGAGCGACAGTAAGTGGCACAGCGAGAATTTGGAATTCCTTTTCAAGTACGGCAAGCACTACTTCTATAAGTGAAAGGAACAGGCGGTATGAGAAGATTTAGAAAGAAAGTCAGAAGATTTGTGAGACTGTATTGGTTTTGGGTAAGCCTGGGACTGGTTCTCACAAAAGTATCGGTTGAAGCAGCGTACATCGAGAGAGGATATAAAGCCTACGGCGGTGAGTGGCTGGTTTTACCAGTGGTGATGATCGTCGGATATTTTGTAAATGAGGCGAGAATGTACCTGCCGGACTTCATCGAAGAATGGAGAGAGGAGAAGGCCTATGAGCGAAGAGTTACAGAAAATCGTAGACGAGTACAGGGAGAAAGAAATTCACATCTCAGATGAAGAGGCTGAGCAAATCTTATGGTTGTGCAACCGGAAGATGGATATATGCAAGATTGAGAACAGAGAGGAATACCTGCCGTTGTTATTCAAGGACGAGGTTAAGAACTATCTGTTCAGATGCTCGGTAAATGCTACGACGTTTTTGAGAAGATTGGAGGCAGAAGGAATATGTGTGCAGAATGCGGTATGAACCCATGCCATCCAAGATGCCCGAACGCACCGGAGCCGGTACCGGTTCACGAATGTGTGAAATGCGGGTATGGAATCCTGGCAGGAGATAAGTTTTGGGATTCTCCGAAAGGGAAGATTTGTGAAGAATGCGTGGATGATATGAGCGCAGAAGAAATATTAAAGTTGTGTGGCGAAAGTCTCACGGAAGCAGAAAAGGAGGAAAGGTAGTATGGCAGAACAGAATGCAGTGGCAACACAGCAGGGAACGCAGTTAAGTGTAGCAGCGCAGGTTAAGAGCATGATTTCCCAGGATGCAGTAAAGAAGAAATTTACGGAAGTCTTAGGGCAGAAAGCACCGCAGTTTTTGGCATCCATTACGAATGTGGTTGCTGGATCAGCACAGTTAAAGAAATGCCCGGCAACAACGATTATGAGCGCGGCGTTTGTGGCAGCAACCTACGATTTGCCGATTGACAGCAACTTGGGGTTCGCAGCAATCGTGCCTTACAACAACAATAAGTACAATCCACAGACGAGACAGTGGGAGAAACATCCGGAAGCACAGTTTCAGATGATGTATAAGGGATTTATCCAGCTGGCGATCCGCTCCGGATATTACGAAAAGATGAATTGCTCGGTTGTCTACAAGGACGAGCTGGTTTCATACAATCCGATTACCGGAGAAGTTGAATTTGTGACGGACTTCTCGAAGTGTACGCAGAGAGCCGAAGGAAAATCAGAGAACATCGCTGGTTACTATGCCTGGTTTAAGTTATTGACCGGTTTCAGAAAAGAGTTGTTTATGACAACAGCAGAGGTCGAGAACCACGCCCGCAAGTATTCAACAGCATACAGATATGACCTGGAAAACAACAAGAAGGGCAGTAAGTGGACGACAGATTTCGAGGCAATGGCGTTAAAGACGGTTATTAAGATGCTGCTCAGCAAGTGGGGTATTTTGTCAGTGGATATGCAGAGAGCAATCCAGGACGATCAGAAGGTTTACGACGAGGACGGCGAAGGAAGTTACGGCGACAACCAGCCGGATATCGTAGAGGCACAGGACCCGTTCAGTAATATCGAGCAGAAAGAAGAGGAACAGCAGATCGGCGGCTTAGATTTGGAAGAGGTTGAATAGGAGGAAGAAGAATGCAGCTGACATCAGAAAATTATTATAGCCAGGAGGCTAACCGGGAGTACATGAGCGTATCGGGGTATAAGGATTTTGCCGGAACCTACGGCAAGTTGCCTTGTGAGTTTCACGCAATGGAAAAGCTCAACGGGAATTGGGAAGATGAAAAGACTACGGCGCTGCTGGTAGGAAGTTATGTAGATAGCTATTTTGAGGGAAGCCTGGAACAGTTCAAAAAGGACAATAAAGAAATCTTCACTCAGAAGGGTGATTTGAAGTCGGACTATAAGCAGGCGGAAAACATCATCGCACGAATCGAGAGAGACAAATACTTCATGAAGTATATGAGCGGTCAGAAGCAGGTCATTATGACAGGAGAGCTGTTCGGGACAAAGTGGAAGATTAAGATGGACTCATACATTCCGGGAGTGGCTATCGTTGATTTGAAGGTTATGGCATCTATAACGAAACTGGAATGGGTAAAGGATATTGGCTACCTTGATTTTGTTCGCTACTGGGGTTACGACATCCAGGGTGCGGTCTACCAGGAAATCGTGAGACAGAATACCGGCGAGAAATTACCGTTTTTTATTGCGGGAGCAACAAAAGAAAAGCCTGAGCCGGACATCCGCATTATACACGTAACTGACAACTATCTGCAGGAGGCATTGCACATGGTAGAGATGAATATGCCGAGAATCCTCAGAGTTAAGAATGGAGAGGTTGAACCGGATAGATGCGAATTGTGCGATTGCTGCAGACACAACAGAGTGTTAAAGAAGCCGATCTCGATTATGGACTTGACAGCAGGCATTTAAGGAGATAGGCGGTGACTGAATGGCAGACAACAGAAAATATTACTACCTAAAGCTGAAAGAGGACTTTTTCGACACGGACGAGATGAAGATTTTAGAGAGCATGAAGGACGGATATTTATACAGTAATATCCTGCTGAAACTCTATCTGAAAAGCCTGAGCAATTCCGGCAGGTTGATGTATAGAAATGTGATTCCGTACACGCCGGAAATCCTGGCAACTTTGACAGGGCACCAGGTAGGCACCGTCGAGAAAGCATTGGATGTATTCAAGAAGCTGGATTTAATCGAGATGCTCGATAACGGAGCAATCTACATGATGGATATTCAGAACTTCATCGGCCAGTCGTCCAGTGAGGCTGACAGGCAGAGAGAATATTACAACCGCATGAAGGCTGAGAAGGAAGCACTGGCAGGAGAAAGCACAGAAACGCCGGAACTTCCGGAACCGAAAGAACCGGTACTGCCTGCAGAACAGAAGTCAAATAAGGCGATTGGTAATTACACCACGGATTTTGAGGAACTGTGGGAGGTATACCCGAGGAAGGTTGATAAAGGGCAGGCATACAAGAAGTATAAGGCACGCCTGGAAGATGGCTTCTCCCACGAGCAGTTGTATGAAGCAGTAAAGAACTATGCGGCACAGTGCAAGAAGCAGAGAACAGAGACAATGTACATAAAGCATGGCAAGACATTCTTAGGAGAGTCAACGCCGTTCCTGGACTATCTGCCAAAGGACAAGCCGGCACAGAGCGAAGCAGAGTACGACGACAACGAGAATCCGTTCGGAAGGAGTGAGTGACGATGAATTTGGATTTGCAGAAGGTTTTACCTGCAGAAGCATTCGAGACAGAGCAGAATGAGGGCGACTACATCGGCAAAGACGGACTGCTTTACTGCGGAGTCTGCAGAACCAAAAAGCAGACCAGGTTGCCAGCGTCGGATTTTACCGGCGGCAGGGAGATAATTGTTCCATGTATCTGTAAGTGCAAGGTTGAGGAGAACAAACGCAAGGAAGAGGAAGAAAAGAAGAGACAGGAAATGCAGCGTTTGGAAAGATTGAAAGCCAGCAGCCTTATGGACGCCAAGCTGAAAGCGGCAAGGCTGGACGGATACCAGGTGGACGGAGACAATCAGAAAATCTACAACCTCGCAGGCAATTACGTGAAAAGGTTTGACGAAATGTATGAGAAACGCCAAGGATTGTTGTTTTGGGGGACGGTCGGAACCGGGAAGAGTTACACGGCCGCCTGCATTGCGAATGAGTTGCTGAATCAGATGGTCCCGGTGGTTATGACATCGTTCGTGAAGATACTGCAGAACATCCAGGGCAACCCCGACGAGGAAGAAAGAATAATGGCGGGACTGAATGCGGCAAAGCTGTTGATTATCGACGACCTGGGAGCAGAGAGAAGTACCGATTATGCGTTAGAGAAGGTGTACAACATCATCGACAGCAGGTATTTATCCGGAAAGCCGTTGATCCTCACTACGAATATGACATTGAAGGATATGCAGGAGTCAGAGGACATCCGATACAGACGTATCTATGACAGAATATTTGAGATGTGCTTTCCGGTAAGGTTTGCAGGCAGAAGTTGGAGAGAAAAGGCGGCGTCGAAGAGGTTCGATGCCATGAAGAATTTAATGGAGGAATGACAGCATGGGATTGATTAAGGTGGCAGAAATCAGCATTGACAAGCTGGAAGATCGCAAGACGGTTACGGCAATCCTGCACGAGAACGGTTATACCGTCGGGCCAGGAAAGAGAAAAAAGACAGAGACCGGAAAGCAGTTAGATTACTACTTGAAGGTGTATGTGGAGGAAGGCACAGATAAGGCAGAACTCTACAAAGCAACAAGCGGAAAAACGAAGGTGACAGCCAAGAAGGTGACGGATAAGATGTCGGCCGAGATTGGCGACAAGGCATAGGAGGCAGAAAGTGGATGAAGATATGAAGCAGATTCGTTTCACAATACCAGGACAGCCATTCGGGAAACAGAGACCGAAGTTTTCAAGAGCTGGGGCGTATGTTAAGACGTACACCCCGAAAGAGACCACCAGTTATGAAAACCTGGTGAAGCTGTTTTACAACGAAGCAGCCAAAGGAAAGATGTTTCCGGAAGGGGCAATGCTGGATGTAAGGATAATTGCATATTACGAAATTCCGAAGTCCACCAGCAAGAAGAAGCGCAGGGAAATGTTGGAACACAGGATCAGACCAACCAAGAAGCCGGACTGGGATAATATCGGTAAGATTGTTTGCGACAGTCTAAACCTGGTAGCGTACCACGATGATTCGGCAGTCGTGGATGCACAGGTAAGGAAATTTTACTCAGAAACGCCGAGGGTTGATGTGATGATAAAGGTCGTAGGACCGGATCAAATTTAGGAGGTAAACAATGGCAGGAAGAAAGAAAACTGAAACAGTGGAAGCAGAAGTTGTTGAGACAGCGGTAGTACCGGCAGGGAAAATGGAGTTCAGACTGATTAACCCGACAGAGGATGGTTTTCTCAGACGCATTCAGTGGAACAAGGAAGAGTTGGAGGCTGCAGTAAGAGCCAAGATTGCTGGTTACGAGAATGTGGTTTACACAGAGGAAAACATTAAGGCGGCGAAGAATGACAGGGCCGAGCTGAACAAGCTCATTAAGGCTATTGAGGAGAGAAGAAAGCAGGTAAAGAACATCATCAATGAGCCTTATGCAGTGTTCGAGGCAGAGTTAAAGGAAATCACGGCACTTATCAATGAGCCGGTCGCACTGATCGACCAGCAGGTAAAGGCGTTCGAGGAGAAACAGAAGAAAGAAAAGAAAGCGGCTATCAAGGCTACCTACGATGAAAATATCGGAGATTTGACCGAGGTATTGCCGTTTGAAAAGATTTTCGACAGCCGTTACCTTAATCAGACATATAAGCTGGCAACCGCACAGAAGGAAATCGTGGACAAGATCGACACGGTTAAGACGGATTTGGAGACTATCGACAGCCTGGATAGTAAGTATAAGCTGAATGCGAAGGATGTGTATATCAAGACCCTGGACCTCAGCAAGGCCCTGGCAGAGAACAAGAGGCTGGCAGACCTGGAAGAAAAACTGGAAGCGGACAAGCGCCGTAAGGCTGAGGAAGAGGCCGAGAGAAAACGCCAGGAAGAAATCCGCAAGCAGAAAGAAGCTGAGGAGCAGGCAAAGCGTGAGGCAGAAGAAGCGGAGCGTAAAGCGGCAGAAGCTAAGAAAGCACAGGAAGCCGCCGCAGAAGTCGAACAGACAGAACCTCAGTCTGAAATGGGTAAGGTGATTGAGTCTATTGAAAAATCGGCATTCGCCCAGGCAGTAGCCGGAGAAACGCAGGCGGCACCAGCAGCGCAGGTGGTTGATCCGTTTGCACCAAAAGAAGAACCTGAGCAGGAAAAGAAGTACAGAGTACGTTTCTTTGCAGACGGAACTAAGGAGCAGCTGGGGAAACTGATTGCTTTTATGAATGAGAACAATATCAAATACGGCAAGATTGCAAAGGAGAGTAAGTGATGAATGATTTTGACAAGAAATTGGATTTCGACAGCGATACCTTCGAGAATATGAAGCACGATATGAATTTTGTCCTGCAGAGACTTCTTGGAAACATGATTGAGAAGCAGTCCAACGAAGGAAGCATGACAATCAAGATTGACGTTACCATGGTAAAGGAGTTTATCCCGAACTATGACCCGAATATCAAGGGAGAATCCAGGGAGATCAGCAAGCCGCAGTTCAAGCACAAGGTCACATCTGCAGTAAAGATTACCGACGAGAAAGGTGGAAATCTCAATAACGAGATGGAGATGGTTATGGATGAAGAGACTGGCTGCTATGTATTACAGCCGATCGCAAACACACAGCAGAGAACGATTTTTGACTCAGACTTTATGCAGGGTCAGAAGCAGGAAGGCGAAGGCAATGAGGATATTATCGACGGTACATACATCGATGCAGATGTAAGACCGGCGCTACCTGGACCGGCAGACGAAGAGAAGCCTGCGGAGGAAGAGGAAACAGACACCCAGCCTGCAGAGGAAGAAACACAGTCGGAAGAGAACGGCGAAGAGTCGGGAGATACACCAGCCGAGGGACCTAACGAGGAAGAGCCGGAGGATATTACCGACGACATCCTGGGAGATACAGACACAGAAGGTTATGATTACGAAGATCCGGAGGAATAGGCATGGGACTGATTAAACCAAGAATGAGCAGCTATGTAGAGAGAGGCAATAAGTTAATTGCGGAAGGCAAGACAAAAGAGGCAATGAACCTGGTAAGCCACGGTCTGCAGTATTACTCAGAGAGGGTTATCAATAGCATATCTCCATACGCCAAGTTAGATGCAGGACTGATTGTTTTAGCCCTGCGCCACCTGGCAAATGAGATTGAGAAAAACAACCCTGGAGCGAAGGAGCTGGCGGCTGGTATGGAGAAGTGTGTAGGCAAACCTTCCCTGCAGGAGATTGAGAAAACCAAGAAACCAAATAGGAGGTAGTATGCTATTTGAAAAAAGAATACGTGCAATCGTCAAAGACGAACTCAAAGGACAGATAAGGAAACAAACGCTTAGGATACGAGTGTTGGATGCCTGCAGAAGCGTGGCAGAAAGATTCGGGAATCCAGCTGGTGACAGCTATTACAGCAAATCGGAAGAAATAAAAGATGCTATAGATAAAGAATTAAAGTATGTAGGCGAAGTGTATGGGATAGACATACGATCATACATTAGCACAAGGTATACGGATATATTCGGAGTCGAATGCAAATATGACGAGTATCGTTTTGAAGTCAAGGAAAAAGGCACGGATAAATGGATAGACATTGACGAATGGTAAGGAGGCAATATGAATACACCGGAGAGCGATATGGAACAGGCAAAATTTGCGAGAGAATGGGTAAGAGCACACGCTGCAAAGAAGATGGCAAAGTATGAGAAAAAGCTGAGAAGAGCCGCAAAGGATTTTTTCGGACATCCGGTATCAATCGCATACGTGAAGCCGGGCGTGATGTTTGAAATCAAAGGTACCGTAGAAAAGACGCAGACTGCAGTGGACAAAGAGAAAGGATAAGCGATATGGCAAGAGGCTTCATATACGTGTATGAGCGTATATATAAAGGCGAGAACGAGATGCAGGCTGAGTTCCGGAAGATACCGGTAAACGGAAAGCGAACCTCAGTAGCAGATCAGAAGAGAATACGGAAGGTAATCTCAGATAATGCCTATCGAATCGCCCAGGAGTGCAAAGTGCTTGTCGGCTACCCAAGAATGAGAATCGAAGGAACGAAAGTCAACCTGGGAGCTGCGAGCATCATGCTTCCGGATTGCAGACTGATAGGCATCGAAGAATTAAAGAAAATTGAGCTGGGGGGGGGTGAAATGAATGCGAAAGTACAAAGAAACGGAGCAGGAAGCCATAGAGAGGCGAAAGCAAATGTATGGATGCAATGGGAAGTGCTGCGACAGAGTAATTGATCCGGAAACAGGCGAAGGGCAGTATTTCATATGTGGTGGCATAGATACCTGCGACGAAACTAGGGTAGGCGAGTTTATAGGAACGGTAGGAGCAGCACTGTTTATCGTCCTGGTACCGATTGTATTCATAGCAGGAATCATAGTCTTGATATGTATAGGTTGAATAGAAAAGAGGTGAGAATGAAATGTCATATTACAGTAATTATGGTTACGAAAGTAGCGACGGCGGATGGGGAAAAATTATAGCGATTATAATTCTTCTTTTCTTTGTGGCCTGGGGGATGGACAGTTGCAGTGTGAGTATGGATCGACAGAGCAACCACATGGTTACGATAACAGACATCGAAGGGGACTATGTGTACGACGAAAATACTAAAATCGTGTATATCGAGAGTGTGAAATCAGAGTATAGAAGAGTTGCACACGCAACATATAGACCATACATCAGTCCATCGGGAAACTACTACAAATACGAAAACGGAAAACTGGTGGAGCTAAAGGAAGAATCAAAGTAGCTGAAAAAGAAAGGAGTGATAAAATCCCATGAGGTCCCATGATCCGTTCGGGACTTGCAGGAACTGCGGGTGTCAGATTATATGGGTTAAGACAAAGGCTGGAAAGAATATGCCAGTTGATCCTACGATGATAAGCTACCGCAGACCAGGAGCAGGAGTTAAAGCGAAGGAAAAGATAGTAACGCCGGAAGGCGAGGTCGTATGTGCCGATAAGGTATCATCCGAAAGCGCAGAAGGCTTTGGCTACATATCGCACTTTGCCACCTGCAAGGCAAGAAACCGTTGAGAAAAAGAAAAGCCGCCCCTTTGACAGGAACGACTCGTGACTGAGAATATTATACTCGCAAATGCGAGAAAAGTCAAGGAGGCGACATTATGGCAACGGAGAATAAGGAGAAGGTAAAGGGCGAAGCAATCTTCCCCCTAACGCAGGAACAGATCAACCAAATAGCTGCTATCGGTGCCAAGGAAGGTGTAAGGGCATACAAGGAAGAGCAGAAGAAGGAAGAGCGTAGGAGAAAGAAGGAAGATAGCAAAGTCAGAAAGACAAAGAAACTGCTCAGCTCATACAGAAGAATCAAGGCGACATTATCGGATGGAGAGCAGTTCACTCCGGAGGAGCAGGCAGAACTGAGATGGAAGTTCATTGAGGACCTTATGGGAAACACAAGAGAGATAGCAGGAAAGTCAGAGAGGACAATCAAAGATACGGAGCGCAAGCGTGAAGAGGATTTATACTGTGTGTTCCGGATAGAAAAAGCGACCGAAATGTACCGTGAGGAGTGCGAAAAGAGTGGAAGCGAAGAGGCGAAGCGTCGTTATAGGGAGTTAAGCATGATGTACCTGGACGAAAAACCTTACACGGTGCAGGAGATTTCGGAAGTAGAAAACATAAGTGATAAGACCGTCTACAAGGACATAGGAATAGCTTGTGGCATTGTGGCTATTTACTTACTGGGTGCGGATTTCTAAACGCTCCCTGTGGCTGTAAAACAACCTGGTAGAAAATGAGTAGGTTGCATAAAGAATTACCAAGTGGTAATATGCTAATTAGCCGATAACCCAAATGTCACCCCTAAAAATAGCCAGTTGTATTTCTTCCCAACGGCAGGCACGGCAGGGCGAAATCCCTGCCAGTTAGCCGAAGAGAAAATATGAACAATCGGTTAAATAAGGCTATTTCAGTGTACTTAGGCAGGTCCGTATAGTATAATTAAACTATAAACAACTAGCATAAAAGGAGTGATTGAGATGGCAATTTGGATTAGCAGGTATAGCAATAAGGAGTTACAGAACGGTAAGTATTACCCGGTAGGAATAAGCATCGGAACACCGAAGTTTCCGCTGGGGTACACGCTGAGAAAGCAGTGCTACTCGTTGGCACCGAAAGGCTATATGCTGAATATGAAGCTTGACAGATTCAAGCCTGCATATTACGAGAAGTTGGAAGGTATCGGCACAGACAGAATCATCGATATGGTCGAGAAGATGAATGAGGAGGCAAGGGCAGAAGGGAAAGAACTTGTGCTTCTCTGCTACGAAGATGTGAGAGTTCCAGGAGACTGGTGTCACAGAACCGTATTCGCTGAATGGTGGGCGGAACAGACCGGAGAACTGATTGAGGAGTTATACGATCCGTCAGAGCCGAAGGTCAAGAAGCCTGCAGCTAAGAAGGAAAGCAAGGAACCTGTCAAGAAGGTAGTCGAAACCAGGAAGGAAGAACCTGGTTACGAGCAGCTGAGTTTGTTTGGTTTGGCAGGGATTTAATCATAACATCCGGAACTGGTGTAAGTAGCACGTGGCTATTCCATAGTTAAGGTCCTGTTCGTCGCAGGGTTCCGGTCCAAAAACAACGGCATCGCATCCGAAAGGGTACGGTGCCTTATTTGTTATCACGGAACGTACCTCAGTGTCCTTCGGGTCTGAGGCCTTTTTTGTGCAATATGCTGAGGCAGGTATCAAAAATCCCCGGGTCAGTACCAGGGAACCGCCTCGGCTTTTTGTATATATTGAACAATTTTTAGGGAAGGAGACAAGGATATGGCATTTTTTATGGATCCGGGAGCAATGTTCCTGGGGTGCTTAGGTCCGTCGGAGCAGAAGTTTCTTGTTACTCTGATAGAGACTGCAGCAAAGTCCGGATATACAAGGTTCGTTGAGCCGTGTGCCGGTACCTTTGCAATGGCGAACCTGGCAGTACAGAATGGGTTTAAGCCGGAGCAGATCGAGACCAGCGACGTCAATATGATGTCAACAGTCCTCGGATATGCGATTACCGGCCAGTCATTAGAGCCACTGGAAATCCATGCACAAGGCTTTAGTGACGAAGAGCTTCTTGACCCGGCAACAGCATTGTATGCGCAGTTGTACCTCAGAACCTCGAAAAATGCGGGCAATGATTATTTCTATCAGATACTCACAGACCTACGCCTCAGACGAGAGGAACACATCGAGAGTATCAATCGGCAGATAGAGGTAATCAAGAACCTGCTCGGTGGCATGAGCTACAGACCATTGGATATGTGGGAGCATCTGAAAGAGGTGCTGGACGATCCGCACGCTTTGGTTATTGCAAACCCACCGACCTACTTCTCCGGATATGAGAAGTTCTACGACACACAGGGCAAGATGACCTGGAAGGAACCGCCGTATGAACTGTTTGACCCGGAGACAGGACACCAGCAGTTCTACGACCTCTGCATGGATGCGAAGGCGTTGGTTATCTGCTACCAGGAGAAGAGAGTAGGCGAAGCCGTAGGATATACGATATACGCCCGCTCCGGCACGAGAGCAGATTTGAATGCTTACATCACTACGAACCGGGAGGAAGAGGCAACCGCCCTGGCAAACGGCAAGAAGATAAAGCGCCCGGCAGAGAGTAAGTTACAGCCGTTAGACTGCAGTATGCTTCCGAGAGATTATGTGATCCGGGAAGATAGTAAGGTACAGGTTATCCCGATTAAGTCAGCAGAGGCTCAGTATTACAGAGAGTTATGGACTCACAATTTTGTTGGTTCATCGGCGACGTTCAACAGGGCATTGCTGATTGATGGCTATGTGGCTGGGGTATTCGGCATCTCGAAGATGGCGGCAGACAGCGTATTCGTTTGGTACGTGATGAAGGTGCCACACAAGACATACCGCCTCGGCAGGCTGTGTTATATGCTGGCGCAGAATAGAGATTTTGTAGATACACTCCTGGACAATATCGAACAGGAGAAGGTCACAAAGATGCGCACCGCAATGCTTACCAGGTACCCGGAGAACAAAGAGGTACGAGGCATCATGAAACTAGTAAACAGGGTTGAGGACAAGAAGAACGGCTACAAGCTCACGTATGAGGCTGAACTAGTAGAGGGAAGAACCGAACAGCAGACGCTTCAAGAATGGCTAAGGAGGGAAAACGAATGGCAGAAGAACAGAGCAAAGGCATCCAGCAAATCGAAGGATGCGAAGTAATCTATGATATGGGTTCCGGTTTGGTGATCGCCAAGGTTCCGCTGGATAAGGTTAAGGAGCAGGACATCAACGCCAGGATAATGAAAAACGAGATGCAGGATCAGTTGACCGCTAATATCAAGAAGCGAGGACAGCTGGAAAGCCTGCCTCTTTTTGTTTTGGTGGATGGCAAGTTGGAAATCATCAGCGGCCACCACAGAGTAAAGAGCGCACGTGCTGCAGAGATGAAGGAAATCATCGCTATTGTCGATGTGTCCGGTCTCTCACGAAGCAAGATTGCGGCAAAGCAGCTGGCACACAATGCAATTTCCGGTTTCGACGACGACAGTACGTTGAGAGAAATCGTGAAGATGATAGACGATGTGGACGATATGATTGAGTCATTCGTCGGCAAGGAGATCATGGAAGAACCGCTGGAACAGTACGACAAGATGCTGAGTCCTGCGGTTCAGTTTGATTTTAAGAATGTGACGTTTACATTCCTTCCGCACCAGGTAAAGGATATGGACGCACTGGTTAAAGACCTGGAATCAAAGGCTCCGGACATTGTGGGTGTGGCATCCTACGAGCAGTGCAAGGGATTTGTGGAGACACTTAGCAAGTATCAGAAGTTTACGGACATCCGAAACGTCGGTGCGGCTATCCACTCCATGATCGAGAACGCCGCTCAGAAGATGGACGACTGCGGTTTCACAGAGGAAGGAGAATGGACCTACCTCGCTAAACTGTTTGGCAGTAATGCGGTACCGGGTGAGTCCGCTTCCGTTATTCAGCAGGCAATCAAGAAAGCTGAGAAGGAAGGGACAATCACGAGTAAGAACAGGTGGCAACTGATCGAGTACCTATGTGCTGACTACCTCAGTGGCAGGTAGTTAATGTATGGCAGCTAAGCCAAAATACAATGCCCCTTACCACGATAACTGGGCGTGGTCTTTGGCTGCAATGGGTGCCACCAATGAAGAGATCGCCCTTGCCATGGGAGTCTCCGAACGAACCATTATGCGATGGGCCAAGGAACACGAATCATTCGGCAAGGCGCTTGGAGAAGGTAAAGGCGTATCAGATGCGAAGGTAATAAGGAGTCTCTACGAGAGAGCTACCGGCTATGAGTACGAGGAAGAGAAGAAAATCATTGAGTATGACAAGGACGGCAATGTGAAACCGGTCAAGATTGAAAAGACCAAGAAGCACGTACCGCCGGATGTCACGGCTCAGATATTTTGGTTGAAGAACCGGCAGAGAGACCGCTGGCAGGATAGACCACAGGACTATGTGGATCAGACCAGCGACAATGATGCGGAGGTTCAGATTTACCTTCCGGATAATGGGAGGGACGATTGATGAAAGAGAAAATCGTATTAGCTCCGCAGAAAGGACCGCAGGAAATGTTTTTAGCGACCTCTGCGGATATTTGCATTTATGGAGGCGCTGCAGGCGGAGGAAAAACCTTTGGGCTGCTGTTAGAGCCGCTTCGGTACATGAACAATCCGGACTACAACGCAACTATCTTCCGACGTGACTACACGCAGGTAACATCTCCAGGAGGCTTATGGGATAGTTCACGAAAGATCTACCGCTACGTGAAAGGTTCCCAGCCGTTAAAGACACCAAAACTACACTGGACTTTCAAAAGAGGCGCATCGGTCAATTTCGCCCACCTCGGACGTGATGAAGATTGCGACGACTGGCAGGGTTCACAGCTCACGATGATAGGATTTGACGAGCTGACGCACTTTAGCGAGTACCAGTTCTTTTATATGCTGTCTCGAAACCGTACAGATTCCGGTGTAAAGCCGTATGTACGAGCCACCTGCAACCCGGACGCAGACTCTTGGGTTGCTGAGTTCATTTCCTGGTGGATAAACCAAGAGACCGGCTACCCAATACCGGAACGGTCGGGAGTGATCCGCTGGATGGTGCGACTGAATGAGGTCGTTACCTGGTTTGACAGCAGGGAAGAGGCAGTGCAGGGTGCTATTGAGAACGGTGTCAAGCCGGAACAGGCTGAGACGATGCCTAAGAGCGTGACGTTCATTGCGAGTACGCTGCATGATAACAAAATTCTGATGAAGAATGACCCAGGGTATTTAGCCAACCTGCAGGCGATGGCTCTTGTGCAGAGAGAGCGACTACTGCATGGCAACTGGAAGATTAAAGCCGCCGCAGGTTTGATGTTCAAGCGAGTAAAGGTAAATATGCTGGAAGAGATACCGCCCGATGTTATCAAGTGGGCGAGAGGCTGGGACCTTGCGGCAACATCTGAGGACGAAAAGGGAGACCCGGCATACACAGCAGGCGTGCTGATCGGAAAGAGAAGAAACGGACGGTACATTGTGGCCGACGTTATCAATCGCCGGTTAAGTTCGTCCGATGTGAGAGAAATTATAAAGCAGACCTGCATAGCCGACAGGGCGAAATACGGAAGGGTAGCAACAAGACTTCCGCAGGACCCAGGCCAGGCAGGTAAAGACCAGGCACAGAGTTTTATGAAGCTCTTGGCTGGTTTTACTGTTAAGTGCATTCAAGAGTCCGGAGACAAGGTAACGAGAGCAGAACCGTTCTCAGCACAATGGTTAGGACTTGAAGGCATGGATAAAGGCAATGTCGACGTGCTGATTGCACCGTGGAACGAAGAGTATTTCAACGAGTGTGAGAACTTCCCACAGTCCAAATTCAAGGATATGGTGGATGCAAGTTCGTCAGCATTTACGGAGTTAGAGAGTGGTGCTACATACTCAGCGCCGCCTAAGGATAGCCAGTTAGGCAAGAGCAGTTATTGGAATAAGTGAGGTGAGAACAGATGGCTAACAAAGAAATCGGTCGCATAGGTCAGCGACGCTACGGAGGAACAATCTACGAAGAGTTCCTTCACGAACTGAGAGGCACACGAGGAATAGAGGTCTACCGTGAAATGTCTGAGAATGACGATGTGGTAGGTGCGATCCTCTTCGCTATCGAGATGCTGGTAAGACAGTGCGACTGGAATGTAGAGCCGGGAGGCGACACCGCAAAGGACAAAGAGGCTGCAGAGTTCGTAGAAAGCTGTATGCACGATATGCAGGACACCTGGACGGACACAATTTCGGAAATCTTATCTTTCCTCACTTACGGTTGGAGTTTCCACGAGATCGTGTATAAGCGCCGTATGGGAAATACGAAGAACCCAACCACGAAGAGTAAGTACACGGATGGTTTGATTGGATGGAAGAAGTTGCCTATCAGAGCGCAGGAAACGCTCTACAGATGGGAATACGACAATGAGGACAATCTGCTGGGAATGACTCAGATGCCGCCACCGGACTTCGGAACGTACACGATACCAATGAGTAAGGCATTGCTGTTCCGTACAAAGAGCAGGAAGAATAATCCGGAAGGGCGAAGTATTCTGAGAAATGCCTACCGATCCTGGTACTTCAAGAGACGAATCCAGGAGATTGAAGGTATCGGCATTGAGAGAGACCTTGCAGGACTCCCGGTAATGCACGGACCGGAAGGGTTAGACCTTTGGAACGATGATATTGAGGACAACAAGCAGACACGAATTGCGTTGGAAAATATGGTAAAGAGTATTCGCAGAGACGAGATGGAAGGTGTGGTACTTCCGGCAGGATATGAGTTGGAGCTGTTAAGTTCCGGCGGCACCCGACAGTTTGACACGAATGCGATCATCAACCGCTACGATACCCGAATTGCAATGACGGTACTGGCGGATTTTATTTTCTTAGGGCATTCAGAGACCGGTTCCTGGGCGTTGAGTTCCGATAAGACGGAGTTGTTCGCTATGGCAATCGGTGCATTCCTAGACATGATCTGCGAGACATTCAACAGCCAGGGCATCCCGCCGTTGATCGATATTAACGGTGAACATTTTGCAGGCATCACGGAGTACCCAAAGATGTCCCACGGCGACATTGCAGATGTGGACGTAACGAAGGTTGCGGCATTCATCAAGGATATGGCTGGCATCGGAATCTTAGTACCGGACGACGGACTGGAAGATTACATTCGCCAGGTCGGACACCTGCCGGAGAGGACAACGGACGACAGAACAGTAGACCAGCGGCGTAAGCAACAGGCGGAGCAGAACCAGCCACCGGAGCCTGAGACAGCCGCAGGAAGCGATGGAAACGACGAAGGCGAAGAAATCCCCGACAATGTGGCGGAAGCCGCTAAAAGGCGATTAGGAAGGAGCGGTGCAAATGGCAATAAGGTTCATACGACCAAAGCGAATACGCAAGGCAAAGACACCGGGCAGTCAAGAAGTCCTACGCAGACTTGAAGAGTACCTGCAGAGCGAATGTGACGAACCGGTTGAAATCCTATGCGGGTTTTGGCAGGATCAGCAAGACGCCATCACGTACCAGGAACTCCGAAAAGCAGTAGCGGACGGAAGCCTTAGTAAAGAGACGTTAGAGGCTTGGCAACAGGATTACTCAGTGCTTGTTGCCGAGAGATTGCAGTCAATGTGGACGCAGGCAATAGCAGCGGGACCAACCGGGCAACCAATCCTGGACGGTCTCGCTTTTGAGTTTAACACTCAGACACCTGGCGTTCTCGACTGGATCAGTGAAAGAGGAGCTGAGTTTGTCACCCGATGCACAGAAGAACAGAAGGACGCAATAGCGGCACTCCTGGAAAAGAAAATGAGAGAGAGCCATACAGTAGATGAACTGGCAAGGCTCATTCGTCCATGCATCGGTCTGACAGAGGGTGACGCAAGAGCAAACGCCAGGTATTATGACAATATCGTGGCTACGATGCGAAAAGAACATCCGAGAATGAAGATTGAGAGCATCCGCCGGAAGGCATTGGACGCTTCTCAGAAATATGCAGAGAAACAGCACCGGGCCAGGGCATTCACAGTCGCTCAGACCGAGAGTGCTTTTGCTTATAACCGTGGAGCCGATGAAGGCATACGCCAGGCACAGGGCGAAGGGTATCTTGGAACGATGGTAAAGAGATGGAGTACATCCGGAGACGATTCGGTGTGCGACATCTGCAATGCGCTGGAAGGTACCGAGGTAGATATGGACTCCGACTTTAATTTCAAAGGAAAGGTTCTGTTTGCAGGACAACACATGTTACCACCTGCACACCCGAGATGTTCCTGCGCTATCGAGTATATCGAAGTGGCTGCACCGAGAGGAAGGAAGTGAGAAAGTGAAGAAGTTCTCTGATTTCATCAAGAAGTCTGCAGAACCGCAGAAGAAAGAGCCTGCCAGCAATGTGATTAAAGGCAGGTTTAAGATTGCCAAGTCCGACGACGACAAGCACCTGGCATTTGGCTGGGCGAATGTGGCTATCCGTGCTGACGGAGAAGAGATTGAGGACTGGCAGGAGGACATCATCGAGCCGGAAGAGCTGGAAAACGCAGCATACCAGTATGTGTTACTCTATCGTGAAGGCGGAGAAATGCACGAAAGAGGCGGAGCTGCAGTCCTGGTTGAATCTGTGGTATTCACGGAAGAAAAAATGCAGGCAATGGGAATCCCGGCAGGCACTCTTCCGATTGGTTGGTGGATCGGCTTCAAAGTAACCGACGAGGATGTATGGGAAAAGGTTAAGGACGGCACATATCCGATGTTCTCAATCGAAGGAGAAGCCGAGAGAGTCGAAGTAGAAGATGAAAACACCTTGTAAAAATGGGGCGTATTGAGTTTTTCAGCAGTCTTAACCTTATAATTCCACATATGAGAGTGTAATAAGGGCATAGGTAGTTCACATTATGGAGACAAATCTAAGCAAAAAGAACAAATTGATAAAACAGATCAGCAAGGCATCCGATATGGCGCCTTTTTCTGATTTCCTGCTCGAATTTATGGACCGCTACGGTTTGAATAATCTGCGAGAGTCCACAGTAGAGCAGTTAGAAGAGTTTATCAGCAACAGAAACATCATTCCGTTATTAGGAGAGGCACCGCAAAGGTGTCTTTTTTAATATAAATCTTGCGGAAAGGAGGAAGCAAAGTGGCAACAAAGTTAAAAAATCTCAGAATCAGCAAGGTTGATTTTGTAGATGAAGGTGCAAATCCGGATGCTCACATTAAGCTAACAAAGAGTAAAGGCGAAAAGGGGCAGTCCACAGGAGAGAATGGCGATAAGAATGGTTTTGTCAGCCGATTGTTCGGTTTCATCGGCAAAAAGGCCGGCATGAACCAGGAAGAGATCGACAGTGCAGTAGAGGAAGTTCTGAAAGGCAACTCTGTTAGTTTCAACGAGCGTTTCAATGAAATCAAGAACAGAAAGATTGCTGATGAAATTTGGGATATATGCTACGCACTGCAGGCAAGCCTCTGTTCGATTCTGAATGACGAGGAGCTGGATAGCACCGGCGCAGCAACAGCGATGAATGAGAGCCTTGACGAGTTCACTGCAGTAGTGAAGGAAGCGATTAGCAACTGGTCCGGCGGAAAGGTAATCAACATCGTAAAGAGTGACGAGGTGACGGAGAGTGACCTGGCAATGATGAAGTCTGCGGCTGCAAGGCTGAATGACAACATCGAGAAGGCACAGACCGCCGCTGGAAAGCCTGCCGGAGAAGGAGACGATCCGGAGGTAGACACAGAGGACAAAAAGGACCAGGGCAAAAAGAAACAGTCGAAAGGAGACAACGAAGATATGAAGATCGACAAGAGCAAAATGACCCAGGCTGAGCTTCTCATTCTCGAAGATATTGAGAAGAGATACGGCGTGGCAGACGACCCGGCTCAGACAGAGCAGACTCCGGAGGGAAAACCTGCGGTAACAAAGTCTGTTGAGAAGCCTGAGCAGAACCAGGAAACACCTGCAGATGGCGAGGACATCTACAAGGGACTCAATCCTGCTGTTAAGGCAGAAATCGAAGCACTCAGAAAGTTCCGTGAGGATGCTGAGAACAGAGAACTTGAAGCCGTAGCAGGCAAGTATGAAATCATCGGCAAGAAGAAAGAGGAGCTTGTACCTATGCTCAAATCTCTCAGAGCTACCGGTGGAACTGCATACAACGATATGATCGCCGTTCTTGATGCCACCGTGGAAGCGGTCAACAAGTCCGGCGTTTTTTCCGAGGTAGGCAAGTCCGGCCATGGCTCTGTGCACGTAAGTGATGCAGAGGGCAAGATCGAAGGTATCGCCAAGAGCTATATGCAGAAAGAACCTTCCATGAGCTATACGGATGCGCTGGCTAAGGCTTGGGAAGATAACCCGGACCTTATGGACGCATACGACGCTGAGGAAGGATTTTAAGGAAGGAGGAAAAGACCATGGCAAAGAGAAACTTCAACGGCTCACAGATTAACCAGTCTGTGACAATCGCAGAGCAGGCCGGTGCTGCTATCGACGATGTGAGAAACCTCATTCTCAAATATGACGAGAATGGAGATGTAGTCGTAGCAACCGACGGCACAGCACCTATCGTAGGCATTGCAATTATTGAGGCAGGCTATAACGACATCTCCGGAGCAGAGTCCGGAAAGGTTGCAAAGGGCGACCAGGTAGATGTTCAGATTAAGGACATCGGCTACATTCTTGCTGGCGGAGCCATCAAGAAGGGCGAAGAGGTAACTGCAACCGCAGGAAAAGCAACAAAGGCAGCTGACGGAGATTATGTGATCGGCGTGGCACTTAGCAATGCGGCTGAGAATGACTACGTGAGAGTTCAGATTTCCAAGTATCAGAAGAACGCCGCAAAATAAAGAAGGAGGAAAATGGTAAATGAAAAGAACAGCAAAGAGCATCCAGGCAGACATTGCCAAGGGTGCTTTCAGACCACACACAGCGCTTTCTACTATGGCGCTGGCTTATTATCAGCAGGATTCAACAACCCTTGCAAAGAATATGTTCCCGGTTTGCCCGGTAGGGTTATCCTCTGACAACTACTATGTATTCGACAAAGAGGATCTGTTACGTGATAACTGGCAGAGAAAGCCTGCATACGGCAAGGTTGACCCTGCGGTAATCTCTGAACACACAGAGACCTATGCTTGCGCAGTAGATCAGATGATTATGGGTATCGACTCCATTCGTCAGACTGACCTTAACCGCCGCCAGGGACCTCGTACTGCGGACCCTCGCCAGCAGAGAACTAAGGTTATGGCAGCACAGGCAAACATCCACCAGGATTCGGATTTCTCCAAGTCCTTTATGAAGCAGGGAGTATGGGCGAATGAAGGACAGGGCAAGGATGATACAGCTGTTTCCGGAAATGAGTTCATTAAGTTCAGCAACGGCAACAGCGATCCTATTGCATTCTTCGATGCAAAGAAAACTGCCATGAGACAGGCAACCGGCCGTACTCCTAACAGATTAGGACTCGGTATCAACGTATTTAATGCGTTGAAGGTACACCCTGCAATCCTCGAGAGAGTGAAGTTTGGCGGTACAACTGCAAATCCTGCAAATGTTACCGAGAACGTGCTTGCACAGCTCTTCGGAGTTGACAGAATCGTTATCGATCAGACCGTGCAGAACAAAGCCGGTTTAGGCCAGGCTGCAAATATGCAGTTCATTGGCGATCCTAACTCATTCCTGTTAGCGTATGCAACAGATACACCTTCCATCGAGGAACCTTCTGCAGGTTACATCTTCACTTGGGACATGTTAGAGAACGGCATCTTACTTCCGGTACTCAACTACCAGGGTGAGGCCGGAACACATTCTGAGTTTGTCGAGGGTCTTATGGCTTACGACATGAAGAAAACTGCAGATGATCTTGCGTTCTTCGGTTACGACGCAGTGTAAGGAGGTTTCGCCATGAGATTAATTGCAAAGAAGCCTTGCAGTTATGGCGGTAAAAAATTCTTCATCGGGGATGAAATCCAGGCAGAACTCGTGGTAAACATCGAGAGAGAAGAAAAGCTCGGCGTAATCTCAATCGCAAATGACGAAGCAGGGGTACCGGAACAGTCCGGTGCCCTTTATTCGCAGGAGCAGGT